>Ga0209202_1000837_pt1 | contig 21295 bp, 25 predicted proteins | sample AD_UKC032_MetaG_FD_184416 | JGI IMG/M metagenome (GOLD analysis project Ga0209202, IMG submission 184416) | Active sludge microbial communities of municipal wastewater-treating anaerobic digesters from USA - AD_UKC032_MetaG (SPAdes) (version 2) | ecosystem: Engineered > Bioreactor > Anaerobic >... | reverse complement strand
GGAGGATGTGGTGACAAACGAGTGGTTCGACGGGCTGGTGGCACAGCTGGCGGATCACTTCATTTTTGCCGTGACGACAGAAGTAGAACGATTATTCAGAAAATAATGATATGGCTATAGTTATCCAAAATGAGATGTCAACAGCCGGTGCGCTCCTCTCCCCCTTCATGCGGCCTGTTCTGTACTTCTCCGTGTCCGGGGCAGCTGCTGTGACCAATCCCTCGGCAGAGATTGTCTTTGACGGCACCACGGAAGATGTGACCTTTGACGCTGTTCACCTCGAGACAGCCAGCTCAGTCCATTACTTCGCCGTCGATTTGTCTGATGTCATGCCCTACTTGCTAAAGTCTTTCGACGGGGGAAACTATCCTGACGACCTGGAGTTCATAAACGGGAACCTGTTGCAGAAGTTTGACGAGTATTTCCGTTCATTGGAGATTGATATCTACTTTGAGAGGGGCACAGCCAATCAGCAGACAGGCAGCATTACGAACTACTGGATGTACCTCGCCAATCAGATGCCGTTTGCGGGCGGCTTCCGGCTGACCAACGTTGAGAATGTGTCTGCCCTGCAAAATCTCAAGTGGAGTAAGAACACGTACAATGCGATATTCTTCTGGCATCCCGGCGGTGCTTTGTCTATTACCAAGGGTACTGCCGGAGGATCGGGTGCTTATACCGCAGATAGCACGACAGTAACAGCCGACGACACGGTGACGGTTGATTCAACCCTTTCCGGGACCGGATCGACAACCATTTACTCCGGCTCTCCCACAGCGGGGTACTATCAGTTCAAGTTCGCTAAGACTTCTGTTTACCTTGACAAAGGCGCCAATCTTATCACGGTTACCACTCCTTCGGGATCCAAGAGCATAGTGATATACTTCGACCCCGACTGCGCAAGTGTGATCCCCGTAATGTGGCAGCACCCCCTGCTCGGCTATGTGTCGTTCCCCTTTAACGGAAGCAAGCTCACGGATATCTCCGCAAAGAAGAGAGGAGAGATTGATATCTTCAGAACAACGATGGTCAACGCCAACAGCCTGAAAGAAATCTTAGGCTACGACGAAAGCCGCAAGGTGACCATATCCACAAAGGCAGACTCAACATACTGGCCGCTGATTCAGTCGCTCTACTCTTCACGTCATGTGTATCTGTTTGTCGGTGCCGACGGTGACGCCGATAGCTCTGCTTCATGGGTCGAGTGTGAGGTAAGCGGGGGATGTTCATTTAAGAGCGACAGGGCACGGGCGGACTTCTCTGTCGAGCTTACCCTTCCCGAACCTTTTAACGTGAGATTCTGATGAAGCACATCCTGATAGGCGGACAGCGGGCGGACATTTCAAAGGCTCCCATTGCAATCAACTGGGAATACCTTGACCTTGCCACGCCGGGGAAGAAATACAGCCCTTACACTTCGTCTCTGATACTTCCCTTCACCCCAAAGAACAAAAGCATCATGGGATTTGCCGATGTGGTGGGCGGTGACATGGCAAAAGTGAGGGATGTTCAGGACGTGGATTTGTGGCTCGGTCCTCTGAGGTTCATCAGAGGCGGGACACTCAAGGTCCTTTCTTCCACGAAAGACGGATACCAGGGAACAATAACCGGCCGGAACCAGTATATTGAGGCCATTGAGGGTTACACCCTGGATGAAATCATAGCCGACTGCGCTGCAACATTTACCTATGCGAGCTATGCCGATGCTATTGATAGCCTCCGCAGTGGCTCTGATGTAGGAGTAAACCCTGGGTTCATCCTGCCCCGGACACTCGAAGGGGCGATTTCCTCAAGCATCTGGACCATTTACTCCGGCAGTAACGGGCATACACATGAGGTTTGGTTAAGTGCGGCCGCTATCCTGAATCAAATGTCAAGCGATCCGGACATTCTCACACTGAAGGTTTGGGAAGGAGGCGCAATGGTAGACATTGAAAGCTCCGCAATCTGGGCTGACCTTCAGAATCTTTACATGCCGTGCTGGAACTGGGTATTGTATGACGGCGGTGCGGCCTGGACTATTGAGGTAGCCACCGGCCAGAGGCTGATAAACGGCGAGGTGGTTGACCGGTCGCAGATGGTCACCTTCGGAGGGCGCACGTCGTGGGAGTTTATCAAGGCTATCGCTCAGCTCTTCTGTGCTGCCGTGTACCAGGACCGGACAGAGATAACCCTTGTGCCACTTGCAAACATCTCATCCACCGGAGCCGTAAACCTATCGGGGAAGGTGCGCAAGGAAAAGAAATACTTTGCCATACCCGGGCAGGAGTCAGTCAACTATATCGGGTACAACAACACGGACAACCTGCCGAGAGAGTACGGGCGTATGACTGTTACTGCCCCTGTGAAACCCGCTGCAGAGAAGGAACTGCTGACCCTTGACCTGATGTTACCCGGTCAGCTATGGGTGAATCAATACTCAAAGAACTTCTTTAACACAGACTTTAACGGCAATGGTGCGCTGGTTACTGCTCCGATGCTGCTTTATGACAGCGGAGATCCTGACTATACAACCATTACCCACGGCACGGACACAGCGACGGACATACTCCTGAAGGTGCTGACCCATTTCAACTTCTCCGGCTACTGGGCCCCGTTTCAAATGATGTCCTCAATCGGTGAGTGCTGGGATGCGGAGGTGTTTCTTGACCACTACACTTTAAGCAAGCTCCGCCCGTGGCTGCTGGTTAGGATCAATGAACTTGGAGGGCTGTTCTACCTGAATAAAATCACGGGCTTTGACCCCGATACCGGCAAGCCTGCTAAGTGCCAGGTCGTAAGATGGGGCGAAGGCGGTTACTCCGTATCAACAAACGCATTGAAATTCACCTATACCGGAGAGACACAGCAGATTGTTATCACTTCAACCGTGGCATGGACAGCTGCTGTAAGCGGCATTCCCACCGGCGGGGTGCTGATTGACAAGGCATCGGGCAGCGGTGATGATGTGATAACCGTCACAATGGACGGCGAGGTGTTTGCCAATAACCTTATCACTATCACCTTCGGCACAAAGGTGGAGCTTGTCACCTGTAAAATGGATGAGATGCTGCTTGTGAGCGTTGATACTATCGGCACACAGACTTTCCTTGAGGCCTTCAGCCCTGCTCCTTCCGTTGAGATGCATAGCGTTGACGGCGGATCACGTCGTTTGTTCTGGGCAATCTACAACGGGGCCGCACTGGTAAGAAGCGGGTATAAAGATTTGACGATCCCTGCAATGATAACCACGGAGTTCATTGACATTACCGGGTTAACGGTTCTTGAAACGCCGGATACTGACTTCACGTTCAAGGTAGGATATGAAAGCGGCACCTATCCCGAGACATCTGCAAACTACACAGTGATACTATAATGGCAACCGTAGATAAGATAAAGATCGCAAATAAAATAAGGTGTGGCATTTACCAAATCCAGTCAAAAATAAAGCCCGATCGGATATACATTGGCAGCAGCATTAATATGACAAAGAGATGGTGGAGTCATAATGATGATTTGTCAAAACAGCGCCACCCAAACCGGAAGTTGCAAAATCACTTTAATAAGTATGGAGAGGATGATTTGGCGTATTCTATTATTTGCGAATGTGACGAAGATGTTTTATTAGAGATGGAGCAAGATTATATTGACAGTATGGACCCATATTTTAATATTGGAAAGACGGCCAGAAGTCCCATGTTAGGAAGAACGCATACGGAAGAAGCTAAGATAAAAATAGGACGGGCGAGCGTTGGAAGGAGGGCTGCGCTCGGGTATAAGTGTACGCCAGAGCAGGTCGAAAGAAGAAGGATAAATAGCACAAGGCCGTGTTCGGCAAAGACAAGGGAAAAGATAGGAAAAGCAAATAAGGGTAAAAAACATACTCCAGATCAAATTGAAAATAACAGCAGATCAAGGAAGGAATATTACAAAACACACTCCTCGCCAAGAAAGGGAGTGGCTCTGTCTGATTATACGAAATCAAAAATAGCCGAGGGGCACAGGGGAATAAAATGCTCTGATGAGCAAAAACAGAAGATGCGTGAATCTCATCTGGGAAAAGAATATCGTGGTCGTGGGGTTATATGCACGGAAACGGGGATGAAATATAAGAGCATTGCCTCTGCGGCAAGAATAATGGGAGTCCCTCACTGGTGGTTACAGAAAAGATTATCAGGTGAGATAAAAAACACTACCACCTTAATAATTGTATGAAATGGATACCATAAAAATTGCTGAGCTCGAAATTGGATACAAAGACGTGCTTGAGGCGCAGGCAGACCTGAAAGAGAGAATGCGTGAACTCAATGAGGAAACCAAGCTGCTTGAGGCCACTCAGGAGGTACTGCGCCAGGGTAACCGGAAGGATACGGACCAGTATAAGGAGAATGCCAAGGCTATTGAGGCCAACAAAACAGCAGTCTCAGGGCTTCAGACAGAGTATAAGAACAATCAAAGAGTGTTGGAGGGTGCTATCTCAGCCAAAAATGAAGAGCTGGGGACCATTCAGAAGCTCGACGCAGAGAACAAAAAGCTACGGGCCTCACTGCGTAACCTCGATTTGACCACCAAGGAGGGACAGAAAACACAGAAAGACTACATTGCGCAGATCAATAAGAACACAGAGTTCATCCGGCAGAACTCCGACGCTGCTATTCAGCAGAAGATGAACATCGGTAACTACAAGTCTGCCCTTGATCTGTTGCCTGCTTCGCTGAAAAGTACCGCTTCAGGCTTTCAGGCTGCGGGTGCAGCTGCAAAGATGTTCATTGCTAACCCTGTTGTTTTGGCTATCGCTGCCATTGTCGGTGCTGTCATAGGCCTGGTTAAAGCATTCAAGGGAACAGAAGAAGGCGGCGACCGGCTGAAGAAGAAGTTTGACCAGATCAAAGCAGTCGTTGACGTGCTGAAGGATCGCATTGAGAACTTCGCTTTAGGCCTTGCCAAGGTGTTCAGCGGTGAGAAGAAACTCAAGGATCTCAAGGGTACCTTTGCCGGGATAGGTGACGAGATCGCCAGGGACGTGAAACTTGCCGGGGAATTAAGGGATATGCTTGAGCAGCTTGAGGACAAAGAGATTGATCTGCTTGTGATATCTGCTGCACGCCGGACGGAGATCAACAGACTGAGGGAGCTGGCCGCTGACCAGAATAAGACCGAGGCCGAAAGGATCACTTTGATGCAGCGGGCAAACCGCTTGATTGAGGAAGAGTCCAAGGCGCAGCAGAACGTTCTGCTCACGAAGATAGCCAATGAACTGGGTACGACGGATCTCATAAAGGTTCAGGAGAGATTGAACCAGGTACGCAATGAAGGCAAGCAGATAACCCTCGAAGAGATAGGACTAAGTAATTCTACAAACGAGGACCGCAAGAGGGTAAACGAATTGATCGCTCAGTACATCGACCTCGAGGGTCAGGCCTCCATGCAAAAGAAGGAGATGGCTTCGCAGATCTCCGGCCTTCTCAAGAAGGAGATGACCGACAGAGAGAAGCAGCTGGCTGAAGAGAACGAGGTCACCCGCAAGTATTACGACGAGCAGTACAAGATGGCCGAGGCTGAGATGCTGGCAGAGGTTGAGCTTGAACGCAGGAAGATCGAAGAGAAAGAAGCTCTAAGGCTTGCAGAGATCGAAAAGCAGAAACAGTGGGATGATGAGCTTGCCGCCTTCCGTGCTGAGAAAGCCTTTATCGATGCTGACAACAAAAGGATCGCCCGTGAGGTAGAGATGAACGACCGGTTCCAGGCGGAGCTTGACCTGTTGGCCCGTGAGCAGGAGGCCGAGATTCAGTCAGCATTAAAGACCGGGGCGGACGTTTCTCTCATCACAAAGAAGTATGCAGCTATTGAGAAACAGATTGCCTTTGAGAAAGAGAAGGCCAAGCTGGATATCGTCGGTGGATTCGTGGGGGCTATCGGCGGGCTGTTTGATCAGGAAACCAAGTTAGGCAAGGCAGCTGCAATAGTGCAGACGGTCATCAACACCTACAAGGGAGCAATGTCGGCCTTTGCTGAAACCCCCGGAGGTATTGTCATCAAGTCTATCGCAGCAGGTACGGCTATTGCAACGGGTATCGCTGCTGTCCGTAACATCATGAAGGCAGGAAAGGGTGGCTCCGGTGGTGCCGATGCTTCTATCTCAGGCATAGCAGGCGCAGGAGGTGGCGCACAGATGACCGGAGTGCCATCGACAACCTATGTCACCAACGTGTCACAACCACAGACGGTGCTTGTACTTGAGGAGTTTCAGTATGTTGATCAGAGGAAAGTGCAGGTTAAGCAGGCAGGGGAACTTTAGAGCTTTCCGATAATCGTTCAATTTCGTTTTTATAACATTCCCCTAAATCACGAACGGACGCCTCTATTGATTTGGAAATTTCATCTCTTTCTTCGTCATTAATCGTCAGGTCTTTTAGTTTATTTAATGACTTGAAAAGTGGACGACTTAAAATAAAAAAAACTATTCCAGCAATTATTAAGAAACATCCTGCCATGAGTAAAATTAGTTCTTTCATAATCTTTCTATTTTAATTTTAATACAGTTTAACTCGGATTGATAAACTGGAGCTTTTTGACTGAGGATTGAAATTCTTTTGACAGTGTTTTCGACAGCCAAACCTTATATGTTTCACCTCGAACGTTTCTAAAGTAAAAAGCATTACCACGCCTCATGTAATATTGGATAGGCTCATCTTTATCTGTGTAGCCCTGTATGACACTTAAACACAGGTCAGATGCGGTCATTCTATCGGGTTCTGTGAGATTATCAATGTAACACGATGCAGCCTCCGTTATGGCATCCTCAATGATCTCACTGATTACCCTCTCCCGTTGTTTATCATATCTTAGCTGACGACAACGTAAGTCCCGAATAGTTCCGGGTTCGTTACTGCACAGATTTATTCCCATAATTTTTGTTTAAACAGTCTCTTTTTTCGGGGTCAGAACGATATTGAACCCCTTTGTCATGCCTGAAAATTGCAATACTTCAATAATCCAGCCCCCTGATTTCTTGTGAGCGATGTGGCCTTTGGGTAATCTACCAGTCCGGCATCGGCGTTTGATGCTGCGGGCAGAGAGAAACACGCCTCCAAAGGGATAAACTTTTGCATATTCATCAGGGGTGTAGATCATTTCTTACTTAGGAATAATACCACAACAAGCCCAACGGCCAGAATAATCCACAGCGGGGAGAAGATAAGGGCAAGGGAAGCGCCCGGAAAGACAATCATCAGGACAATACAGAGAGCGACGGCGATCATCCATATCCACCATGTCGATGAAGCCTGAGCCTCTATAAAACGGCGTTTGCTTTTTGCCTCCCTCAGTTGTTTGCGATTGTATTTGATGACGTTGCGGTACATCCGGCGCTCATCCTTTGCGCAGTTGCGCAGTGCCCGGCGGGAATCTTTGATATTGTCCCGGCAGTTTCTAATCTCTATTGTCACCCCTTCGAGTAACGACTGAAAATCAGGTTCTTCCTTATTGTCGCTCATTGCTTTTGTCCAGACTTGGACAAAGATAGGTATTTGCTATGGACTTCGCAAGAGTCATGACGTATTTTTGTCAATGTAAAACAACGTCGTATTTCAATTACGACAAAGTAATATGGAGCAAAGCACGTTTGTAGCACGGTATAAGGAGGATGGCAAGCCTAAAGTTGTATCATTCAGTAAGGCACTCTATACTCCTGAGAGCGCAAAGGAGTGGCTAAAGGCCAAAGGTATAAATAATTTCTTTCTGTTCTTCGAGCCGTATCCCGCAATCTATCTCGATGACAACACTGTTATCCTTCGTGGCGACGTTGGCTTTGATATTACTGCCGACAATATTCTGGAACACGTACAGGCGGGCCGCACAATCATACTGAACACGGGAGGGGGCGACTTATTCGAGGGCTGGCGTATCCACGACACAATCAAATACCTTAATACAAATCCTTCAATCGGAGTTATCGGCAGCTGCATGAGCGCCGGCACTGCTATTCTCATGGCAACCGAAAACAGGTGGATGAGCAAAAACAGCCGAACCCTGGTACATAATCCATGGTCGTTTGAGGTTGGTGACGACGAAAGGATGCGCACTACGGCTAATATGCTTGAGGCTGAAAAGATACAGCTCGCAGAACTCTATGCGTCGGTATCCGGCAAGTCGGTAGATGAGATGCTTGCTCTTATGAAAGAGGAAAGGTATCTCAATGCAAACCAGTCTCTCGCATACGGATTTGTCAAAGAAATCAAAGCAGACATTGAATTAAACACAGAAATAGAAATGACCAATGATGAATTAACCACTAAGATCGAGGAGGGCCATAAAGGTATTCTCGATAAGATCCTGGCTCTCTTTCGCAAACAAGGGGTAATCAAATCTCTTGTCGTAAAGACTGCCGACGACCAGAACCTTGACTTCGGAGAGGATATCAAAGAAGCAAGCGAGATCGCTGTAGGTAGCCCCGCCACTGTTGACGGCAAGCCCGCCGAGGGTGAATACACTATGCCCGACGGCACCGTGTACGTCTTTGCAGGTGGCAAGGTTACCGAGATCAAACCTCCGGCAGAGGAAGAAAAAGAAGATCCCGCTGCCGCTGCTCTCAAGGCAGAGAACGAGAACCTGAAGGCACAGCTCACCGAGGCACAGGACGCTCTCAAGGCCGTGAAGGATGACCTCGAGGCATTCAAGGCTCAGGTCACCTCTGACATTCAGGGCTTCAAGCCTCAGCCTCCCGCGCCGCCCATTACAGAAGGGAAACGAACATCTTATTTAAATCAATAAACAGAAATGGCAAGTAAAATTAATTTAGCTGCGCTGACCATCAACGATGAAGAAGCGCGTGACGTTAGCCAGGCAGTGTTTGAGCGCGTTTACAGCAAGCGAGAGCTTGCCGACGTGCATTACCTGATGACTGGCTTCAAAATGAAAACCCAAATTCCCATAATGGGCCTCATGTCAGGTCTTATAGGAAAGGCGTCGTCGGGTTGTACTCCTAACACCTCTACTGAGGTTGTTGCTCTGTCGCAAAAATTTGCTGACCCCGTATTAGTTGACTTCCGTCTGGCTCACTGCCAGAATGAGGTTAACCAAAAGTTTAAACTCTGGCAGAGGGCGGACAAGGCCCGTGAGACGTGGGAGGATGCAAAGCAGATCATGGAATTTCTCATGGATCGCACCGGGGATGCAGTTAAAGAATCACTCCTGCGAGTCGTGGAGTTCGGCGACAAGAATGCCGATAACGTCGCCACTGGCGGTTATATTACTGACGGCGTTGATGATACTTTCTTCACGATGATCGACGGTTTCTGGAAACAGTATTTTGCTGATAGCGCACTGGTGCGCTATACGATCCCCGAAAACGCCCTCGCAACAAAGGCCGCACAGGCTGCGCTCGCAAACGACAGGGCACTGATGGCCTTGAGGCACTTGATCGACAACTGCGATTCGAGGATTTTTGACATGGAACAGTCTGATATTAAATTCCAGGTAACCAGATCTCTTTATAATAACCTCAGAAACTATTATGAAGACAAATCCCTCGGATTTACAATTCAGAGAGCAGAGGACGGAACGCCCAAGCTGTTTTATAATGGCTATGAGGTAATTGCCCGTCATGACTGGGACAGAAATATTGCCGCCTACAACAACCTCGGTGCAACCTACCTGAATCCGAACAGAGCAACCTTCGGTCCGATCACGAACATTCCCATAATCACTTCGGACATGGAAAGTCTTTCGTCAATCGAGTCGTTCTACGACAAGGTGACTAAGCAGTGGTATCTCGATGTGGCCTACTACATTGACGCCAAGCTGCTCGAAAGCTACCTGACTGCTGTAGCATACTAATCAAAGGAGGAACAGAAGATGAAAAAGTTATTCGCAATTCTCATGCTCGTCGCCTTTGCCTTCAGTGTGCAGGCACAGGACGCTACAATCAAGAAGTCCGGTCTGGCTGGTTACTTTTTGACCACTCAGGCCCGCAAGACAGCAGCCTACAACTATGTCGTCAAAGTTGACGTTGACGCCCCGTACTACTACAGTTACGGCGTGAAGCTCATCGACAACACCGGAAGTAATACCGCATCGGTTGTGCTGGCGGGATCGCTTGACAATACATACTACAAGACTATCACCACTGTCGCATACACAGGCAACGGCGCTGACACTACCATTATCGGTAATATCACAAGCTCGCCCCTGTCGTACCCGTATCTGCGGTTTACAATTACTCCGACGGATACCATGTGGGTGAAATCAGTGTTTATTAACGTCCTACCGACAAAATAAACAGACATGGCTTGTGCATCCAAAATAGCAGCTGCGGTTACCAACTCTTGCTCCAACAAGCCTTCGGGCGGACTTGAGCCGAAGATGTGGGCGATCAACCGTGCCGACGCAACCTTCACCATGGACGGTTCCACGGAAACCCTTTGCACTGCGATAGCAATGTCGGGTGCAACCCTGGCGTATCCGATCACCGCCATCAGGAAAGAGGCCAACGCCGGAGCAGACGCTGTTATTGCCGATAACATGCCCAACCAGTTCAAGCATTACTTCTCCTTCCAGCCTTATGACCGCTCCGCAGCGGGAGTAAAGGCAATGGACGACATGACAGACATTGTCATTGTTGCCGAGCTGAAGGGAAAGAAAACCCAGGGTTGCTTTGTGATCTTCGGGCTTGAGACTGGCCTCCATCCTTCGGGATTGAGCTACAGGGCCAACGACAATAACGGCATACCTACCTACGAGTTTGCAACCCGTGACGGTGAAGAAGAATCTCATTCACGCTACGTGTTCTGGGATACCTCTTACGCAGCGTCACTCGCAGCACTCGTCGCTCTTGAGTCATGATCTCATTGACTGAATTACTCGCTTACCCGGTGGAGGAGGTTTTACAGACCCCTCCACTGCGGCAGGCGGTAATCACTTATACCAGGAATCTCTTTTACGGAGGTTCGCCCGTATCAGCCTGTGACAGTTCTGTACGGACATATTACCGGAGGCTCACACTTGAGGGCCTCGAAAAACAAAAAAAACTCGACACAATGAAATACCAACTTAAACCGGGAATCTTTATCGTTCACAACGGCCAGAGCTTTAACAGCGCAACAATGACCGATGCGATTGCTGAAGAATACCTAAGCAGGTTCCCGAAGGCAATAGGCAATTTCATAGTAAAGGAGGATGCTCCCTCTGAGGCTCCCACTGAAAAGAAGCCGAGAGCCAAGAAAAGCAAATGATCTGTAACGTGAAAAGCTATGGATCAGATCACCGAAAGAAGGTCAATTGAGAAACATTCGTCAGGATCAAGGAGGTTGACACTTGTTGACCTCCCTGCTCCCTTTATTCTTACCCCTGTCAAGGTTGACGGCATAATAAGTTATGATGTTGACAACGCCTACCCGTCAAGGATGGAGAGGCTTATCAACTCATCTGTAACAGCCAAGTCAGCAGCAGGGATGCTTGCCCGGTTCCTATCGGGTCAGGGCTTTGCTGATGAGACACTGAATAAGGTGGTCATCGGTAAGGACAACATGAAAGAAATCACCGCACTGGACTTGCTGCGGAAAATAGCCAAGTCATTTGCATACTTCAATGGCGTATATGTCCGGGCGCAGTTCACCGGATACAACACTTCGGCCTTCCGTGTAGAGCCTTTCCGGTACTGCCGGTTAGGGGAAGCAGACAGCAATGACTATTCAGGCAGGGTTGTCGTCTATAACAACTGGGACAAATGGCGGGGTCAGAAACTTGAACGGGGCAAATATATCCCCGTTGACGTTTGGAATCCTACCAAGGCCGCTATCGACGCTCAGGTGAAACGTGACGGCGACTGGTCCAAGTGGAAGGGTCAGATGTTCTACTCATTCTATGATGATGACTACCTGTACCCGCAGTCACCGGCTGACGTTGTGAAGTGGGACGCTGACACTGAGGCACAGATCGCAATCTTCAAGAACGGTGAACTCCGCAGGGGCTTCTTCCTGAAATACATCATGCACCATACCCGGTTCCAGACGGATGCTGACGCTGCTGAGTTTGTGAAAAAGATGCGTCAGTTTACCGGGGGCGATCACGAGAACTCTGTCATGGTACTCGAAGGGTCGTTTGATCCGGTTACGGGTGCTGTGATCGACGGGGAGAACGTGAAGATTGAGAAGATGGATCAGAACATCAACGACAAGATGTTCGAGGGGTATGAGAAAAGCACGCAGAACGCAATCAGAAAAGCCTTCAATGCCATACCTCAGATATTGATTGAGTATGAAGAAGGGAAGTTGTCAGGCACAAGTGGCGAGGCGCTGAAAGAAGCAGCCGAGTTCTATAATTCCATGACTATTGAGCCGAGGCTTCACATTGCACAGATCTTCGGTGAAATCTTCAAAGCATGGATTGACCCCTCGCTCCGTGGGCGCAACTGGGATATCAGAGAGCTGACCTTCACCAAGGGCGAGGTGGCAGATGAAGATCCCGCTATCGCTGCAAAACGTCAGGCACAGGCAATGCTCAAGGGATCAGTCGGAGGCGTTCAGGCCCTGCTTGACCTTCAGAAGTCCGTCAGCGAAGGCATTACCGACAGAACCGCTGCCATTGCAATCATTGAAGAGATCTTTGGTATAGCTACCGAGACAGCAGAGAAGATGCTCGGCACACCAAAAGAAACCACATCAACACCCCCGCAGCCATGACAATCCTGTGGTCCCAAAGCGAGCAGACAGCAATAAGGCCAATCTCGGCCAATAACCTTGCCCGTAAGTTCAATGCACTCGCAGAACTGACGCAGCAGAAGGATCTCAGGCCGCTGTTGGGGTTTGATATGTACCAGGATCTCATTCAGAATCCTACATCAACAGCTAACGCTGCCCTTTTAGACGGGGATTCGTACACCTATAACGGGCGGACGTTCACCTTTGACGGGCTGAAGTACGTGCTTGCACACCTCTTTTTTGCCAATTACATCACCGACAATATTGAGGACACTTTCACCGGCATGGTTGTAAAGTCAAACGAGGACAGCCAACCGGCCAGTCAGGGGGACAAAAAGAACCTTCAGAACATGGCAAGGGAAACAGCCATGCAATACTGGGAAGATTGCAAGCAGTACATCGAGGCGCACATAGGGAGCTATCCCTATTACGACTGCAAACCACCGAACAAAAGATTGATAACATTCTAAAATTAATGATATGAACGAATTAGGTAAACTTTCAGGGGCCGGGGGCTGTCAGATAATCAACGCAGCCGATACTTATGCTGTGGCAGCGGGTACCCTCATTGAGGGGGTCATTGCCATCAAAGTTGTAACCGGGGCAGCTGCTGCTATCTCTGCGCTCTCAACACAGGCTGAAGGTAATACAGCCGTTGCGCTGCCTGACCTTAATAACATCGTAGGCGAGGATCTGTCAAGCGTGACCGAGCTGCTGACATTCAAGCATCCAGTAAGCTCAATTACCGTCGCTTCAGGTGTTGTGTTAATCGCTTACGCAGGATAGTCATGAACAGGACGATAAGAGATTATCTGATAGGCTTCATCATTGCGGCTGTAGTCTTTCTTGTCGCTGTGGTGGCAAAGAACCGGATTGAGCAATCCAGGTATCAGAGCTTATCCCGTGCCATTGACACGGTGAACGTTGGAACCGGAGCAAACACCGGAACCGGCGATCCGTTGAGGACAGCGTTTATAAAGGTGAACAGGCTAATAGTTATGATGGACAGTCTCGGTATTGACGACTTGACCACAAGTGATATTACTACCCTTGCGGCAGTGGCAGAAATTGCAGATACTACAGAGGTGGCCGTTTCGCTTTCAGAGTACGAGGTTAATATGGGTAATTACCTTTTGAGGGAGCTGCAGGCTTCGGGGGCTGACATTAAAGCTCTTCCTATAAGCGCTACTCAGGTTGCCACAGCATACAAGGAACTTGCCGACGGTACGGCGTATTATACTCTATTTTATCTTCCACTTTCCGACACAATCACTGGCGTAAAATTTATACAACGCACACAGGGAGGCTACACTGCAGCGGATAGTAATTATGTAGCCCTATATTCTGTTTCCGGCACCACTTACACAAAGGTAGCAACATCAATAAGTAATGGAAATCTTTGGAAGGGTACAAGTTATTCACTTCAGACGGTGCCATTCACCTCTGCCTATGTTGCGACGGCTGGACTTTATATGGTGGGGTTTACCTATAATCAGTCGGCACAGACGACAGCACCAAGTATTTATAGCTGGAATGGGGTCGGGGCTATCAGTCAACTTATAACTGGTGGGCATAAGATTACAGGGACGGTAGCGGCACAGGCTAACCTGCCCGCATCAGAAACTGCGGGTGATATTACCGGAGGGGATCAGGTTTACGGAGTTTGGCTATACTGATGAAAAGACTGCTTTTCATATTACCCTTTTTTGCTTGCCTGTCTCTTTCGGGGGCTACATATTATGTAGCCACTACTGGCAATAACGCTGCTGCCGGGACAATAGCAGCTCCGTGGGAAACCTGGAACTATGCGTTCAACCAGCTTGTGGCCGGAGATACACTTTATATCCGTGGTGGTACGTATCAGCCCACGGGCACGTTTAGTGATGCCGGTTATGGAGATGCCTTTAATGCCGTAACCATACACAATATTAACGGAACGGCGCTAAACAGGATCGTCGTCATGGGATACCCGGGCGAGAGGGCTATCCTTGATGGGGTAAATGTAACGCAAGGCGCAGATACTTGTGGGAGGCATGGGATAAAAATGACCTACTCTGACTACTGGACATTTAAGAACTTTGAGATAACGAGGTTCGTTCAGCTTGATGGGCAATTAGGAGTTTCCCCTTTTCAAACGCAGGAACACAGCGATTACAATGAGTTCATAGGGCTGAAAATTTATGGCAATGGGGGCTCTGCACTTCGTATCATTTATGATTGTACGGGGTGCCTTGTGTACAACTGTGACATGTATGACAATTATGATCATCTGTCCGTTCCCGATCCCGGGAATAACTCAGACGGGATCGAGATAGCTGACATTACGGACACTAACGCCGTCAATACCATAAGGGGATGCAGGTTGTGGGATAACTCCGATGACGGCATAGACCTGATGCGCAATGAGGGGAAGGTCATTATAGATAGTACATGGTGCTTCTATAATGGAGTGACGGCTACCTATCCCGCTACGGGATTTAAGTTAGGGCAGTCAACGGACACTATAACGGCATATTCTGTAAAAAGGGTCGTAACAAATTGTATCGCTGCGTATAACTATTCGGCGGGGATATTCGCCAACGTGAGCTATCAATTGATGGAGGTTTATAATAACCTTGTCATTGGCAACGGGTCACATGGGATCCACTGGTATATCGGTAGCGAGGGAGCACCGTCAAGGATTAAAAACAACATCTCAATTTATAATACCGATTACAACTACAGCTACATCTACAATAGCTATGACTTCGAGTATAATACCTACTCGCAATACGACGAGACCCGGCCAGTATGTGACAGCACAGACTTTGTGACCCTTGACACCTTGGGGATGAGGTTTAGCCGGAAGGCCAACGGCAGTCTGCCGGACATAAACTTTGGCAAGCTGGCCTCGACTTCGGACATGATTAATGCCGGTACGGATGTGGGGATTGATTATGTAGGTGCGGCTCCTGACCTCGGGCCATTTGAATATCGTGCTCCCTCGCTTGTGAAGGCGGCGACAACACGTCTGGGGCGACTGGCCGTAAGCAGAAACGGACACTTAATGATAATCTACTAATGGATCATAACGATTACTGCCAGAAAGAAGGAGAACTGGCAAGCGTAAAAACAGAGTTGGAGGACCTTAAATTAATCGTCAAGGGCAACGGCAAAAAAGGACTACAGCAGGCTGTAACCGAACTTAATCTGAAGGTGCCACAGTTGACTGATGCTGTTGACGGACTATCTGATAAGGTGCAGCTGCTATTGGATAAAGACATCGCCGCAGTCACGGAGAGAAACCTGAAGCTGTCAGCCAAGCAGAAGATGACTGCAATCATTTCCGGGATAATCGGAGGGGCAACGGTGATTGTGATGATAGCGGACATGATAATAAACAAATGACCAAGCCCTTCACCATAAAGGTCAATCTCATTACCCTCGTCAAGTGGGTAAGAAAGATACTGAAGTGGAGAAGGCAACACATAATCAATCAAGGAAAAGATGTGCCTGAGAAACCTATTTAAAAAGCCTGAGGCTATTCAGCCGGAAATAACCGATAACACCGTGTATCATTTTGCGGCAGGCGACTATTCCGGTACAAACAATGATCTGCCCGGTCCTCCCTACGATCAGAGACGAATGACGGGAATGATTAAGTCGGAGTGGGGTAACTATGTTTTTCGCAAATACCTTGACGACACAACAAGAAAACGGGCGTTTCTGTCAGACTTAGAAGCTGCTGTTGCACGAATCAAAGAGGGCGACCTGCTTGTGTTCATAAGCGACTACTGTTATCCGGGAACAAGCACTGACAACGCAGCGGGCATCCGCGCCTTCAATCAATCAAATCCGGTTGAGGTTATCAAAGAGAGATACATTCCTGGTCCTGAGATATTCAATGAAAAGATCAGATCTATTGCTCTACGCAATGCCGGAGCAGGTAACTACATCGCAATGTCCGCTTGTCCTGATTGGCAGACGGCGTTAGATGTTAAGATTAACGGCGACCCTGGAGGGCTGTATCATTTCGGCCTCACTAAAACGGCACGCAAGGGGATCACGTGGAAAGAGTGGAGTGATTTGACTGGCGAATATATCCGTAAAATTGGCTTTGATCGCATACCCATAATCGAGGGTCCCGAGGCTTTGGTTAATCGTCCAATTTTTGAAGGCAACTGCCATGTATTTATTCTCAGTATGCACGGCTCGTGGACCACTGACCTGAACGGTGATGAGGCTGACGGGAAAGATGAAGGTCCATATTTCCCTGACGGGCTTATTCTTGACGACCAAATCAATGCCATCATATATAAAAATCAATGGCTTATACAGCCTTTTATGTCAAACAAATAAAACTTGTACAATGAAAAACAGTAAATTCTTTAATCTGAACTGGGCTGACCTCGGAAAGGGTCTGCTCATTGCTTTCCTGACTGCCCTGCTGGGCGGGCTTCTTGAGCTTCTGCAGGCGGGGACGCTCCCGACAACATGGGTAATGTTTCAGCCAATCCTCGAAGTGTCCCTTTCCGCAGCGGTTGCATACTTACTCAAAAATCTCTTTACGAATAGCGAGGGGCAACTTGCCCGAAGTGAGAAATCAGCTGCCGTGGTGAGAGCGAAACGATCCGGTAAGATAATGATACTTCTGCCGTTCCTGCTGCTACTGTCAGCAAGCGTCACCGCACAGCCTACAGCAAAGGGATTCTTTCAGCCTGTTACTGCTGAGCAGCTGCAATTCACTCCGGGTGATAAAGCACTTTCAGGTACCGTACTGATCCGGCCTGAGTTTACCATTGCCGGCAACGTCCTGAAACCTGTTTATACGGACGGCAAGTTCAACGGATTCGAGAGTTCGTTTGCTACCCGGGTTGGCATGGGAGCCTCCTATTCTCTTTACAAGCTCGTAGATGGAGTACCCTATAATGTTTACTCCTTCGCTGCACAGCTGTCTTTAGCTACTATCGAAAAGCCCAACGCCGGACTGATTATATCTGCCAGTGCATTTGACCTGTACGGCCTGTCTCCTTCTTTGGGTGTGGGTTACGACTTTGTAAAGGATAGTCCTTTCTCTCATAACTGGTTCCTCATGTGGGGGGTCAGTCATACGTTCTGATTTTTTCATAGGTTAGGTTTAGGTTGTCGCCGGGGTGCGCAAAATTAAGTCAAGATGAGCAAATACACATTATCGGAGAGAAGTCTCAAGAGAATGGAAGGGGTCGAAAGTGACCTTGTAAAAGTAGTTCAAATGGCTATCGGGCGCACCCCGGTTGATTTTGGGGTGGCATGGATGGGTGGCTTCCGTACACCGGAAGAGCAGAATCAGCTATTTAAAGACGGGCACTCAAAGTGTGACGGCTACGAAAAGCTATCCAAGCATCAGTTTGGGGAGGCAGTGGATCTCCAGGTATTCGTCGGGGGCACTGCTATCAAAAGTGAAAAGATGCAATGCGTTGTTGCGGGGGTGGTTGCCTCCTGCGCCTGTGCCCTTGGGGTTAATATCCGGTGGGGTGGCGACTGGGACAGCGACGGGGACATGAGGGACAACTCCTTCAATGACCTGTATCATTTTGAAATAACAAGAAAAAAACTATAGCCATGCCAATGATATCACCGATAGCAATCAGCCCGCACAACAAAAGGGGAGGCATTAACTGGAGTTCCTACTGTACTCCACGAACTGTAACGGTTACTGCGGTAGCGGATACAACAACAACCCTGTCATGGGATGCCTGTACGGGGGCAACATCTTACAAGGTCTATTATGGAACTGATGGAATAACTTTTGGAAGTACCACAACATCATCTACAAACAGTAAAACAGTAACAGGACTTACATCAGGCACAAGATATTATTTCTATGTGACAGCATTTAAGGATGCAGAGGAGAATCTCCCAAGCAATACAGTAGATAATGGCGTTGTATATGTCAACAACTTTGCTGATCTAACGGGATTAACACTGGTTGAGACGGCAGGTACGGTTACAGTTGAAGATCCTATGGGAACGGTTGTACTTCCGCAGAAGGCATTGACACTTACCAATACATCAGCCGGAAACTGCTATGCAAGTATTGACTTAGGACAGACTTACGATAAGTTATATGTGCAGTTTTATGTTGCTTGTATTAAACAGTCAACAGCATCAAGCTATAAGGATACGGTTCAGATAGGTGCAAATGTTGCATCAAGTGAATGTGCAGAGGTAAAGATGAACCAAGCATCGGGAACTGGAACTTATAGAATATATGGATTGCCTAATTACCCTGTATTGGCAATGGGTCAATATTCTCCGATGTGTGCTGTAAATAAAGTACAATTAGTTATTGATCGGGTTGCGAAAACATATATAATGTATGTTAACGGAACTGCCGCATCGGAAAAGGCTACCGCAGATAGAGATATGAGGTACATAACGATAGGGGGCAATCAGGTATCGGGTTATGTATTACAAGTATCGGCAATGACCGTGAATGAAGATATGTTCATGGATGGCGTATCAAGCACTTATGATGTAGGCGAATATTCAACCTTCTTTATTGATTCAAGTACAGATATTGGAATAGACGCAAGTGCGTTTACAGGTAGGCAGATAACGCCTTATGATCCAGATGGCGGTACGAGTTATGTTGATGGACCATTGAGATATATGTCTGATGCGTCAATGAACTATCTTAAATATGGTGACACGGTTTTATTTAAGCGTGGATTATCATACAAGCAAAAAGCTCTTAATAATGAACATAGTATATATCTGCCCGAAGCAGCAGAGGGCAGTTCGCTTACTGTCAGTGCATACGGAGCGGGCGATTTGCCGATACTCTGTGGATCAGTAGTTTACGATACATGGGATGAATATGATGCAGTAAACCATATTTATAGAAAAGAGATAACAGGAGTTCAATACACATCGGGGGTTTGGATTGACGATACGCTTGGACTATGTCTTGCATTGGATGGATTGACTACAATGGCAACCGAAAGTGGCAGATGGTATCAGGACGGAACTTATTTGTATATAAGGCTGTGGGACGATGGAGATCCCGCATCCCATGTGATTGATGTTCAAAGCAACCAAACGTCAGGTGGCGTATCTTATAGTCATTGGTCTTATTTACATTATAGGATGCACGGTCATACAGTCTCTCCGAATGCTATTGTTGAATATTGCGAGTTTACTCATGGAGGTGGTATTTCGATTGGCGATAACGGTATTGCGAGATATAATGAATTACACGATATATGGGGTGGTGAAAAATATATAAGAAGAGGGGGAAGCGGTACAGAAATAGCTTTTTCAATCGGAGGCGATAATGTTCTTGTCTATGCCAATAAGATCAGTGATTGTTTCACAGGGATATTGATTCCATATAGTCGTAAGAACGCTCTTATTGCATTTAATGAGATAAAGAATATTATAGTTAATCACATAGATCATTCAGGAGGCGTGGATGTCTCAATGACACAGGATGAATCTATAAAAATAATTAATAATACAATATTCTTTAGCCCACGCCACGCAGATAATATTCCATACTACCTTCCCGAAGTGCAGTTAGGTCATGCAGTTTCAATGCAAAGTGGGTTTGGTACATCCAAACATGAGATACTTAATAATCTTATTTTGCTTCATTATAATCATAATAACTTGGCTGGAGCGGGATCGGGGAACGGGTTGCATTTAGTCGGTTCTGGTTGTGATGGAATAGTAGATTACAATAAATTATATAAGAGTGCTTTTTGTGATTCAAATTGCATATATTTTGACTCAATAAGTGGTAGTGACGCGGATGACCCGGATGTTTATAATGCACTATTAAAGGCAGCAGGATGGATAGGCAAGGATAATGAAAATCCACAATCAAACGGAGGGATATTAACTACTTTACCCGTAGATCAGGCTGACGCTACACTTGTGAGTGGTCTGTGGCTGACAACTGATGGTACTCCTGTAAATACAGGAGACGGTTATGTATATGATTTTTCTGAATGGGGTATTACCGAAGATTTGTCGGGCAATCCATTAGGGGCAACAAGAAACATAGGAGCATACTAAAATGGAAGAAAAATTAAAGTTTGCAGATTGGTGCTTGTCGGGAGATCATTACTTCGTTCCGTATGAAGGAGGTGGATATTGGCATACCGTTGAAAACAGGAGATATACGATAGAGCAAATCTATGAGTATTGGAGAGTATTAGTGTAGTAGCAAATAAATGAAACAATGATAAAGATACTCCTTCACTTTATGGCCTGCTACCTGATCGCAGATGTAGCTTATACCCTTCTGCCCCGGCTGATAGGCAAAGATGCGTACTGGCAGCCGATTATCCCCAGGCTGATAGCTATAGCCATCTCGGGCCTTGCAGGGATAGGCAAAGAGTTCTTTGACCTCTGGCAGGGAGAGCCGTTCAGTGCCGGCGACCTGACAGTTGACTTCAGCGGCGCCCTTGCGTGGCTGTTTCTACTGCTGATATCTGAGGTGATCTACAAACACTCGCGGCAAAGATAGACCCCTCCACCATAAGGGGCGGGAGCGGAGAGGGTTTTTGAAAGTTTTTACCTCTTCGCTCCTTCGGCATTCTGTTGACAACCATGTTCACATCTTTGGCGGTAAAACATTCGCTTATCCAGGGGGC
>Ga0209202_1000835_pt1 | contig 21338 bp, 20 predicted proteins | sample AD_UKC032_MetaG_FD_184416 | JGI IMG/M metagenome (GOLD analysis project Ga0209202, IMG submission 184416) | Active sludge microbial communities of municipal wastewater-treating anaerobic digesters from USA - AD_UKC032_MetaG (SPAdes) (version 2) | ecosystem: Engineered > Bioreactor > Anaerobic >... | reverse complement strand
GCCGGCTGCCGAGATGGACGAGATGAAATATGACATGTGCGGTGCCGCCAGCGTCCTCGGTACCATGCAGGCCGTGGCCCGCATGGCCCTGCCGATCAACCTGACGGTGATCGTTCCGGCCACCGAGAATATGCCCGGCGGCAACGCCAGTCGGCCCGGCGACATCGTCACCTCGCTGTCGGGCCAGACCATCGAAATTCTCAATACCGATGCCGAAGGCCGCCTGATCCTGTGCGATGCACTGACCTACGCCGAGCGTTTCGCACCCGACACCGTAATCGACGTCGCCACCCTGACCGGCGCCTGCGTCGTCGCGCTCGGCGCTGTCGCCAGCGGCCTGTTCGCCAACAAGGACAGCCTGGCCCGCGATCTGCTCGATGCCGGCAACCAAGCGCATGACCGCGCCTGGCACATGCCGCTGTGGGATGATTACCAGGAGTTGCTGAAAAGTCCGTTTGCCGACATGGGCAACATCGGCGGGCGCTGGGCCGGCGCCGTCACCGCTGCCTGCTTCCTGTCGCGCTTCACCCAGAAGTTCACCTGGGCGCATCTCGACATTGCCGGTACCGCCTGGAAATCGGGTGCCGACAAGGGCGCTACGGGACGCCCGGTGCCGCTGCTCACGCATTACCTGCTGCAGCGCGCCGGCAAGCTGAATTGACTGAAGTCTTCTTCTATCATGGCGCCGCGGACAAGATTGCCGCGGCCTGTGCATTGCTGGGCGGCGCCTACGCCAAGAACAAACCGGTGCTGGTTTACGCGCCCGACAGCGAGATCGCCAATGGCGTCGACCGCATGCTTTGGACGCAGTCGGCGCTCAGCTTCGTTCCGCACTGCCGCGGCAACTCCCCGCTCGCCGGCGAAACACCGATCCTGATCACCGACAACCTCGACAAAGTGCCGCAGGACGATCGCCTGATGAACCTGGGCCAGGAGGTTCCGCCGGGTTTTTCGCGCTTTCACAGCCTGATCGAGGTCGTCAGCCAGGAACCGGCTGACCGCGACAGCGCCCGCGAACGGGTCAGGTTCTACAAGGATCGCGGCTACGAAGTTCGCTACTTCGACCTCAACGATCGTTAGGCCGGGCGCGATGCCGAGTCCCATTTTCGCCCGCGCCGACGCCCTGATACAGCGGCTGCGTCCGGCCAGCACCGAAGTCGACGATGTTCCGGTGCTGATCGATGCCATCGACCTCGAAAACGACATCCCGGTTCTGCTCGACGTCGATCTGCCCGTCATGGAACCGCAAGCACATGTCCAATTGGAAGCGATGCCGGAGACGGTGGCCAAAGTCACCGTTGATGACGAGATGCTCGACGACATTGCCCGCGAACTTGCCAGGCGCGTGCACCAACGCCTCGCGGCAGAACTCCCCAATATCATCGAAGCGACGATCCGCGATTTTCTGGACGAACCGGACATGCGCGAACTGCTCGGGCGACACGACTGAAATGGCGCCGGGAGCGCTGGTGCGCTCCGGTATAATGGCGGGTTTTCTCCCTTTCCGACAAACCCATGGAACTCGCCAAAGCCTTCGAACCTGCCGACATTGAACGCCGCTGGTATCCCGAATGGGAAGGCAAAAATTACTTTGCTGCCGGCGTAGACCGTGACAAACAGGACAATTTCTGCATCCTGCTGCCGCCGCCCAACGTTACCGGCACGCTGCACATGGGCCACGGCTTCAACCAGACGATCATGGACGCCCTCACCCGCTACTACCGGATGCGCGGCCACAACACGCTGTGGCAGCCGGGCACCGACCACGCCGGCATCGCGACGCAGATCGTCGTCGAACGGCAACTGGATGCGCAGGGCATTTCGCGCCACGACCTCGGCCGCGAGAAATTCCTGGAAAAAGTCTGGGAATGGAAGGAATACTCGGGCAACACCATCACCAAGCAGATGCGCCGCATGGGCACCAGCCCGGACTGGAAGCGCGAGCGCTTCACGATGGATGCCGGCCTCAACAAGGTGGTCACAGAAACCTTCGTCCGCCTGTTCAAGGAAGGGCTGATCTACCGCGGCAAGCGCCTGGTGAACTGGGATCCGAAACTACACACGGCCGTTTCCGACCTCGAAGTCGTCCAGGAAGAAGAAGACGGCTTCATGTGGCACATCCGCTATCCGCTGGCCGATGGTTCGGATAGCCTGGTCGTCGCCACGACGCGTCCCGAAACCATGCTCGGCGACACGGCCGTGATGGTTCACCCGGAAGACGAGCGCTACAAGCGCATGATCGGCAAGATGGTGAAATTGCCGCTGACCGAGCGCGAAATCCCGATCATCGCCGACAGCTATGTCGATCTCGAATTCGGCACGGGCTGCGTCAAGGTCACGCCGGCGCATGACTTCAACGACTACGCGGTCGGCCAGCGCCATGGCCTGCCGATGATTTCGATCCTGACGCTGGATGCGAAGATCAACGAGAACGCCCCAGCCAAATATCAGGGCCTGGACCGCTTCGATGCCCGCAAGGCTGTCGTCGCCGACCTCGAAGCCCTCGGCATCCTGGAAAAGACCGACAAGCACAAACTCAAGGTGCCGCGCGGCGACCGGACCAATGTCGTCATCGAGCCGATGCTCACCGACCAGTGGTTCGTCGCCATGTCCAAGCCGGGCGACGACGGCAAGTCGATCACCGAGAAGGCGCTCGACGTCGTCCATTCTGGTGAGATCAAGTTCTACCCGGAAAACTGGGTCAACACCTACAACCAGTGGCTCAACAACATCCAGGACTGGTGTATCTCCCGCCAGTTGTGGTGGGGCCACCAGATTCCGGCGTGGTATGGCGACAACGGAGAAATCTTCGTCGCCCACAGCGAAGAAGAAGCCCGCGCCGAAGCCGCCAAACAAGGCTACAGCGGCGCCCTGAGCCGTGACGAGGATGTTCTTGACACCTGGTTCTCGTCCGCCTTGTGGCCGTTCTCGACGCTCGACTGGACCGGCGACGAGGCCATCGACGCCGCCAATCCGATTTTGCAGCAATATTTGCCGTCGACCGTGCTGGTCACCGGCTTCGACATCATCTTCTTCTGGGTCGCCCGGATGGTCATGATGACCAGGCAGATCACCGGACAGATCCCGTTCAAGCACGTCTATGTGCACGGCCTGATCCGCGACGGCGAAGGCCAGAAGATGTCGAAATCGAAAGGCAACGTGCTCGATCCGATCGACCTGATCGACGGCATCGGCCTCGAGGCGCTGATCGAAAAGCGCACCACCGGCCTGATGAACCCGAAGCAGGCGGAAAGCATTACCAAAAAAACGAAGAAGGAATTCCCGGAGGGTATCCCGGCCTTCGGCACCGACGCCCTGCGCTTCACCTTCGCCAGCCTCGCCTCGCCTGGCCGCGACATCAAGTTAGACCTCAACCGCTGCGACGGTTACCGCAATTTCTGCAACAAGCTGTGGAACGCCACCCGCTTCGTGTTGATGAATGTCGAAGGCCACGATCTGGCGCTCGACCACCAGCAACAGCCGAGCACTGGCACCTGCATCGTGCCGGCCGGCGAACCGCGCCTCAAGTTCAGCTTCGCCGATCGCTGGATCGTCAGCCAGTTGCAACGTGTCGAGAAGGAAGTCGAACAGCATTTCGTCGATTACCGTTTCGACCTGCTCGCCCAGGCCATCTACAAGTTCGTCTGGGACGAGTTCTGCGACTGGTATCTGGAAATTGCCAAGGTCGAGATTCAAACGGGCGATGACGCCCAGCAGCGCGGCGCCCGCCGCACCGTGGTGCGGACGCTGGAAGCCATCCTGCGTCTGGCCCACCCGCTGATTCCGTTTATTACCGAGGAACTGTGGCAAACGGTTGCGCCGATCGCCGGCCGCAAGACGCACGATTCGATCATGCTCGCCACCTATCCGCGTGCAGACCTGAGCCGCGTCGACGAAGCCTGCGAAGCCAAGATCGAACGCCTGAAAGCGCTAACCTACGCCTGCCGCAACCTGCGCGGCGAAATGAACGTCTCACCTGCTCTGCGCATGCCGCTGCTGGTCGCCGGCGGCGGTGCCGAGATCGCCGAATTCGCGCCCATCCTGCAGGCGCTGGCCAAGCTTTCCGAAGCCCAGATTGTCGACGACATGCCGGCCGATGCCATGGCGCCAGTCGCCGTGGTTGGTGAAACAAAGCTGATGCTCAAGGTGGAAATCGACATTGCCGCGGAGCGCGAGCGCCTGATAAAGGAAATCGAGAAGTTGGAAAAGCAGATTTCGATTGCCCAGGGCAAGCTATCCAACGAAGGCTTCGTTGCCCGTGCGCCCGCTGCCGTGGTCGACCAGGAAAAGCAGCGCGTCGCCGATTTCAGCGCCACGCTGGAACAACTGAAGCCGCAACTCGCCAGACTCGGTAACTGAAGCCGCGATGGCCAGGGACAATCGTCCGCTGTTCGCCGGAATCTTCAAGGCGATGATGATTTACTGCGTCCTGGTCTGGGTTTGGGCGCTGGCGCTGATCTACGCCTGGCCTTGGGAAAAGGGCGGCGAATGGCTGCCAGAATTCCCGATCGTTGCGGTTTGCGCACCTGAAACAAGCTGCGCGATTTCCTACGGAAAAATCGGCGAGGCACGCCGAAGCGGTCAAATGACAACGCTGACGCCGCTAACCGAAACCGGCGAACTCGCGCTTGACACGGGCACGCTGCGCTGGCGTAGCGGTAGCGGCAGCGGCGTGATCGAGTCACGGCTGGCCGACTGGAATTTCCAGATCTCGGTTCGCTACCGCCTGCAGGATGACATGCCGGTGCTGCTGGAATACCAGAACATCACCGGCCGCACCATTCTTTACGCCCTCGGCGGCGCGCTGTTCACGCTGATCGGTCTGTATCTGAGGAAGCTGCGAAAATAGCGGCTGTTACGGTCGACCGCAAAACTCGGCCAATTTATGGCGTCGACCGCAACATCACGGGAATCAGGCCGCGCAGCGCATTGCCGAGAAAAAATCCGCCGGCGAGATCGGCCGGCCACAACACCGATTCACGCGCGCGACCGGTGGCCAGCAGCTGCGCCCGCAAGACGCCGGGCAAGGCGCCGCTGTTCAGCGGCGGCGTCAGCAATACACCATCGATTTCGACGAAAACGTTGCTGCGCGCACCTTCCGCAACCTCGCCGCGCTCGTTGAGAAAAATCAGGTCGAAGACCGGGGAATCCGCCGGCAAGGCGTGCAGAGCCGCATCATAAAGTGGACGGGCGGTCGTCTTGTGACGTCGCAACGGATCATTGGCATCGATACGCGCTTCGGCGAGCATGGCTTGCTGCAGCGCCGGCGGTGTCGCATCGAGCGCCGTCGACTGCACATCGATCGTACCGGCCTTGTCGAGCGTGACGCGAACCCGCCGGGTACCTTGGTACGGTTGCAGCCCCAATTGCCCGAACAGCAGTTCCTCGTCGAGCGGAAAGCCGAAATATGCCGCAGACCGTCGCAAGCGTTCAAGATGCCCGGCCCACATCGGATACATGCCGCCATCGCGACGCAGGGTTTCGATCAATTTCAGCCCGGGATCGCAATCTCGCAAGAACTGGGCCTTTAGCAGACATTCCTGCCATTCGGCTACGGGCTGTGAATCGGCGACGATACCGCTGCCGATGCCCAGCCGGCCGCGATGGTCGGCTGCCAGTTCCAGCGTGCGAATCGCCACATTGAGCCGGAAATCGCCCCCCGGTGTGATCCAGCCGAAGGCGCCCGAGTACAGGCCGCGCGGCGCATCTTCCAGTTCGCCGAGAATCTGCGTGGCGCGGATCTTCGGCGCGCCAGTGATCGAACCACAGGGAAACAGCGCACGCAGGATTTCGGCCAATCCGACCCCTGGATTGCTTGCCGACACCTGCGAGACCATCTGCCAGACGGTCGGATAATCCTCGATGGCGAACAAGGATTCGACCTCGACGCTGCCTTTCACCGCAATGCGCCCGAGGTCGTTACGCAGCAGATCGACGATCATCAGGTTCTCGGCGCGATCCTTGGCCGAAGCCTGCAGGCGGGCTGCCGGTTCAGCGCGTGCCAGGGTGCCCTTCATCGGCCGCGTCACCAGTCGGTCGCCCGTCCTTTCCAGAAACAGTTCCGGCGAAAGCGAAACGATTCCGCCGTCGGCGGCATCCACGAACCCGCCATAGCGAACCGGCTGACGTTCACGCAACCGGGCATAGAGCGCGAGCGGTGTGCCAAACCATTCAAAGGCCAGCGGAAAAGTGAAATTGGCCTGGTAGCAATCGCCGGCAAAAATGTAGTCGCGAATGCGGTCGACCGCAGCAGCGTGCCGATGCTCGTCGACTGAAGACACGATGCCGCCGACACCTGCCGGCCGTTCCGCCCCGTGCGCCGCAAGCCATTTCGTCGCAGCATCGGCATCCATCTCAACGCGCTGCCGAAAGCGCCAGAAGCGGGCCAGCGGCCGTTCAGGGGAAGGCGACCAGCCGGCCGGTGCGGTCGCCGGTTCGAGCAAGTAGCCGAATTCGAAATCGAGCACCGCGACACTCCACAGGCCGCTGCTTTCGACAGCGGCCAGTACGGCATCGATCTCGGCAGCACCGCCAATCGTCAGGCAATCGACGAGACCCTCGAAACGCCATGCAGCAGGCGCTCCCTGCGGAGCCTGCCGATCTTCGAAAAATGCGTGGAAATCCAGGCTTATTTGCGCTTCAGGTAAAACTCGAAGACGCCATTCGCTTCCTGCTGACCGACCAGTTCGTTCGCGGTCTGCTTGGAGAAAGAGGCAAAATCCTTCACCGAACCGGGGTCGGTCGCCTGCACCCGGAGTACCTGACCGGATTCCATTTCAGACAGCGCTTTCTTGGTCCGCAGAATTGGCAGCGGGCAGTTCAGGCCCTTGGCATCGAGGTCGCGATCAAATTCCATGGTTTGTCACCCGATATGAGAGGTATGAATTCTAACGCTAAAAGCGCCGTTCCTTTTCCTTCTCCTTCATCTCCTCGTTCTGGCGCTTCTTCAATTCGCGTAGCCGACCGTCGATCACCGACATCTCGTAAAAATTGGCATCGCCCGCCTGCTGAGCCAGTTGCAGCTGTTCGATCGCACCGGCAGTCTGCCCCTTGAGCAGGGTCATTTCAGCAAGCGCCAGATGCTGCTGCGAACGCCGCCCGAGACCGGCGTTGGCATCGGCGCGCATCTTGTAAAAACGCACATCCTGGGGATAACTCTGCAACTGCGCCGCAGCGAACTTGAGCGCCTCGTTGAAACGCTTGCCGGCGATCAGGGCATTGCCATAACCGTAGAGCACGGCAAGGTTGAGCGGGTAGCGGACCAGCGCATCGCGGTAGATGGCCAGGCCCTCGTCGAGCCCGCCGCGCGCGACCGTTGCCTCGGCCAACAAACGCTCGACCATTGCCGACGACACGTTGAGCTTGCGCACCGCCAGAAGTTCCTGTTCAGCGGCGGACCACTTGCCGCTACGCGCCAACGCCACGGCCAGGCCATAGCGTGCGCTGCCTTCCGACACATATTTCTTGTCGCGCAATAACGCCTCGAAATCCTTGGCGGCATCCGCCGGACGCCCCTGCAAGGCGCGAATCCTGGCCCGGACGAGCGTAAAATCCTGGCTGTCGGCAACCTGGCGATAGGGAACAGCCAATTGCCGGTTCTGCATGTCCGACATCCTTTCGACGCTCAGCGGGTGGGTCCGCAGATAGGCAGTCGCATTGTTTTCGTAGTAGCGGGAGGCGTTCTGCAAGCGCTCGAAAAACCCCGGCATTCCGGCGGTATCGAAGCCCGCCGAACGCAGCGTATCGAAGCCAAGACGGTCGGCCTCGCGCTCGAAATCGCGCGAATAGGCCAGTTGCGCCGAAATCGTTGCACCTTGCGTTGCAGAAAGGGCAGCCCCGGCCGCCTGCGGGTTCGAACGGGCCGCCAACAGCGCCAGTCCCATCGCAACCATCGAGGCCATCGACAATTTCTTGGACTGAAAGACCTGGCGCGCAATATGGCGTTGCGTAACGTGCGAAATCTCATGCCCGAGCACCCCGGCCAGTTCGGATTCGCTCTGCGCCGCGAGAATCAGGCCGGTATGAACGCCGATGAAGCCGCCCGGCATGGCAAAGGCATTGATGCTTGGATCGTTGAGCGCAAAGAAGTAAAAGCCAAGGCCGGGATCACTGCTCACCGCCACCAGGCGGGCGCCGAGCTGGTTGAGGTAGGTCTCGATGTCCGGATCGTCGAGATAGCTCGGCTCGCGCCAGCGGATTTCGTCCATGATCTGCTGGCCGATCTTCTTTTCGGCGGACAGCGACAACTCCTGGCTTGCGACATCGCCCAGTTCAGGCAAATCGTCGGCGCGCAATGGCTGCCCAACCAAGGTACAGGCCAGCAATCCGGCAAGAAAACGACGGCGAAAATACATGATGCTATGATAGCTTAGGCGTCAGCGCCGCTTTGCGTGCCGGCCGTAACCAAACGTAACAAATTATGAACGACCAGACCCTCACCCATTTCGACGCCACCGGCCAAGCCCATATGGTCGACGTCGGCGCCAAGGCCGAAACCGCGCGCATCGCCCGTGCCGCCGGCAGCATTGTCATGAAGCCGGAAACCCTGGCACTGATCCAGTCGGGCTCAGCTAAAAAAGGGGATGTGCTCGGTATCGCCCGGATCGCCGCGATCCAGGCCGCAAAGCGGACCGGCGACCTGATCCCGCTCTGTCACCCGATCGCGCTGACCCGCGTCACTGCCGATTTCACCATCGATGTCGTGGCAAGCGCGGTCCACTGCCAGGTGAGCGCGGAATGTCATGGCCGGACGGGGGTCGAGATGGAGGCGCTGACCGCAGCATCGGTCGGCCTGTTGACAATTTACGACATGTGCAAGGCAGTCGACCGTGGCATGCGCATCGAGAACCTGCGCCTCCTTGAAAAAGCAGGCGGCAAGTCCGGGCACTGGCTCGCCCCCTGAGCGGAACGAACCCCGGCAGAACCGATGAAAAAAAGCCCGCCTGAATCAGGCGGACTCTTCATATCCTGTTCGTCTGTTGCTCAGGCGGCCTGGATGTTCGAAGCCTGCTTGCCCTTGGGGCCTTGCACGACGTCGAAGGAAACCTTCTGACCTTCTTTGAGTGTCTTGAATCCGCTCATGTTAATAGCGGAAAAGTGTGCGAAGAGATCTTCGCTGCCATCATCCGGCGTGATAAAGCCAAAACCCTTGGAATCATTGAACCACTTGACGGTACCGAGTGCCATATTTGCAACTTTCATACAAAAAACGAAAAATTTCCGGGTCTCCCCGACTCCCTGTTTGAGATCAGCGACCCGGTGCCTGCGGCAATCCCGATGCAACGTGAATCCAAACACAAGCGCTTTCTACCCCCGTCACGTAAGCCCGTCAACAACTTTTAATGACGCGCCGCAACATAAGCCGAGGAAATATCAGCGGTTTACGGCCGATTTCACCGCCTGCGGGGTGTTGCACAATGGGTTGGACTGTATAGAATTCAGAACATGGCCACTAAGTCTCAGGATGGGAGTCTTCTCGAAGCACAACGTGCCAAGACGATGCCTCCAAAGATGTACAAGGTGCTGTTGCTGAACGACGATTACACGCCGATGGAGTTCGTGATCGTCGTGCTTCAGCGTTTTTTTTCCATGAGCACTGAACAAGCAACGCAAATCATGCTCAAAGTGCACAACGAGGGCCGTGGCGTGTGCGGGGTTTTCCCGCGCGACATCGCGGCGACCAAGGTCGAACAGGTGGGTACGTTTGCACGCCAGTACCAGCACCCGCTAGCTTGCATCATGGAGGAAAATGAATGATCGCTCAGGAACTTGAAGTCAGCCTGCACATGGCTTTTGTCGAAGCGCGCCAGAAGCGCCACGAGTTCATCACCGTGGAGCATCTGCTGCTCGCGCTGATCGACAACCCGTCGGCGGCCGAGGCGCTGCGTTCCTGTGGCGGCAAGCCTGATGCGCTGCGCAAGGACCTAACCAACTTCATCAACGAGCACACGCCCGTCGTTTCCGGTGAGGATGACATCGACACCCAGCCGACGCTTGGTTTCCAGCGCGTCATCCAGCGCGCCATCCTGCACGTCCAGTCCTCCGGCAAGAAGGAAGTCAACGGCGCCAACGTGCTGGTCGCCATCTACGGCGAAAAGGACTCGCACGCCGTTTACTTCCTGCAGAAGCAGGGGATCACCCGTCTCGACGTCGTGAATTTCATCTCGCACGGCATCAGCAAGGTGCCACAGCAGAAGACGCCGACCGAAGGCGAGATGGAAACCGAGGGCGAAAAAGAACAGGCCGGGCCGCTCGAACAGTACACGATCAACCTCAACGCGCTGGCACTGCAGGGCAAGATCGATCCGCTGATCGGCCGCGACCGTGAACTGGAGCGGGTCATCCAGACACTGTGCCGGCGGCGCAAGAACAACCCGCTGCTGGTCGGTGAAGCCGGTGTTGGCAAGACAGCGATCGCCGAAGGGCTGGCGCGGCGCATCGTCGAAAGCAGCGTTCCGGAGATTCTCGCCAAGGCCAACGTTTATTCGCTGGACATGGGCTCGCTGCTGGCCGGCACCAAATATCGTGGCGATTTCGAGCAGCGCCTCAAGGGCGTCATCAAGCAACTGGGCAATAACCCCGACGCCATCCTCTTCATCGATGAAATCCATACGCTGATCGGCGCCGGTTCGGCCTCCGGCGGCACGCTGGATGCCTCGAATCTGTTAAAGCCAGCACTCTCGTCGGGCGGCCTGAAGTGCATCGGCGCCACCACCTACACCGAATTCCGCGGCATTTTCGAGAAGGACAGCGCGCTGTCGCGGCGATTCCAGAAGATCGACGTTAACGAGCCGTCGGTTGCCGAAACCGTTGAAATCCTCAAGGGTCTGAAAGCCCGTTTCGAGGCGCACCACGGCATCAAATATTCTGCCACCGCCATTTCCTCTGCAGCTGAACTGGCGGCCCGCTACATCACCGACCGCCATTTGCCGGACAAGGCCATCGACGTCATCGACGAGGCTGGTGCAGCGCAGCGCATCCTGCCGAAATCGAAGCAGAAAAAAGTCATCAACAAGACCGACATCGAGGAAATCGTCGCCAAGATCGCGCGCATTCCGTCGCAACACGTCACGACCGACGACCGCGGCGCGTTGAAGAATCTCGACCGCGACCTGAAGGCCGTCGTCTTCGGCCAAGACAAGGCGATCGATGCGCTGGCCCGGGCGATCAAGATGTCGCGTTCCGGACTCGGCAATCCGGACAAGCCGATCGGCTCCTTCCTGTTCAGCGGCCCGACCGGCGTCGGCAAGACCGAAGTCGCGCGGCAACTGGCCTACGCGCTTGGCATCGAGCTGACGCGCTTCGACATGAGCGAATACATGGAACGCCATGCCGTTTCGCGGCTGATCGGCGCGCCGCCGGGCTATGTCGGTTTCGACCAGGGTGGCCTGCTGACCGAAGCAGTGACCAAGAAACCCTACTGCGTGCTGCTGCTCGACGAGATCGAGAAGGCGCATCCGGACATCTTCAACATCCTGCTCCAGGTCATGGACCACGGCACATTGACCGACAACAACGGGCGCAAGGCCGATTTCCGCAACGTCGTCATCATCATGACGACCAATGCAGGCGCCGCCGACCTGCAGAAGTCGAGCATGGGCTTCACCAGCTCGAAGCAGACCGGCGACGAAATGGCGGAAATCAAGCGGATGTTCACACCGGAATTCCGCAACCGCCTCGATGCCACCATTTCCTTCGCGCCGCTCGATCACGATGTCATCATTCGTGTCGTCGACAAGTTCCTGATGCAGCTTGAAGAACAACTCCACGAGAAGAAGGTGGAGGCGCACTTCAGCGATGCGGTAAAGGAAATGCTCGCCGCCAAGGGCTTCGATCCAATGATGGGCGCCCGCCCGATGGGTCGCCTGATCCAAGACACGATCCGCTCGGCGCTGGCTGACGAGCTTCTGTTCGGCAAACTGGCGAACGGCGGACATGTCACGGTCGACCTCGACAAGGACGGAAAAATCAGGCTCGATTTCGAGGAAGAAAAGGCCGAAGCCGTCGTATAAAATTTCACCTTCATTCCATAAAGCCATGCGATGCATGGCTTTTTTTCTGCCAGGGAGACCCCATGACCTTCAAGACCGCTGATCTTTGCGACGAATTCGAAGCCGAACTTGGCAAGACCGTTCGCGTCCTCAGCCCAATGTTTCAGCGCTACGGCAAGCGCCAGCAATTTTCCGGCGAGATCGTCACGCTCAAGGTTTTCGAGGACAACTCGCTGGTGCGCGAAGCCCTTGCCGAAAATGGCAAGGGCAAGGCGCTGGTCATCGACGGTGGCGGCTCGCTTCGCTGCGCCCTGGTCGGCGATCAGCTCGCCATCCTGGCGCAAAAGAATGGCTGGGAAGGCGCCCTCGTCTATGGCTGTATCCGTGATTCCGCCGACATCAACGGTATCGACATCGGCGTCTGCGCCCTCGGCACGCACCCCCGGAAAAGCATCAAGAAAGGCGTCGGCGAACGCAACATTGCCGTCACTTTCGGCGGCGTCACCTTCAATCCGGGCGAATTCCTCTATGCCGACGAAGATGGCGTGCTGGTCAGCAGCAAGGCTTTGTGCTGAGGCAGGACAAAATCACTGTTGCGGTCGACGGGGAAAATCGATGAAAAATGGTGTTGTTCGCATTTTTTCCTTTTTGAAACCCGCCAAGAATGACGCGCGATCCCAACCAACTCCGGAAAATTAATTTCACAAGCCCGAACTGCATCCCGCATTGTGAAATACGCTAAACATCCCATTGTTTATATGTAACAAAATATTGTCTTATGTCTTATATATGACTCTTGCTGCTATTTAAGAATTTCTCTATACTTCTCGAATTGCCCGGGACCAGATATCCCGGCGCATCGTCGTAATCGAAACCAAACTTTTGAGGAATTCATAATGAGCACTCGCGAACAGCAAATCGCCGCCCTGGAAAAAGACTGGGCTGAAAATCCCCGCTGGAAAGGCGTCAAGCGTGGTTACTCCGCTGCCGACGTCGTCCGTCTGCGTGGCTCCATGCAAATCGAACACACGCTGGCCACGCGCGGTGCCGAAAAGCTGTGGGCGAAGGTCAACGGCGGCGCCAAGAAAGGTTACGTGAATGCCTTCGGCGCGATCACCGCCGGTCAGGCCATGCAGCAGGCCAAGGCCGGCCTGGAAGCCGTCTATCTGTCGGGCTGGCAGGTCGCCGCCGACGGCAACACTTCGGAAACCATGTACCCGGACCAGTCGCTGTATGCCTACGACTCCGTGCCGACCATGGTTCGCCGCATCAACAACACCTTCAAGCGTGCTGATGAAATCCAGTGGTCGCGCGGCATCGAGCCGGGCAGCAAGGAATTCATCGACTACTTCCTGCCGATCGTCGCCGACGCCGAGGCCGGTTTCGGCGGCGTCCTCAACGCCTTCGAGCTGATGAAGAACATGATCGCCGCGGGTGCCGCCGGCGTTCACTTCGAAGACCAGCTGGCGGCCGTCAAGAAGTGCGGCCACATGGGTGGCAAGGTGCTCGTCCCGACACGCGAAGCCTGCGAAAAGCTGATCTCCGCTCGTTTCGCCGCCGACGTCATGGGCGTGCCGACGCTGATCCTGGCGCGTACCGATGCCGAAGCCGCCAACCTGCTGACCTCCGACTACGACGAAAACGACAAGCCCTTCCTGACCGGCGAACGCACCCAGGAAGGTTTCTACCGCGTCAAGAACGGTCTCGAGCAGTCCATCTCCCGCGGTATCGCCTACGCCCCTTACGCCGACCTCGTCTGGTGCGAAACCGGCGTGCCGGATATCGGCTTCGCCCGTGAATTCGCCCAGGCGGTTCTCGCCGCCAACCCGGGCAAGCTGTTGTCCTACAACTGCTCACCGTCGTTCAACTGGAAGAAGAACCTCAACGATTCGCAGATCGCTTCGTTCCAGGAAGAACTCTCCGCACTTGGCTACAAGTACCAGTTCATCACGCTGGCCGGCATCCACATCAACTGGTTCAACACCTTCCAGTTCGCCCACGCCTATGCTAACGGCGAAGGCATGAAGCATTACGTCAACATGGTTCAGGAACCGGAATTCGCTGCGCGCGACAAGGGTTACACCTTCGTTTCGCACCAGCAGGAAGTCGGTGCTGGTTACTTCGACGACGTCACCACCGTCATCCAGGGTGGTTCGTCCTCGGTCAAGGCGCTCACCGGTTCGACCGAAGAAGAACAGTTCCACTAAGCTTTATCCGCTGCCAGATCCGGTAGCATCGAGGCCGGCGCCCACAAGGCGCCGGCCTTTTTCATATGGTTGTCCAATAGTGTCCGGTAAAACGCCCAACGAGCTCTTGAAACCAAGAACTGGAGGGGGATTTGAAGCTAATTAAGTTGGTGTCGATTTGAACTGTGTTTGGTACATCTGGCAGTCTTCCGGGTTTAATTCCGAAGGCAGTTGCCATGAGCACTGGCAAGACCTTGTTCACCCAACCGACGGCTTTTTCAGGCCTGTTTTCAGGTAGCTTTCACTGACCCGCCGAATGTCCAACCACGCCCGCGGCTTTTCCCCCATCGCCAAACCTGACGCCCGCATCCTGATCCTCGGCAGCATGCCGGGCCAAGCATCGCTCGCCGCCGGGCAGTACTACGCCCATCCACGCAACGCCTTCTGGCCGATCATGGGCGCCCTGCTCGGCTTCGAGCCTGCCCTGCCCTACCCCGAGCGCGCTGCCCGCCTTGCTGCCGCCGGAATCGCGCTGTGGGACGTGCTGCACGCCTGCAGCCGCCCCGGCAGCCTAGATTCGGCCATAGCCCCCGACTCGGTGGAACCCAACGACTTCGCCACCTTCTTCGCCGCACACCCGCACATCGGACACGTGTTCTTCAACGGTACCACCGCTGCCACGCTGTTCCGCCGCCATTGCCCGGAGCGGACCCGTACCCTCCCCCTTGTCCGCCTGCCCTCCACCAGCCCCGCCCATGCCGGCCGTAATTTCGCCGACAAACTCGCCGCATGGCAGACAGTGGCAGATGCTTTGACCGGTTGTGGTCGACGCCCATAAAAGGGTAAATTTAGAGCGAGATTGTCGCTGCAATCGGCCGTGTCCGCCGTCAGCTTCTCTCCATAACGGACATTCGAGCGACAGGTTCGCTCAGAAACCGGTCCGATGGTGGAAGCGAACAACTCGTCCTTAGCTACCGTTGGTTTCAACCCAGATTGTCCATTAGCCATGTGGAACGAGTCCTGCGCTGCTGACGAAAGCTGCATTGACCACTGCCAAGAATTGGATGGCAGTTAACCAGCTCATTGCCGCCTGATCCTTGCCAAAGGCCCAAGGTAAGCCTTGGCCAAGATCAAGACCACCACGCTGGCCACCAATTGGCAGCCATATGGTCGGCATGCGGCCAGCAGAGCTGCCGTCCCCACGTGACGCCTCGGGGTCGGCAGTCACCTCAATCCCGAACAGAATCACCGCAGCCCCCCCGACAACACGCGTTCTTTCAGTCAGCGCGACGGCCGCGTCCACATCCAGGCAAGGACCACGACACCCACTGCCAGCGGCACGTAGCGCCACGGTTCGGCCAGCGAAAGCAGGCCGCCGGCGGCGCTGATCGCCAGCAGCAACGTGGCGAAGCGCTTGGCGGCGAGGGGGATGGCGCGGTGGTCGCGCCAGGCGAGGATCGCCGGCCCCCATTTCGGATGCGCCAGCAGTTTCGCCTCCCACTCCGGGTGCGAGCGGGCGAAGAACCAGGCGGCGAGAAGAAGGAACGGCGTCGTCGGCAGCAGCGGCAGCGCCGCGCCGACGGCGCCGAGGGCGACGCAAAGCACGCCGAGCGCGCGGTAGGTCGGCACCTTCACCGCAGTTCCCAATAGCTCGGGCGCCCGTAGTTTTCCTTGAGCAGGTCGATGATCAGGCGCACCCGCAGCGGCAGGTGGCGGCGCTGCGGAAAGACCGCGTAGATGCCCATCGGCGGCGCCTGCCAGGCGTCGAGCACCGAGGTCAGGCGTCCTTCCCTGAGGTCGCGCCCGACCTCCCACAGCGAGCGCCAGGCGAGGCCGCGCCCGGCGAGCGCCCATTCGTGAAGCACGGCGCCGTCGTTGCACTCGAAGACGCCGCCGACCTTGCGCGTGTCGATCTCGCCGGTTTCCGGGTCGCGGAAGATCCAGCCTCGTTGCTGGCCGAGCGAGAGACAGTCGTGGCGGTCGAGGTCGCCGGGGATGCGCGGCACGCCACGGGCGACGAGGTAGGCCGGGCTGGCGACGACCATCCGGCGCATTTCGCCCAGCCGTACGCTGACCAGGCTGGAATCTGTCAACTCGCCGATGCGGACGGCACAATCGATGTTCTCGTTGATCAGGTCGACGAGGCGGTCGGAAAGGTCGAGGTTGACCGTCACCTCCGGGTTGGCCTGCATGAACTCGCCGACCAGCGGCGCCACGTGCTGGCGGCCGAAGCCGGCCGGCGCGGAAATCTTGAGGTGGCCGGAGGCGCGCACGCCGCCGAGCGAAACGGTTGCCTCGGCGTTGGCGAGGTCGTTGAGCAGGCGCTGGCAGTCTTCGAGAAAGGCCTGCCCCTCGAAGGTGATGGTCAGCTTGCGCGTGGTGCGCAGCAGCAACTTGACGCCAAGCCGCGCCTCCAGTGCATCGAGCCTTCTGCCTATGATCGCCGGCGTCACTCCCTCCGCGCGCGCGGCGGCGGACAGGCTGCCGCGCGTGGCGGCCGAAACGAAGGCTTCGATCTGTTTGAGGCGATCCATCTGATACTTAATGTAAAAGATGAATTGATTCTAGCCGTCTTTTTGTCGAAGCAGAATATCAATACAATTTGCGGCGTTGCACCAATTCACCTTTTATCTGGAGATCCCCATGAGCCTGAACCTGCCCGCTGGCGTGCAAATTACCGGTCCGATCAAGCCCGGTTACGAATCCGTTCTGACGCATGATGCGCTAGCCCTTGTCGCCAAGTTGCACCACGCCTTCGAAGGCCGTCGCCAGGAACTGCTGAAGGCCCGCGTCGCGCGCCAGGCACGCATCGATGCCGGCGAAATGCCGGATTTCCTGCCGGAGACGAAGCACATCCGCGAAGGCGACTGGAAGGTCGCCCCGGTGCCGCCGGCCCTGCAGTGTCGCCGCGTCGAAATCACCGGCCCGGTCGAAGCCAAGATGATCATCAACGCCTTCAACTCGGGCGCCGATTCGTACATGGCTGACTTCGAGGATTCCAATTCGCCGAACTGGGACAACCAGATTCAGGGCCAGGTCAACCTCTACAAGGCCATCCGCCGCGAACTGGCGTTCAAGAACGAGGCCGGCAAGGAATACAAGCTCAATGACAAGATCGCCACGCTGCAGATTCGTCCGCGCGGATGGCATCTCGACGAAAAACACGTGACCGTTGACGGCCAGCGCGTCGGCGGCGGCATTTTCGACTTCGCCGTGGTCTTCTTCCACAACGCCAAGGAACAGGTTGCACGCGGCGCCGGCCCCTTCTTCTACCTGCCGAAGATGGAAAGCCACCTCGAAGCGCGCCTGTGGAATGACATTTTCGTCATGGCTCAGGACCACATCGGCATGCCGCAAGGCACGATCAAGGCCACCGTACTGGTCGAAACCATCCTCGCCACCTTCGAAATGGAAGAAATCCTCTACGAACTGCGCAACCACTCCGCCGGCCTCAATGCCGGCCGTTGGGACTACATCTTCTCGTGCATCAAGAAGTTCAAGAAGAACAAGGACTTCTGCCTGGCGCAGCGCGGCGTCATCACGATGGAAGTACCGTTCATGCGCTCCTATGCGCTGGCTTTGGTGCAGGCCTGCCACAAGCGCGGCGCCCCGGCGATGGGCGGCATGTCGGCGCTGATCCCGATCAAGAACGATCCGGTCGCCAACGAAAAGGCGCTGGCCGGCATCCGCCACGACAAGCGGCGCGACGCCAACGACGGCTACGACGGCGGCTGGGTGGCCCACCCTGGCCTGGTGCCGATCGCCATGGAAGAATTCGTCAAGGTACTCGGCGACAAGCCAAACCAGTTTGCCAAGCAGGTCGAAGGCAAGTTCGGCCCGGCCGACTGGCTCAACTTCCAGCCGGAAACCCCGATTACCGAAGCCGGCCTGCGCAACAACATCAACGTCGGCATTCACTACCTCGGCAGCTGGCTGGCCGGCAACGGCTGCGTGCCGATCCACAACCTGATGGAAGACGCGGCCACCGCTGAAATCTCCCGCTCGCAGGTCTGGCAATGGGTGGTATCGTCGAAGGGTATCCTTGACGACGGGCGCAAGGTCACCGTTGAAATGGTCCGCCCGATGATCGCCGAGGAACTGGCTAAGGTGAAAGCCACCGTCACTGCCCAGGGCGAAGACACCGCGACCTACGATCAGGCCGCCGAAATCTTCGACAAGATGTCGCTGACCCCGGAATACCCGGAGTTCCTGACCCTGCCCCTGTACGAAGCGATGGAATAGGCATCCCCGCAGGATGCTGGTTTGGAGAGCGGCACCTGCGGGTGCCGTTTTCTGTTTGAGGAGACAAAAATGATCGCCGCCCTGACCCAACTGCTGGTTTTCCAACTGCTCGGCGAGGCTGTCGCCCGCTGGCTGGCTCTGCCGGTGCCGGGGCCGGTGCTCGGCATGCTCTTCCTGTTTCTGGCGCTGACCATGCGTGGCGGGCCGGGTCACGAATTGCAGGCGACCAGCCAGAACCTGCTGCAACACCTGTCGCTGCTCTTCGTGCCGGCCGGTGTCGGGATCATGGTGCATTTCCACCGGGTGGCCGACGAATGGCTGCCGCTGTTGCTGTCGCTGGTGATCAGCACGGCGGCGACGCTGATCGTGACGGCGCTGGCCATGAAGCTGCTGATGCCCACCAAGGCAGCGTCGGGAGAAGCGCCATGACCCCGCCGATCAGCGAAATCTGGGTCTATCTCTCGGCCTCGCCGCTGCTCGGCCTGACCATCACGCTGCTCGCCTATCAGGGCGCTTTCTGGCTCTACCGGCACTCGGGCATGAACCCGCTGGCCAACCCGGTGCTGATCGCCGTCACCATTTTGGTGCTTTTATTGACGTTGACCGCAACCCGCTACGAAACCTACTTCGCCGGCGCCCAGTTCGTACATTTCCTGCTCGGACCGGCGACCGTGGCGCTCGCCATCCCGCTGTACACGCAGTTCCGCCGCGTGCGCTCGCTGCTGCTGCCAGTGTTCGCCGGTCTGGTCGCCGGCAGCCTGACCGCGGCGTTGTCGGCGATCGCGGTCGCCCGCCTGTTTGGCGCCAGTCTGCCGACCCAGCTCTCGCTCGCCCCCAAGTCGGTGACGACGCCGATCGCCATGGGCATCGCCGAGCGCATCGGCGGCATTCCGTCGCTGACCGCCGTGCTGGTCATCATCACCGGCATTCTCGGCGCGGTCGGGGCACGCTACATTTTCGATGCCATGCGGATTCGCGATCCGGCGATCCGCGGTTTCGCCATCGGCGTCGCCTCGCACGGCATCGGCACTGCCCGCGCCTTTCAGGTCGGCGAACAGGCGGGTGCCTTCGCGGCGCTGGCGATGGGTCTCAACGGCGCCCTGACCGCCCTGCTGCTGCCGCTGGTGCTGGGCTCGCTGGCCTGAACCAGCGGCTTGGCGCAGGCAGTTTGGTGCATTCCACCCGGCGCGCGATAATGGCAGCCCTTCGTCGAACCACTCTGCCATGACGCCACCAGAAAGCCAGAAGACAATCCAGAAAAAGGTGGTGATCGCCGCTTGTTTCGGCACCTTTCTGGAATGGTACGACTTCCTGACCTTCGCTTCGCTGGCGGTCTATTTCAGCGTTCTTTTCTTCCCGCCGGACGATCCGGTCGCCGCGCTGCTCGCCAGCCTCGGCACCTTCGGCGTCGGCATGATCGTCCGCCCGCTGGGCGCCGCGCTGTTCGGCTCACTCGGCGACCGCCACGGGCGGCGCACCATCTTTCTCGTCACCATTGTTGTGATGGGTGTGTCGACGGTGCTCGTCGGCCTGCTGCCGACCTACGAACAGGTCGGCCTGCTCGCCCCGGCCCTGCTGCTGGTGCTGCGCATGCTGCAGGGGTTGTCGGTGGGCGGCGAAATCGGCGGTGCGGCGGTCTATCTGACCGAGCACGCGCCGGAAGGCAGGCGCGGCCTATACACCAGCGTCCTGCAACTGATGGGGCCGCTCGGCATGATGGCGTCGACGCTGCAGATCATCGTCCTGCAATCGCTATTGAGCGATGCCGATTTCCGCGCCTGGGGCTGGCGCGTGCCGTTCCTGGTTTCGGCGCTGCTGCTCGCCATTTCGATCCGCAGCCGCGTGAACCTGCACGAATCACCGGTCTTCAGCAAGTTGCGCGAACGGAACGGTCTGGCCAAGGCGCCGCTGCGCGAATGCTTCCGCGACCGCCACACGCTGGGCCGCATGCTGCTGCTGTTCTTCTGCATTTCGGCCGGCGGCTCGCTGCTTTTCTTTTCCGCCCAGGTCTATACCGGCGTTTTCCTGAAGACGGTGACGAACCTGCCGCCGGCGCAGGCCGGGGCGCTGGTCACCATCGCCACCGTCGCGCTGTTTCCGGCGACGCTTTTCTGCGGCTGGCTGTCCGACAAAATCGGCCGCCGGCCGGTGCTGCTGGCCGGCCTGATCAGCGGTGCACTGACGATCTTCCCGGTTTTTCAGGGCCTGCTGCACTACGCTTCGCTGCCGGTACCCGATACGACGATGATCGTCGCCCTGCTGCTCGTCCTCGTCGTGCCGCTGGCCTGCATCACCGGCCCGCAGACGGCGACGCTGCCCGAACTGTTTCCGGCGCGCACCCGCTACACCGCCGTGGCGCTACCGCACAACCTCGCTGCCGGCTGGATCGGTGGCATGTCACCGTTCATGGTCACCTGGCTGGGCCTGCATTTCGGCGACCCGCTGGCCGGCCTCTGGTACCCGACCGGACTGCTGATCCTGGCTTCCATCGTTGGCTTGCTGTTCCTGCCCGAAGTGCGCGACCGGCCGCTCGACCAGTAATCAGTTCTTGGCGGGCTTGTCCTTCGCCTTTTCCTTTGGTTGTTCCTTCGGCTTTTCCCTGGATTTCTCTTTACTCACGGTCTTGGCCTGCGTGCCGTTAGCCGGCACCTTCTGGCTGACGGCCTTGCCCTTGTCGTCATGGATGATCTTGGCCGACTGCGCCTGCGGCGCCTTGCGGCTGGCCGTGATTTCCATGGTTACCGCCCGTTGCGGTGCCGCCGGTCGCTCGGATTCGCTGCGCATGACGCGTACTCGTTCGAGGGCGATCCGCTTGTCAATGGCTGCGGTCGATTCGCCACGGTCGACCAGCTTTTCGCGCATATCCATCAGCTCTTCGAGCTGTTTCGACATGCGCAGCGAACGGGTTGGCTCCCCCCAG
>Ga0209202_1000833_pt1 | contig 21386 bp, 18 predicted proteins | sample AD_UKC032_MetaG_FD_184416 | JGI IMG/M metagenome (GOLD analysis project Ga0209202, IMG submission 184416) | Active sludge microbial communities of municipal wastewater-treating anaerobic digesters from USA - AD_UKC032_MetaG (SPAdes) (version 2) | ecosystem: Engineered > Bioreactor > Anaerobic >... | reverse complement strand
ATTGAGCCAAATCGGCAATTGCTCACAATTCATTTTTCGGCCGCCGCCAAAGTTATTCACCGTTGTCTGCGGGGAGCAGAACCGGGCTCTCCTCACCACCGGTGAATAACTTTGGATGAGCTATAAGCGGCTACGATTGCCGGGCCGGACGGCTCGCGCCAGCCCAGCGCAAAAGAACTCGCCATGGCGCGTTACCAGGGCGCGCACGTTGCCAAAATCGCCGCGAAACTGCGCAGCTAAATCTCCGCGTCCTCAAACGGACAGAGTTCAGCTCTCCGGCCTGCTCGAAGGCGCCTGAGGAAGGGGGCTGTCCCTTCTTCGGCAACGATCCAGGCGGCCCATTGCGCCCCCTCCCACGAAGTTCCACGGAGAGCGGGCGTTGGCGCTGATTGCTGCCGCAACCTGGAGTGTAGAAAAACAACGAACGACTCCTTATCCACCCCGTTCAGCGTAAAATAATGCGTTACGGCAACGTTACCGATCGCGCATAATTGACAGAACGCACCCGAAATAGCCTCCGAACATGAGGCAAATCTACCAACTTAGACTCTCCTGAACCAACTCGACGGTAGACTGGTTGGTTGGGTCAATTTGGAACGATAATTCGGACGTTCAACATACCAACCCCAATTAATAGCTGCGGGTAAATCCATAAACACACTATTATCAGCATATTAAATAATAGCCCCGCCTTTTGGCACGGCTGCTGCACATAGCATTGATTGTCTATAACACGGTCGAGAATATGAACTCAAACCAGAGTAATGCGCGCATCCTTGAGATGCAGCAAGGGGACTTCGAAGAAGAGGTCTTGCGGTCAAAACAGCCGGTTTTGGTTGAGTTCTGGGCGGCTTGGAGCCGGCCCTGCCAGGTTCTGGAGTCGGTGCTGAATGACATAGCGGCCACCTGCGGCGGAAAGTTGAAGATCGTTAAGATCAACGCCGACGACAATCCCGACCTGAGCTTGTGGTATGACGTCCAGTCCATTCCAACGCTTCTCTACTTCGTGGAAGGGAGTCTCCGCTGCAAGGTGGTCGGCACCGCCAGCAAAGAGGCTATTCTTGCCAAGCTCCAACCCACAGGCGTAGCCTGATGCTCGAGCCGAATCCAATGCCACAGTTCAGGAACGCCCAAGTCATCCGCCTCGATGCGCGCCTCTCTTCGGAGCGAGGCCCGGCAGCCGGGACATTCGGCATGCCATCGAAACTCTTCCCTTGGGCCATGATTTGCACCACGATATTCCCGCCTAGTGCCAGCACCACGAGTGGGAATTGGTTCTAAACCTCAACCGCCCACCCGCAATAGCTCTTTATGCCTGCAATGCAATACAACCATCCCATTTCTGATATGCCTGTTCGATGGAGAATCGTCCTGACAGCCCTCAGCTGCGGGCTGTGCCTGACCGCCTGCAAACGCCAGGTCCAGGCCCCGCCACCCATGATGCCGGAAGTGGCGACCGTCACCGTGACCCGCCAGCTGGTCCGGCTGACGACCGAGTTGCCCGGCCGCACGTCCCCTTACCGTATCGCGGAAATCCGGCCGCAGGTTAACGGGTTGATACTCAAGCGCCTGTTCACGGAAGGGGCCGATGTCAAAGAGGGGCAGGAGCTCTACCAGATTGACCCCGCCCCTTTTCAGGCCGCGCTCGACAATGCCAAGGCCGCCCTCGGCCGGGCTGAGGCGAACCTGCCCGCCATACAAGGAAGGGTAAGCCGCTACAAGGAAGCCCTGGCCGATAAAGCGGTCAGCCAACAGGACTTCGACGATGCCTCCGCCGCCTTGAGACAGGCTGAGGCGGATATCAAGTATTACCAGGCGATGGTGGAGACGGCGCGCATCAACCTGAATTACGCCCGTGTGGTCTCGCCGATCTCGGGGCGCATCGGGACATCCACCGTAACGGATGGCGCGATCGTGACTGCCTATCAGCCGGTGGCCCTGGCGACGATTCAGCAGTTGGACCCCATATACGTGGATGTGCCCCAGTCCGCGACCGAGCTTCTGCGCCTTAAACGGCGGCTGGAGGCAGGACAACTCAAACACGACGCGGCGAGCGCGAACAAGGTGCGTCTCATCCTGCCGGATGGGTCGGACTACCCGCTGGAAGGAACGCTCCAGTTCCAGGACGTCTCCGTGGACCCGACCACCGGCTCGGTCATCCTGCGGATGGTCTTCCCGAACACAAACGGGATGCTCCTGCCGGGGATGTTCGTCCGGGGCGTGGTGCAGGACGGCGTCAACGAGCAGGCCATCCTGATCCCGCAGCAGACGGTGGCCCGCGACCCCAAAGGCAATCCCGTCGCCCTGATCGTCAATGCCGAGAACAAGGTCGAGCAGCGCCTGCTGGTGGTGGACCGGGAGATCGGCGACCAATGCCTGATCACCGCGGGACTTGAGGCCGGCGACCGGGTGATTGCGGAAGGCAGCCAGAAAGTGCGGCCGGGCGTCCCGGTGAAGGCCGTGCCCTTTGGCCAGGAAGCGAAGCCGGAGGCAATCCCGGCCACGACTGCACCCACCAAACCCGTCGCCAAGTCGAACTAAGCAGGGCGCCCCATGTTATCGAGGTTCTTCTTAAAGCGTCCGGTCTTTGCCTGGGTGATCGCCATCATCCTGATGGTGGCGGGCCTGCTGGCAATCTACAACCTGCCCATTTCACAATATCCACCCATCGCGCCGCCGTCCATCTCGATCATGGCCTTCTATCCGGGGGCCTCGGCCGAGACGGTCGAGAACAGCATCACGCAGATCATCGAGCAGAAGATGACCGGGTTCGACAACATGCTCTACATCACGGCGACCAGCGATTCCGCCGGCTCAGCGCGCCTCGAGCTGACGTTTGCCCCGGGCACAGACCCCGACCTGGCCTGGGCACAGGTCCAAAACAAACTCCAGCTTGCCATGGCCAGCCTGCCGGACGTGGTCCAGCGCGCCGGCATCAAAGTGAGCAAGAGCACCCGGAACTACCTCATGATCGTGGGCCTGATCTCCGAGGACGGCAGCATGGATGGCACCGACTTGCGCGACTACGCCCAATCCAACCTCGAGAAGGTGCTGTCGCGGGTGCCGGGCGTGGGCGAAGTGGAAGTCTTCGGCGGCCAGTACGCGATGCGCATCTGGCTCAACCCCGATAAGCTCACGGAATACCAGATGACGATGCAGGATGTCATCCTGGCGCTGCGGTCCTACAACGTGGAGGTGTCCGCCGGCCAGTTCGGCGGAGCCCCAGCGGTAGAAGGCCAGCGCCTGAACGCCGCGATCATTGTCCAAAGCCTGCTCAAAACCCCCGACGAATTCGCCGCCATCCCCCTCCGCACCAACCCGGACGGCTCAATCGTGCGCATCCGGGACGTGGGCCGGGTCGAACTGGGAACGGACACCTACGATATTGAAGCCTTCAACAACGGCAAGCCCTCCTCGGCGATGGCCATCCGGCAGGCCGCCGGCGCCAATGCCCTCCAAACGGCCGACAACGTCAGGAACAAGATGGCCGAGTTGAGCCAGTTCTTCCCTCCCGGGATGAAAGTCGTGTATCCGTATGACACGACTCCTTTTATCCGGGTGGCCATCAACGAAGTGGTCAAGACGCTGATTGAGGCGATCATCCTGGTCTTCCTCGTGATGTATCTGTTCATGGGGAACATGCGCGCCACGCTGATTCCAACCATCGCCGTGCCGGTTGTGATCCTGGGCACGTTTGCGGTGCTGGGGCTGTTCGGCTTCTCCATCAACATGCTGACCATGTTCGCAATGGTGCTGGCCATCGGCCTGCTGGTGGATGACGCCATTGTGGTGGTGGAAAACGTCGAGCGCATCATGAGCGAGGAAGGGATCTCCCCCTTCGAGGCGACCCGCAAGTCCATGGACCAGATCACCCCGGCGCTGATCGGCATCGGCCTGGTGCTCTCGGCGGTGTTTGGGCCGATGGCGTTCTTCGCCGGGTCAACAGGAGTGATTTACCGTCAGTTCTCCGTGACCATCATTGCCGCGATGCTGCTCTCCGTGGTGGTCGCGCTGGTCCTGACCCCCGTGCTCTGCGCGACCTTCCTCAAACCCGTGCCCAAGGGGCATGAACCGGCCGAGGGCGGCGTATGGTTCCTGCGGCCTTTCTTCCGCTGGTTCGATCGGCTCTTCTTTGGGGCGCGCGCTCGCTACCTGGCGCTGGTGAGCCATTCTCTCAATAAGAAGCTCAGGTACGCGGCCGTGTTCCTGGTGATCGTGGGAGCGATGGGATACCTCTTCAAACAAATGCCCACCGCCTATCTCCCAGACGAGGACCAGGGGATGATGATGGTGATGACGCTGTTGCCCGCCAACTCCTCCCTCGAGCAAACCAAGGAAATCATGAAGGGGGTCGAAAAGTACTTCCTCACCGAGGAGAAGGATGCGGTTGAAGCCGTCATGACCGTTTCCGGCGTCAGCTTCTCGGGCCGGGGACAAAACTCAGGCCTGGCATTCATCCGGCTCAAAGACTGGGACCTTCGGAACCGGCCCGAGCTGAAGGTCGGCCCGGTGGCCAACCGGGCGATGATGAAGTTCTCCCAAATCCGCAACGCGATGGTGTTCGCCTTCGCGCCCCCGGCCGTCGTCGAGCTGGGGCAGGCGAAAGGCTTTGACTTCCAGTTGCTGGACCGCGGCGGCCTGGGCCACCTCAAGCTGATGGAAGCCCGCAACATGCTCCTCGGCATGGCGGCCATGAACGCCGCCTCAACCAACAACGCGGTGCTGACGAAAGTCCGCCCCAACGGCCTGGAAGATGTGCCCGAATACCGGGTGGACGTGGATTGGGAGCGGGCCGGCGCGCTGGGAGTGCCCATCACCTCGATACACGAGACGATCTCAGCGGCCTTCGGCAGCGCCTATGTCAATGACTTCATCCAGGGTGGCCGGGTAAAGCGGGTGTATGCCCAGGCCGATGCTCCTTACCGCATGCTGCCCAAGGATCTCGAGAAGCTCTACGTCCGCAACAAGCAAGGCAAGATGGTCCCGTTTTCTTCCTTCGCCTCCGGGCACTGGACCTCCGGCTCGCCCAAGCTCGAACGCTACAACGGCTTTCCGTCGCTGAACATCCTGGGCGAGTCGGCTCCGGGGCGGAGTTCGGGGGAGGCGATGCAGACCATGGAAGAATTCGTGCGAAAGCTGCCGCAGGGAATCGGTTATGACTGGACGGGACTGTCCTACCAGGAGCGGCAAGCGGGCGCGCAAACCGCCCCGCTTTACGCCTTCTCCATCCTCGTGATCTTCCTGTGCCTTGCGGCCCTGTATGAGAGTTGGCCCATACCGCTCTCGATTCTCCTGACTCTGCCGCTCGGCGCCATTGGCGGGGTGATCGCGTCCAGCCTGATGGGGTTGCCCAATGATGTGTACTTCCAGATCGGGTTGTTGACGACGCTCGGGTTGACCACCAAGAACGCCATCCTGATCGTCCAGTTTGCCAAAGCCCGCGTCGAGGAAGGCGTGGGCCTGGTCGAAGCGACGCTGGAAGGGGCCAAACTCAGGTTGCGGCCCATCATCATGACCTCGCTGGCCTTCGGGTTCGGCGTTCTGCCCCTGGCGCTGGCGCACGGCGCGGGCGCCGGCGCCCAAAAGGCCATCGGCATTGCCGTCGTTGGAGGCGTGGTCACCTCGACTTTCCTCGTGACCCTGTTCGCGCCGCTGTTCTACGTGCTGATCGAGAAGACGTTCGGCAAAGCGCACCGGCGCCAGCCCCTCGCAAGGGCTCAAGCCATTTCACCGGGGAATTGATCTCATGAACAAGCACGTGTTTCTTGTATTGGCGGGTATCGCCCTCATTCCAGCCGGATGCACCCTGGCGCCGAAGTATACCCGGCCCGCGGCCCCGGTCCCCGCCGAATGGCCGAGCGGCCCGGCCTATGCACCGGATGGGACGGCAAATGCTGCGAGAGCGCCGGAGTTGAGCTGGCGGGAGTTTTTCACCGATGCAAAGCTTCAGCAGGTCATCGGGATGGCCCTGACGAACAACCGCGATCTGCGGGTGGCGGCCTTGAACGTTGAACGGGCGAGGGCCATGTACGGAATTCAACGTGCAGAACTGCTGCCAACGCTCGACGCCGTCGGCAGCGGGAGCAAGGCGCGTGTTCCGGCCGACCTTTCCAGCAGTGGACATCGGCAGACCATAGAGCGCTACGATGCCAACCTCGGCGTCGCTTCCTGGGAGATTGATTTCTTCGGCCGCATCCGCAGCTTCAAGGATCGGGCCCTGGAGGAGTTCCTCGCGTCCGAGCAAGCCCGTCGCAGCGCGCAAATACTACTGGTGTCCTCGGTGGCCAATGCGTACCTGGCCCTGGCGGCTGACCGCGAGAATCTCACGCTCGCCGAAACGACTCTCCAGACCCAGCAGGCGGCGTACGACCTGGTCAAACGCCGTAACGAACTGGGCCTCGTCCCGGATTTGGATCTGTTTCGCGCGCGAATACCGCTCGATGTCGCCCGGCGCGATGTTGCCATTTACACCCAGCAAGTGGCGAAAGACGAGAATGCCCTTAACCTGCTGGTCGGCCTGCCCACAGCGAGTGAGCTTCTGCCCACGGAGCTGAATGGCGTTACCCCCCCTGAAGAAATCACCGCGGGCCTCTCCTCCGAGGTCCTGCTGCTCCGGCCAGATGTACTGGGTGCCGAACATCAGCTCAAAGCGGCCAACGCCGACATCGGCGCGGCGCGGGCGGCATTCTTCCCGCGCATTTCGCTCACCGCGGCAATCGGCACCGCCAGCAGCGAGTTGGAGGGTCTGTTCAAGTCCGGCTCGGGCGCCTGGAGTTATGCGCCGCAGATTGTGATGCCGGTCTTCGATGCCCGCCTGTGGTCGGCGCACAAGGCCGCCAAAGTGCAGCGCGAACTCGCCGTGACCCAATACGAGCAGGCGATCCAGAGCGCCTTCCGGGAAGTGGCCGATGCCCTGGCTGTCCGCGGCACGGTGGATCGGCAGGTCGCGGCGCAGCAATCTCTGGTCAATGCTTCGGCCGAGACTTACCGCCTGGCCACATCCCGCTACGACAAGGGAATTGATAGCTTTCTGAGCGTCCTCGATGCGCAGCGGTCTCTCTTCGCCGCGCAGCAGGTCCTCGTCCTCCTCCGGCTGGAAAGGCTCGCCAACCAGGTGACGCTTTACGCAGTGCTGGGAGGCGGCTGGCAGCCCCAGGCATCGGGCAACCTTGCCGTCATGTCCGCTGGCTCCACCCGGCAGGGGCACAACTGATTTCCGCGAAGGCCGGTTCGTATGCTCCAGCGACATCCATCTGCATCCGGCAGAACGGCCAATCCCACGCTGATCAAGGGCCTCTCTCCTCAAAGCGCCATGGATGTCTTCCCCGCAAGCCGATGGTCAGGCGCGGCGGGCCGGAAACCGACAGTGGAACAGGCGCAGGGAACAAGTGTGGCAGCGAACGTGACCAATGGCTCGCATTGGGAGACAGTCGTCTTTTGGCTCCTCCTGGCCGGCCTGTTCGTCGCCAGTGTGCTCGCCGGTTACATGTTCTGGCTTAAACTGTCCTTCCGCTAGCGGTAACAACCCCGAAGGGGGATCGAGCAAACCTGCTTTCGGCCTGGTGCCGGTTCGGCCATACTCCGGGCCTATGCCGCAAGACGTAGACCTCGTTCGGTTTTGGGCCGATAACGACGCAGCGATGCGTGACCCGTTCTCTCCGGGCATCCCGCAATTCCCGATGGGCATCACCATGGGCTACGAGGCGCTCTTCAGCGAGCTGGGCCACCCTTTCAACCTGCGCCGGCTGGAGGAGGACTACGACTTCGCACGCTCTGCCGCCCGCGCCTATAACGACAAGGCCGAGCGCATCGTTGGCCGCCGGCTGCTGGACGAAACGGCCTTCGATCCCTCCCGTCGCTTTCCCAAAGTCAAGGGGCTGGAGGAGGTCTTTGGCTGCCGGAACGTATGGGAGAGCGAAAGCTGGTGGGCTTTGCCCGCGGCGGACACGCCGCTGGAGCTGGAAAAGCTGCTCACCCGTGTCGAGCAACTCGATCTCGCCGCCGAGATGTTCCCGCCCGACTGGGAGCACGGCTGCCGGCGCATCTACGAGCAGCACGGCCTCCGCCCCGTCCTTAAGCTCGACCTGCGCGGCCCGGTGACCCTGGCGACCAGCGTCTATGGCGTGGAGAACCTCATCTACCTGCTGATGGACGCGCCGCAACTCGCCTTGCGCTTCCGTGACGTCATTGCCCGGACCGCGATCCAGTATTACCGCCTCTGCCGCCGCGCCAGCGACCCGCTTCGCTTGACGCCCGGGTTCAGCTTCCGCGACGACAACTGCCAGATGCTCACCGCCGACATGTACGAGCAATTCGGCCTGCCCATCCTCCAGGCGGTGTTCGCGGAATTCGCCCCCGGCACGAACGATCGGCGCTACCAGCATTCCGACTCGGACATGGGCCACCTGCTTGGCCCGCTTTCCCGGGCGGGGCTCAACGCGGTCAACTTCGGTCCCAAGATTCGGTTTGCAAAGATTCGCCGCCACATGCCCCGCGCGATCGTCCACGGCACGCTGGCTCCCTTCACGTTTATGCGCAACGACGAGCAGGCCATCGTCGCCGAGGTCCGCCGCGACCTGGATGAGGCCCGCCCCACATTGGGCCTGGTCGTTGACACCGCCGGCTCGATCAACGACGGCTCCCGGCTGAGCAGCATGCGAACCGTAATGCGGACAATCCAGTCCTACGGGCGGCTCGCGACTTGAGCCGGCGGGAGTTTGCTCTTGACCGTTCCAACCGCCCGTTTATGGTCGGCGCTGTGAGTATTGCGCTGATACCTCGGGCGGTTAAAGAACGGATGGGGCGCACCGCTAAGCCTGTGTGCATGCTGTTTCCGCTGATCTTGTTGCTCGTCGGATGTGCCCACACGCAGCCCCAGTTTGATCCGGCGAACTTCCAGTCGCCCGGCATCGAGCGATGTCTCCAATACTGGACGGCGAATTACTCGCCCAGCGCCGTCAACCATTTCTACGTCTGCGCCACCGACCTCGACCAGGGCAACCTGGTCGAGGCGCTCGTCTATTGGCGTGAGGGCGGCCGGCTGATGGACTACGCCGAAATGCCCGAAGGCGCCGAAGCGCAGGCCTGGCGGCTCCGGCCGAAAGTAGACCGGGAAGCAGTCTTAACCGACGAGAAGATCAGCGACAGCAATCATGTCGTGCCGCGTCGCGTCTGGGAGAAGTGGGTCAAACAATGCATCACCGACGGCAAGGAATACGTGGTGACCTTGAAACAAGCCCAGCTCATCTTCCCCAAGCCCGGCCCACCGTCCGCCAACGCATCTCCGCCACCCGGCCCGCGTTGATGCGGTCGAGTCAGTCCGGCCGGCCAGCCTCAGTCCGCCCCGGCGTTTGCGCCTTGGCGCGCGCGGCTGAACCGCCGCTTAACCGGCTGCGACGGATGCTGTAGCAGAAGTATATAACCAAACCGGCGACCAGCCAGCCGAGGAATCGGCCCCAGGTCTTCGCGGGCAGCTCGCGCATCAGCCACGCGCAGGTGAAGATTGCTCCCAGCGGCACCCATGGCACCCACGGTGTCCGAAACGGGCGCGGCCGGCCCGGGTCTATGCGCCGCAACACCAAAACCCCCGCCGCCACCAACACGAACGCAAAGAGCGTCCCTATGTTGCACAGCTCGACGACTTCGTTGATGTTGCTCACGCCCGCAAAGCCCGCCACCAGCACGCCGGTCAGAATCGTGGTCACATGCGGGGTGCGGAATCGGGTGTGCACCCGGGCGGCCCAGTCGGGCAGGAGCCGGTCGCGCGCCATAGAGAACAAAATGCGCGGCTGGCCAAGCTGGAAGACGAACAGGACGGAGGTCGTCGCCACAACCGCCCCAAACGCCACAATCCCGGCGGCCCAGTGGATGCCCCGCGCCGCAAACGCAGTCGCCAGCGGCTCGGCGGTGCCGAGCTGTTCAGTCCTGACCATGCCGGTCAGCACCGCCGCCACCGCAATGTAGAGCACGGTGCAGACCACGAGGCTGGCCAGGATGCCGATCGGCATGTTCCGCTGCGGGTCGCGTGTCTCCTCCGCGGCGGTCGAGACCGCGTCAAACCCGATGTAGGCGAAGAAGATGATGGCCGCCCCCATCGAGATGCCGTGGAAACCGTGCGGAGCGAAGGGCGACCAGTTGGCCGGTTGCACGTAGCAGGCGCCCACGACCAGAAAGAAGATGACGATCACGAGCTTAACCGCGACCATGGCGGCGTTGAACCACGCGCTCTCGCGGATGCCGACCACCAGAATCGCGGTCAGCAGCATCACGATCAGGAACGCCGGCAGGTTGAAAACCAAATGCAGCCCCGCTAACTGCGGCGCCGACGTCCACGCGGTCGCGGCCAGCAGGACGTCCGGGCTTAGCGTGCTCAGGCCGGCGTTCGCGGACTGCAGTTCGGCGACCTGGCGCGCCGCCTGCAGGGCCGAGCGGTAATCCACCCCCAGCCAGGCGGGCCAGTCCAGCTCCAGCCCCCGCAGAAGTTCCTGAAAATAGCCCGACCACGAAATGGCCACGGCGACGTTGCCCACGGCGTATTCGAGAATCAGGTCCCAGCCGATGATCCAGGCGACCAGCTCACCAAGGGTCGCATAGGCGTATGTGTAGGCCGAGCCTGCGGTCGGCACCATGGACGCAAACTCCGCATAGCAGAAGCCCGCCAGCGCGCACGCCACCGCCACGAGCAGAAATGACACAATGATCGCCGGCCCTGCGCCGGCGTGATCGGGACCGCCGGCCACCGCGCTGCCGATGCTGGAAAAGATGCCCGCGCCCACCGCCGCGCCCACGCCCAAAGCCGTCAGTTGCACCGGGCCCAGCACGCGTTTGAGCCGGCGCTCTGGAACAATCGTCTCGCTGACCAACTGGTCCAGCGACTTGCGGCGAAAGAGCTTGCCCGGGAACATGCGCGCTCAGAACGGCTCGGCGGTAGCTGACATCCCCGAAAGCAGATTTCACAAGGCCGCCAGGCGCAAGTGAAAAATCCGCCCTTTTAACCGGCTGGCCGTGGGCCTAGACTCGGCCCATGAGTGCCGAAGCTGTTACCCGCCGCCAGTTTGCCAGCGACAATTATGCCGGCATTTGCCCGGAGGCGTTTGCCGCGATGGCCGAGGCCAACCAGGGCCACGAGGTTAGCTACGGCGACGACACCTGGACCGCGAAGGCGTCGAACCTGATCCGCGATGTGTTCGAGACCAACTGTGAGGTGTTCTTTGTCTTCAACGGCACGTCGGCCAATTCGCTTTCCCTTGCCTCGCTCTGCCAGTCCTATCACAGCATCCTCTGTCACGAGCAGGCGCATGTCGAAACTTCGGAGTGCGGCGCGCCGGAGTTTTTCGCCAACGGCACGAAGGTGCTGCTGTTGCCGGGCGAGCACGGGAAGATTGACGCCGGGAGCATCGAGCACGCCGTCAGCCGGCGGACGGACATTCACTATCCCAAACCACATGTCGTCAGTCTCACGCAGGCGACGGAGTTGGGCACGGTCTACTCGCTCGACGAGCTGCGCGCGATCAGCGATGTGGCCCGGCGCTTGCATCTGCGCATCCACATGGACGGCGCTCGCTTTGCTAACGCGGTGGTTGCGCTCGGCGTCACACCCAAGGAGATCGCCTGGGAAACCGGCGTGGATGTGCTTTGCTTCGGTGGCTCCAAGAACGGGATTGCCCTGGGCGAAGCGGTGGTGTTCTTCAATCCCGAGCTGGCGCGTGAGTTCGATTACCGCTGCAAACAGGGCGGGCAGCTCGCTTCCAAGATGCGCTTTCTGTCGGCGCCGTGGGTGGGGATGTTGCAGGACGGAGCGTGGCTGCGGCACGCCAAGCATTCGAACGCGATGGCGCGGCGGCTGGAAGCGGCGATCGGCACGCTGCCGCATGTCAAGATCGCGCACCCGGTCCAGACCAACGTTGTCTTTGCCCGTCTGCCGGATGCCGTCATCCGCGGAATGCACCGGCGTGGTTGGAAGTTCTATACCCACGTCAGCGTGGATAGCGCACGGCTCATGACCAGTTGGGACACGACGGCAGAGGATGTGGACGCCTTTGCGGCGGACTTGGCGGAACTTACAGCCAGGCAAGATGGCGAGCAGCGGGTGGAGAGTTAAATCAGTAAAATGAGTCTATGAGTTGCCTGGACGGAAAACTGGCTGGTGCTGTGCTTGTGTTATTCCTGGCAGGCATTGAGACGGTGGCTGCTGCGGATGAGTTGCCTTATAGCATAGCCAAGGAGGCGTGGGAGGAGGGGTTGGGCAGTCATCGCGCGGTGGTGCGGATCGAGCAGAAGGTCGAGGCGGTGCTGGTGAAGATTCCCTGGCGGCGGCGCGACCGCGATCCGGAGCGCAAGCAGATTATCGTCGTGGACGGAGCGACCAGCCAGCGTATAACGAATGTTGCCTGCCTGCGTCTCGACCGGTTTGAGGGCGCGCTGGCGTTTCAGCCGCAAACCGCGCCGGGAGATTACTTCGTCTACTATTTGCCGTTCAAACCGCAGCCGGGCTGGGGCAATTACAACTATGACTATCTCCCGCCAAAGGACACTGCCGGCGCCGAGTGGAAGGCCGGTTTGCCGCAGGACCGCGAGACGTTGCCGCGCGCCACCGTCGTTCGCTTGGAGGCTCGGACCGAGTTCGACAGCAACTACCCGATGGAAATCGTCGCCACGCCGGAGGAAACGCAAACACTGCTTGGCCGGGCTGCCGCCCCTTACCTTCTGTTTCCCGAAGACCGGCGCTTTCCCATCCGCATGACAGATGAGCTGCCGCTGCGGTGGGCGAAATCCGCTCCGGGACAGGAATTCCGCGGCGAGGCGCAACGGAATGAGTTTTATGTCTTCCAGATTGGTGTCTGGACCGCGCGGACAAACCTCGCGGGGTTGGAGGTGGAGTTCGAGGGCGGAATCGCCGGCTGGCTAAACTGCTTCAACACCAGCGGCACGAACTGGGACGGCAAGTCGTTCCGCAAGACGCTCGACGTTCCCCAAGGCAAGGTGCAAGCGCTCTGGATCGGCGTGGATGTGCCGCGCGATGCAAAGCCCGGTGAACACCATGCCACCGTGAAACTCCGCCCGAAGAATGTGAAGCCCGCCAGTGTTCAGCTTACCCTCCACGTGCTGCCCAGCGAACTGGCTGACCGTGGAGACAGCGAGCTGTGGCGGCTCGCGCGGCTGCGCTGGCTGGATTCAGCGCGTGGGACGGACAGCAGCCCAACCGCCCCCTACTCGCAATTGACCGTGACAAATCGTTCCATAGTTGGCAGCGGTTTCCGCGCAACCTTCGGCGGCTCACAGGTCGGTGAAATGCCCGTTAGCTTGCATGGCGGCGGGGAGGAATTGCTCTGCGGGCGCATGGGCTTCTATGTTGACAGGGCCGACAAGCCGCTCGGCCAGCCGCAGCGGACACTGCTCGGGCCCTGGACCCGCGACGGGGCGGGTTGGGTAGGATTGGCATCGGAGTGCGAAACCGACAATCTCGCGATACATGGCTCGACCGCTGTGGAGTTCGACGGCACGATCACCATGACTGCCCAACTACGCGGCTTGGGAGCCTTCCACGCGGACAACCTGCGCGTGGAAATCCCCCTCCGGGCAGAGGTCGCCGCGTATTTCATGGGCATCGGCCTGCCCGCGTGCCGGACGCCGACGAATTACACCTGGCGCTGGACGGGGCCTAACAACAGCTTCTGGATCGGCAACGCCCACGCCGGCCTGCACGTCAAACTGCTCGGCAGCCACTATGAGGGGCCGATGCAGAACCTCTACCACCCGAAGCCGCCGCCGAGCTGGTTCAACGGCGGCAAAGGTGGTGTGACCATCACCAGTGGGCCGGAAGGCGAAGTGTTGGCGCAGGTCTTCACAGGGCCGTTCGAGCTGAAGGCAGGCGAGGAGCGTTCGTTCAGTCTCTCGCTGCTCGTCACGCCGGTCAAACCACTCGACCCCGCGACCCACTTCCACGAGCGCTACTGGCATAGCACCCACAATATCCCGTCGGACGTTAATGTCATCAACGTCCACCATGCCACAATGCCGAACCCGTTCATCAACTACCCATTCCTCGCGGCGGACAAGCTGCGCGAGTTCTGCCGCACGAACCAGGCGGCTGGGCGCAAGGTGAAGGTCTACTACACCATCCGCGAGTTGACCTCGCACCTGCCGGAATTGTGGGCCTTGCGCAGCCTGGGCGACGAGGTGCTCGCGGGCGGGCCGGGCGGCGGTTACCCCTGGCTGCGCGAACACCTGGGCAGCGGCTACACGACCGCATGGTACACCGCCGTGGAAGGTGAAGAAGTGGATGCCGCCATCCTCACCAGCGGCGCGTCCCGCTTATACAACTTCTATGTGGAGGGCATCAACTGGCTCGCGCGCAACGCGCCCATTGACGGCCTTTACCTCGACGACGTCGCCTACGACCGCACGATTCTCAAGCGCGTGCGCAAGGTGCTTGACCGTGCCCGGCCCGGCTGCCTGATTGACCTGCACTCCAATACGCTCTTCTCGATCGGCCCGGCGAATCAATACACCGAGTTCTTCCCCTACGTGAACCGGCTCTGGTTCGGCGAGGGCTTCAACTATGACGCCATGTCCCCCGAGCAATGGCTGGTCGAGTGCAGCGGTATCCCGTTCGGCCTGATGGGCGACATGCTCCAGGACGGCGGCAACCCCTGGCGCGGGATGCTGTTTGGCATGACCGCCCGCCTGCCTTGGCCGAAGTCCGATCCGCGCCGCGTGTGGAAGATTTGGGATGAGTTCGGCATCGGCCAAGCGCAGATGTTCGGCTGGTGGGCAACGAACTGCCCCGTCCGCGCCAGCCGCGACGACGTGCTGGCCACCGCCTACGTGAAGCCGGGCAAAAGCCTGATCGCCCTGGCCAGTTGGGCGCCGGGGAAGTCCGAGGTGCGCCTCCAATTTGACTGCCAGGCGCTGGGGCTGGATATCGGCAAAGCTCGCCTCATCGCCCCGGCCATCACGGACTTCCAGCCCGCCGGGCAATGGCGCCTGGATGAGCCAATCCCCGTCGAGCCCAAACGCGGCTGGCTCCTTCACCTGTCGGAGGTGCCGTAGCCGCAAATGGGCTCTGGACAAGCCCCGGAGGGCGCCTAGAATATTTATCGATTTTCTGTTTGCACTTATTGAAGACACTGCTAGAACTATCGCCGTTGGGCATATTTTTCGGGGCCGGTTGGTCGATTTTTGAACGAGTTCCGCTTGGGCGCTTCTATTCCTCACGACCAAGTTCGCGGAGTCGCAGGCAGATCGTGTCGGAATGAACGTACCCATTTTATTAGCGCAGGTCGGCGCCAGAGCAGGTGAGGCGGAACTGCTTTACATCTGGCGGCGGTGCACACCCGAAGGCAAGGCCGTCATCTTCTGCCTCGTCATCCTGTCGGTCATCGCGTGGTCCGTGATGATCGCCAAGGCCATCCAGATGCGCCGGGCCAGGAAGCTCAACCAGTACTTCGACTCCGAGTTCCGCACGCAGAAGCACGTCCTCGATCTCTACGATCGCCGGGTCCAGGCGCAGGGCTGCCCGCTGTTCACCGTCTATCAGGCCGGCAGCCTGGAGCTGGACGCGCGATTGAAGAATCCCGACGGCGGCGGGCGCAAGAAGTTCGTCTCGCTCAAAGGCATCGAGCACGTCAAGCGCACCCTCGAAACCGCCGTGGCGCAGGAAGCGCTCAAGCTGGAGTCGGGGCTGATCCTGCTGGCCATTGCCGTGAGCGGCGCGCCGTTCCTGGGCCTGCTGGGAACGGTGTGGGGCGTGATGAGCACGTTTGGCCACGTCGCGCAGCAGGGCGTCGCGACCATGGCGGCGATGGCGCCCGGCGTGGCGGCGGCGCTGATCACTACGGTCGCGGGCTTGCTGGTGGCGATCCCCTCCATGTTCGCCTACAACTGGCTGGTGCATAACCTGCGCGTGTTCACCGTGGGGCTGGACAACTTCGCGCAGGAACTGGTGTCCAAGATCGAGACGGAGTATCTTGAGGAAGAGTAGAAGTTGAGGGTTGACGATGCGCCGTTTCTCACAACGCAGTGCGCTGGTGACGCTGAGCGAGATTAACATCACGCCGTTGCTGGACCTTGCGTTTGTGCTGCTGATCATCTTCGTCATCACCACGCCGCTGCTCGAGCAAGGCCTGAGCCTCAAACTCCCGGCCGGCGGCAAGCCGGACCGGCCGATCGAGCGGCGGGACATCCGCACCGTCGAAGTCAGTTCGCAGGGGGCGCTAATGCTCGACCGCCGGCGGCTGTCGCTGGATCAGATCGAGGCGGCGCTGGTCCGGGACTTCCGCGCGAACCCGAACCTGGTGGTCTACCTGCGCGCCGATGAGAACTGCCGGTGGCGGGAGGTGGAGGCCGTGATGGATCGCTGCCAGCGCAACGGCATCACCCGCCTCTCGGCACGCACCGAAACGCCCAAACGTTGATGAACCGGCTGCAACAGAAATGCTTCGTCGCCTCAGCCGGCATCCACGTGCTGCTGATGGTGATTCTGGTGATCGGCCCCGCGTTCCTGACGTCGAAGAGCAAATCGGATCCCCGCCCGCCCCTGGACTATATCCCCACAAAGCTGATTGACGCGGCGTTTGCCGGTGGCGGCAACCCGAACGGCACGCCTCCGCCGCCTGCCCCGCCCGAGCCGCGACCGCCCACCCCGGCACCGCCGGCGCAGCTGCCCGAGCCGGTAAAACCACAGCCGGCCGCACCGCCACCCGAGCCGGTCAAGGAGGTCAGACCTACCACGCCCGACCCGGACGCGGTGGAGCCCGAACGCAAGCGGACGTTGCCCGAGGTCAGCACCAAACGGATTGTCCGCCCGCGTGACGCCAAGAAGGCCCCGTCCTCGTCCACCGCCTCGACGTCAAGTGCCGACAGCGCAGAACAGCGCTTGGCGGATGCGAGGAAGCGCGCGGCGACGATGATTGGCGCAACGGCCCGCAGCCTGCGCAACGACATGGCGCCCGGCACAAGCATCGAGCCTTTAGGCCCCGGCGGCGGCGGCGAAGTGTATGCTGGTTACGAGCAGGCGGTTCAGAGTATTTACTGGCATGCCTGGATTCCGCCACAGGACTCGGCCAATGATGCCGCCATTGCCCGAGTCCGGGTCACCATCGCGAGCGACGGCACCGTCCTGTCGGCGCGCATCGTCCAACCGTCGGGCGACACCAGTGTGGACAACTCCGTGCAGCGGACGATCGACCGGGTAACTTTCCTCGCTCCTTTCCCCGAGGGGGCGAGAGACAAGCAACGCACTTACATTATCAAATTTGACCTTAAAGCCAAACTTCTATCCGGATGAAACCTACCAACGCACTCCTCACTAAGCTCTGTCTCTTGGCAGCCGCCGCCGCCGCCAGCCGCCTGATGGCGCAGGTTGAAATCCCGGTCGAGAAACGGATCGAGATCCCCGGCCAGGCCAGGCCCATCCTGGTCTCCATGAGCGGCCTGACCGGCGAGGCGGCATCCACGCTCCAGTTCGATCTTTACGTGCAGGGCTTCGCTTTTACCAACGCCCAGTCGGCGCAGTACCTGATCAGCGGCAGCAACAACGGCAACCTGCAGGCTCGGGTCACGGACCCGCACAATAAGAGCACGCTGGTTTCCAAGGCCTACTCCGGCGCGTCTCTGCGGCGCCAGGTCCATGCCTTTGCCGATGACTTCGTCCAGGCGCTCGGCCGCAAGGGGATAGCGCAGACCAAGATCGCCTGCAAAGGCGCCAACGGCCGGACCAGCGAAATCTATGTCACCGACTTCGACGGTCACAACGTGCAGCCGGTAACGAAGGATAACAGCATCGTGGCCGCTCCCTGCTGGGTGCCGGGACACCTGGCGCTGTATTACGTATCTTACAAATTGGACAACGCCGACATCTTCTACCATGACCTGTCGACGGGAGCGCGGCGTGCGTTCGCCCGGTTCGGCGGGTCGAACATCGGTCCGGCAGTGTCTCCCAACGGCAACCACGTCGCCATGGTCCTGAGCAAGGACGGCTGGGTGGACCTTTACGTTTCCGCCGCCGCCGGCGGCGATCCCAAGCGGCTGACCCGCTCGCCGCAGGACGAGTCCTCGCCCTGCTGGTCGCCGGATGGGAACTGGATTTGTTTGGCGGCCAAAGAGCGGGAGCGCCGGATGCTCTGCAAGGTGCCCGCGTCGGGCGGAGCCTTGAAGCAAATCGGGACCGGCGGCACGCCCAGCCCCACCGAGCCGGATTACTCGCCGGACGGCAAGTGGATTGCCTACACGGCGCAATACCGATCCGGCTTCCAAATCTGCGTCGTGCCGGCCGAGGGCGGCGCAGCGGTGTCGCTGGTCGAGGGCGAAGACCCGTCCTGGTCGCCGAACTCGCGGACGCTGGCTTTTTGCCGGCGGCGGGGGGGTGGAAATTACGTGCTCTCTCTGCTTGACGTACCGACCAAACAATACAAAGATGTATCCCGAATTTCGGGAATTAGCTCGCAGTCACAACCCAGTTGGGCTAGATAGGCCCGTCCATGAAAGGCAAGACAAGATGAAACTGAACAAGTTTGCAAACCTGATGGTGATCGGATTGGTGCTCACGATTGCGGCCTCCGGCTGCCGCAAGAAACCTGTCAACACAACAGTTCTTCCCGGATCGCGAGCGGGCAGGGTTGCCGAGGCGCCGCCGGGTGGATTGCTGACGCCCGGCACGGGAGTGTCAACGGGGGAGGGGGTTGGCAGTACGCCCAGCGGTTTCCCGATGAACCCGGCCGGCTCGCATCAAGGCTGGCCCGAGGACGCCCAGGCCCTTAAAGCCGAAACGGTCTACTTCGATTTTGACAGCTCGGCCATCAAGGCGAGCGAGCAGTCCAAGATCACGGCGGTGGCCGATTACCTCAAATCCAATTCCGCCAAGGCTGTGCGGGTCGAAGGCAACTGCGACGAGCGCGGCACTGAGGAATACAACCGTGCGCTCGGCGAGCGCCGCGCGCAAGCCGTGCGCGCGGAACTCATCAACCTGGGCATTGACCCGACCCGCGTTGACACCAAGACCTGGGGCAAGGACAACCCGGCGAACGACCCGGGTCACGACGAGACCGCCTGGCGGAAGAACCGCCGGGATGATTTCATCGTCCTGTCGCCGCCGGGCAGCTAGTCCGGCACTGGGCAAAAACATCTGCCGCGAGCATCTCACCCTCCGCACGGAATGCAATCAGACCGTGCGCTCGTGCGCTCTGGCGAGGTTTTTTGCGGCTTTACTATTTCAGGGGAGGGGCTTACGCTACTGGGACATTGTTTGCTAATTTATGAACGCTATGTTTGGCTTGTTTAACCTGGGCGGCGGGGAAATTATTCTGATTCTCGCCCTGGTATTGATTTTGTTCGGGGCCAAGAAGCTGCCGGAACTGGCCAAGGGCCTGGGGACTGGGATCAAGGAATTCAAGAAGGCCACGCGCGAAGTCACCGACGAGATTCACACGGCGATGGATGACACCCCTCCGCCGCCCAAGTCTTTGCCCACCACCGGCACCCAAGCCGAGGCGCAACAGACCACTTCGCAATCCACTCCTGAAGCCAAAGACTGATTCGCTGAGCGGTTCTTCCCATGGCTGATGAACCCGTAGCGGAGCATATTGACGAGCAGGAAGAGGAGGAAGGGGGGCCGATAAAATCCTTCCTTGAGCACCTCGAGGACCTCCGCTGGGTGCTCATCAAGAGCTGCGCCGCCGCCGGCGTCGCCATGCTCGTTTGTCTGCTGGGGGGCAACTATGTCATCGGGGTTCTGGAGTGGCCGCTGCGCCAGGCACCGGCCCTGCACACTTCCAGGACGCAAACTGTCAAGGTGTTCCTCGGCACCAACCAGCTCAGCGTTCTCCACCCCGCCACTAATGACCCGCTGGCTTCGCTGGTCGGCACCAACCGCTCTGTCCGCCTGGAGCTTGTGCCCGGCGTCCAGGGCACCAACCAGATCATGGCCTGGCGCGTCCAGCCCGACGCCGAGAGCCGGGCCGAACCGGGCCTGGGCATTCAAATTATCAACCTGAGTCCGGCGGGCTCGTTCATTGTGGCGACCAAGGTGGCGTTTTTTGGCGGCTTGGTGCTGGCGTCGCCGTTCATCTTCTACTTCGTCGCGCATTTCGTTTTTCCCGCGCTGCGGATGCGGGAGAAGAAATACGTTTATCGCGGCCTGATTTTTGGCCTCGGGCTGTTCGCAATCGGGGTTTGCTTCTGTTATTTCATCCTCATGCCGATAGCGCTGGCGGCTTCTGTCCAGTACGCCGAGTGGCTTGGCTTTTCCGCCACCCAATGGCGGGCGGAGGACTACGTGAGTTTCGTGTGCAAGTTCATGCTGGGCATGGGCATCGGCTTCGAGCTGCCCGTGGTGGTATTGACGCTGGTCAAGATCGGCGTCCTAAACTATCGCATGCTGGCGGGCGGCCGGCGGTATGTGATCGTCATCAGCGCCGTGCTGGGCGCCGTGCTGACCACTCCGGAAGTGATCACCCAGGTCCTGATGGCCATCCCGCTCTATCTGCTATACGAAACCTGCATTTGGATCGCCTGGTACTGGGAGCGAAAGGAAAAGCAGCGGGAGGTGGCCGCCGCCGCAGGAGATGCCGTAACGGGAACGTGAGGACGCTGCTGTGGGTGTGCTGTCAAAGCGGCAGTCTGCCCCTGGACGGCACCCTGGGACATGCCCTTCGCGCCCCGCGGCCCTCGGCCTCATTCCTGCGACAACTTTTTTCACTTCCCCTCTTTACAAGGCCCCGGCCTTGGTTAGACTGCGTACCAGCAAACGATACTATATGCGTAACACGTTCCCTGTCCTCGCCACCGCGGTGATCGCCGGCATCCTGGCCTGCGGCTGCGCCAACACGGAGAAGAAACTCGGGCGCGGCATGAGCAACATGACCGAGTTTGTCCGCCTCGGGGAGATGCGCCGCTCGATTGAGCAGACCGCCCTGTTCGAGCAGCCCGGCGGGCATTACGCCACCGGCTTTGTCCGCGGCCTGAACAAGACATTCGCGCGGACGGGCGTTGGCATCTATGAAGTCGTGACCTGCCCTTTCCCGCCTTACGACCCGGTGTTCACCGATTACCTCTCGCCCAACCCGGCCTATCCTGACAACTACCGGCCGGATATTATGGACGACTCGCTGTTCGCCACCGATTCCAATATGGGCTTTAGCGGCGGCGACATCGCGCCCTTCATTCCGGGCAGCCGATTCAAGATTTTTAATACCCACTAAAGCCGCCTCCCGGCAACAGGTCTCTTGCGCGCCAGCATTCACATGCTGGCGCTGTTTTTTTAGGGTGCGCCCGGCAGGGCGCACTGACTAGTTGGTTAGAGTCCAATGCACACCCGGCAAGGGGAAGTGCTAGCCGAACAGCAAGGGTGCCCGTCGCGAGGCGGGATCTGAAGGAAGCTGTGAGCAAAA
>Ga0209202_1000831_pt1 | contig 21464 bp, 20 predicted proteins | sample AD_UKC032_MetaG_FD_184416 | JGI IMG/M metagenome (GOLD analysis project Ga0209202, IMG submission 184416) | Active sludge microbial communities of municipal wastewater-treating anaerobic digesters from USA - AD_UKC032_MetaG (SPAdes) (version 2) | ecosystem: Engineered > Bioreactor > Anaerobic >... | reverse complement strand
GGTGGCGGAACTTATGGCCGTCGTCGGCCTCAACAAGTTCGCCCGCATCATCGTTCCCAAGTCTTAAGCGTCAGGAAAAACATGGAGCAATATCACGGCACGACGATCCTGTCGGTGCGTCGCGGCAGTTCGGTCGCCATGGGCGGCGACGGCCAGGTCACGCTCGGCAATATCGTCATCAAGGCCACCGCCAAGAAGGTGCGCCGGCTTTACCAGGGGCGCATCCTGGCCGGTTTCGCCGGCGGCACGGCGGATGCCTTCACGCTGTTCGAGCGTTTCGAGGCCAAGCTGGAAAAGCACCAGGGCAACCTGACGCGTTCCGCCGTCGAGCTTGCCAAGGACTGGCGTTCCGACCGCGCGCTGCGCCGGCTAGAAGCCATGCTGTCGGTGGCCGACAAGGATGTGTCGCTGATCATCACCGGCAACGGCGACGTGCTGGAGCCGGAGCAGGGTATCGTCGCCATCGGCTCGGGCGGTTCCTACGCGCAGAGCGCGGCGCGCGCGCTGCTCGAAAACACCGAACTGAGCCCGCGCGACATCGTCACCAAGTCGCTGGAAATCGCCGGCGACATCTGCATCTACACCAACCGCAATTTCACCATCGAGGCCCTGGAATGAGTGCTGGAAGTTCGATGACCCCGCCGGAAATCGTGTCCGAACTGGACAAGCACATCGTCGGCCAGAACAACGCCAAGAAGGCGGTCGCCATCGCCCTGCGCAACCGCTGGCGGCGGGCGCAAGTGGCCGAGCCGCTGCGCCAGGAAATCACGCCCAAGAACATCCTGATGATCGGCCCGACCGGCGTCGGCAAGACCGAGATCGCCCGCCGCCTGGCGCGGCTGGCCGATGCGCCTTTCATCAAGATCGAGGCGACCAAGTTTACCGAAGTCGGTTACGTTGGGCGCGATGTCGAGACGATCATCCGCGATCTGGTCGAAATGGCCATCAAGTCGCACCGCGAGCGGGCAATCAAGCAGATGCGCACCCGCGCCGAGGATGCTGCCGAGGATCGCGTCCTCGACATCCTGCTGCCGCCGGCGCGCAGCCCCGGCTTTTTTGCCGAAAATTCGGAGTCGACCGCAACCGACGGCGCCACGCGCCAGAAATTCCGCAAGAAGCTGCGCGAAGGCGAGTTGGACGACAAGGAAATCGACATCGAGCTGGCGGCGCCGAGCATGCAGGCCGAAATCTTCGCGCCACCGGGCATGGAGGAGCTGACCCAGCAGATCCAGGGCATGTTCCAGAACATGGGTCAGGGGCGCAAGAAATCGCGCAAGCTGAAGATCAAGGAAGCCTTGAAGCTGCTGACCGACGAAGAAGCGGCCAAGCTGGTCAACGACGAGGAAGTGAAGCTGGAGGCGGTCAAGGCCGTCGAGCAGAACGGCATCGTCTTCCTCGACGAACTGGACAAGATCGCCAGCCGTTCCGAAATGCAGGGCGCCGATGTTTCGCGCCAGGGCGTGCAGCGTGACCTGCTGCCGCTGGTCGAAGGCACCACGGTGTCGACCAAGTACGGCATGATCAAGACCGATCACATCCTGTTCATCGCCTCCGGCGCCTTCCATTTGTCGAAGCCATCCGACCTGATTCCCGAATTGCAGGGCCGTTTTCCGATTCGCGTCGAGTTGGATTCGCTGTCGGTCGCCGATTTCGAGCGCATCCTGACCCAGACCGATGCCTGCCTGACCCGGCAATATCAGGCGCTGCTGGAAACCGAGGGTGTGCTTATCGAGTTTGCCGAGGCCGGCATCAAGCGGCTGGCCGAGATCGCCTTTCAGGTGAACGAAAAAACCGAAAACATCGGCGCCCGCCGCCTGCATACGGTGATGGAGAAGCTGCTTGAGGAAATCTCCTTCGATGCCGGCAAGGCTGGCCAGGAGAAGATCGTCATCGACGCCGCCTATGTCAATGGCCGGCTCGGCGAACTGGCAGCCGACGAAGACCTGTCGCGCTACGTGCTGTGAGTGGCGAGAGCCTGAGCTTTCGGCTCGTCGCCATTCTCTTCCCGATCTTCGGGATCGTCGCCGCCGGCTATTTTTACGCACGCCATCACAAGCCGGAAATGGCGGTCGCCAACCGCCTGAATATGGATGTCTTCGTGCCGGCGCTGGTCTTCGCGGCGATGGCCGGCAAGTCCTTCGATCTTGCCGCCTACGCGCCGCTGGCGATGGGTGGTTTTCTCGTATTGGCTACCTGCGGCCTGCTCGCCTGGCCGCTGGCGAAGCTGATCGGCAGCCAGCCGAAAACGCTGGTGCCACCGATGATGTTCAACAACTCCGGCAACATCGGCCTGCCGCTTGCCGTGCTGGCCTGGGGCGAAGACGCCTTGCCGGCCGCGGTGATCCTGTTCATGGTCGAGAACACGCTGCATTTCTCGCTGGGCGCCCGCTTGCTCGATCCGCACGCCCGCCTGCTGACGCTGTGGCGAGTGCCGGTCGTCGCTGCCGCAATGGCCGGGCTGGCGGTGGCGCTGTTGAAGATTCCCGTCTGGCAGCCGCTGGTCATCGCCATCAAGATGCTCGGCGACGTTTCGGTGCCGCTGCTGCTGTTCTCGCTCGGTGTGCGCATGACCGATGTTTCCTTCAGGGAATGGAAACTGGCGACCGGCAGCGCCGTGCTGCGGCCGGTGGCCGGCATGCTGATCGCCGCCGCTGCCGTCCAGTTGCTTGGCCTGCAAGGCCGCGACGCAGCGATGCTGCTCGTCTTCGGCGCCTTGCCGCCGGCCGTGCTTAACTTCCTGTTTGCCGAACGCTACAAGCAGGAGCCGGAGCGGGTGGCTTCCATCGTGCTGATCGGCAACCTGGCAGCGCTGTTGTTCCTGCCGCTGGCGCTGGCTTTGGTGTTGCGCTGACGGTTGCGGTCGACGGCCAAAAATGGCCGATTTTCAAATCCTTAATGCGTCTTGAGTGCCAACGACGATTTTTCGATGGCATCTTCGAGGTAGCTGGGATAAAAATCTGGCAGTCTGGCGCCGACGATCGGGTCGGCCAGGCGCTTGCCTTGCGGCCCGTAGAAGGCGACCACCGGCACCAGCTTGACCTTTTCGCCGGCGGTAAAGCGGGCGTGGGTCGTCGCTTCACCCCGAAAATCGACGAGCGGCGCCTCGCTGTCCTGATTGACTTGGCGAATGATCACCTTGTCGCGGTAGCGCGGGTTGGTGGTCAGTGGCTTCAGATAGTCGCGCTTGACGGTCTCGCAGTACTTGCAGTCCTTGCGGCTGAAGATGACGATCAATGGCCCGCCCGCCTGCGCGGCCTTCTCGGCTTCGGCGCGCAAATCCTGCGCTGCCGGCAGGTCGGTGGCCGCTATCGCGCCGGCTGTCGTCAGTGCCACCAGGCTGGTCAGCAAGCCGTGCACGAAGGGGTGCGATGCCGCGTTCATCTCAATTGTCGAAATGGTAGTAGTGCTGGTTGAGCCAGGCGGCCACGGCGCCTTCCTCCTCCGGGAACCAGCCGGAACTGACCTGGGCATTGCATGCGGAAACCCGTTGCAGCAACTCAAGCTGGTTCGAAAGCATGCGGCCGTCACGGGTGTACATCTTGCTGCCGTCCCCGCCGTACATGCGCGTGTGGCAGCTGACGCAGGCCTTGTCGTGCAGCGGTTTGGCGCTTTGCAGATCGACCTTGCCCCACGGGGCTTCGGCGTGGGCGGCAAAGGGGAGCAGGGCGATCAGGGCAATGCAGGGCAGGCGCATGGGTGGCTCCGTGGGGCAAGTGTTCGAGTCGGGCGATCAGAAAGCCGCAGCCTCGGCTTCGAGGTAGGCAAGGCTGACATACTTGCCGATGTTCGTGTCGAAGCCCTTGGTGTCCTTGGCGCGGCTGGCGACGCGCGGGTCTTTCAGCACCAAGGTCTTGGCTTCCTCCAGCGGCAGGCCATCCTTGACCGCCTGTTCGCAGGTCCGGTAGATGCCCTCGAACAGTTCGCGGTTCCACTTCAACACGTTGGGACCGGGTTCGCCGTGGCCGGGCAGCCAGATCGTGCTGTTGGCATTCTTTTCCAGCGCGTCGTAGGTCTTGAAGGTGCCGAGGTAGGAGCCGTCGTCCATGTTGGCGATGCGCCGGTCCATGGCAACGTCGCCGACACAGGTGAGCTTGTCCTCGACCACTTCGACACAGATGTCGGACGGCGTGTGCGCCTTGCCGTAATGGTGCATGCGCAGCGTGACGTCGCCGAATTTCAGTTCGCTGCCGTGTTCCAGCGGCAGCGTGGGGGCGACGACGCGGGTGCCGAGGGTGGCCTGGTTGGTCCATTGTTCCATCAGGGTGCGCCACATGTTGCCCTGGACGCCCTTGATTTCGCGCGTTGTGCCGGGGTGGGCGTAGATCGGCAGGTTCTTGAAGGCAGCGGCGAAGGCATCATTGCCGAGCCAGTGGTCGCCGTGGTAATGGGTGTTGACGATGGCGATGACCGGCTTCTTGAACGTCTTTTGCGCCTGGCGAATCGCCATTTCGCCGATCTGCGCCGACGCGCCGGAATCGACGACGACCAGGCCCTTCGCGGTATTGACGAAGGTGATGTTGCACATCATGCCCTGGTTTTCCGGGGTCGGGAAACCGTCGGGCGAGAAGATGATCCAGACATGTTTGGAGATTTGTCGCAGCGGATGATCCTTGACCGCCGGGCCGCGCACGAAATCCTCGACCTCGCGGGCAAAGGCGCTCATCGCTTGCCAGGGGGCAAATTCGGCGGCGGTCAGGGCCAGAAATCCAGCGGCGGAGCGAAAAAAATGGCGGCGCTGCATCAGCATCTCCTGAAACGGTTAAATACGAATATTCGCGCCATCGACCGATGCCGTCTACTTTTTTTGATGCATGCATTTGACTCTGCAAAGGGGCGTCGATTGAAAGCGTGGTGTAAGCGCATTACTATTTAATGATTTACGGATGTTGTTTCGTTTCGAGGGGGAGTCAAAGTGGGATACAAGCATATTGTTTTGATGAGTGTGGCGGCTGTCGCCGCGCTGGCAAGCCTTTCGGTGCGGGCGGATGCCAAGGCCGACCAGGCGCGCGCCGAAGAGATCGTTGCCGGTCGCTGCTTCCTCTGCCACGGCATGGAGGGTGAATCGGCCAGTCCGGTCTTCCCGCGTCTCGCCGGCCAGCACTCGGAATACATCGCCAAGCAGCTGGCCGATTTCAAGGCCGGCAAGCGCAAGAGCGATACCATGAAGCCGCAGGCCGAAGAGCTGACGCCGGCTGAAATGAAGGCGCTGGGCGCCTTCTTCCAGGCGAAGAGCGTCGCTCCCCGGGCAGGTAAAGACCCCGAGTTGCTGGCCGTCGGCAAGTACACCTTCGAGCGCGGCAACCAGTTCACCGGGTTACCCAGCTGCGCCAGCTGCCACGGGCCGAAGGGTCTGGGCACGCCGCAGTTGCCGCGCCTCGCCGGCCAGCATCCGCGTTACATCGAGGATCAGCTCAAACAATTCAACTCGCGTGAACGGAACAACGACAACGCGGTGATGCATACCGTCGCCTCCAAACTCAGCGAGCTGGAACGACACGCGGTCGCCGAGTACATCGCGACGCTCAACTGAGGTCCGCAGCACAAAAGACAAAAGGCCGCACTCGCGGCCTTTTGTCATTGGCGCAGCAGAAAATCAGGCCAGCATGTCGGCCCAGATGTTCTTGGCCCAGCCCAGCGCGACCTTGCCTTCCAACTCGCTGCGCGCAGCGGAGACGCCGCCAGCACCCTTGACCGGTTGCACGACCTTGGTCGCCGCGTCGTATTGATGCACGGAGGCGACGTGGATCGCCTGCTTGGCATCGACGAAGCTGTAGCAGGTGTTCATCACCACCGGCGTCGGGCTCGGCTCGCTGCCCGAGAGCAGGTTGAGGATGGCGGCAGCGGCCAGCTTGCCGTGCTGATTGGCCATGTGGCCGGACTTCGGCATGGTCGGCGCCGGAAAGATGGCGTCGCCGATGACATGGACGCCGGGCGTACCATTGACTTCCATCGACAGCCAGTTGATATCGACCCAGCGGTTGTTGATCAGCTTGAGTCCCGAATTGGCGGCGATATTGCCGGCACGATGTGGCGGGATCACGTTCAGCACGTCGGCCTTGAACTTGTCGAATTCGAGGACGGCAGTGGTGGTCTTGACGTCGACATCCTTGACTTCGCTGTTCGGGCGATATTCCAGAATGTCCTTGTAGAGATCGCTCCAGGCTTTCGTGAACAGTCCCTTCTTCGACATCACGTCCTCGTTGGCATCGAGGATGACGACCTTGGATTTCGGCTTGTTCTTCTTGAAGTAATCGGCGACCAGACTGGCGCGCTCGTAAGGTCCGGGCGGGCAGCGGTAGGGCGCCTTGGGGATCGAGATGGCGTAGGTGCCACCGTTCTTCATGTCTTCCAGCTGCTTGCGCAGGGCGACGGTTTGCGGGCCGGCCTTCCAGGCGTGCAGGATCTTGGCTTGGGCTTCCGGATTGTTCAGCGCGGGAATCTGGTCCCACATGAAATCGATGCCGGGCGAAAGGACAAGGCGGTCGTACGTCATTGTGCCGCCTGCCTTCAGGGAAATCGTGCGTTTCGCGGCGTCGACCGCAACTACATCGTCCTGGATCACGCGGACGCCCCATTTGTTCTTCAGGCCCTCGTAGCTGACGGTGATGTCTTCCATCGTCTTGGTGCCGCCGATGACCAGGTTGGAGATCGGGCAGGAGATGAAGGTCGGGTTGCGTTCGATCAAGGTGACCTGGACGCCGCCTTCGCTCCACATGCGCAGGTACTTGGCGGTCGTCGCGCCGCCGTAGCCGCCGCCGACCACCACCACATGGCCGCTGGCCTTGCCGCCGCCGGCACAGCCGTAGAGGGAAGCCATCGCACCGGCTGCCGCGCCGGCCTTCAGGAAATCACGTCGTTTCATCAGCATCATGGTTCGCTCCCCTTATTTTTGTGCGGCGAAATAGCCGGCGATCAGGTCGAGTTGCTCGTCGGTGTAGCCCTTGGAGATCTGGTGCATGATCGAGGCGGGTTTGTCACCGCTCTTGAAGTCGGCCAGTTTTTGCAGGATCTTGTCCTTGGGGACGCCGGCCAGCGCATCGATGCCGCCGCCCTTGACGGCGTTGCCGTTAGTGCCGTGGCAGTTGGCGCAGGTGGCCGCCAGGTTGCGGGCCAGATTGGGATCGGCCGCGTGCGCGGCGCCGGCTGCAGCCAGCAGGCCAAGTGCTGCGACGGTGGGTAGCAATTTCATCGAGACATCTCCTTTGTGTGATGTTGGCACGCCATATAGCCGAATTCTTGTGCTTTGTGCATATCAGCGTAGGGCGAAGGTTATAAGCCTTTGGACCAAATTGCATGCTGCAGCGCAACAATATAAGTAGTTGACTATATAAGTACGCAGTTATACATTAATTCTTGACCCAGATCAAAAGACGCAATGGACGAGACAAATCAGGTATTCGAACAAGTGGCGCATTACTTTGGATTGCTCGCCGATCCGACGCGTTTGCGCATTCTCTCCTGTTTGTGTGGCGAGGAGCGTCCGGTGCATGAAGTCGTCGAAACCGTTGGCCTCACACAGGCCAATATTTCGCGGCACCTGAACATCCTTTACCGCGCCGGGGTGGTCGACCGGCGGCGCGAGGGTAGCTCGGTGTTCTATCGCGTCGTCGATCCGAATTTCGTCGATATCTGCCGGACGGTCAGCATTACGGTCGCCAGCCGTGATCTGGGCGAGGCGATGGGGGTTGTCGGCAGGGCTTTGCGGTAAATCGGTTAATAAGTCAGAGGGGAGTCATCTCGATGGTGGATAGCGTCAAGCAACCGGGGCGTTTGCGGCCCGCGCCGGAGAATTTTTTGTCGGAAGAGCAGATCAAGGCCGTTGGCGCTGGGCGGCGTGATTTTTTGAGGAAGAGTTTCCTCGCCGCTGGCGCCGCGCTGGCGGCACCGATGGCGGTACGCGCCAGCGAGGGCGATCCGAACATCCTGCAGAATCCGGAATGGACGACGAGCCTGGGTAACCCGGTGGCGATGCGTCCCTACGGCTCGCCGTCAAAATACGAAAGCCAGGTGATTCGCCGTGAATCGCCGGGTCTCGCGCGCGTCGCCGGTGCCTCGGTTTCCTTCGCGCCGCTGCAGAGCATGTTCGGCATCATCACGCCGTCCGGCCTGCATTTCGAGCGCCACCACCAAGGGTGGCATGACATCGATCCATCGCGTCACCGCCTGATGGTGAATGGGTCCGATGACTCTTTGCTCAAGCAGGCCAAGGTCTACACCATGGACGATCTGATGCGCCTGCCGCCGGTGTCGCGTATCCACTTCATCGAGTGCGGCGCCAACACCGGCCTGGAATGGGGCAACGTCGCGGTGCCGACCGTGCAATACACGCACGGCATGTTGTCGTGTTCCGAATTTACCGGCGTGCCGCTGAAGACCCTGCTGGAAGATTGCGGCGTCGACTACAAGAAGGCGCGCTACGTGTTGGCCGAAGGGGCCGACGGCTCGTCGATGACGCGCACCATTCCGATGGAAATGGTCGAGTCGGGCGAAGTGCTGGTCGCCTATGGCCAGAACGGCGAAATGCTGCGGCCGGAAAACGGCTATCCGCTGCGCCTGGTGGTGCCGGGCGTGCAGGGCGTGTCGTGGGTCAAGTGGCTGCGCCGCATCGAAGTCGGCGACAAGCCCTACGCGACCAAGGACGAAGCGGTGCATTACATCGACCTGTTGCCGAGCGGTCTGCATCGTCAGTACAGCTCGATTCAGGAAGCCAAGTCGGTGATCACTACGCCGTCTGGCGGCCAGACGCTGCTCGACAAGGGCTTCTACAACGTTTCCGGCCTTGCCTGGTCGGGGCGCGGCAAGATCAAACAGGTCGATGTCTCCTTCGACGGCGGCATCAACTGGCAGACCGCGCGCATCGAAGGCCCCGTGCAGAACAAGGCACTGACCCGCTTCAACATCAACTGGGTGTGGGACGGCAAGCCGGCCATCCTGCAATCGCGGGCCATCGACGAAACCGGCTTCGTGCAGCCGACCTACGGCCAACTGCGCAAGGTGCGCGGCACCAAGTCGATTTATCACAACAACGCAATTCAATCCTGGAAAGTCATCGAAAGCGGGGAGGTCAGCAATGTTCAGGTTCTCTAAGACCATTCTCGTTTTGGCCCTTTTTTCGGCGTCGACCGCAACCGTCGCCTTCGACAACTTCAAGGGCGTCGGCCGCCCGGCGACGCCGGCCGAAGTGAAGGCTTGGGACATCGACGTGCGCCCCGACTTCAAGGGCCTGCCCAAGGGATCGGGTTCGGTCGATCGCGGCCAGGAATTGTTCGAGGAAAAGTGCGCGTCCTGTCACGGCACCTTCGGCGAGTCGAACGAAGTGTTCACGCCGCTGGTCGGCGGCACCACCAAGGACGACATGAAGACCGGTCGCGTCAAGGGCCTCTCTTCCGGCGAACTGCCGCAGCGCACCACCTTTACCAAGGTGGCGACGATTTCGACGGTTTTCGATTACATCCAGCGCGCCATGCCATGGACGGCGCCGAAGTCGCTGAAGCCGGACGATGTGTACGCCATCCTCGCCTACATGCTGAACCTGTCGGAAATGGTGCCGGCCGACTTCGTGCTGTCTGACAAGAACATCGCCGATGTTCAGAAAATGCTGCCCAACCGCCTCGGCATGACGACCGACCACGGCATGTGGCCGGGCGCCCCGGCATCCAAGGGTGGCATCGGCAACGGCGGCAAGCCGGACACCAGCAACAAGGCGTGCATGAAGAACTGCAAGCCCGAAGTCCAGATCGGTTCGACCTTGCCGGATTACGCCCGCACCGCTCACGGCGAACTGGCTGAACAGAGCCGCAGCTTCGGCCCCGTGCGCGGGACCAAGACGCTCGGTACCGCGGCCGCCGCACCGGCTGCGGCGGCGGTATCGCCGGGCATGGCGCTGGCGACCAAGAGCGGCTGCATGGCCTGCCATGGCGTCAACAACAAGATCGTTGGCCCCGGCTTCAACGAAGTTCAGGCCCGCTACAAGGACCAGCCCGATGCCGAGACCCGTCTCGTCGCCAAGGTCAAGGCAGGCGGGCAAGGCGTCTGGGGTGCCGTACCCATGCCGCCGAATTCGCATCTGTCGGACGCGGATCTAACCACGCTGGTCAAGTGGATTCTGTCCGGCGCCAAGTAAGCCAATTTTGAGAGGAGAAGTCATGAACAATCAACGTCGTACCGTACTTAAATCGGGCTCCGGGGCTGCACTCCTGGGTCTTCTCGCCGCCGCCGGCATCATCAATCCGGGCATGGCCCTGGCCGAGTGGAACAAGGCCGCCTTCGACGCCAAGAGCATGGCCGATACGCTGAAGGCTCTGGGCGCCGGAACTCCTGCCGAAAGCAAGGATGTCCAGGTCACCGGCCCGGACATCGCCGAAAACGGCGCCGTGGTGCCGGTCGGCGTCAGCTCGACGCTGCCCAATGTGACCATGGTCGCCATCCTGATCGAAAAGAACCCGAACGCCCTGGCTGCCAGCTTCACGCTGCCGGAAGGCACCGAAGCCAACGTCCAGACGCGCGTCAAGATGGGCCAGACCTCCAACGTGTACGCGCTGGTCAAGTCGGACGGCAAGTTCTTCATGGCGACCAAGGAAATCAAGGTCACCCTCGGCGGCTGCGGCGGCTGATCGCTCACGACTTTCAAAGAATTCAAGGAGATTCACATGGCAGCAAATCCGATGAAAATCCGCGCCAGCAACAAGGATGGCGTGACCGAAGTCAAAGTACTGATCAGCCACGAAATGGAAACTGGCCAGCGTAAGGACGCTTCCGGCGCCATCGTGCCGGCCTGGTTCATTACCGACCTGACGGCCAAACACAACGACCGCCTGGTGCTCGGCGCCGAATTCGGCACCGCGGTGTCGAAGAACCCCTACCTGGCCTTCCGCTTCAAGGGCGGCGCCAAGGGCGACAAGATCGTTGTCAGCTGGAAGGACAACAAGGGCGACACCCGTACCGACGAAGCGGCCATTGGCTGATGCATGAAAAACGGCGGCAAGGCGGCGTCGACCGCAGCCGCCGACTTCATTCCCCGGAGGAGTTGAAATGATCCAACGTTTTATCAGGACGCTGGTCGGTGCGGTTGTCGTTGCGGCGTTCGCCGGTAGCGCAGCGGCGCAGGACAGCAAGGTCGCCGACGAATTGGCGAAATACCGCGAGGCACTGGCCGACGGCAATCCCGCCGACCTGCTCGAAGTGAAGGGCGAAGGCCTGTGGATGGAAAAGCGCGGCCCGAAGAACGCCTCGCTCGAACAATGCGATTTCGGCCTCGGTCCTGGCAAGCTGGAGGGCGCCTATGCCCAGTTGCCGCGTTACTTCAAGGATACCGGCCGGGTCATGGATGTCGAATCCCGCCTCGTCCATTGCATGATGACCCTGCAAGGGTTCACCAAGGAGCAGGCGACCAAGAACTGGTTCTCGAAACCGGGCACCGAATCCGACATCGAAGCGCTGGTCACCTTCATCGGCGCCAAGTCGAACGGGGTGAAGATCAACGTGCCGGCGACGCATCCCGAAGAAGCGAAGATGGCCAAAATGGGCGAATACATCTTCTACCGCCGCTCCGGCCCGCAGGATTTCTCCTGCGCCATCTGTCACGGTCAGGATGGCAAGCGCATCCGCCTGCAGGAGCTTGGCAACCTGACGACCAAGGAAGGTGCCGGCATGGCGATGAAGACCTGGCCGTCGTATCGCGTGTCGCAAGGCGCGGTGTGGACCATGCAGCGCCGCCTGATCGACTGCATGCGCCAGGCGCGCTGGCCGGAGCCGAATTATCTGGCCGATTCGATCATTGCGCTGCAAACCTACCTGCAAAAAAACGCGACCGGCACCGTCATGGAAACGCCGGGCATCAAGCGCTAAGGGGATGAACATGAAAATGAAATTAGCCCTTTTTTGCATGTTGACCGCAACCGTCGCCATGCCCGCCTTTGCGCAGAGCAAGCCGGTTGAACCGCCGGGTGGCAAATACGCCAAGGATGCCGAACAGATGTTCCTCAGCTCCTTCCGTGCCGACAATCCGAAATACTGGATGGCGCGCCTGGAGCAGGACGAAACGATGAAAACCTGCGGCCTCTATCGCGACAATCCGCCGCGCAAGGTTGCCGAGCAGTTGGAAAAGCTCAATCGGGCGACCATCCGCTACCCGGTGGACGGCAAGCTGATCGGCGATTGGAAGGAAGGCCAAAAGCTGGCAGCGGTCGGTACTGGCGGCCATATCGGCTTCATCCAGCCCGACCCGCCGGGCCGTTTGCGGGGCGGCAACTGCTACGCCTGCCACCAGTTGGCGAAAGCAGAAGTGGCCTACGGCACCATCGGCCCCAGCCTGCAGCATTTCGGCAAGCTGCGCGGCAATTCGGAAGAGATCGTCAAATACGCCTACGACAAGATCTACAACTCGAACGCCTTCACGGCATGCACCAACATGCCGCGTTTCGGGCTGCACAGCTGGCTGACGCCGGAACAGATCACCCACATCGTGGCTTTTCTGATCGATCCCGAGTCGCCGGTCAACAAGGACTGAACTTGCGTGACGAGTTTTCGTGAATGAGCCGGCCAGGAAACTGGCCGGGCATTTTTTTGGCGTCGCCGAAACTTCAATTTCAAGGAATGAACATGAGCATGAATCGACGGGAGTTTCTCCAGGTCATGGCCGTCGCCGCCGCCGGCGGCATGTCGCTGCACAGTGATTTCGCGCTGGCCGAGAAGGGCGCCGCGAAGATGTACGACCTGCCAAAATTTGGCAATGTCAGCCTGCTGCACATCACCGACTGTCACGCTCAACTGCTGCCGATCTATTTCCGGGAGCCGAACGTCAATCTAGGTTTTGGTGACCAGTTCGGCAAGGTGCCGCACCTGGTCGGCGAGCATTTTCTCAAGCATTTCGGCCTCAAGCCGAACACCATCGACGCCCATGCCTTCACCTTCCTGAATTTTGAGAAGGCGGCAGAAACCTATGGCAAGGTCGGCGGTTTCGCCCACCTCGCCACGCTGGTCAAGCGAATGAAGGCCAGCCGTCCCGGTTCGCTGCTGCTCGACGGCGGCGACACCTGGCAGGGCTCCGGCACCGCGTTGTGGAGCAATGCCCAGGACATGGTCGACGCCTGCAAGGCGCTCGGCGTCAACGTCATGACGCTGCACTGGGAATCGACCTACGGCGAGGCACGGGTCAAGGAAATCGAAGAAAAAGATTTCGCCGGCCAGATCGACATCGTCGCCCAGAACGTCAAGACCACCGATTTCGGGGATGCCGTCTTCAAGCCCTTCGTGATGAAGAAAATGAACGGCGTGCCGGTCGCCATCATCGGCCAGGCATTCCCCTACACGCCGATCGCCAACCCGCGCTGGCAAACGCCTAACTGGAGCTTCGGCATCCAGGAAGAGAACATGCAGAAGACAGTCGATGAAGCCCGCGCCGCTGGTGCGCAGGTCGTTGTCGTCCTTTCGCACAATGGCATGGATGTGGACCTCAAGATGGCCTCGCGCGTGCGCGGTATCGACGCCATCATGGGCGGTCACACCCACGATGGCGTGCCGGTCCCGGTCGTCGTCAAGAATGCTGGCGGTCAGACGTTGGTAACCAATGCCGGCTCCAACGGCAAATTCCTCGGCGTTCTCGATTTCGAGGTCAAGAACGGCAAGATTGCCGATTTCCGCTACAAACTGCTGCCCGTCTTCGCCAATCTGCTGCCCGCCGACAAGACCATGCAGGCGCTGATCGACAAGGCGCGTGCGCCCTACCTGTCCAAGCTCAACGAAAAGCTGGCGGTCACCGAAGGCACGCTGTTCCGTCGCGGCAACTTCAACGGCACCTTCGACCAGGTCATCCTCGATGCGCTGATGAAGGTCAAGGATGCCGAAATCGCCTTCTCGCCGGGCTTCCGCTGGGGTACATCGCTGCTACCGGGACAGCCGATCCTGATGGAGCACGTGCTTGACCAGACAGCGATCACCTACCCGTGGACGACGGTCACCAACATGAGCGGCGAGATGATCAAGACGGTGCTCGAAGACGTCTGCGACAACCTGTTCAACCCCGACCCCTACTATCAACAGGGCGGCGACATGGTGCGCGTCGGCGGCCTGCAATACACCTGCGACCCGACCGCCAAGATGGGCGCCCGCATCCAGAACATGATGCTCAAGGGGCAGCCGATCGACCCGGCGAAGACCTACAAGGTCGCCGGCTGGGCGCCGGTTTCGGAAGAAGCCAAGGGTGTCGGTGAGCCGATCTGGGACGTCGTCGCCACCTACTTGCGCGACATCAAGACGGTCAAGCCGGTCAATCTGAACCTGCCCAAGCTCAAGGGCGTGGAAAACAATCCGGGAATGGCTTGATGAGCAGGCCGGCCTCGCTCAAGCGATGGCTGGCCGTGGGAATGCTGGCGACCCTAAGCCGAAGTAGCTCAGATTGAAAAGCTGCCGTTCAACGTTGCACATAAGCGGAAGCCGACGACAGGTTTTCCGGTTAGGTCTCGCCCCTGAGTGCGAAGAACTAGTGTGCCGATCGCCGCATAAAGCTAAGATAGTTTTTGTTGGCACCGTGGTGAATTCTTGATCCCGCCTTTGCATTTCCCTCTGGACGCTCATTGTGCGTGCAATGTTAAGTGCTCGGTCGATTCCGCGATGCTTGGGTAACAATTAGGAATACTGCAAGCCCAAGCCAAGAGAAGCACGCTGCAACAATGAACCAACCAAACTTGGCACCACCACGCGAGCGACTTGAGAACAGCACCCATATTGGGGGAATGAAATACACCAACACCAATAGGGCGACGAGCAGGCCAACGAATGGTATGGCCTCATCCCACAAAGTGGTTCCGACAGCAGTTGCAGATCTCGCAGGCTGAGCCGGTGCCATCTGCGGCCTAGTTGCGTTCACTTGGCTTGACCTCTTGGAAGGTGGCTTAGAAGCCCGTTGCGGCTGAGATTCGCCCGTTTTGCTCGCGCTCTGGGAAGATATCGTGCCTTGCGAATCTTGCAGCGATGCGATCTGCCTGTTCAGGCACGCACCGTAGGCGACAGGCCCATTCATTTTTTCCGAGATACAAGCAAGCTCCATTGATTGCCGCGTCTCACGGTCGTAAGCGCTCAAGTCTGGTATGCCTTGCGCGGAGGCCAAACCAGCCACGATAGTTAAGACAAGCGCACCCAGACCTCTGAACTTATGCACCATGCAGCCTCTTCTCTTTTCGCGTAAAGTCGTTGGCATACGTTGCGTACCCGCGGGGTCTAGCAGTGTTTACACGGACACTGGGGGCCGTATAACAGATGATATTGATGACGCCGTAAACACAGTTCTAAGTGCATAGCTTTCAATCAATTGGTATTTTTACTGCCAGTATAACAACTTCAATATGCCTGACAGATGTGGAGACAGGTAGGCGCGAATGGCCGCTTTGGGGTGCAAACTTGAAAGCCACGCTTGTGGCCGCAATTCGACAACCGCTTCTCATGCGAACGGCAACTTCAGCCGGTTGTGTTGCATGATTCGGTGCTCAGCGGAGCAATTCAGACTAGCAGAGCAGCTTTCTCTTCCAGTTTCTGCGGACGGTCGACCCAGTAATTGGTCAGGCCGGCACCGAGCCACATGCCGATCAATGCCAGCCAGGCGGTGAGGGCGAAGACCGAGGCGCCGGAGACGCCGGCGCCGACTGCGCAGCCGCCGGCCAGCATGCCGCCGAAGCCCATGCAGATGGCGCCGGCGATGTAGCGGCGCATGCTGTGGCCGTCCTTGAAGCCTTTCAGTTTGAGTTCCTTGCCCCACAGGGCGGCTAGGAAAGAACCGAGGACGACGCCGGGCACCAGGCCGATGTCGAAATTCCATGGCTGGCCGGGCGGCGACAAGGCGAGCATCAAGACGTTGGCGGAAGGCCCGGTAAAGCTCAGGCTCTGCACCGGAATGATGTCGAAGGATTGCGTGCCGATCTGGAAGGTGAGCAGCCAGGCGAGGGCGATGACGATGCCGACGCCAATTCCGCCTAGCCATTCGCGCCGGTCGAGGCGGGCGCGCTGGGCGAAATGGATGGCGGAAGCGAGCCATACCAGGCCGAACAGAAGCCCACCGAGGTGGCCAAGATGGAAGGTGGCGAGCAGATCGCGGGCGGCGCCGCCCTCGATGGTCCACAGGCTCGAAAGCCAGGTGCGCACGGGCGAAAGCAGGCCGTTCAGCGAGGCCTGAGCGGTGACCGCGAAGATCAGCCCGGTGAGCAGCGCGCGCAGATTGCCGTTGGCGGCGAGGACCAGCATGCGCGACGAGCAGCCGCGCGCCAGGATCATGCCGACGCCGAACAACAGGCCGCCGATAAGCGCGCCGGACAGGCTGCCTTGCGCGGAAAGCTGGCGCGCCTGGCTGACATCGAGCCAGCTCTGGCTGATGAAGAGCTGAGTGGCGACGATGGCGGCCGAAAAGGCGAAAAGCCAGACGGCAAGCTTGCCGGTGCCCTGGCGATTCCAGAATTCGACGACGGCGGAGCGCATGCAGAAACGGGAACGCTGCGCGCAAACGCCGAACAGCAAGCCGATGACGAGGCCGGTCAGGGTGATTGTCGTCTTTTCACCGAGCAGTTCGGTCAGGCTGTTCATATCCATGGTTTTTGCCCAAAAATTGCCGTTGACCGCAACAGGCTGCAGAAACCTGCTCGTTTGACTGTGCGGTCGGCAGCCAATATAAGCATTTTAGAACATTCGGTGAATTTGGCGTGTTCCCGGCAAGCGACGGAGCGCGCCGCTTACCGGGAAGCCGCGCTAAGCCTGGCGGATTTGCTGGCGCCGGCTCAGGTAGTTCTCGACCAGCGAGTACACCGCCGGCACAACGACCAGCGTCAGCAGCGTCGACGAGATCATGCCGCCGATGACGGCGATCGACAGCGGCTGGTTGGTTTCGGCGCCGGCGCCGAAACCGAGCGCGGCGGGGGCGAGGGCGAGGATGACGGTGGCCGAGGTCATCAGCACCGGGCGCATGCGGATCGGGCAGGCATCGCTCAGCGCGTCGTCGATGCCCATGCCGCCGGCACGGCGCTGGTTGGTCAGGTCGACGAGCAGGATCGAGTTCTTGGCAACGAGGCCGATCAGCAGCACGAGGCCGATCATCGAGTAGATGTTGAGCGTCTGCCCGGTCGCCCACAGCGCGGCGACGCCGCCGATGATCGCCAGCGGCTGCGCGAGCATGACGATCAGCGGTTGCAGGAACGAGTCGAACTGGCTGGCCAGCACCATGTAGAGCAGCACCATCGCCAGCACGAAGGCGAAGGTCATGTATTTGGTGGTCTTGGCGAATTCCTCGGCATTGCCGATCAGTTTGATCTGGTAGCCGGGCGGCAGGTCATCGGCGAAGGTCTTGACCTTCTGCACCGCTTCGCCGAGTGGAATGGTCGGCGTGGCGAAGAAGGTGACCGAATATTGCAGGTCGAAGCGGCCGATGACGGCCGGGCCGAGGGTTTCCTTGAAGCTGGCGACCGAATCGAGGCGCACCAATTTGCCTTCCTTGTTGCGCAAGTAAATCTTTGCGAGGTCAGCCGGCTGCGTGAATTCTCCCTCGCGGCCCTTGACGCGGATGTCGTAGCGCTGGCCGTCGCCCGGTTCGTCGTTGTACTTGGCGATGTCGACGCCGCCTGTCAGCATGTTGATGGCCGCCGCGACGTCGCCAGTGGTCAGGCCGGCGGAAGCGATGCGCAGGCGGTCGGGCTGGAACACGAGTTGCGGCAGGTCGAGTTGGAGATCGGTGTCGATGCGCCCGCCGAGGCCGGGTTCGGCGGCCAGCTTGCCTTGCAGCTCGCGGCCGAGGCGGCCGACTTCGGCGAGGTTTTCGCCGGTCAACACGAATTGCAGCGGCTCGCCGCGCTGGCCCTGAACCATCGGGTAGGGGGCAGCGAAGACGCGGGCGCCGGGGATTTCTGCAAGTTCCTTGCGCAGGATGGGGAGGATTTCCTGCTGGCTGACGCGGCGCTCGTCGCGCGGTGCCATGCGGGCGACGACGGTGCCCTGATTGACCTGGCCTGCGCTGCCGAGGCCGATCAACGCGAATTCGGTGACGATTTCCGGGTGGCCGCGCAGCACTTCCTCGACCATTTGCAGGCGCGAGTCGGTGTAGTCGATCGAGGAACCGAGCGGCGCACGCAGATAGACCAGGAAGCGTCCTTCGTCCTGGTCCGGGGTGAAGGTCTTGCCGACGCTGGCGAAGAAGAAGGCGCTGGAGGCGACGGTGAGCAGGGTCAGCACGACCACGGTCCAGCGCTGCGCCAGGGCGCGGGCGAGCAGGCGGCGGTAGAAGGCGTCGAGGCGCTGGAAGCCGCGTTCGATGGCGGCCTGGAAGCGATTGTGGTGCTGGCCGTGTTCGCGCATGGTCAGGAAGCGCGAGCAGAGCATCGGCGTCAGGGTCAGCGAAACGAACAGCGAGACGAGCACGCCGAAGGTGACGACGACGGCGAACGAGCGGAAGAACTGGCCGATGATGCCGCTCATGAAAATGACCGGGGCGAAGATCGAGACCAGCGCCAGCGTCGCGGCGATGACCGCGAAAACGACCTCGTTCGAACCGTTGACCGCAGCAGAGATCGGGTCGGCGTCGAGTTCCTCGCGGTGGCGGAAGATGTTCTCGAGGACGACGATGGCGTCATCGACGACGACGCCGATCAGCAGCAGCAGGCCGAGCAGGGTCAGCGAATTGAGCGTGTAACCGAAGAAATAAATGACGGCGATAGCGCCCATCAGCGACACCGGGATGGCCAGCGCGACAATGATGGTCGCCCGCACCGACTGCAGGAACAGCCAGACGACCAGCGCAGCGAGCAGGGTGCCTTCGACCAGGTGTTCCTTCAGCGCATTGACGATTTCGAGGATGTAGACGGCATCGTTCGATACCACATGCAATTGCAGGCCGGGCGGCAGTTGCGGGCGCAGCTCGTTTTCCAGCTTTTCCTTGACCTTCTCGACGATGGCCACGGTATTGGTGTTGGTTACCTTGACGATACCGAGACCGACAGTGACCTCGCCGTTGAAACGGGCGAGCTGGCGATTGTCGGTGAGGCCATCGATGACCTCGGCGACGTCTTCCAGGCGGACCGGCGCGCCGGCCTTCCAGCCGATCACCATCTTCTTGAGGGCATCGATCGAATGGAATTCGAGATCGAGCTTGACCAGGCTTTCGGTCTTTTCGCCGACCACGAAACCGCCGGCCATCTGCACGTGCTCGCGGGCGAAGGCGTCGTTGATGTCCTGCGCGGTAACGCCGAACGCCGCCATGCGCGCCGGCCACAGCTCGGCGCGGATGGTCCGGTCGCGGCGCCCACCGAGGCGCACTTCGCCGACGCCGTCGATGGTTTCCAGCCGCTTCTTCAATACGTTGATCGCGTACTGGTTCAACTGTTGCTGCGTGCGGTCGCCCTGCAAGGCCAGCCACATGATCGGCTGGGCGTTGGTTTCGACCTTTGCGACGACCGGCGGATCGGCGTCCTTCGGCAGGCGGCGCAGCACCTGGTTGACCTTGGCCTGGACTTCGTTGAAAGCGACGTCGATCTTCTTTTCCAGGTTGAAGGTGATGGCGATCACCGAGACGCCGGGCGACGACGTGGACTGGATGTGCTCGATGCCCGGCGTCGAATTGACCGAGCTTTCGATGATGTTGGTCACCGAGGCATCGACGATGTCCGGGTTGGCGCCCTTGAGCGTCGTGGTGATCGAGACGACCGGAAATTCGATGTACGGATAGCGGTCCATGCCGATCCGGTCGAAGCTGATGACACCGAACAGCACAAGTACCGCGCTCAGCATCCACGCCAGCACGTGGCGCTTGATCGATAGCTCGGGCAGGGTCATTGCGGTTTCGCGGCGGCCGGCGGGGCGGCGGCGGTTTTCGGTGTTTCCTTGACGTTGACCGCAGCACCATTGCTGAGGAAGCCGGCGCCGTCGAGGGCAACCGTTTCGCCGCCGTGCAGGCCGCTGGTGATCTCGATCAGGCCGCGCTGCTTGCTGCCGACCTCGATGACCTGCTGCTTGGCCTTGCCGTCGGCGATCAGATAGACGACCTTGCCAGCCGGGCGCAGCACGACCGCCTGTTCCGGCACCACAACGGCTTGCGATTTCTGGCCGGTGACCACGGCGGCATCGACCGAACCGCCAGCCTTCAGGGCGCCTGGATTGTCGAGGCGGGCGATGACATCGATGGCACGGTTGCCTTCGCCGACCGTCGGGCGAATGTCCTCGACCACCGCCTGAATCCCGGTGTCCGGCAGCAACGGGCTGGCGATGCGCACCGGCATGCCGACCTTGAGACGCGGTGCGGCGGATTCCGGGAAGGGCAGATGGGCGCGCAGGGTGGCATTGGAAACCAGGCGGAACAGCGGGTCGCCGAGCTTGACGTAGTCGCCGGCGGCAGCCAGTTGTTCCTCGATGATGCCGGCGAAAGGGGCGACGATGCGGGTCTTGTCGACGTTGTTGCGCGACAGGCCGGCGCGTGCTTGGGCGGTGGCCAGCTGGCTTTTGAGCGCATCGCGCTGGGCGGTAGCTTCGTCGAGCGCGTTCTTGGAGATGAAGTTTTTCTGCACCAGTTCGCTCTGGCGGGCGAGGACGCGCTCCTGCTGAGCCAGCAGAGCCTCCAGACGGGCGATTTCTGCATTGTCGGCCGTCGCCTGATGACCGGCGTCGGTCGGGTCGATCTGCGCCAGCAACTGGCCCTTGGTCACCGATTCGCCAGCCCGCACGGCGATCTTGACGATCTTGCCGGCGATCTCGGCGCCGATCTTCGGATCGTTGACCGATTCCAGCGTGCCAAGCGTGCGCTCACTGACCTCAAGCGCGACGACTTTGGCTTCAGTGACGGTAATCAGGGTCGGCGGCGCGCCCTTTTTTTCCGCCGGCTTTTCGCCGCAGCCGGCCAGCGCCAATGCGGCGGCGATCAGTAGCGCGCCGTGCTTCATGCGGGTAACAGCTGTTCGCCAGCGTACAGTTCGACCACCGTTTCGCGACGACGAATCTCGAACGCCTGGTTGCCGTCGACCATGACCTCGACCGCGCGCGGCCGGGTGTTGTAGTTGGAAGCCATCGCCATGCCATAGGCACCGGCCGACATGACCGCCAGCAGGTCGCCGGCCTTGAGGCACAGCGGGCGCGCCAGACCGAGAAAGTCGCCGGTTTCGCAGACCGGACCGACCACGTCGTAGACACGGGTTTCGCCAGCGTGCGGTGTCACCGGCAGGATGTCGTGCCAAGCTTCGTAGAGCGCCGGCCGCTTGAGGTCGTTCATCGCCGCATCGATGATGGCGAAATTCTTGCCTTCGCCGGGCTTCAGGAATTCGACCCGGGTCAGCAACAGGCCGGCATTGCCGACCAGGCGGCGGCCAGGTTCGAGCACGACCTTGAGGCCGCGCCCGGCCAGCCGGTCGAGCAGCGGTTTCAGGTAGGAAGCTACCGTCGGCTGCACCTCGTCATCCTTGTACTTGATGCCGAGGCCACCGCCGAGGTCGATGTGGTGAATTCGGATG
>Ga0209202_1000829_pt1 | contig 21517 bp, 25 predicted proteins | sample AD_UKC032_MetaG_FD_184416 | JGI IMG/M metagenome (GOLD analysis project Ga0209202, IMG submission 184416) | Active sludge microbial communities of municipal wastewater-treating anaerobic digesters from USA - AD_UKC032_MetaG (SPAdes) (version 2) | ecosystem: Engineered > Bioreactor > Anaerobic >... | reverse complement strand
CCACGCCGGGCGCCGTCATCGCCGACACCACCCGTGTCGAAGCCGAAGTGATTGGCGTCGACAAGAAGTCGCGCACCGTTACCCTCAAGGGTCCGGAAGGCAATATCTTCGACGTCACCGTCGGCAAGGCGGTCAAGAACCTGCCGCAGATCAAGGTTGGCGACCGCGTCATCGCCGAATACGCCGAAGCGCTGGCGCTCAAGCTGAAGAAGGGCGGCGGCCTGCGCGAAACAGTCGAAAAGACCGACATGCAGACCGCCAAGCCGGGCCAGAAACCGGGCGCCGTCAAGACGCGCGAGGTCGATTTCGTCGCCGACGTGGTGGACGTCGACACCAAGGCCGGCACGGTGACCATCCTCGGCGCCAAGGGCCGCGTCGTCAAACTCAAGATCAAGGATCCGGCGGTCCTGGCCGAAATCAAGAAGGGCGACCAGGTCGAGGGCAGCTACGTCCAGGCGACCGGCATCATCGTCGTGCCGCCCAAAGCCAAGTAAGCCTCGTCTCCAGCGAGACGCCCACACCGGGGCCGCCGTTCAGGCGGCCCTTTTTGTTGCCAGTCGCCCCCGCCGGAACTGCCAGGTGTCGTCGTAGTAGGTCGGATCGGTATTTTCCGGCGTCACGCCGGGAATGCCGAGCACCGGCAAGGGCTGGAAATCGCGCGGCCGGACATAGCGACCGCTGCTCAAATCGGCCGCCAAGCGGGCGTCGACCGCAGCAAGCTGTTGAGCGGCCGGCAGTTGCAGCCAGACGTCGTCGACTTCATGGAGAACCGCCTTGGCCGTCAGCCCACGGAAAGGCTTGAGCAAAGCCTCGTAGGTGGCGTGGCCGATGACGACGAAACGCATGTGGCGCTCGACCTCGGCGCGGCGCTCGACGAACAGCGTCTTCCACTGAAAATCGCGCAGCAGGTCGAGCAATTCCGGCCGACTGGAGAGCACGACGATGCCGCATTCGTCGAAATGGGTCAGGGCGTCGCGCTCGCTGCCGCGCGCTTCGCCATCCGCCGTCATGGCGCGCACGTGGCGGGCGCTGACCGCCACCTTGGTCTGCGGAAAGCTCAGCCAGACCAGCGCGTTGAACCAGTCGTGCCAGTTGTCGGGGCGCGTCTCGACCTCGCCGCTTTCCCAGATCCGGCACTCGTAGGCCAGTCCGTCGGGGCGCGGCGGCACGAAACGGATGCGCTGGCCGTTGCCGGCGATGATCGGATGCCGCTCGGCCAAAGCCGCCACTGCTGCCGCATCGGGGCTAGGCGGCAGCTGCTCAAGCCAGCGCCGCAACGGGAAGTAGAGCGGCGAAGCAAATGCTTCGTGTGCAGCCACCAGCGGCTTATGTTCCAGTCTTCAGCGCATTTTCCAGGACAGCGTCTCGCCGGCGCGCAGCGGGACGATGGTGTCGCCGGTGATGTAAGGATAATCGGCCGGCACCGTCCAGTTTTCCTTGACCAGCGTCACCGTGCCGCTGTTGCGCGGCAGGCCGTACCAGTCCGGGCCGTGGAAACTGGAGAAGGCTTCCAGCTTGTCGAGCGCGCCGGCCTGTTCGAAGGCCTCGGCGTACAGCTCGAGCGCCGCGTAGGCCGTGTAGCAACCGGCGCAGCCACAGGCGGCCTCCTTGGTCATCTTCGCGTGCGGCGCCGAGTCGGTGCCGAGGAAAAATTTCTGGTTGCCGGAAATCGCCGCGGCAACCAGCGCCTCGCGGTGCGTTTCCCTCTTCAGCACCGGCAGGCAGTACCAGTGCGGCCGCACGCCGCCCTGGAAGATGGCGTTGCGATTGTAGAGCAGGTGATGGACGGTGATGGTGGCGGCCACGGTCGACGGCGAATTCTGCACGAATTCCGCTGCGTCCTTCGTCGTGATGTGCTCCATGACCACCTTGAGCTTCGGAAAGCGCTGGGTCAGCGGCAGCAGCACGGTGTCGATGAAAACTTTCTCGCGGTCGAAGAGATCGATGCTCGGATCAGTCACTTCGCCATGCACCAGCAGCGGCAGGCCGACGCGTTCCATCTCGGCCAATGTGTCATCGGCCTTGCGGATATCGGTCAGGCCGGCGTCGGAATTGGTCGTCGCCCCCGCCGGGTAGAGCTTGACCGCCTTGACGAAGCCGGAAGCGGCTGCCTTGGCCACCTCGGCCGGTGGCGTGTTGTCGGTCAGATAGAGCGTCATCAGCGGCTCGAAACTGGCGCCGGCCGGCAAGGCGGCGACGATGCGGTCACGGTAGGCGGCAGCCTGGTCGACCGTAGTCACCGGCGGCTTCAGGTTGGGCATGACGATGGCGCGCGCGAACTGGGCGGCGGTATGGGCAAGGACGGAAGCCAGGGCTTCGCCGTCTCGCAGGTGAAGGTGCCAGTCGTCGGGGCGGGTGATGGTCAGTTGCATGTCGATTCTCTGGATGATTTCACGAATTTTAGCTTTTCAGCGCGAGGGCACGATCATAAAGCGCATTTTTCGCCACACCGGTAATCGCCGACGCCAGCTTCGCCGCCTGCTTGGTCGACAGACCCTCGTCCAGCAGCAGCTTGAGCACGCGCTCGCCTTCACCGTCGTCGGCGCCGGCCGGGGCGCCGGAAACCAGCAGCACGAATTCGCCGCGCTGGCGGTTGGGGTCTTCCTTCAGCCAGTCGAGTGCTGCGGTCAACGGCCCGGAATGAATGGATTCGAACAGCTTGGTCAGTTCGCGGGCGATGACCAGCGTACGTTCACCGAACACGGTCGCCAGGTCGGCGACAGTTTCCAGAACGCGATGCGGCGCTTCATAGAAGACCAGCGCGCAGGGCTGCTCGCGCAGTTCTTCCAATACCTGCCGGCGCTGGCCGCCCTTGCTGGGCAGGAAGCCGTAGAACAGGAAGTGTTCGTCGAGCAGGCCGGAGGCGGACAAAGCCGTCGTTGCCGCGCAGGCGCCGGGCAGCGGCACGACCTTGCAGCCTGCGGCACGCACGGCGGCGACGACACGGGCGCCGGGATCGGAAATTCCGGGCGTGCCGGCATCGGAAATCAGCGCCACCGCTTCGCCGGCCTGCAATTTTTCGACGATACGGGCGGCGGCTTCGTGTTCGTTGTGCTGATGGGCCGGCAGCGTGCGCGCCAGCGAACCGAGCTGTTTCAGCAGCGGACCGCTGTGGCGGGTGTCCTCGGCGGCGACCCAGGGCACCGTACGCAGGATTTCCTCGGCCCGGCGCGTCAGGTCGGCCAGGTTCCCGAGCGGCGTCGGGACGACATACAATGCAGCGGATTCTTCCGTCATTTTTCGGGCATGCGGGCAAAAACCAACGATACCACCACGACACGCGGCCGCGAAGCCGAGACGCGGGCGGCGCATTATCTGGAACGTTGCGGCCAACGCGTCGTGGAGCGCAATTTCCGCGTCCGCGGCGGCGAGATCGACCTCATCTGCCGCGACGGCAAGACGCTGGTTTTCGTCGAGGTGCGCCTGCGCAGCCGCAGCGATTTCGGCGGCGCCGCGGCCAGCATCACCGCAAGCAAGCGCCGGCGCATCGTCCTCGCCGCGCAGCACTACCTGCTGGGCAAGCCGGCTTGCGATTGCCGCTTCGATTGCGTGCTGATCGACGGCGGCGAACTGGAGTGGATCAAGAATGCGTTTGCTGCTGACGATTAGCCTGGCGCTATGGCTGGCGGCAGCGCAGGCCGAAAGCGTGCGCCTGCTGGTGCAAAGCTCGCCGCTGGCCGGCAGCCAATACTATGCCGTCGGTGAGCTCTGGCGGGAGATGCGGGTCGGCGATCCGCTGAGCCTGATCCGCGAACCGGACAACCGCCACGACCGCAATGCCATCCGCGTCGAATGGCGCGGCCACAAGCTGGGCTATGTGCCGCGCGCCGAAAACCGGGCGGTCGCCGCCGCGCTGGACGGCGGCGACAAGCTGGTGGCCCGCATCTCCCGCCTCACCGAGCATCCGAACCCGTGGCGACGGGTCGAGTTCGAGGTCTTCGCCGAGCTGTGATGTAGAATGCCCCGATTACTGGCCCCACCCTGCTGAAAAACATGGATCTGATTGCCCGCGTCGCCAAGCATTTCGAAGATAGTGCGAATACCAAGCTGAACGCCGTCGACCAGATGGCGGCGCCGATTGCCGCCGCCATCGAAACGCTGACCAGCTGCCTGATCAACGGCGGCAAGATTCTCGCCTGTGGCAACGGCGGCTCGGCCGGCGATGCGCAGCATTTCGCCGCCGAACTGATCGGCCGTTTCGAAGCCGAGCGTCAGGAACTGGCGGCCATCGCGCTGACCACCGACAGCTCGATCCTGACCGCCGTCGGCAACGACTACGGCTTCAATTACATTTTTTCCCGCCAGGTGCGCGGCCTCGGCCATGCCGGCGACGTCCTGTTGGCGATTTCCACCTCTGGCAACTCCGGCAATGTCATCGAGGCGATCAAGGCCGCCCACGAGCACGACATGCACGTCATCGCGCTGACCGGCAAGGGCGGCGGCCTGATCGGCGAAATGCTGAGGGACGACGATATTCATCTCTGCGTGCCGGCCGACCGGACGGCACGCATACAGGAAACCCACCTGCTCGTCATCCATTGCCTGTGCGATGGCATCGACGCGCTGCTACTGGGAGTCGAATAATGCAAAAATTCAAGCTTGCCCTTGCCGCTGCCGCGCTGATTACGGCGCTCCCGCTGCTTCAGGGCTGTGTTGCAGCAGCTGTCGGCGCCGGCGCCGCAGCCGGCGTGATGACCGCCCACGACCGCCGTACGACCGGCACCCAGGCCGATGACGAAGGCCTGGAATGGAAGGCGGCACAACAGATTCCCGAGAACGACCAGGCCAACGCCCACGTCAACTTCACCGCTTTCAACCGCCGCCTGCTGATTACCGGCGAAGTGCCAAGCGAGGAAGCGCGGAACGTCATCGGCGACCGGGTCGGCAAGCTCGAAGGCGTCAAGGAAGTCTTCAACGAAACCGTGGTCGGCGCTGCCTCGTCGCTGTCGTCCCGGACCAACGACAGTTACGTGACCTCCAAGGTCAAGGCCCGCCTGGTCGACGAAAAGACCATTTCGGCCAACCACGTCAAGGTCGTCACCGAGGCCGGCGTCGTCTACCTGATGGGCATCGTCACCGAGCGCGAGGGCAAGGTCGCGGTCGCCGTCACCCGCACCACCGCCGGCGTGCGCAAGGTGGTCAACCTGACCGAAGTGATCAGCGACGCCGAAGCGAAACGCCTGCAGACGCTGCCCAGCGCCGGCACCGCGCCGCCTTCGCAGCCGGCACCGGTCGAGAGTCGCTGACGAACAACACCAACCAGCAAGGGGGAGAAAGTCATGAACCTGGAAAAGGTCATTTTCGGTTTTTTCATCGTCCTTGCCGCCACACTCAACTTCGGCTTCTTCATCGGCGACATCGAGCGCCCGGAACTGCACCACGTCTATGAGCTGGCCGCCGCGCTGATCGTCAGCCTGATCGCCACCGTACTCAAATTCGGCGACCGCACGCAGATCGGCGCCATCCACCTGTCTACCAGCCTGGTCGCCGACCTGCAACTGATCGCCGCGGCAATCACCTGGGCAGTGGCGGTCCACATCACCGGCGTCGGCATGACACCGGAAGTCACTTCCAGTGTCGTCTCACTGTCCGGCGGTGCGCTCTTCGCCAACGTCGTCTCGGTCATCATCCTGATCGTCGAAACCGTCATGCTGCGTCGTTAGACCCGGAGCCGGCGATGGTCAACAGCGCCTTCTTCCTCGTCCTGCGGCGCATGCGGGCGCCGATCATCGTGCTGATCGTCATCTACGGCATTTCGGTGATCGGTCTGACGCTGGTCCCCGGCGTCGACGCCGAAGGCAGGCCGGCGCCGCCGCTCAGCATCTTCCACGCCTTCTACTTCATCAGCTACACGGCGACGACCATCGGCTTCGGCGAGATCCCGACTGCCTTTTCCGACGCGCAGCGGCTGTGGGTGACATTCTGTATTTACCTGACTGTCGTCGGCTGGTCGTACTCGGTGCTGACGCTGATCGCCCTGCTGCAGGACAAGGGCTTCCAGAACACGCTGACCGTCAACCGCTTCCGCCGTCGCATCCGCCGCCTCAAGGAACCTTTCTACCTGATCTGCGGCTGCGGCGAAACCGGCAACTTGATCTGCCGCACCCTCGACCGCCTCGGGCACGCCTTCGTCGTTCTGGAAAAAGACGATATGCGGGTGCAGGAACTCGACCTGCAGGACTTCAAGACCGACATTCCGGCGCTCGCCGCCGATGCCCGCCAGCCGAATATCCTGAAACTGTCCGGGCTCCAGCACGCGAAATGCCGCGCCGTGCTGGCGGTGACCAATGACGAGGAAGCCAACCTGGCGATCGCCATCGCCGTGCGCCTGCTCAATCCCGGCATCCCCGTCATCGCGCGCGCCCGAACGCCCTCGGTGGCTGCCAACATGGCCTCGTTCGGCACCGACCACATCATCAATCCCTTCGCCCGTTTCGCCGAATACCTGGGACTCGCCGTCGCATCCCCCGAACGCTTCCGCCTCATCGAGATGCTGACCGGCCTGCCCGAAACGCCGCTGCCGGAACCGCACCGGCCGCCGGCCGGGCGCTGGATCCTGTGCGGCTATGGCCGCTTCGGACACCTGCTCGCCACCCATCTGCAACCTGCCGGGATAGACCTGACCATCATCGACCCCGGCTGCGCCGACTGCGCATCGCCACCGACCATCCGCGGCCACGGCACCGAGGCCGTGACGCTGCAGCAAGCTGGCATTGACAGGGCTGCAGGCATCATCGCCGGCAGCGACGACGATGTGAACAACCTGTCCATCGCGGTGACTGCCAGCGAACTCAAGCCGTCGCTGTTCGTCGTCACCCGCCAGAACCACAGCGTCAACAACCCGCTGTTCGCGGCTTACAACGCCGACTTCACGATGATTCCCGGCCGCATCGTCGCGCAGGAGTGCATCGCCATCCTGACGACGCCGCTGCTGGCGGCCTTCCTCGATCTGCTGCGCGAACGCGACGAAACCTGGAGCGGCGCCCTGGTCGTCCGCCTGCAGACCCTGTGCGACGGGCGCACTCCGGCGCTGTGGGGTATCAAGCTCAACATCGCCGATGCCCAGGGAGCCTATCGCGCGCTGATGCAGGGCCAGCGCATTGCCCTCGGCGACATCCTGCGTGATGGTACCGACCGTAGCCAGGCGCTGCCGGCAGCCACCCTGCTGATCCGGCGCGACAAGGAACTGATCCTGCTGCCGCCGGACGATTTTTTGCTGGCGGCCGGCGATGAACTGCTGCTGGCCAGCTCGCTGGCCGCACGGCGCAACCTCGAACTGACCCTGCATAATCCCAACGAACTCGATTACATACTGACCGGCAGTGAGGTTTCCGGCAGCTGGCTGTGGGCACGCTTCCGTCAGCCCGGAAAGTCTGCCGGGCGCGTCATCGAGAACTGAAACGCTTTCCCGTCCGGCGCCGCCGGCGCCAATTACGTCCAACCTACCCAAGGAGACACGCATGTCCTCACTCAAGTTTCTCGGCATTTCCGGCAGCCTGCGCCGCGCCTCGACCAACAGCGGCTTGCTGCGTGCCGCCGCCGCCCGGCTGCCGGCCGGCGTGACGATGGAAGTCGCAGACCTCTCGGACATCCCCTTCTACAATGCCGACATCACCGCGAAACCGGCGTCCGTCGTCCGCGTGCTGGCCCAGATGGCGGCGGCCGACGCCCTCGTCCTGGCCTGCCCGGAATACAACTATTCGCTGGCGCCGGCGCTCAAGAACATTCTCGACTGGGCCTCGCGCGAGCCGGAAAACGCCCTGATTGCCGGCAAAACGGCGTCGATCATGGGCGCCGGCGGCGGCATGGGCACCTCGCGCTCGCAGTATCACCTGCGCCAGGTCTGCGTCTTCCTCAACCTGCACCTGCTCAACAAGCCGGAAGTCTTCTCGAATGCCTTCGCCGGCGGCTTCGACGCCGAGGGCAACCTGACCGATGCCAAGATCGCGACGCTGGTCGGCGAACAGATGTACGCACTGGCCCACTGGACACGGCGGATCAAGGGCTGACACCCGCCGGCGCGGCGGCGCCACTCAGGCCGCCAGCGCCCGCTTGAGGCCGCGCATCAGCGTGCCGAGCGCCGGTAGCTTCATGTACAGTTCTTCGGCCGTGTCCCAGTAGTCACGGTGATAGTTGACCTTGCCGGATGCATCGAACTTGAGATGCGACACGCCGCGCATGACCTGCGCCTCACCCCGGCCCCACAGACGCACCCGGAAATAGAACTCCCAGACCAGCATGGCGCCGCCGGCGTCGACCACCTTTTCGGTGACGACGAAGCGCGGCTCGGCGACTTGGCGGAACATGTGCGTGAAGATGCGCTGGATGGCAGCGACACCACGCACCTCGTTGAACGGATCCTTGAACCAGGCCTCGTCGGCGTAAAAGTCGGGAAAGCGGGCGACGCTCTCGATGCTGAGGTCGTGGTAGAAGCGGATCAGGGCGTCGAGATTCATTTCAGCCTCCGGTAAAGTGGCGGATCAGGGGAAAATACCAGCGATAGGGCAGGTGGGCGATCAGCTTCATGACCAGCGTGAAGCGCTTCGGGAAATGGATCTCGAAATTTGCCTTCCGGAAGCCGTCGACCGCAGCAGATGCCGCCTGTTCCGGGGTCAGCAGCGCTGGCATCGCGAAATCGTTCTGCGCCGTCAGTTGCGTCGCGACGAAGCCGGGGTTGATCACCCAGACGCCGATGCCCTGCGCCGCCAGGTCGAGGTGCAACACTTCGGCGAAATGGATCAGCGCCGCCTTGCCCGGCCCATAGCACAGCGCCTTGGGCAGGCCGCGATAGCCGGCGACGCTGGCAACGAAGGCGATGCCGCCGCCCGGCTGCAGATCGCCCAGCACGGTCGTGGCGAGGCGCATGGCGCCATTGAAATTGACGGCAACGACCTGCTCTGCGACCGCCAGGTCGAAGTTGCCGGCGCGCATCGGCACGTAGTCACCGGCCAGATAGACGACCAGGTCGACGCTGCCCCAGGCAGCCAGCAATCCCTTGCGGGCCGCCGCCAGGCTCGCCGTGTCGGTCGCATCGCAAGGCAGCAGCAGCGCGTCGGCGATGGCGAGCGCCTTCAGCTTGCCGCCGTTGCGCGCCGACAGCGCCAGCCGGGCGCCGCGCCGCGCCAGTTCCTGCGCCATGGCTGCGCCGATGCCGGCCGACGCACCGACCAGCCAGACGCGCTTGCCGTGCCAGTCGGTGATCTTCGGGTTCATCGCTTGACGAAGGTCAGCGTCACTTCGCCGAGATTGAAGCCCCATTTGGACATGTAGGAGCGATTCATCATCACCTTGTCGTCCATCAGGAACATCCAGTCGTCGAAATCGACGTGATAAACCTTGCCATCCACCGGCAGGGCCATCACGTAGCGCCAGCGCAGCGCATTGCCGGACACTTCGCCGATCGCCTCGCCGACGACATCGTCGGCCGTGCCGCGGAAGCTGCCGTCCGCCTGCCGGGTCAGCGTCCACACCCGGCGCGAGCTCGTGCCGTCCGACCACTTGAAATTCTCGTCGAGGACACCGGTATCGCCTTGCCATTTGGCGTCGATGACGACGTGGAAGCGCTTCTTCACCTCGCCCGAGCGCCCCTGGAACATGCCCCAGGCGTCCAGCGTCCCGTTCAGGTATTGCTTCAGGTCGAGGGCCGGCTGTTCGGCGCGGTATTGCTCGACACCGGTCGCGGCGCAGCCGGCCAAGCCGAGGGTGAACGCAGCGGCTAAAAGGAACTTCATCGATCGATCTCCAGAAAATGGCGCCAGCGCCACAGCAACAGGCCGGCCAGCGCCTTGAAGGCGAGCGGCAGCAGTGCGTAGGCAAAAGTCAGGGCGGGCAGTCCGGCGCCGCTGCCCGGCACGTAGCCGAGGGCGCCAAGCAAGGGCAGCGAAAGGCCGGCGGCTAGCGCCAGGTTGAGCTTGGCGACGAAATTCCAGACGCCGAAACAGGCGCCGGCCTGCCCCTGGCGTTCGCCGAGGTCGGCGGCAATGGCCGCCGGCAGCGCCAGATCCGCCCCGAGCGCCAGCCCGGATGCCAGGCAGATGACGGCGAACGGCCACAGGTCACCGGCGCCGAGCAGGCTGGCGCCGGCAAAGGCGACGATCGACAGGAGCATCGCCCCCAGCCAGGCGGCGACGCGACCGTAACGCCCGGCCAGCCTGACCCACAGCGGCAGCGAGGCGGCGCCGGCGACGAAATAGAGGGCGAGCAGCGGGCCGCTGGCCTGCTCCAGACGCAGCACATCGGCAACGAAGAAGAGAAATAGGGTCGCCGGTAGCGCGGCGGCGATGCCGCTGGCGATGAAAACGGCGAGCAGGCGGCGGAAGGCGCCATCGGCCATGACGCGGCGCAGGCTGGGCAGCAAGGGCTGGCGCACCGCTTCCGCTGCCGGGCCGACGGCGACCCGGCTGAAAGTCACCGCGGCGGCAATCAGCAGCAGTGGCGGCAGGATCCAGCTCAGGCGCGCGATGCCGTCGCTGAGGTTGGCCGCCAGCAGCGCCGGCAAGGCGGCGGCGAGGACGACTCCGAGCAGTCCGAATCCCTCTCTTGCTGCGGTCAACCGCGTGCGCAGGGCAGAATCGCCACCGATGTCCGCCCCCCACGCCTGGTAGGCGACGGTGGCGGCCGAGAAACCGAGGTAGGTCAGCGCCAGCGAGGCGACCAGCCACAGTGCGACATGTGCGCCAGGCGGATTGAGCAGGGCGATGAAACCGATGGCGAAGGGAACCAGGGCGACCGCCACCATGGCCGGGCGCGAGACGCGGTCGGCCAGCCAGCCCAGCCACGGGTCGACGCCGGCATCGAGCAGGCGCGTGCCGAGCAGGATGGCGCCGAGCAGCGCCAGTTCCATGCCGGCAACTTCGGCGTAGAAGCGCGGCACATGGACGTAGATCGGCAGCGCAGCGAAGGCCAGCGGCAGGCCGAGCAGGCCGTAGGCGAGGACGCGGCCGGTGGTCATCTCAGACGGCCGGACGCTTGAGCAATGCGGCGCGCAGTTCAGGCGCACTGGTCCGGGCATCGAGCCAGATGGCGAAGAAGGCGCGGGCGAAGGCGGGATCGTCGATGGCGCCGAGCGGGCGGTCATTGAGGAAGAAACGGGCGCCTTCCGGCAATTGCAGGCCGAGGATATGGTCGCCGGGCCGCACATCGGGAAATATCCGCGCCATCTGCTCGCCCCAGTTCCTGAGGAGAGCCTCGTCGGCGAGGCCCAGGTTGCGGATTTCCTTGACGCTTGCCTCCGCAATATCCTGTCCGGAAATGTTGCGTTTGTAGGTCAGTTTAAGCGCCAGCGGCGGCCGCAGCGGGTCTTCGCCGCCGGCCCACAGGGTGGCTTCATAGACCAGGAAGCCGAAACGGCGGAATTCACCACTGCCCCAGCGCTTAAAGCCGGCGGTCGGGCCTTCAGCGGCGCCATTGGCCAGCCCGGCCAGCGGCCAGATGGCAAACAGCCCGAGCAGCCGCCGCCTAGCGATGCGCGAGTTCAAAATGGACGACATCGATGTTGCCGGCGAGGAAACCTGCTTCGCAATAGCAGAGGTACATGCGCCACAGGCGGCGGAACTGCTCGTCGAAGCCGAGGGCGGCGATCTGCGGCCAGTTCGCCTCGAAGGCGTGCCGCCATTCGGCCAGCGTGCGTGCGTAATCTGCACCGAAGGCGTATTCGCCATGCACCGCCAGCCCCTGACGGGCGGCGGCGGCGCGGAAGGCGGAACGCGACGGCAGCATGCCGCCCGGAAAGACATATTGCTGGATGAAATCGGTGCCCTTGCGGTAGTCGGCGAACAGGTCTTCGCGGATGGTGATGCTCTGGATCACCGCCCGGCCGCCCGGTTTCAGCGCCTTGGCAACGGTCCTGAAGTAGGTTGGCCACCAGCGTTCTCCGACTGCCTCGAACATCTCGATGGAGACGATATGGTCAAACTGCTCGTTCGCATCACGGTAATCCTGCAGACGCAGGTTGGCCCCCGGCACCCGCTGCTGCGCCCACGCCAACTGGGCCGGGGACAGGGTCAGGCCGGTCACCTGCAGACCTTCCTGCACCGCCAGTTCGGCAAAGCCGCCCCATCCGCAGCCGATTTCGAGGACGCTCTGCCCCGCTTCGGCCTGCAGGCGGCGCAGGATACGGCGATACTTGGCGCGCTGGGCGGTTGCCAGATCGCCATCATCGACAGCGCGGTAGAGGGCGCTGGAATAGCTCATGGAAGGGTCGAGCCACAGCTTGTAGAAATCATTACCGAGATCGTAGTGCGCCATGATGTTGCGCTTGCTGCCGGCCCGGCTGTTGCCGTTCAGCCAGTGGCGCAGGCGTGCTGCCAGCAGGTTGCGCCAGGAGCCGTAGACGGCCTTCTTCAGCGCATCGCGATTCTTCGCCAGCAAGGCGAGCAGGCCGGTGATGTCCGGCGAATCCCAATGGCCGTCGAGATAGGCCTCGGCCAGTCCGATGTCGCCGCGGGCCAGTACCTGGCCGAACATCGCCTCGTCATGGACCTGCAGCGTCACGCCATGTTCGCCGTCGCCGAACAGGCGGCGGGCGCCGTCGGGCAGGCGGACTTCGAGCATCCCGCCCTGCAGCCTTTCGAGCAGTTCGAAAACCAGGCGGGTGTCACGGGCAAGGCGGTCGCTGCCTTGCAGGATCATCGTATTGTTCATTTTGGCAATTCCCGGAGGGATGGTGTTGCGGCGGGCGGCTGAGCGCCGATGAAGGGCACGCCTTTCAGCCACAGCTTCAGGGCCTGCCAGTGGATGCGGAACATGACGCCGGCGGTCAGCAGCGGCATGCGGGCGAAGGCGCCGAGCAAGGCGCCCGTCGACCACGCCTTCGGCTTGCCGGAAATGGCGGTGCGCAGCAGTTCGCCCTCGGCATCGTCGTAATCGATGCGAATCAGCGGACGCGCGTGCCGCAGGTGGAAGCGGAAGCGATAGCCGCCCTCCACTTCGCAGAAGGGCGAAACATGGAAGGCCTTGCCTGCCCGCAGTACCTGCCCGTCGCGCAGCGGGATGCCGCCGGGGTTGTGCAGCAGGTAGCTGTGGCGCCCACCGAAGGTATTGCTGACTTCAGCCAGCACAGCGACCAGTTCGCCGGCCCGGTCGTGGCAAAACCAGAAGCTGACCGGATTGAAGACGTAGCCGAAAACCCGCGGGAAGCATTGCAGCACGATCTCGCCGTCGGCCGGCAGGCCGCGTTCACGCAGCAGCGACTGGATCCAGGGCAGCAACGGACTGCCGTCGCGTGGGCCGTGGTCCTTCTGGTGAAAGCTGAGCAGGTTGTTGCGGTCGACCGAGAAAATCGGGCCATTTCCGGCGCTCAGATCGGCCAGCGGCAACTGTACGAAGAAGACCGGGTAGACAAAGGCATTGACTGCAGGCCGCAGGCGGTGGTGCATGACATGACCGATCAGCAGGCGGGGACGGGCAGCCATGATCGCCTCAGGCCTCTTCCAGTTCGCGGCTGACCGGCACGGCCTCGCCCTGCCACGGCGCACGAACGCCCAGGCCATTGACGACGCGCAGTGCCGATTTCAGACCGTCCTCGTGGAAGCCGTAGCTGCCCCAGGCGCCAGCCAGCCAGATGCCGTTTTCGCCCTGAACACCAGCCAGCTTCTGTTGCGCGGCGATGGCCGGGCCGTCGAAGATCGGGTGGGCGTAATCGAACTCGGCGATGACCTTGGCCGGGTCCGGCTCACGCGCCGGGTTCAGGGTGACGACGACCGGGGTCGTGAACGGCAGCGGCTGCAGCTTGTTGATCAGGTAGGAAACGCCGACCGGCTGCTCGCCTGGCTCGCCGCTGCCGGCAAAGTAATTCCAGGCCGACCATAGTTTTTCATCGCGCGGCAGCAGCGCGCGGTCGGTATGCAGCACTGCCCGGTTCGGCTGATAGCGGATGGCAGAGAGCACCTCGCGCTGGGCGTCGCCGGCGGTAAAACCGAGGATGGCCATGGCTTGATCGCTGTGGCAGGCCATCACCACCTGGTCAAAATGCTCGCTGCCGCCGGCATGGGTGACGCGCAGGCCGCCGGCTTCGCGAGCCACAGCACTGACCGGGCAGGCGAGGCGAATATCTTCGAGTTGCCCGGCGATCTTGCGCACGTATTCGCGGCCGCCACCCTTCACGGTACGCCACAGCGGCCGGTCGAAAACCTGCAGCAGGCCGTGGTTCGAACAGAAGCGGATGAAGGTGGCGAGCGGCATGTCGAGCATCTGGCCGGTCGGGCAGGACCAGATGGCGGCGGCCATCGGCAGCAGATACCAGTCCGAGAAGGCGGCGGAATAGCGGCCGGCCCCCAGAAAATCGCGCAGGCTGCGCTGATTGTCCGGGTGCGTCGCCAGCCAGGCAATGCTCTCGCGGTTGAAGCGCAGGATGTCGGAAAGCATGGCCCAGAACTCGCGGCGGATCAGATTGCGCTTCTGCCCGAAAACGGTCGCCAGGTTGCTGCCGGCCCATTCGAGATCGGGATTTTCCAGGCTGACGGCGAAGGACATTTCGGTTTCGACACTATCGACGCCGAGCAGCGCAAACATGGCGATCAGGTTGGGATAGGTCTTTTCGTTGAAGACGAGGAAGCCGGTATCGACCGGGTGCGTCTTGCCTTCCAGCGTCACGTCGACCGTATTGGTATGCCCACCGAGGTTGGCGCCGGCCTCGAACAGTGTCACGTCGTGCTGCCGGCCGAGCAGCCAGGCGGACGCCAGCCCGGAGATGCCGGCGCCGACGACGGCGATGCGTTGCTTCCTGTCCATGATTTGTTCCTTACTCGTTGCTGCCGTACAACTCGGCGTAGGCCGAGTGGTTGTGGATCGACTCGAAGTTTTCCGAAGCCACTTTCCATTCGGCAATGCGCGGCTCGCTCATCAGGCGCAGGGCGATGTCGCGAACCAGGTCCTCGACGAACTTGGGGTTGTCGTAGGCGCGCTCGGTGACCCACTTTTCGTCCGGCCGCTTGAGCAGCCCGAAGACCTCGCAGGACGCCTCCTCCTCGGCCAAGCGCACCAGCTCCTCGATGCTCATCGACGAACGCAGCTTCGCTTCCAGCGTGATGTGCGAGCGCTGGTTGTGCGCGCCGTACTCGGAAATCTTCTTCGAGCATGGGCACAGGCTGGTAACCGGCGCGACGACGCGTAGCGTCAGGCTGGCGGCCTCGCCTTCCAGCTGATCGACGATCAGTGTCGCGTCGTAGTCGAGCAGGCTGTCGACGCCCGACACCGGCGCCGTCTTGCGGATGAAATAAGGAAACGCCAGTTCGATGCGCCCGCTGCGCGCATCCAGGCGCAGCAGCATTTCCTCGAGCATGCGGAAGACGCCATCCTGGGTCAGCGCCCCGCGGCGCGCCTCAAGCAACTCGACGAAACGCGACATGTGGGTACCCTTGACCTCGGGCGGCAGGCCGACGGTCATCGCCAGCGTGGCGACGGTCGCAACCGGCTCACCGCTGGCGCCTTCGATCTGCAGCGGGTAGCGCAGGCCTTTGACCCCGACCTTCTGGATGGCCAGGCTGCGGGTGTCTGGGGTCGACTGCACATCCGGCAGAAAAATGTGTTCGGGTGCGTTCATGTCTTGCTCCTGTCTCGGTCAGCGATGCTCATTTCAGAAATTCGTCGATCTTTTTCAGCAGGTCCTTGTCATCCGGCTTGGTGAAACTGGAATAGGCGACGACCTGCGTCGCATCGCGGTTGATCAGGTATTTGTGAAAGTTCCACTTCGGCTTGCTGTCGGTGATCTGTGCCAGCTTCACGTAGAAGGGGTTGGCGTCCTTGCCCTTGACCACTGTCTTGCCGACCATCGGGAACTCGACGCCATAGGTCAGCCGGCAGAAATCGGCAATTTCCTTCTCGCTGCCCGGCTCCTGTTCGCCGAAATCGTTGGACGGAAAGCCGAGCACGACCAGCCCCTTGTCCTTCAGCCGAGCGTAGAGCTTTTCCAGGCCGTCATACTGGGATGTAAAACCGCAGTAGCTGGCGGTATTGACGACCAGGATCACTTTGCCGGCGTACTGGCACAGCGGCACCGGCTTGCCGTCCTGCAGGCTGGGGAAAGTATGGTCGAGCAGCGCCGGGCAGGCGCCGGCCGCGGACAGCGGCAGCATGCCGGCAGTGAGCAGCCCGGCGATGCCGAGCCAGCGCTTGAGGATAGCGGTCATGATCAACTCCTTCAATGTTTGTCCTGGACAAACAGGACGTTTGTTCGTAAGATAGGGATCATTAAGCAGATTGTCAACGGTTTGTCTAACTTTTGTTCAGGACAACTATGAATCCTCCTGGTTTCAACATTGCCGCCGTCGAGCGCGACACAGGGCTGTCAAAGGATGTTCTCCGCGTCTGGGAACGCCGCTACGGCTTTCCCGTGCCGGATCGTGACGTCAACGGCGAGCGCCTTTACCCGGCAGACCAGGTGGAGCGCCTGCGCCTGATCAAGCGACTGATGGATCAAGGCCACCGCCCGGGCAAGCTGATCGCGGCGCCCGCCGAAGAGCTGACCGCGCTGGCGCCGCGTCGTTCCCGCCGCGCCGAAAGCGCAGCGCCGACCGACGCTAGCGGCCTCACCGACCTGCAGGCGCTGATCAAGCAGCACGATGCCGCCGGCTATCTGCAAGCGATGCAGCAACGCCTCGCCCGCCAGGGCCTGCAGCGTTTTGTCCAGGACACCGTGGCGCCGCTCACCCGGCAGATCGGCGAAGCCTGGGAGGACGGTAGCTTCGAAGTTTTCGAGGAGCATTTGTTTACCGAGCTGACCAAGCGCCTGCTACGCCAGGCCATCGCCGCCCTGCCGTCCGGATCGCGCGCTCCGCGCGTGCTGCTGACCAGCGTGCCGGACGAACCGCACATCCTCGGTCTGCTGATGGCCGAAGCCCTGCTCGCGCTGGAGGGTGCCGAGTGCATTCCGCTCGGCACCCAGATGCCGCTGCTCGAGATCGGCCGCGCCGCCGCGGCACATCGCGCCGACATCGTCGGCCTGTCCTTCTCGATTGCCTTCCCGCAGCGCCAGATTCCCGGCCTGTTGCAGCAACTGCGCCTGATTCTGCCGACCGCTGTCGAACTGTGGGCCGGCGGCGCTGGCATCCTGCGGACACCGCAGATGGAAGGCATCCTGAAATTCGACACCTTCGACGCGGCCATCGCGGCACTGGCCGACTGGCGCGCCAATCACCCTTGAACACCGGTTTTCGGGCCACCCGCACCCGCTGCTGACCGACTTCGGCCTGGCCGGCAAGGCATCTGGCAACCAGCCAGCATGCGGAAAGACTACGAGAAAACATCAAGGCGCTCTAAAATAGTGCGTTGCAATCTTGTCATAATTCCGCCATGACCTACGCCGCCCCCGCCTTCGAAGCGAAAATCTGCCCGCCCGACCGGTTGACCGCAACAGCCGCCCGCCTGGCGCGGCCGCTGGTGTTCACCAACGGCTGCTTCGACATCCTGCATCGCGGCCATGTCACCTACCTGGCGCAGGCCGCCGCACTCGGCGTCAGCATGGTGGTGGCGCTCAACAGCGATGCCTCGGTCAAGCGTCAGGGCAAGGGTGACGATCGCCCGGTCAACTCGCTGGAAGACCGTCTGGCGGTGATGGCCGCACTCGGCTGCGTGTCGCTGGTTACCTGGTTCGACGAAGATACCCCGCTGCAGCGCATTCTTGAATGTCGGCCGGAGATCCTGGTCAAGGGTGGCGACTGGCCGGTGGACAGGATCGTCGGCGGCGGCGAAGTGAGCGGCTGGGGTGGAACGGTGCACTCCATCCCCTTCATCCACCAGAAATCGACGACGGCGCTGCTCGAAAAGATTCGCCGCCTGTAACGCTCAACTCATGGTTCCCGGATGACCACGCCCAGCGAGACCTCGACCGAACACCTGTTGCAGTCACATCAGCGCGCCAAGGTTTTTGTCGCCATCGGCGTTCCCATCCTGAGCCTTTGCGGGCTTTTGGCCGTAAGCAATCGCGAGTGGCCACTGGTGGCGTTGATCGTCGTCAGTGTCGCCTTGATCAGCTGCAGCTATCTGGCGCTGATGCGCGGCTCGACCCGGGCTTCGAGCGTCTGGCCGGCCTTGATCGCCTATAGCAGCCTGCTGATCTACCTGGTCGCCTATTCCGGCACCGAGCACGCCCGCGCCCTGTGGTTCTTCTCGCTGCCGATCGTTGCGGTGATGATGCTCCCGCCGCGCCAGGGTGCCATCTGGGCCGGCACTGCCATCGCCATGGCGACCGGCATCATGCTGCTCGGCGGCCCCGATTTCGGCACCAGTGCCTATTCGCCCAGCTTCGCCATCCGCTTCGTCATTACCGCCATCCTGATTTCAGTCGGCATGTTCTGGTCGGAAGTCGCGCTGCGCCGCTACCAGGAAGAAACCGCGGCACAGAAAGCGGCGACCCAGGCCGAAAGCGCCCGCCTGAAAGCCGAGATCGCGCGGCGCATCGCGCTGGAACAGGATCTGCGCATCCTCGCCAGCACCGACGCCCTGACCGGCCTGGTCAACCGACGCGCCTTCATGGAACGCTTCGCGCACGAGTTGGCACGCAGCCAGCGGCACGGGCCGGCGCCGACGCTGCTCATCCTCGACATCGACCATTTCAAGAAGATCAACGACTTACATGGCCACCCGTCGGGCGACGCCGTGCTCGCCCACTTGGCGCAACTGCTGAAGGCCAGCCTGCGCAACCTGGACATCGTCGGGCGCATCGGCGGCGAGGAATTCGCCGTCGTCCTGGTCGAGACTAACGCGGCGATGGCGGAACCGGTGATCGACCGCCTGCTCGAGCGCATCAGGGAAACCATGGTCACCCTGAGCGACGGCCAGCCGCTGCAATTCACGGCCAGCATCGGCAGTACCGAAATTCTCTGGGGCGACACCATCGACACCGCCATTCAGCGCGCTGACGAGGCGCTGTACACGGCCAAGAACACCGGCCGCAACCGCCACTGTCAGCGCTAAAACCGCTAAAAGCCGCTTAAAGCACCACCTGGGTGCCGAGTTCGACGACGCGGTTGCTGGGAATCTTGAAGAAAGCCGTCGCCGAACCGGCGTTTCGGAACATGGCGACGAAAATCTTCTCGCGCCAGAAGGCCATGTCCGAACCCAGCCGGGGAATCAGCGTCTCGCGGCCGATGAAGTAGGAAGTATCCAGCGGGTTGAATTCCAGCCCGGCTTCCGCGCACATCGACAGCGCCAGCGGAATGTCGGGATCGTCCTTGAAGCCGTACTGGATGACCACGCTCCAGAAGTTCTCCCGCAGTTCGTGGACCTCGACGCGATCGATATCCGGCACGAACGGCACGTCGTAGAACTGGGCGGAGACCAGCACCACCCGCTCGTGCAGCACCTTGTTGTGCATCAGGTTGTGCAACAGCGCGTGCGGCACGCCCTTGGGATCGGCGTTGAGAAAGACCGAAGTACCTGCCACCCGGGTCGGCATCGACGCCGCCAGCGACTCCAGGAACAGCGACAACTCCAGGCGTTCGCCCTGGAGGCGGTCGGACAGCAGCTGGCGGCCTCGTTTCCAGGTCGTCATCAGGACGAAGACACCTACGCCGGCGACCAGCGGGAACCAGCCGCCATCGGGAATCTTCAGGATGTTGGCCGCCAGGAAAACGAGTTCGACCGCGAGGAAACTGGCGAACAGCGCCGCCGCGCGACCCCACCCCCAGCCCCAGGTACGGGCGGCGACCACGGTCGCCAGCAGCGAGGTGATCACCATGTCGCCGGTCACCGCGATGCCGTAGGCTGCCGCCAGATTGTTCGACGAGCGAAAGCCGAGGACGAGGATCATCACCGCCGCCATCAGACCCCAGTTCACCGCCGGCAGATAGATTTGTCCCTGCTCCTTCTCCGATGTGTGCTGCACCTCCATGCGCGGCATGAAGCCGAGCTGCATGGCCTGGCGCGTCACCGAGAAGGCGCCGGAAATGACCGCCTGCGAGGCGATCACCGTGGCCAGCGTGGACAAGGCGACCAGCGGATAGAGCGCCCACTCCGGCGCCGAAAGGAAGAACGGATTTTTCGCCGCTTCCGGTTCCGCGAGGATCAATGCCCCCTGGCCGAAATAATTGAGCACCAGCGCCGGCAGCACGAAGGCGAACCAGGCGCGCTGGATCGGCTTGCGGCCGAAATGTCCCATGTCGGCATACAGCGCCTCGGCCCCGGTCACCGCCAGCACCACGTTACCCATGGCGACCAGTGCCATCGCCTTGTTGTCGAGCAGGAATTCCAGGCCGTAGAGCGGATTCAAGGCATGCAGGATGGCCGGATGATCGACAACGTTGTAGAGGCCGAGTGCCGCCAGCGTGCTGAACCAGAGCAACATGACCGGCCCGAAGAACGAGCCGACCAGCGCCGTCCCATGGCGCTGGACGTAGAACAGGATGAACAGCACGACCAGCGTGATCGGGATGACGAAGGATTTAAGCGCCGGGGTCGCCACCTCCAGCCCCTCGACCGCAGAAAGAACCGAGATCGCCGGCGTGACCATGCCGTCGCCGTAGAACATCGCCGCCCCGAGAATGCCGACGATCATCACTGCCTTCGCCTGCTTCGGCTTGTTCTGGACGTCATGCAGGGCCAGCGCGATCAGCGCCATGATGCCGCCCTCGCCGCGGTTGTCGGCACGCATGATGAAGGTCACGTACTTGACCGAAACGACGATGATCAGCGCCCAGAAAAACAGCGACAGGCTGCCGAAAATATTGGCTTCGTTGACCGGAATCGGGTGATTGCCGGCGAAGACCTCTTTCACGGCATAGAGCGGGCTGGTGCCGATGTCGCCATAGACGACCCCGAGGGCTGCCAGTGCCAGGACGGCCAGTCGTTTGCCGGTGACCTCTCCGGCCTGCGAATCGTTGCTGCTCATTGAACCCCCGAATCACCGGCGGCTTGATCGCCGCTCTGATAATTTACCGGGTCAGGCCGCCGTATTGCTGACAGCCTGCCGGGATTTAGTACTGGCTAGAACGGAATATCGTCGCCGAGGTCGTCGAAGGCCGGCTTCGGCTTGTTCTTGGGGGGCGCCGGCGCGTAATCGGCCGGCTCGCTGTCGTAACCGCCGGAAGAAGCTGGGGCGCCCATACCCTGGCGGGAACCGAGCATCTTCATCTCGTCACCGCGAATTTCGGTGGTGTAGCGTTCCTGGCCTTCCTTGTCGGTCCATTTACGAGTACGGATGCTGCCCTCGACATAGACCTGCGAGCCTTTTTTCAGGTATTGGCCGGCAATTTCCGCCAACTTGCCGAAAAACGAGATGCGATGCCACTCCGTCAGCTCTTTTTTCTCGCCGGTGGCCTTGTCCTTCCAGTTTTCACTGGTCGCCACGGTAATGTTGCACATGGCCTCCCCGCTCGCCGTGTACCGGACTTCCGGATCCTTACCCAGATTACCGACGATAATCGCCTTGTTAACCGATGCCATGCCTCACCTCTCCTAAGCAGTTTGAGCCGCAGCGCCAGTCACGCGCCGTTGCGGAAAATTCATCGAGTTCGCCACCGCCAGCCAGATCAGAACCAGCCCGGTGCAGGCGGCAAAAACCGCATTATCGCCGAAATTCTGG
>Ga0209202_1000828_pt1 | contig 21525 bp, 19 predicted proteins | sample AD_UKC032_MetaG_FD_184416 | JGI IMG/M metagenome (GOLD analysis project Ga0209202, IMG submission 184416) | Active sludge microbial communities of municipal wastewater-treating anaerobic digesters from USA - AD_UKC032_MetaG (SPAdes) (version 2) | ecosystem: Engineered > Bioreactor > Anaerobic >... | reverse complement strand
CCTGCTGCAGGAGATCAGGTACGATGCCCTTAGTCGGCGGGTCGAGACGCTGGACTACACGGACCCGACCACCGGGGTGGTCTCGACGACGCCGGTGCGAACCCGGCACATCTACAACGGCCTCAAGGTCATCCAGGAATACACGGTCACCGGCAGCGGCGGCGGGCAAGTCAGTACGCTGGCCCGCGAGTTCATCTGGGGCAAGCGGTTCCCCGACCAGGAAGTCATGATCGACTACACGGCGGCCGGGGCCTACGGAACAGGTACGGCCGAGGTGCTGTACTACCTGCACGGGGCCCTGGGCAGCGTGGTCGGGCTGGCCGAGGCGAGCGGGAATCTGGTCGAGAAGTACGAATACGACCCCTACGGCCGGACGTACATCTCTGCCCCGGACGGTACCGCCCGGCCGGTGTCGGCCTACGGCAACCAGTTCGCCTGGACCGGGCAGCGCTACGACCCGGCGGTGCGGCTGTACCATTTCTGGGCCCGAAGCTACTCACCCGCCCTGGGCCGCTGGCTGCAGCGCGATCCGCTCGGGTATGGCCGCAATCCACAGACGTGCCGCCCGACCTCCGCGAAAAGCTGGCAGGCTCGTTCCCACCCGAAAAGAAAACACAAGCCGCCGACCACGTCCCACGCCACCGCTTTCTCGTCCCCAGCGAGATTCGGAGCCTGTCTTCCCAATGAAAAAGGGCCACTCTCGTGGCCCTGTGGTTTCACAGTTCGGCAGGTTGCCGCCGTTTAGTAGCGGCGTCCACCGCCACCGCCACCGCCGTAACCACCCCGACCACCGCCGCCGCCGCCACGGGACTCGCGGGGCTTGGCTTCATTGACGGTCAGGGCACGACCGCCGTTGTCCTGGCCATTCAGGGCTGAGATGGCCGTCTGGGCCTCTTGATCCGAACCCATCTCGACAAAGCCGAAGCCCTTGCTCCGACCAGTCGTGCGGTCCATGATCACTTCTGCACTTTGCACGGTGCCGTGCGGCGTGAACAGTGCTTCCAGCGCGGAACTGGTCATGTCATAGCTCAGGTTTCCCACATACAGTTTCTTGCCCATTCGTTGATCTCCTGCGCGAAGGGCTCTGTGACCCGCTCTTTTGCTTTCCGGGTCGACAAGGAAAGGGGCTGACGTTTCAGCCCAGGTGGCGGGCAGGCGATTGAGAAGGGCGCGAACCTGGAAAAACCAACGTTTCGTATCCGGCTCTCTCGGCGAACCAACCGGCTACACAATATGCGGGCGACCGTCCCAAGTCCAGCCCCCACATGGTCCGGCCCTCAGGCAAGGGTACCACCTGACTTTCGCCACTGGGCGGAAAAAAGAAACCCGCCACTCATCCGCCCCCGTATCCATGCGACCGCCGCCCCCATCCTAGAGTGAGCACTTCAATCCTTGGTAGCGACGCAGGTTACAGCAGCTGCCCAAGTGCCCACGAATATCGGCGTCAGCCGGTGACCATCGGGGGCAGTGGACAGATGGGCGGTGGAGTCCTCTCTTTCGGTCGGTGATTCAGGCTCTTGGGCAAGCTCAAAAACCGAGGAAACTCGGATTCTGGCCGAAGAGAAGGATATCCCCGGGAAAAATGGACACGGTGTCCACAATCCAGGGGGCGCGTCAGACATCAGTTCGGGTCAGCTGGTACAGCCGGTCCTCTGGCGATCAAAGACGCCAATTCAGAGTTGGAAACGGAAGCCTGTTCCAGCCGGGCAGGAAAGCCGACGAGGGGTGGGAGCTCTGCAACTAAGGGTGTTAGCCCAGTCGATGCCGATCATGGCACCGAGACCTCAGCTTCCTTCATTTGCCCCCTTCACCTGGGGGTGGCCTTCTTACTGCCGCCCCCAGGGAGGGCCATTAGTCGTTCGAGGCGGGCTCGGACACCTCGATCCTGTAGACCTTGGTGTTGTGTCGTTTGCCACCGTCCTTCACTTTGATCCCGCCGTGTTCCAGGGCTCCACGCTCGCTGTACAGCCGGCTGCCCAGGCTGCGAGCGTTGCGGACCTCCAGGCGAGCGATGCCGTATTTGCGAGAAAGGGCACCGAGGGCGGCAAACAGCTCCTGGGCAGTGGCCAGGATGGTCCCGTTCTCTCCATTGGTCTCAACGGACACGTGGTAGTTCGATTTGAACGTGCCGTTCTTGGCTGAATCCCAATCCGCCTGCTCCCGGATCAGGGCACGAATGAGGCTGGCGAGACCGCTGGCCTCCGCATCCGTCTCCACTGCCGTCTTGGCCTGACGGCCAAGGATCGCATCGATCTGATGTCTGGCGGCGGCCAGGACATCTTCATGCGACGCACCTGGGTCTTGGTACTTCACGAAGGCCTCCGCGAAGATGCCCATCCGGGCTACAAATTCAAAGGCCCGACGCTTGGGATGATCACCATAACCCGCATCCAGCCAGTGCTTCCATTCCGCGATGCCTCCATTGCGTATTCGCGGAAGAACATGATCGGCCAGCAGACGCAGGAACCCTGACAGAATCAACGGTCGGGATTCGAGGAGGTCGTCCACCACCTCGCTTTCGATGAATCCGCCACCCTGGTACTGCCGGTCAAACCGGATCTCGCACACCCGACTGAGGATCTCGGCACGGTCTAGTGATTCGATGCCGTTCAGGACCAGCAGACAGTTGACTTCCTGACGCATCCGCTCGTCGTCGGTGTTGAGCCTCATTTTCTCCCGCGAACCGCCGGTGGCAGCGAAAAGGATGAGGTCCTCGCCAGTCCTGTGGAGGTCACGGTTTTCGATATTGTCCAGGATCTGAATGGGCATGGGGTCCGCATAGACGGCAGGTGCGGTGGGTCGGATCTTCAGAATGTCGCTGCCCGCCACGAATAAACCCAGCAGACGGGAGGCGACCGACTTCCCGCTCTCCTGCGGCCCGCTCAGCTTCATGACGATCTTCACGGTGGAATAGTCAAGCAGAAAGATGTTGGGCAACCAGAGCATGATCAGGTCACGGTCCACCGCATCACACGCGAGCCTATCGATCAACTTCGAGCGATAGAGCTCGATGGCTTGCCGGAGGTTGACCTCTGGGAACACTGCAAAGGGTTGAAACTCGGGCGGGGCGATGAGACACACCTTGTCCTTGTTCGCTCCGTTGGGAATCCGCTCAACGCAGTTCGGGCCGATTCGAGCCACGTCCTCGCCGTTGCCGCCCGACATGACATAAACCAGGTGATTCCTTCGATCCGCCCAAATCGGACCTCGGGTCTTCACCACGTGACCGTGGCCGACTGCATGGTTGGAGAGACGGTCAAGGCTCAACTTCCCGTCCTTATTCTCCAAACTCAGCCCCGCCGTTTCCTGAAACAACACCCGTAGGCGGCGGTTGTCAGACAAACGGTAGGCAACTCCGCTATAGACCAGGCTGCCCAGAGATGTGCCATCCGAGAAGAACTGCCCATGGCGGTTGAAGAAGTCCACGACGACCTTCGCCGTGGCCTCCTGCCGAGCCGCAGCGGTTTTCTCGCCGGTTCGGATCTCGCTGATGCGCTGGCACAGGTCCTCAGGGGTCTCAGGAATCGCATCGCCGTCGGGTAGATACAGATGCCCGTTGCTCCTTGCCTTCCGTATGGTCGTTTCAAGGTACTGGTCGAAGTGTCCATCGCGGGCCTTCTGGCCCACCGGGTAAAGGGCGAAGATGGACTTGATCTCGTCATCCGTCAAGCCCGCCACCACAAGGCGATTGACGACGGCCAGATCCTGCTCGGATCGTTGGCCTACCGGCTGCGTTTCGAAGAGCATCGCCACGACTGCTGGCGGCAACTTCGCGACTAGTGCATCGTATTGTCGGGCATACCGAGCCTGGGCAGATAGCTCGTCGCCAGCAGGGTCCGGTGCCTCGTCCACTCCTTCTGATACTGGGCCCTCCAGCAGCTTGACCAACTCCTCGACCCCGTACCTGCGACTCGTCCGACGAATGATCTCGCACCTTCGTGCCTCCTGCGGGTTCTTCCAATTGACTGATCCAGGCAGCCGCAGCATGCGGGTGCAGTCCTGCACCTTGTCGCCGCTGAAACGGACCCTCAGCAATCGATTGAGGTATTCGAGCATTTTCACATCTGTACAGAAATCCTGCAACAAGAGGTATAGGTGAAAACCGTGGCCGGAATCTACAACCCAGACGGATAGCTCATCATCCTCCAGGCGGCTCAGAAATGCCTCCTGCGTGTCATCCTCAAAGTCGATGTCGGCCCACAGCACGGATGAGCCCAGGACGGCATTCTTTTTTCCGCTTTGTGTTTTCCTCAGGGCCGGTGCGAAGGCCACACAGCCCTGCACCTCATCGCCCTCCTCAATCAACCGCTCGTAGTCCTCCAGGAGTTGATCCACGGAGTCGTACCAACGCTGCGCATGGCACTGCTTGCTCTCCTTGTTGTCGCTGACAATGCGGATTTCGAGTTGCCTACTTACTTTCGGCTGATGGGACGGTGGAAACACCGCCTCAAGGAACTGAGATACTTCCGTACGTTCACACACATTTGTCATCGCTATTCTCCTATAGCAACGGAGTCCCCTGGAACGCCCGCCAGTGCGTTCATAGGAGACCCCGAATTGGAGAACGAATCAGCCTTGCTTCCGTTTGACGGTGTGCCTGATGACACAATCATCACACACGGCCCGTCAACTGGCGGTCACGGAATGTGTGAAGCAGAAAGCCGAAGATCGAAATCGAGGCAATGGGTCGAAGTGGTCTCTGCTCCTATATTATACAATGCACAAATGCAATCTGACTATAATTCTTCTAAAGTCTTTTTCTCACAGTTAATCCATAGCACGTCTTCGTCTATGCACTATGCGTCGGTAGGACCACAGAAAGAAGCTTTACGGGGCATCACCAGACGACCGAAAGGGGGATTCAATAGGAAACCCCCTGGATCTACCCTCGGATCCCCCCTCACCAAATCCTCATTTTCAGTAGTCACAATAAGGTTTTAGGTCTCCCTGGGGGGAAGGGGGGATGTGTGTGTATGTGTGTATATAATATTTTAACAAGAGTAAGTAAGAAGAATAATAGACACACATGTGCAGATCACACCCCCCATCTAACCATCACCTCCCAGAAAACGAGGAAAACCTCGTTTTTGGGAGGAATATCAAGGGTGCGGGGGGTCGGTAGCACAGGGGGGTTGTCACTCGCAATCCCCCTGGAACTACCTCACTACCCCCACAGGACCAGCGACACGGAGGATAATGCCCTCTCCCTCCTTCTTACTGTGGAGATCCCGCCTATGGTCATCCCAGCAGCCACACGAGTTCCCGAAACTCGTTCAACGATGCCTGGGGCAGAGGTTGCGAAGGTTGGATAAACCGATCGACATCGGAATACTGGTGACCACCGTGGTTGACGCCCGCAAGCTTGACGACGATGTGTTTCTCCCGAAACTCACTCAGTCTATTGGAGAAGTCCTCGTAGGTGGTGCCGCAGGCCTGACATAAGTGCCAGATCCGCTGCAAGGTGGATGTGCCGTCCTCGGTGATGTAGATGTTGGTGACGACGAACCGTTTCGGCTGGACCAGCCAGAGCACGATCTGGAAGTAGCCGTCGTCGGACTTGCGATACGAGCCATGTGTGATCTCGTAGATGATGGCGTCGTAGTCGCCGTCGTGGCAGAGCTTGTTCTGCCAAGGACCTTTTGGGATGTAAATGCTGGACATTTGGATTCTCCTTCACGTGTTCATTCCACTTTGTGGATGGAGATTCCTTCCTCTTTCTTGCGGGCCCACCTGTTTCGATAATCATCGCTGGGCAGGCGTGCGAGGTGGCAGGAGAACGAGACACTGTTCATTCGGTGGAGCGGATGTGCCAGGGCAGAAACCGTCCACCATGGGGTAGCGTTCGACACTGTCGATAGGCGTGGCACAGGTGATCAGGAATAGCGTAAGAGAGGCCCGAAACGCATTACAGGCCTCACGGATTGTTTGCCCCCTCCCTGGGACCCATTTGGGCTTTTGCGACTGTTGTGATTGAACTGTGAGCGTTTTAGAGGCCTTCCAGGGCGTGTCGTGATCCTCGTTCAGGGAATATACGGAGCAAATGGGCACTCATCTCGATACCAAGGGAACCGTGGCCCGATTCAGGGAAGAAAGCTCGACACAGGGCAGCTCACGGTCAGCCGAGGCGTCGATGATGCACCTTTGCACAGAAGCGGCTACAATGTCGGCCAGTTGATCGTCACGGGTATAGCCTCTGGAAAATGGAAGGAGCAACCAATGCCTAATCTCGGAAGCATCCTGAAGGATGAGATTCGTCGTCTTGCCCGCAGGGAAATCAGATCCCAGGTAGGAGTCACCAAACGGGCCGCCACTCAACACCGACGTGACATTGCCGAGCTGAAACGCCTGGTCAAAGACCTCTCCAAGCGGGTCGCCTTCCTGGAGTCACAGGAGAAGCGGCGGGTGTCGAAACCCATAGCCGAAGCTCCCTCTGGGCAGGTTCGGTTTTCCGCTCGTTGGTTGAAGGCCCACCGGGAGAAAGTCGGTCTATCGGCTACCGATTACGGGCGACTGGTGGGCGTTTCGGGACTGACGATATACAACTGGGAGGGTGGCAAGGCCAAACCTCGTCGGGAGAAGATGGCCGCTCTTGCAGCCATTCGGGGTCTGGGCAAGAAGGAAGCTCTGAAGCGGCTTGAGATGATGTGCGGGTAGCCGCGTCTGCTGCCGCCATGCCAGCTGGAAAGAAGTCCTGGCGAAGAAGCAGGAGAACAAAACCAGTAGCAGGATGTACCATGACATGACCGTTCTCTCGATGATCATCCCAACCTGCGGTTGACCGCTGCCCTCAAGTCATCAATCGTGGCGTGCGAGTAGACCATGGTCGAGCGCACATCCCTGTGCCGCATCAGCGCTTTGGCTTCGTGGAGGCGTGCACCTCGCCGAAACAGGTCCGTGCAGAAGAAATGTCGAAACGAGTGAGCCGATTTGCTCTCGAAACCGTATCTGGCGAGAAGCAGTCGCAGCTTCTTGGTCATCTTGTTCGGTGTGTAGGGGCTGCCCGTCTTGGTGATGAATAGTTGGTGAAGCACCGAGGCATTGCGAATCCGTGGGCGGATCTCGCGCGTGTATCGCCGAATCACCCGCAGACTGCCCGCGTCCAGCGGGATGGTGCCCTTCGAATCCCACTTGGCATCGGTGATCGTCACGATCCCGCTCTGGATATCGAGCCAGTTGGGCTGCGTCGGAATGAGACTGACGGACGCGATCTCCGATGCCCTGCAGCCCGTCGCCCAGGCGTAGGTGACCAGGGCATGATCGACCTTGTCGATCAAGCGACCATGGCGGGCCTTCTGTCGGAGCCTCCCCAGCAGCTCTTTCATCTCGCCGGTGCTAAAGAACCTCGCGTCAGACCGCATGATTCACCTCGCAACTGGCACAAAAACCTCAAATCCATGTATCTCATTTCGCTTCTGGCGACTTCGCCAGAGGACCTGCGGGGCCTGAAACCGACACAGAAACGCTGAATTCTGCCCGTTCTTGTCACTCCATGAGTTTCTGAGCAAGAACGGCAATCGCCACCGCCAGTTCCGGCCTGTTGGTTCCGAATTCTGCAGCCAGCAGGTCGATCAGCTTGTCGGCGGCGATGGCGGACTCGGGTACACCGACCTGCAGGAGCCCCTCGGACAGCTGCTGCAAGTAGGGATCTGCCTGAGGTTTGCTCTTCCCTGGCTCCTTTGGCTTTTGCCGCCGCCGGTGGAACATGATCTCCTCCTTGTTTAGGCCGACACCCGTTTTCAGGATGTGGGTGGTTCGGAGCAGGAGACCGTGATCGAAAAACGGCAGGCCCTTCGCCGTACGTTTGGGCTGCGGGAAAACACCACGGCGAATGAGCCGTTGCAGGTGTCCGACGTGCATGCCAAGGAGGCTGGCCGTCTCGACGAGGTTGACACGAGCCCCCTTCAGATCGTCAGGAATTCGCACCACGAATGCTCCATGCATGCCAGCCGTTGAGCACGACAAGGATCGGCAAGTGCGCCGACAATGTGCTCACAAGGATCCCAGAATGTGCCGGCCCTGGAAGGAAATCGCGACGGTAATGCCAGCCTAAGGAGCGTTCATTGAGCGGAAAGGGCAATGGAAATGCTCGCAGAACATGAGTCAGTTGCTGAGGAAATGAGCGTCAGTTTGGCAGGTTGCCGCCGCCTCCAGGTGAGCCAGACCCGCCTCGGTAATCCTCCGACCGCCCACTCCGACCGTCAGCAGCCCGAGGCGAACCAAGGGCGGTTCCAGCACTTCAGTGACCGTCGCAACCTCGACTCCAAGAGCGAGTGCCAACGAACGGGCTGACACCGGTCGAGGGTCAAGGCTAGCCAGCTTCATGAGAATCCGGCGGTGCTCCTGGTGAAGACCGATTTGGTCAATCCCCTCCAACGTGACTGCCAGATGCAATTCAGACGCTGTGGCCGTGATCACACCTTTTGCTTGGGCGACATCCCGCACCCTGTCGGCAAGGCGAAGAGCGAGTCGCGGCACGCCCAGGGCTCTGGTGGCGATCCCGGTGGAGACGGCATCCTCAAAGGCAATGTCCATGCGGCTGGCGGCTTGCTGCACGATGTGCTTGAGATCCTCGACGGAATAGAAGTCGAAGTGGAACCGGAGTGCCATGCGCTGGGCCAAGGGGGCGGAGATGGCGGACGGCTTGGTGGTTGCGGCGATCAGCGTAAACGGCGGTACAGCGAGCCGAACAGGTACGTCGCGCCCGAGGTTGACGTTGAGAACGCCCTCCTCCAGAACCAGCAGCAATTCCTCGCCGGCCAGTTTCCCGATGCCGTGGAACTCGTCGATCAGAAGCATAGACCCTGGTTTCAACCGAACCAATAGGTTCCGCAAATTGAGGGCGTTGGTCACGCATTGGCCGGTGGTTGAGCGAAGAGGGACGTACATCTCGTCGGCCAGGATGTGAGCCAGCGTCGTCTTGCCCAGACCGCCGCCGGAGGATGTCAGCAGGACGTGCGGCAATGGCTCACCACGCTTCAGGGCGGCTCCGATGGCGATGCGAGCTTTCTGCTTGAGCTCGTTCTGCCCGATCAACTCGCTCAAAGTCTGCGGTCTTCCCATCACGGGCATTTCTGTCCTCCACGTGGATCATCATCGTTAGGCTCTCACGGCTGCGGTCAGGACCCAGCATGGCCTACATACCTGACCCCGTAGATCCGGGCCCCGGGATAGCGGGCCTGGATGAGGGCCACCGCACCCCCTGAACCGTAACAGGTCACGGACTCTCGATACGAACGGCCACGAAACTGGAAATCCACAACGTAGGTATACACACGTGCCTCCTCTTTCTGCGGGACATCTCGATCCCGCTCGATGACAACCATTTCAGCGTCGCTCCTGGATGGTATTGTGCTCGCGCACTTCTGGTTTTGTTGGAACACCGTCGAGCGAGCATCAAAGAAACTCACCCTTGGTGGCGAAATCGAGAGTAAGTTGGCGAAACATCCTCTGGACGAACAAGGACATGGCCGCGATACACCAGCCGCGAAAACTGCTGAGGAAAGGCCCGTCGGAACAAATTGACGGACCACCGACACGCTTGCCATTCGTTCCTTTTCAAGGCATGGGCAAATTCGTGCAGGAACGTCACCACCGACAGCCTGCCGGTCAGGACAATTCGATGAAAAACCGGAAGGTAATGGCTCCCGCCGCTGCTGCCGCCGCCGAGATCGCCGACGACAAGTTCCGGCGGTCGAATCCCGCAGGCCGCCGCCAGCTCACGATTCAGTCGCTGGAACTTCGCTTTTCGCTCTTCGATCGTGCCGCTCCAAGGGCCGGAATCACTGAAGGTTCGCATCGCTTGCAGGATGGCGGGGTGGTACTGTATGCTGTCGTCAAGGATCTGGATCACCGATTCTGGATACGCATCCGTTGGCATTTTGAGACTCCTCGGACTGGCCGTTGAAGTGTTTCCATCGCCGCAGCAGGTAGCGGCCAACGGTCCGCAACTCCGTGTCCACCTTCGCATAGATCCGCGAGTTGGGACGCAGGCCGGTGGACAAGAGCAAGGCATCCAGACCTGAACGTGCGTTCGGACTTGGCACAGGCCGGTACTGACAAGACCGCTGGCACGCATGCTCGACCCATCTCTGAGTCGCCAGCACCCAGTTCTTCACCTTCGGCCACTCGATCGTGCCGCCGTGAAGTCTCCATTCCACAGTTCGGCGGCTTGGGTTCGCCACATTCGTGAGGTTGAGCCCTACGTGTCGGTCACACCTGGTGAGCCTCTGGCAGAGCAGCTCGTAGGTCCGGCAGTTATCGAAACGCGTGGCTTGGTCGCGTTCCGGCGGACGGCAGTACCTGTTGTTGTGCCGTGATGGGGCCACCATGCCGTACATGACGCGGTGGTATCGCCACCATAGATGCTGCAGATTGCGGGCGATTTGTGGACGTTCGACGATCTCGGAGAGGTCATGGTGGACGTGGAATCCACAGCTGGTCGTAATCCTTGCTCCCAGGTACCGGATGACGTCCAACGCGGGCGGTAACACCCTTGCGACCTCGGGGTACGTCATCGGACGGGTCTTGACCTCGACTTGAGCCCAGGTGATGCCCGAGTATCGCGTGTCTCCGGTCAAGCTGCTGTCGTGCTCTACACATAAGTCGAAACCAACTGGAATCATGGCGTGACTGTAGGGTCTCACATGCGAGGGAATACCTTGGTTGGTTAGGATCCGAGCCAGCAACTCCTGCACGTCGCGGGTCTCGCCGGTCCCGATGACGGGTACGACGAACTCCAACTCCAGGCCCATTCGTCGGTCGGTGATTGCTGCGAACGGGTCCATTGAACATCAAGGCTGGGATCACCACCGCTGGAAGACAGAAAACGGCGGAAAAAGAGACCTACGCCTCTCGTTTACCGAAACGAGTGTTGCCCGTCCCGTGTCGTAATGAACCGCCGAGCGGTCGCACCGTGGACCATGATGGCGATGTTGGGGGCTCCCGTCCGTCTACCGATGCCGGTGCCGCAGCAGCGTCCGCATCGAAGGCAGGTGGTCTTCTGTCCTGCCTCCTTCGACGCTGGGCAGGTTTTCTCGCCTGGCAGGAGCGGCTCCGCTTCGGTTCGTACCCGGAAAGTCCGCCAGCCCATTGCGGCGGCTGCCGCCTGATCATCAGTATTGTCACACGAAGCCATCAGGATGCGGCGGTAGCACGGGTCGCAGGTCCGCCATAGATGGGTGTAACCTGTCCACCTGCGAGCAGCCCGTACCACGGGGAGCCAAACCCTGAGCGGCACTGCGGCAGGATCGCCATAGGCACCGAGCCTCACCGATAGCCCTCTCAAGAGACGCTTCACGGTGTTTCCGGTGGCGGATGGGTAGAGACCCCGTTTGTAGGCATGCCAGATGGTCAGCGGGAACCGGCCCACGTTGACGTAGCAGCTGCCCAGGTTCAGGTAGCGGTGCGGGCAGTCGCCACAGATGGACTGGTCCTTCCCGGTTACCATGGCCTCTACCGGTGGCAGGTCGCGTCTGACGATGACGGTCTGCGCCATTGGCCCGGTTTTGCGGTTGTGACTTGGTCGGCGGATCCCCGTGATGATGACGACGATTGGAGCCCTGTCGAGCAGCGAGGGCCCCTCATACAGGATCAGGCCTTGTGGTGTTGATGAGCTGAACGGGGTGGCCATGATGGTCACGCCGGAGCTGCAGTGTGCTGGAAAAAGAAGTTCCTTTTGGTTTGCGGCTGTGTCGGGGCCGCGAAAGACGTGGCCAGCGGTGGTGTCAGACAAGAGCCGGAAAAAGAAATTCTGTTTGCGGAATCACGACGATTGGGGGGCTGTAATACAAGTTGTCCAAGGATGGACAGGGACCGCTGGGCAGCTTTCGGTGTCCAGCTCAGACGATGATGAGCCCGTTCACGCCTTGACTCACTCGCTCGATGTCTCAGCTGCAGGCCTGTTGACGGCCCTGGCCCCAGTGGTCAGGATACTGGGAGATGGGGCGGCTCTCGGCACCTTTCTGGGAGTCCGACCTAGCTTGTCGCATGGCTGGTGTAGACATCCCTTGACGGCTGGGCCACAATCCTGTCAGCTAAACAGGATTCGTCGTGGCTTATGGGCGGTGGACGCCACAGCACTGGACGCAGTAGCTCAGGTGATGCACCAGATGGAGGCCCAATCGACACCCGAGTCTTGGGGTCCAAAGGAGACACAGCCAGGATCCATCCCCCGTCAGTGAAGGAGGAGGCCCTATCCGTCGTGGTATCGGGGCAGACTTCTCTTTTTTCAGAAGGCCGGCCTCAGCCACGGAACGCCCGCATGCTCGTCAGGGGGCGATCGTTGGGGAGGCTCCTTGCGTATGTAATGCGGCAGTGGCCGAATTCTGGACCGACATCGACATGCTGCTTTTGAAAGGGGACTCATGCCTGTCATCGACCTTGTTTTCCCCGTCACGGGTAAAACCTTGCCCATCGATCATGGCTATGCCCTGTACTCCGCCGTTAGTCGACTCCTGGGACCCACCTTCCACGACACCGACCACATTGGTCTGTTCGCCATCCGGGGCTCGAGGACGGCTCCGGGGACGATCGCCGTAGACAACTCCTGGCTGCGGATCCGCACCCCGCTGGAGCACATCCCCGCAATACTGAAATTGGCAGGTAGGCTGCTTGAACTCGACGGCCACCGCCTACGCCTGGGTGTCCCCCGGACCTTGGGTCTGATTCCTGCGGCCACTCTGGCTGCCCGGATGGTGACTATCAAGGGCTTCCGCGAGCCTGCCGGTTTTCTCGACGGTGTTCGCCGCAAGCTCGACGAATTGGGCGTCGCTGGTCAGGCGGGCGTCCCGAACACCGCCGCCGGCCCGCACCAGGGCAAGCCCGTTCGCCGGATTCTGACCGTCAAGGACAAGAAAGTCGTGGGTTTCGCCCTTCTGGTGAGCGAATTGACCGCCGAGGAGTCGCTTACGCTCCAGGAGCAGGGCATTGGCGGCAGAAGGCACATGGGATGCGGGCTGTTTCTGCCATGGAGGCCTCGGGAGTGAATCCTCTCTATGCCAAGTCCAGAGCAGAACGCGGCTGGCCGACATTACCAGAACACAGTCAAGCTGTCGCGAGAGCAGCTCAGTGTTTACTCGGCCCACGCAAGCAACCGACACGGCTGGCCGGGGCAATCATGCGGTTCTTCCGTGTACCCAAGAGCGAGTTCCCTCGCTTCTGGCTTCACGTGGTGGTGGCCGCTCTCCTGCACGACATCGGCAAGGCGAATGTTGGGTTCCAGGCAATGGTTGGTCATCCCGACTTCAAAGCGGCAGGATGTCAGGTTATCCGGCACGAACACCTCTCAGCAATGCTGCTGCTCGAGGATACCATCCAGCACTGGTTGAAGACAGACCCTGTGCTAGACTTCGACGTTGTGTGTTCGGCCATTGTCTCGCACCATCTGAAGGCTCGACGGGACGGCGACAAGTCGGAACCTGGTTTTGGTGACAGAATCGGCAATGCTGAGCAGCTCCAGCTCATTCCTCGCGGGATTAAAGATGTTCTGTCGCTCGCGGATGAGTACGTCGGGGCGACCGCTCCCAACCTAGCGGCTCTGCCCGTGATATGGCGAGTAAACGGCGAGATCGCACTTCGGGTAAAGCAGGTCAAAGACCAGGCACATCTTTTTGCCCGCAAATGCCGCTCTAACGAGGTATTACGCAGATTCCTACAAGCCGTCCGTTGTGTTCTGATTGTTGCCGATGCGGCTGCCTCGGGGCTTGTTCGGGAGGGGCGGAGTGTTCCTCACTGGCTCCGTCAAATCTTCGAGATCGGGCCACTGACGGGTGAGTACGTCCGCCACGAGATCATTGAGCCTCGCGTTGCGGAGTTGTCAGCCAAAGGACGATGGAAGATCTCCCACGGCCGAGCGGGCTGGAGCGATTTTCAGGATGCGGCAGGGGAATTGGGCCGTCGAGCGCTGATGCTGGCGGCCTGCGGCGCAGGCAAGACGCTGGCGGCGTACCGCTGGGTAGAAGCTCGCTTGGCTGAAGAGCCTGCGGCGCGCGTCCTGTTCCTGTACCCCACTCGTGGTACTGCGACGGAGGGGTTTCGCGACTACATATCTTGGGCTCCTGAGGCCGCCGCAGGCCTTTACCATGGTACGGCGGCCTACGATCTGGAAGGCTTGTTTTCCAGTCCAGCCGAAAATGATCCCCGCCAGCAAAGACAGTACGTTAACGAGGCCGACGCCAGACTATTCGCCCTAGCTCAATGGCCCAAGCGGGTTTTGAGTGCGACGGTCGATTCGTTCCTCGGTTTCATGGCCAACCAGTACGCGCCGATCTGTCTGTTGCCTCTGTTAGCAGACAGCGTTGTAGTAGTTGACGAGATCCATAGTCTCACGCCGGGTATGTTCGGGGCCTTGAAGCGGTTCCTTGAGCACTTCGATCTGCCCGTCCTGTGCATGTCCGCCAGTCTACCCTCAAACAGAAAAGATGATCTTGCGAGGCTGGGATTGCAGGTCTTCCCGGCGGCGGAAGCCCAGTTCACGGACCTGCAGCGAGCCTCGGACCATCCGCGATACCGCGTGGACGCTGTAGACCGCACCGCCGCAATCCACGTTGCGGAGGACGCTCTGCGGCAAGGCAAGAAGGTGCTATGGGTCGTCAACCGGGTCGATGACTGCCAACGCTTGTTCAGGGCTGCCCTGGAGATTGTGGACCATGATCCTGGCCTGCAAGGCGATGTACGCCTGCTCTGCTATCACAGCCGCTTCAAGCTTTCAGACCGCAGAGCACGACATAACGAGGTAATTGAGGCATTTCGAGCATCGGGAGGCACGCGCGTGTTCGCTCTCACAACCCAGGTTTGCGAGATGAGCCTCGATCTCGACGCTGATGTTCTGATCTCCGAACTCGCTCCGGTGACTTCGTTGATTCAACGAATGGGGCGGTGTTGCCGGCAGAAAGACCCAGGAGAACGGTTCGGCCACGTGTGCATTTACGAGAGTGAAACTGGCCACAGCCGTCCATATGAGGCGGAGGATCTGCAGAAAGGTCAGGTTTTCCGGGCAGCGTTGGTCGAAATCACGCAGCGGATACCGAGTGGCCAGGGGGCCGTGTCGCAAAGCGATCTCGCACGAGAACTGGAAAGACTCAACCCTGGGAAGGAAGCCGATAGCTATTCGGCCTTCTTGGACCAGCCGTTCTGGGCCAGTTCATCGGAACAGGAATTCCGCGAGGGTGATGAGTTCACAATCAACTGTGTGCTCAGCGGCAATGACCTGGAAGACTACGTGGCTGCCCGCCGGGCAGGCAAGCCCGAGACGGTCAGCTTCATTGTCCCAGTGCCGAGATGGGGAGTCCCGCTCGAATCCGACATCCGCCTATCCGGGATGAAAGTCGCACCGGCGCGTTTCTACGATTCACACTTGGGTTACCGAAAGCCAGAGGTGGAAGATGGCCAAGCAGACTAAGCCAGCGATTAAGCCCCAGGACATCGCATCGCTCACACTCGTTTATGACCTGCCCAGTCTGCCGACCGCGCAGCACAAAGCGGGTTTGGCTGGAATGGTGCTGATGATCAAGGCAATGGAGGAGCTGGATCTCGGGCCTCGGCCGCAACTCGACGGACTGTCGCCCACGGGCGTGAGGATCACGCTTACGCAGGAGTCTCTGCAGGCGATCGTCAATGTCCTCTATGATGCGGAGGTCATTGAGATCAGCGTCAAGTCCAAGCAGACCAGCCGAGAACTGAAGCGAGAGGAAGAGGTTACGGAGATCGACAGAGCCTCCGGGAAGCCGAAGAAGAGTCGGCGATTCATATATGAACAGGTGCAGCCCAAGGGAGGATTCTTCGGTACTCGCACGTTTGGCGGTTGTGCCGAGAAGGCTGGATGGATGAAGCTATGGCGGGATGCGATATGGGGAACCGTGCGAGGGATTCCGACGACACGAAACCCCTATAACGAACGGGCTAAGAAGAGACCGGCGACGGGCAGTGGTGTCGGGGACCTATGGGGGCAACTCACCAAAGAGGAGGTGGCCCGCCTCGGCGGCGGGTTCCACCCGATTTCCATCGACAGTTCCATTTGGCTTGGTGCCCAGGATCATAATGCTGAGACTGTGCCGTTCAAGGGAAGCCCATCGGAGACCCTTCTGCTGCATTTCTGGGTGGCAGTGATGCAGTGTTTTGTGCCGCAGGAACTCGACCGGGACGGCAAGATCACAACGGGCAAGGGATTCATCATCGCGATTCCCGAGACGAGTGACCTCGTGGAGTTTCTTGCCGATTTCCCGGCCGCCTTACACAGCCTATCGGCGGATCAGAACGGGTTTTGGCCGGCAGACGCACTTGTGTGCATGCCGGAGGAGGGCGCATTGGCTTTTCAATCCATGCTGCTCGCCCGCATAAAGAGCCAGGTGGAACTGTCTCTCCTGGAGTATTCGATCTCGGGTGTGGAAGTCTTCTATCTGCACAAGCCCCGCAGAGTCGTGATGACCCGATCATCGGCCCGCGTGCCGTTGAACTGGCAAGCATTGAAGGACTTCGAGCGAGTCAACCGCCGGATGCATCCCATACTTCGTGCTCATCTGATCCGCAATCTCGTTCACGAACGACCTTGGTATAGCGGCTTCGGCCGTTTGGCGGCGGTGACTGATGCGGATTGGCTGGTGGGCACTGGCGGAGACGGGAATACGTGGAGCACGGCCCAGTTCTGTTCTGACGTGCGATCGTGGTTGAAGCAGCAGCTTGGGAACATAGAAATGGAGGCACATCATGGGTGAAGATGCCAGGACGACAGCAGAACCCGCCGCTAACCAGCTGGCCCAGCGGGTGCTGCGGATGATACGGGCCTACGTCACACAGCGGGTGAAGAACCGAACCAGCAAGACCTGGGATGACTACAAAGCATCGGGCTACAAGGACCGGGACTACCGTAATGCCGTGAATAAAGTCTGTACCGACGCCTTCCTGGCGATGCGGAGCCGCAAGGAGCATCGCGACTTCTTAGCGTACTGGGCGGGGACAATCTGTTCCGTTCCACAATTCATGGGGGGGGACAGCGACTTCACCGACCTCTCGCTAGCCTTGCTGGACCCCGACAAATGGGAGGACATCAAGAGCTTGGCCATGCTGGCCTTGTCGGCCCATTCTCAGTCTGATTATGAGGTTAAGTCGCCCGAAGGGCAGAAGTAGGATCAACTGCCCTGACTGTTGAATCGTCTTTACATACTGGAGACAACCGTGAACAAGAACGTATTTGCCACCATTCTGACCTATCCCGCCCCATCGGCCAACTATCGCGGCGAGAGCGAGGAGAACCGGACGATTATCCAGAAAGTCACCGATGGGCGGCATGAGTACGCCATCATCTCGCCCGAGGCTATGCGTAACGCGATGCGAGAGATGCTCCGGGGTTTCGGTCTGCCGTGTAATCGGGAGCGACTGCATAACGAGGACCAGCTGGCCGTCAAGTTCGCCGAGTATCCAGATCCCTGCAAATTCGCGGATGACTTCTTCTTCGGCTACCTGCTTGCATTGGATCGCACGAAACGAGCTGAGGCCGAGAAGGTGCGTGGGAAGGGTTATCCCATCAAGCGAGACTCGATCGTGCGTATGAACCTCGCCAAGTCCCTCCAGCCGTACCGGCACGACGCGGTGTTCACGCAATCACCCAAGAACGTAGAAAGTCCCTGGCAGAATGCGGACAGCTCAGCTCTCCTCCATCGCGAGACCGTCGATACCGCCTTTCAGTATCCCATCGCCCTCAACCTGCTGGACGTCCTCGGCAATCATGCGGCCGGTCCTGAGGAACGGACTCGCAAGAAATGGTTTGCCGCCATGCTGCGGAGCATCGCCGAGTTGACCGACGTGGCCGGCAACCATGCCCGAAGTCTATTCCATATGGCACCCGCCAGCATCGTCATCCGACTGACGGAGCGACTCGTGCCCGGGTACGACTCCTACGGCTTCCGCATGGATGAGAAGAAGAACGTCACTCTGCCCGAGGTGACCCAGGGAATTGTGGAGGGGGACTACCCAGGTAACGAGTTCTATGTGGCCGGAACGATCATCAAGCAGATGCCAAATACCGAGCAGGATAAGCTTGCCGCCAAAGGCGTGCATCTGTACCGCACGGCCGACAGGGCGCTTGCGGACGTTTCCAAAGAGGTTACCGGGATAGACTTCCTGGCGGCCAAGTAGGAGGTGGGCGATGATGATCCTCCGCGTTCAGGCCGCCTTCGCCGCCTATCGCGCGTTTGTGGCCGGCTCCTTCCGCAACACGGCCCCGTTCATTACACCCTCGGGCGCTTACGGCCTGCTGTTGAATATCGCAGGTGTCGAGAGCCGATATGACGATGGCCAGTCCGTCATGACCCTGACGCGAGCTGATCTGCCGGTGGCCTATGTCGCGCTGGGTGTGCTCGCCGAACCTCAGACGTGCCAAGTGTACCAGCAGCTACACAACTACCCCGTCACGACCAAGGACAAGGATGCTGGCTTGGAGCGGGCCAAAGGCGCCAAATACAACATCCAACCCGTCCGTCGCGAAGTACTCGTCGGCATCGACGGGTACATCGGTCTCAAAGGTAACGATGCACTGGAGGAGCAAATCCGCGACGCCCTGGGCAATGGTCTGGCTGCCCCGCGACCCGATGGCCGGCCCCGATACGGTGTGCCATTCCTTGGCGACAACAGCTATCTCATCGACCGACTTGATTTACTGGAACCTGGCAGGCTGATCGAGCCCGCCCGATGGTACTGCCGGCTGCGGGACCTGCCTGGCGAGCCGACACGTGTCCAAGCCGGCACATGTCGGATGACGATTTGGATCGACAGATCTGACTCGTCGCGGAGTGTCACCGCGCTCTATGCTCCGGACCCGATCCGGAAAACAGAGATCCCTGCGGCCGCATGGACTCGTGTCTCCCCGTCGGAGGAGGTTGCGGATGGATACGCCCAACGGAGCCCTTCGTGAGGACGAGCCGCCGGTACGCGTTGAGGCTCTCCACGCGTTGGTTTACTGTCCGAGGCTGTTTTATGTACAAGAGGTCGAGGGCATACGCGTAGTGGATGCATCTATGTACGCGGGTGCGACTCTCCACGCCGAGCTGGAGCGCGACTTGCCCGAGGACGGTTCCGCCTGGGTGTCCCTGGACCTGGGCAGTGAGGCTCTTGGTATTGTCGGCAAGGTGGACTGCCTCAAACGCCGGGATGGCATCCTGGTCCCTTACGAGCACAAGCGCGGCAGGCACCGGCAGGAAGGTAAGTTGGCCATGGCCTGGCCCAGCGATATTACCCAGATCGGTGCCTACGCCATGCTCCTTGAAGAGCATCTTGGCCACCCACTCGAAGAAGGCCGCGTACGATATCACGCCACCAATACTGCGGTGCGCGTTCCGATTGACGACGTTCTGCGGAGCAACGTGCGAGCCGCCATACAGCAGGCAAACGAACTCCGCCGGACTACGAAACGTCCACCAATCACCAGCGAAGAGGGCCGCTGCATCCGCTGTTCTCTGGCCCCGGTGTGTCTGCCGGAGGAGGTTCGACAGGAACACGACCCTAACTGGGAACCGGTCCGGCTCTTTCCGCTTGACCTCGATCGCCAGACCATTCATGTCGTCTCCAACGGAACCAAGGTCGGTCGTTCCGGCGAAGCCCTTTCCTTCCACGGTGATGGCGGACCGGCTGGCGACGTCCCCATCCGCGAGGTCAACGACGTGGTCCTCCACGGCTTCAATCAGATTACCACACAGGCAATCCGGCTCTGTGCTGACAACGAGGTAGGTGTCCACTGGGTCACGACTACAGGACGCCATATTGCTGGCTTGGCTCCTGCGGCCGGGCGTGTGCAGCGCCGGCTGCGCCAGTACTCGGCACTTAGCGATCCGGCCGTCTGTCTACAACTGGCCCGACGCTTGGTTCACGCCCGGGCCGAAGGGCAACTTCGATATGTACTGCGAGCGACTCGGGGTGACTCCGAGCGGAGGGCCAAAGCCATGTCGGCCATCCAGTCTATCCGGTTTGCCCTGCAGAACATGGCCGGCGTGGACAATCCCGACAGCCTTCGCGGCCACGAAGGTACGGCAGCCGCGTCCTACTTCGAGGCCCTTCGATTCTGTTTCTCAGCGGACGTGCCCGAACCGCTGCGTTATGTCACCCGCTCACGCAGGCCGCCCCGGGATCGGTTCAATGCCGCCTTGAGTTTCGGCTACGGTCTGTTGTATCAGAAGGTCATGTCGGCCATCCTCACTGTGGGCTTGGAGCCTGCGCTCGGCTTCTATCACATGCCGAGGAGTGCCGCCCATCCACTGGTGCTCGATCTCATGGAGTTGTTCCGCGTTCCCCTCTGGGACATGCCGCTGATCGGATCGCTCAATCGCGGCCAATGGAACCCCGAGACCCACTTTGCGGTTTCGCCCCAGGCAGTGTGGCTATCACAAGCTGGGCGGCGACAGGCGATCAATCTCTTCGAGGCCAGGCTGCGGGAAACGTGGCGACATCCGGTCACCGACTACTCACTCTCCTACGCCCGGCAGATCGAGCTGGAGACCCGGCTGTTGGAGAAGGAATGGACCGGTGAGCCGGGCCTGTTCGCCCGCATGAGGCTGAGGTAACATGGATTCGTCACGGCACTGGTTTCTTGTGTGTTACGATATCCGAGAACCGCGTCGGCTCCAGCGGGTCGCGAGGCACTTGAAGGGTTACGGTCAGCGGGTCCAATACTCGGTCTTTCGTTGTCGGCTCAATGCCCGGCAGTTGGAGCGGCTCAAGTGGGAACTGACCGCTTTGGTCGCCATCGAGGACGATATGATGTACATCGGCCTATGTGATCGATGCGTGTCGCGGATCGGAGACCATAACCCGTCGCAAGACTGGCCGGTGGAGCCTCCGACGCACCAGATTGTCTGAACGGTGGATTCAAGCATCTGAGACTGTCTGAGGTCACGATGCTGCAGAATGCCTCAACCACTGACTCCACCGGAGGATACGTTCTTTGACAAGAAGAGGAATGCTTGAGGTATCTTTGCGAGATACAATGTGCGTCTGGCTGGTCACTTGCAGATGGTAGGTGCCGCCGGGTCCGCCGGAGTTGTCAGGCCGAGGCAGCAAGGACCGCCATGCGTGAAAGATGGCAACCTAACTCCGTGTGGCGTCACACCCCACAAAGGGGTCGATGCCCACGTCACTGATGCCGCAAGGCGTTGAGCACGTCGAGCAGCCTGTGGAGAGCAAAGGAGACAGGACCATGCCCACGTCACTGATGCCGCAAGGCGTTGAGCACACGGTGACACAAAGAATGTGCACAATGTAGGCCCACATGCCCACGTCACTGATGCCGCAAGGCGTTGAGCACACCGCAGGATATGTCGGCTCGCCTGGCAGCTACACGATGCGTGTCCTTCCGGTAAGCCTGCATGAACCGTGCTGAGTCGTCTGGTATGGTCATCTGTCACCACAAGGTTCCATGGAGGACAGATGATGAGCACCGGCACCGCGCGTGATGTTCCTTCCCGGCTGGAGGGAACGCTTCGGCGTTTTGAGCGATGGCGTCAGACCCGCGACGGCCGCTCGCGGATTCCCGAGAGGCTGTGG
>Ga0209202_1000820_pt1 | contig 21726 bp, 21 predicted proteins | sample AD_UKC032_MetaG_FD_184416 | JGI IMG/M metagenome (GOLD analysis project Ga0209202, IMG submission 184416) | Active sludge microbial communities of municipal wastewater-treating anaerobic digesters from USA - AD_UKC032_MetaG (SPAdes) (version 2) | ecosystem: Engineered > Bioreactor > Anaerobic >... | reverse complement strand
CCGCCCTGTTCGCCTATTTCTATGCGATCACCTTGATGCCGTTGGCCACGGCCGTCACGCTGAACTACACCTCGGCCATCTTCCTGGCGCTCTATCTGGCGCTGGCCGGCATGCGCATCAGTGCTGGCATCCTGAGTGCACTGATCGTCGGCTTGCTCGGTGTGGCGTTGCTGCTCAAGCCCAGCTTTCATGCCGATCAACTGCTGGGCGGCCTGATCGGTCTTGGGTCCGGCGTTCTGGCCGGGATGGCCTATTTCAGCGTGCGCGAACTGGGTGCGCGCGGCGAGCCCGAAATGCGCACGGTGTTCTATTTTTCGCTGGTGTCGTCGGTTTGCGCGGGCATCTGGCTCATGTTCAGCGAGCTGCATGCGGTCGACCTGCGTAGCGGCCTGCTTTTGCTCGGTGTCGCCAGCTTTGCCACGGTCGCGCAGCTCGCCATGACGCGCGCCTACACGCGCGGCAAGACCTTGATGTCGGCGGCGCTGGCCTACAGCACAGTCATCTTCTCCAGCCTGTTCGGCGCGCTGTTCTGGGGCGAAGTGCTCGACGCCTCGGCCTGGTTCGCCATCGCGCTGATCATCCTTTCCGGTATCGCGGCGACGCATTTTTCCCGCGCCAGCCCGGTGGAACAGGATTAAACTGGCGTCAAACAACACGGGAGATAAGCAATGATCGTCATCGACCACAAACCTCACCGCGTCAGCGTTTCCGTCTTTGGCGAGTTCACGCTGGCTGATTACAAGGAATTCGAGGAGGTCGTCAATTACAAGGTCCAGTTCGAAGGCCCGGTCGATCTCTTTTTCGATCTCAGCCAGATGGCCGATCTGACCATCGACGTGGCATGGGAAGAGATCAAGTTCTCGCGTGCACACGCCAACGATTTCAAGCGCGTGGCCGTGGTCACCGACAGTCAATGGGTGACCTGGAGCGCCTGGCTGTCGCAGACCTTCGTCAATGCCGATGTCGAAGTTTTCGACAATGCCGGCGATGCCGAGGCATGGCTGGAGTCGGCGGCTTGAGCTACACCACGCTCGTCGACGTCGCCACGCTGGCCCGGCATCTGGGCGAAGCGGACTGGCTGGTGGTCGATGTTCGCCATCAACTGGCCGATACCGCTTATGGCGAGCGCGTTTATGCCGAGGGGCATGTTCCCGGCGCGGTCTTTCTGCATTGCGACCGCGACCTGTCCGGGCCGACCACCGGCAGTAATGGTCGCCACCCGTTGCCGGCGCCTGATGAACTCGCCGCCCACCTCGGCGCGATCGGCGTCGGTGCAGCCACGCAGGTCGTGGTCTATGACGATGCGCAAGGCATGATCGCCGGTCGTCTCTGGTGGCTGTTGCGCTGGCTGGGCCATGAGCGGGTCGCCGTGCTCGACGGTGGCCTGCAGGCATGGCAGGCGGCCAACCAGCCGCTGAATTCGGCTTTGCCATCGCCACGCCCGGCAAATTTTGTGGCCCGGCCGATCGATGCGATGGTCGACGCTGGGTACGTGCAGGCTTTCCTGCAGACCTCGCGCATGCATCTGGTCGATGCGCGCAGCCCGGATCGCTTCCGCGGCGAAAACGAAACCATCGACCCGGTCGGCGGCCATATTCCGGGTGCGGTCAACCGCTTCTTTCGCGACAATCTGCAGGCCGACGGCCGTTTCAAGCCAGCGGCCGAGCTGCGTAGCGAATGGCTGCTGGTCCTGGCAGGTGCTGCGCCGGAACGGGTCGTGCACCAGTGCGGCTCAGGTGTTTCGGCGTGCCACAACATGCTGGCCATGGAGATCGCCGGCTTGCCTGGTTCGCGTCTCTACGCCGGTTCGTGGAGCGAGTGGTGCGCCGATCATAGGCGTCCGGTTGCGTGAGACAAGGGAGGTTTTGCGTTTAATTTACAGAAGCTTGTCGCAGGTCAATGCAGTCTGCTTGCCGCTGTGCCCTAATGTTTTCGACATATTTGAAAAATGAGAGGAGACATTATGTTGACGCTGCAAGACTGTATCGAGCTTTCGGAATTGAGTGAAGACGAAATCCTGGCCATCGCCGAGCATGAGCACATTCCGGAGATGTTGGCGGTCGAAATGGGCAATTATCTTGTTCATTCCCCGAGTGGCGAGAAGCGTATCAAGCGCATGATCGTCGATGATATCGATCATGCGAAAGAGCACGGCAACCTGCAGCATGTCGCCATGCTCAAGCGTGTTTTGAAGCATTATGTTGCCGAGCATGCGGACGCCGCATGAATCGGGTATTTTTCCCAATGAACCGGCCGGTTTCTTGGCCGGTTTTATTTTGATTGGCAGGTTTGGAAGATATGCAAGCTGAACTCCGCATGGCCCTGGTCGACGATCTCGACCAGTTGATTCGTCTTCATGATCGCGAACTCGACGGCGAAACGCTCGCCGCGCTGAAGGCAACCGAATTTCCCGCCGGTCTTGCGCTTGCGCCGGCGGATGACGTGGCGGCGCAGGCTTACGCCAATGCCGAGGCGGCGCTGGCGGCCCTGCCGGCCAAGGCGGATGCGAAGGTGCTCGACGACCTGGCGGCCGACTATGCCGCCATCTATCTCAACAACAGCTTTGGCGCGTCAACCTACGAATCGGTCTGGCTCGACGATGAACACCTGGCCTGCCAGCGGCCGATGTTCGAACTGCGCGAAATCTATGCCGCCTCGGGTTTCAAGGCCGCCGACTGGCGCAGCCGCTACGACGACCATCTGGTGATGCAACTGCACTATTTGCGACACCTGCTGCAGGCTGATGCGGTCGACGGGGAAAAAATGGCCAATTTCATCGACGAACACATCGGCTACTGGTTCCCCGATTTTGCCCAGCGCATCGCGCTGGGGTGCAATACGCCTTTCTACGCGGCACTGGCTGAATTGACGCATGTCTGGCTGTTGCGATTTCGCTCGCTACTGGACGAGATGTACGCCTGCCCGGTGCCAGTCCGCGAGCAGATGGAAGCGAAAATCAAACGCAAGCTGGCACTCGACAAGGCCGAGATCGCGCCCATCCACTTCATGCCTGGGGCGCACGGCCCGAGTTGGTGATTGCCTGGCGGGCCAGGGCCCAGGCGACATGTTCGCGCACCAGCGCCGAAGGGTGATCGGCGCGGCTGGCCAGCGCTTCCGAAACCGATGCTGACGCCGGAGCATTGCCCAAGGCCACCGCAATATTGCGCAGCCAGCGCACGTGGCCGATGCGGCGGATGGGGCTGCCGGCCAGCCGCTCGTTGAAGCTGGCTTCGTTCCACGCGAACAGGTCGACCAAGCGGGCCTCGTTCAACTGGTGGCGGGGCGCAAATTCAGGGTCGCCCAGATGCGCGAAGCGGTTCCATGGGCAGCACAGCTGGCAGTCGTCGCAGCCGTAGATGCGGTTGCCGATCAACGGACGAAACTCCTCGGGAATGGTGCCCTGCAGTTCGATGGTCAGGTAGGAAATGCAGCGCCGGGCATCGACGCGATAGAGGGCGACGATGGCGCGCGTCGGGCAGGCGTCCAGACAGGCGTTGCAGGTGCCGCAGTGCTCCGTGGCGGGTGGGTCGGGCGGCAAGGGTAGGTCACAGTAGATCTCCCCGAGAAAGCGCCATGAGCCTTGTTGCGTCAGCAGCAGGGTATGCTTGCCGCGCCAGCCGAGGCCGCCCTGTTCGGCGAAATGGACCTCCATGACTGGCGCCGAATCCGAGAAGACGCGGTAGCCAAAAGGGCCGAGCATGGCCGTGATGGCATCCGCCAGTTTCTGTAGCCGGCCGCGAACGACTTTGTGATAGTCGCGGCCAAGGGCGTAGCGGGAGATGGCGGCGTACTCGGGGGCGCCGGCCATTTTTGCCCCTTGCAGGTAGTCGACCGCAACAGAGATCACCGTGACCGTGCCCGGGTGCAGTTGCGCGGGGTGGGCGCGCAATTCGGCATGGCGGGCCATATAATCCATCTCGCCGTGAAAGCCCGCCGCCAGCCATGCGCGCAGTTCGTCGGCTGCCGCGCCAGGTTCCGCCCGGGCGAAGCCGACGGCGGCGAAGCCAAGTTCCCTGCCGGCCTGACGGATTTCTTCCTTCAGCGCCGCTTCATCCAGTTTGGAGTCCCTATCGTGCATCCCCCAGATGTTACCGCTGTTTTTCCCTTGCCCGACGAGGCGGCCACCCAGCGCGCCGGGGAGGCGCTGGCGCCGGCGATAGCCCCGGGAATGGTGATTTTTGTCGAAGGCGACCTCGGCGCCGGCAAAACGACACTGGTACGCGCGCTGATTCACGCGCTTGGTCATGCCGGCGCGGTGAAAAGTCCGACGTATTCTCTGGTTGAAGTTTACGTAATTTCGAGCTTATACTTATATCACTTTGATTTTTATCGTTTCGAGTCACCAGAGGAGTTTCTCGATGCGGGCCTTGATGAATACTTTACCGATACTACAGTCTGCCTGGTCGAATGGCCGGAGCGCGCTCAAGGCTGCGTTCCGCCGCCAGATTTGCGGCTGCGCCTTCATCATGCAGATTTCGGGCGTCTCCTCGAAGCCGTGGCAGATACACCGAAGGGGGCGCAATGCCTGACCACACTGCAATCCGCGCTGGGCGGCGACGCTTGCTTCAGAGCGCCGGCGCCGCACTGATCCTCTCCGTCTCGCCGATCGCCGGCGCAGTTGCCCGGCTACCGTCCGTCCTGTCGGTGCGTGTGTGGCCGGCCACCGACTACACCCGCATAACGCTCGAACACGACGCGCCGCTCAAATTCACGCATTTCACGGTCGAAAACCCCGATCGCCTGGTGGTCGATATTGAAGGCGTCGAATTCAACAGTGTCATCGACAGTCTCGCACGCAAGATCACGACGGACGATCCGTACATCAAACTTTTGCGCGCCGGGCGTTACAAGCCGGGTGTCGTGCGTCTGGTCATTGAGCTGAAAACCAAGGTGGCACCGCAGGTCTTCGAACTCAAACCGGCAGGCGAATACGGCCATCGCCTGGTACTCGACGTTTATCCGCAAACCCCCGTAGACCCGCTGATGTCGCTGGTCGAAGGGCGCAAGGACGCTGTCGAACCCCTGAAACTTGAGGCCGAGAACAAGGCCCCCGAAGCGCAGCCCAGGAAACCGGAGCAGACGGCGAGTGCGCCCGAAGCACCGGAAGTCAGAACGACGCGCAAATCAGGCAAGCCGGTTGTCGACCGACTGGTCACCATCACGCTCGATCCCGGCCACGGCGGCGAAGACCCGGGTGCCGTCGGGCGTGGCGGTACCTACGAGAAGAACGTCACGCTGGCCGTCGCCAAGCGCCTCAAATCACGCCTGGATGCCGAACCCAACATGCGCGCGGTGCTGACCCGCGACTCCGATTTCTTCGTGCCGCTGCAGATGCGCGTGCAGAAAGCGCGGCGCGTGCAGTCCGATCTATTCCTGTCGATCCATGCCGATGCGTGGCTCAAGCCCGATGCCCGTGGCTCGTCGGTGTTCGTGCTCTCCGAGCGCGGCGCATCGAGCACCCAGGCCCGGCTGCTGGCCCAGCGCGAAAACGAAGCCGACCTGATCGGCGGCGTCAATCTCAGCGCCAAGGATCTTTTCCTCGCGCGAACCTTGCTCGATCTGTCGCAGACGGCAACGATCAACGACAGCCTCAAACTGGGCAAATACCTGCTTGGTGAGCTGGGATCGGTCAATACGCTGCACAAGAATAACGTCGAGCAGGCCAGCTTCGCGGTGCTCAAGGCGCCGGATATTCCTTCCGCTCTGATCGAGACGGCCTTCATCTCCAATCCGGACGAAGAGCGCCGGCTGAACGACGACGCCTACCAGGACAAACTGGCCGATGCCATCGTGCGCGGTATCCGTCAGTATTTCGTCAAGAATCCGCCGGGGCCCAAGGCCAAGCTCGCCAGTATCGCCTGATTGGCGGCCTGACTATTGGCGGTGCGCAACCAGCGCACCTGCGGCTGACAGCGTATCGTAGCAGGCTACCCGGTTGCGACCGTTCCGTTTGGCCCAGTAGAGCGCTGCATCGGCGCGGTCGATGATGCGCGTCGGCGTGTCGTCCGCCAGCAAGCGGCAGTAGCCGACGCTCAGGGTAACCTGGCCGATCTCGACGAAACTGTGTTCCTGGATGTTTTTCCGGAAGCGCTCGAAGGCGCTGGCGGCGCTTTCTTCGCTGGCCGGCTGCAGAACGATGATGAATTCCTCGCCGCCGAAGCGGAAAAGCTGATCGTCATAGCGAAAGCTGTCGCGCATCAGTTGGGCCAGCAGTATCAGTACCGTGTCGCCGGTCAGGTGGCCATGCACGTCGTTTATCCGCTTGAAATGGTCGACATCGCAAATCGCCAGCCAGTGGGGCAGGTTGTTGCCACCACGGCGGCGGCAGGGGGCCGAGGCATACTGCCTGTGCTCATCGCTGGCAGTCTGGCCAAGAATCTCGAACAGGTGTTTGTCGAAAGTCTTGCGGTTCGCAAGGCCGGTCAGCGAATCGGCTTCACCGTAGTCGAGCAGCGAGATGTGATGCCCGAAATACTCGACCAGGCCCATCAGCAGTACGCGCCGGTCGGCGGGAAATTCCGCGGGGAGGGAAATGTCGATCAGATAAATCGGCCGCTTGTCGGCGACGATGGGGAAAACCAGGCGATCCAAACCGCTGGCTAAGGTTTCGCGAACGATGCCCCCTTCGTTCTGGCAACGCAGCAGCAGCGGGTCCTGATCGATGGGGTGGCAATGGCGACGTTCAGGCAGATAGGCGTTGTGGGTGAATCGGCCGCTGGCATCGAGGCCGGCACAGCGGAAAACGATCGATTGCTTGAGCCCCGGGTAGCAGCGATAAACGGCGAAGGTCGGCGGGTTGAACAGATCCTGCATGGCATCGACCAGTGCCGCGGTGATCTCGGTACGATCGCGTTTCGACGAAATCCGGATGATGTGCTCGATTAGCTGGAGCATGGCTGGCATCGATCCTTGCGGAGCGTAAAGAATGCAATGTAGCAAATTTGGCGCCGGATTGCCGGCCGACGGCAAGCATCGGGCGCAACCGCCTTCCAAGGCAAGCGCAGCGCATTACAAGTCGTTATAATTGCACATTTTTTCAGGCATCAGATGCGGGTTTTTCGCGGTTATTCGCGCCCGGTTGCGGGGCCGACGGCATTGGCCATCGGCAATTTCGACGGCGTACATCTTGGCCACGGCGCCCTGCTAAATCGCCTGGGAGAGGTCGCGCGCCAGTATTCCCTGCCGCCGACGATCCTTAGCTTCGAGCCGCATCCACGCGAATTCTTCAGCCCGGCTTCGGCGCCGGCACGTTTGACCACCTTTCGCGAGAAGCTGGAGCTGCTAGGCGAGGCGGGTGTGGCGCAGGCAATGATCTGCCGTTTCAATGCTCCTTTTGCCGCGCTATCGGCGGAACAATTCGTCGATAGCGTGCTGGTCGGCGGCCTGCGGGTTCGGCACGTAATCATCGGCGATGATTTTCGCTTCGGCAAAGGGCGCCTGGGCGACTTTGCGATGTTGCAGGCGGCCGGTAGTCAGCACGGGTTTGCCGTCGAGGCGATGGGCAGCGTCACGGTCGACGGCGAACGGGTGTCCAGTTCCGGTGTCCGTGCGGCCCTGGCGGCGGGCGACATGGCGCACGCCGCCCGTTTGCTTGGCCGCCCCTACATCATCGACGGCCAGGTGGCGCACGGCCAGAAGATCGGCCGTCAGCTCGGTTTCGCGACTGCCAATATCCGCATCAAGCACAACCCGTTGCCGATGACCGGGGTGTTTGCGGTGCAGGTCGACGGCCTCGGCGACCTGCAACTTCCCGGCGTCGCAAACCTTGGCGTTCGTCCGACGCTCGGCGGTACGCGGCCGCTGCTGGAAGTGCATCTGTTCGATTTCGACCGCGACATCTACGGCAAGCATATTTCCGTGCGCTTCGTGCACAAGTTGCGCGACGAGCAACGTTTCCCCAATTTCGATGCCCTCAAGGCGCAGATCGCGGCCGATGCCGCGGCGGCGCGGGCCTTCTTCACGCTGTGAGCAGACACGATGGCTGATTACAAAGACACGCTGAACCTTCCCGATACCCCGTTCCCGATGCGCGGCGATCTGCCCAAACGCGAACCGCAGTGGGTGAGCCAGTGGCAGGAGAAAAAGCTCTACCAGCGCATCCGCGAGGTCAGCGCTGGCCGCCCGCGCTTCGTACTGCACGATGGCCCGCCGTATGCCAATGGGGATATTCATATCGGCCATGCGGTCAACAAGATTCTCAAGGACATCATCGTTCGCTCGAAGACGCTGGCCGGCTTCGATGCGCCCTACGTGCCGGGCTGGGACTGCCACGGTCTGCCCATCGAGCACCAGATCGAGAAGTTGCATGGCAAGAACATCCCGGCCGACAAAGTGCGCGAGTTGTGCCGCGCCTATGCAGCCGAACAGGTCGAGCGCCAGAAGAAGGATTTCATCCGCCTCGGCGTGCTGGGCGATTGGGGCAATCCTTATCTGACCATGAGTTTCAAGGCCGAGGCCGACGAAATCCGCGCGCTGGGCAAGATTCTCGAACAGGGTTATCTCTACCAGGGCTTGAAGCCGGTCAACTGGTGTCTCGATTGCGGTTCGGCGCTGGCCGAGGCCGAGGTCGAGTATGAAGACAAGAATTCACCGGCCATCGATGTCGCTTTCGAGGTGCATGAAAACCATGCCGCCAAGCTCGCTACCGCCTTTGGCCTGACCCACCTGCGCGGCCCGGCTTTCGCGGTGATCTGGACGACGACGCCGTGGACGCTGCCGGCCAATGAGGCGGTCAGCGTGCATCCCGATCTGACTTACGATCTGGTCGAAACCGAGAAGGGCGCGCTGATCCTGGTGCGCGAACTGGCCGAGGCGGCTCTCAAGCGCTACGGGCTGGAAGGCACGGTGGCGGCTTCCTGCACCGGCGACAAGCTTGACCAGATTCTGCTCAAGCACCCGTTCCAGAACCGTGACGTCGCCATCATCTGCGGCACGCATGTGACCACCGAGGCCGGTACCGGCGTGGTGCATACCGCCCCGGCGCACGGTGTGGACGACTACAACATCGGCAAGAAATACGGCCTGCCGGTCAATAACCCGGTTGGCAACGACGGCCGTTTCATCAGCACGACGCCGGCATTGTCGGTCGGCGAGCTGGCGGGCAAGACCGTCTGGGAAGCCAACCCGCTGGTGTTGCAGGAACTCGATAGTCGCGGTCGACTGCTCAAAAACGAGAAAATTCAGCATAGCTATCCGCATTGCTGGCGCCACAAGACGCCGATCATCTTCCGCGCCACGACGCAGTGGTTCATCGGCATGGAGCACAAGAAGGACGAAAACGCCTCGACCCTGCGCTGGATCGCCGAGCGAGCCGTCGACGAAACCCAGTTCTTCCCGGCCTGGGGGCGCGCCCGTCTGGAAGCGATGATGAAGACTCGCCCGGACTGGTGCGTTTCACGCCAGCGCAACTGGGGCGTGCCGATTCCATTCTTCCTGCACAAGGAAACCGGCCTGCCGCATCCACGTACCGCCGAGCTGATCGAGCAGGTCGCGCAACGCGTCGAGAAGGCTGGCATCGAAGCCTGGTTCAGTCTCGACGCCGCTGAGTTGCTCGGCGCAGAGGCCGATCAATACGTCAAGATGAAAGACACGCTCGATGTCTGGTTCGATTCCGGCACCACGCACTGGCATGTGCTGCGCGGCTCGCACGCCGCCGAATCGACTTATCCGGCAGATTTGTACCTCGAAGGCTCCGACCAGCATCGCGGCTGGTTCCAGTCCTCGCTGCTTTCCGGCTGCGCCATCGATGGCCGCGCGCCGTACAAGGCGCTGCTGACGCACGGTTTCGTCGTCGATGGCAAGGGCCACAAGATGTCCAAGTCCAAGGGCAACGTCATCGCGCCGCAGCAGGTTTCCGACAAGATGGGTGCCGACATCCTGCGTCTGTGGACGGCCTCGACCGACTACTCCGGCGAACTCAGCATCTCCGACGAAATCCTCAAGCGCGTCGTCGAAGGCTACCGTCGTATCCGCAACACGTTGCGCTTCCTGTTGGCCAATGTGTCCGATTTCGACGCGCAGGCCGACATGCTGCCGGTTGCAGAATGGCTGGAAATCGACCGCTATGCGCTGGCCCTGACCCGCGAATTGCAGGAAAGCTGTCGCGCCGATTACGAACGCTACGAATTCCACCGCGTCGTCCAGGCGTTGCAGACCTTTTGCTCGGAAGACCTCGGCGGCTTCTACCTCGACATCCTGAAGGATCGTCTCTACACCACGGCGCCCAAGTCGACGGCCCGCCGTTCGGCGCAATCCGCGCTGTGGCACATCACCCAGGCCTTCGTCCGCCTGCTGGCGCCGATCGCCTCGTTTACCGCCGAGGAGGTCTGGCAGGTGCTGACCGGGGAGGCTGACGAATCCATCATGTTCCAGGTTTGGCATGACCTGCCGAAGCCGGAAGGCGAGGGCGAGCTGCTGGCTAAATGGGCGCTGATCCGCGAAGTGCGTGCCGACGTGACCAAGGCTCTGGAGGCACAGCGCGAAGCCGGCAAGATCGGTTCAGCCTTGCAGGCCGCCGTCGAAATCCGTTGCGGTGGCGAAAAATACGCGGCGTTGACCGCTCTTGGCGACAATCTGAAATTCGTGCTTATTTGCTCGTCGACCGCAACCATCGAGGACGACACCGAACAAGTCACCGCCACGCCGCTTGAGCATGCCAAGTGCGAACGCTGCTGGCACGTGCGTGACGATGTCGGTGCCAACGCCGAGCATCCTGGGTTGTGCGGCCGTTGCGTCAGCAACCTGTATGGCGAGGGCGAGGTTCGCACCTGTGCCTAGCACGGGGCGCTGGTATGGCCTGGCCGGGCTGATCGTCGTGCTCGATCAGCTCAGCAAGTGGGTGGTTCTGAATCACATTCGGCCCGGCGAAACGATCTTCGTCGCCCCGTTCTGGAACTGGGTGCTGACCTTCAATCCAGGCGCGGCCTTCAGCTTCCTGGCCGACCAGCCGGGCTGGCAGCGCTGGCTTTTCACTGCCTTGGCGCTGGCAGTTTCGGGTTGGATCGCGCTCGAACTGCGCCGACATCCTGGGCAGAAACTGCTCTCCTTCGCCCTGGCACTGATCATGGGCGGCGCACTGGGCAACGTCATCGACCGCGTTCGCTTCGGCGCCGTCGTCGATTTCGTCCAATGGCATGCCGCCGGCTATTACTGGCCCGCCTTCAACGTCGCCGATTCGGCCATCACCGTCGGCGCCATTTTGCTGCTTTTTTCGCAGTTGAACGCAACAGACGACAAAAAAACTCCCCAATGACCATGAACGTTCGCTCCGACAGCTATCTCACCCTGCACTACCGGATTGCCACTCTGGATGGCGAAGAGTTTCTGTCCACCTTCGACATGAGTCCGGCCACCCTGCAAATGGGCAGCGGTCAACTGGCCGAGAATCTTGAATCGGTGCTGATCGGATTGCCGGCACACGAGCGCTTCGTTTTCCAGTTGGAGCCGAACGAAGCCTTCGGTCAGCATAACGAACGTCTGGTCGAGCGCATTGCACGTAGTGGTCTACCGGCCGACATGGAACTGAAGCCCAACTCCGTCGTCGAATTCACCGCGCCCAACGGCAGTACCTTCGCCGGTTTCCTGCGCGAACTTGACGCCTCGCACGCGCTTTTCGACTTCAACCACCCGCTGGCCGGCAAAACGATCCGGTTCGAGGTGGAAATCATCGGGATCATGTAAATGCAAATCCTCCTCGCCAACCCCCGCGGCTTCTGCGCCGGTGTCGAACGTGCCATCACGATTGTCGAACGTGCGCTGGAGAAGTTCGGTGCGCCTATCTATGTGCGGCATGAGGTCGTGCACAACAAGTTTGTCTGCGACGACTTGCGCGCCAAGGGCGCCGTGTTCATCGAGGAACTGGCCGAAGTGCCTGCAGGCAGCACGGTCATCTTCAGCGCCCACGGCGTATCCAAGGCTGTACGTGACGAAGCCGAACAACGAGGCCTCAAGGTCTTCGACGCTACCTGTCCGCTGGTCACTAAAGTCCATGTCGAGGTCGGCAAGATGCGCAGCCAGGCGCGGGAAGTCGTGATGATCGGCCACAAGGGGCATCCCGAAGTTGAGGGCACGATGGGGCAGAGCCGCGATGGCATGTATCTGGTCGAAACGCCGGAGGACGTCAAAAACCTGACAGTTGGTACCCCACAGGCGCTCTCGTTCGTTACACAGACCACACTCTCAGTTGACGATGCGTCAATCGCTATTTTAGCGCTTAGAGAAAAATTTCCGGAAATTCAGGGGCCGAAGAAGGACGATATTTGCTATGCGACACAGAATCGGCAGGATGCTGTCAAGGCATTGGCGGCACAATGCGATCTGGTTCTTGTTGTCGGTAGTCCCAACAGCTCCAATTCACGACGGCTCAAGGAAGTGGCCGTCGCACTGGGCATCGATTCGCATCTGATCGATGAATCGGAGGAGATCGACGCCAAATGGCTTGCCGGAAAACACCGTATCGGCATCACCGCAGGGGCATCAGCACCTGAAATTCTCGTGCGTCAGGTAGTCGATCATATCAAGGCGCTTACCGGCGCTTCAGTTGCGCAGCTCAATGGCGTGGAAGAAGGAGTTTCGTTCCCGCTTCCTCGCGAATTGGCGGGAAATTGAACGCTATTTCCAGCAGGCTACAGCATCACCAGCAGAACTACTGCGCGTGCCATCACTCGCTAATGTCAAGTTGCCACATTTTGGTTCGCTAAATCCATTGCTGGGCGTGGCCGTAACTGTATAGGTGTTTCCTGCTATTGCAACCGTAACATCATATTTCCGGCTGGCAAAACTGGAGCCAGACCAGTTGGCGTTCTGCCAGCCATCTGTCAGCGCACCAGATGAAACTGCAACGTATGCACCTCTATCTGAGAAATTTCTTTCCTGAAGTTGTGCCATGTTCAGGATCGCTGCCCGCGCCTCCGCCCGGGCAGCCCTTCGGACATAGTCTTGATAAGAGGGATAGGCGACCATCGCCAGAATCGCAATGATTGCTACGACGATCATCAGTTCGATGAGAGAAAAACCTCTTGAGTGATTCCGGTTATGCATGTCCTATCCCTAATTACTGAGTGATCTGACGCCAATTGAGACGTCCAGTAGCAGGTGGTGTTACGCTAGAGCAACCGCCTGTAATAGTCACAATGTCACAGGCCCGCTTGACCTTCTTGCACGGGCGACCCTTGACAAAAGGATTACAACCAGCCGACGGATCGGCGCGTCCCTTATCGGTATCGTAATAGATCCGCTTCGGATTCTGTCCAATTGCAGTCGGGAGTTGCTTTCCGCTCGGAGCACCCGTGACAGATGTCGTGCTTCCTCCAGAAGTAACCGAGAACGTCGCACTAACGGCCGTCGATGTGGTGCCTGATACGTCATAGAACACCGGTTTTGAATACGCTCCGCCGGTCAGATAGTCCAAGTTATAAGTCCAGTCGTAGGCGCTGCCACCACATACGTCGCCCGACGGGGTCAGGGTTACGAAGGTAAGCAAACCGTTTTCAAGAATTGGCAAAACCGACGAAATATAACGTTCCCCGCTGTTGCCGACGAATGATGGGTCGTTCTTCAAATCCAGCACCCAACCCAGTTGCTGAGTGACATTTCCGTTGGCATCCAAAGCGGGGGCCAGTTCGGACGGGCATCTTGAAGTGGCAGCAGCAGGCGCAGTCGCGATTGTTGAGTATTGAGGGCTGCAATCCGATTGCAGGCCATAAAGGTTTGATCCGACGGCGACCCTGGCTAGGCTTTTCTGCTTTTGCAGATTGCTGCGGGTCACCCTGGTGCCATCGTTCTTGTCCCAGATGCCATAGTAGGTGTTGCCTGAGAATGGAGCCTGATTGTCACTGTTGTCGACGAACGAGCCGGTTCCAAACAGTATCATGAAGCCACTTTGTGGGTGAATCGTAACAATCGGACTGCTGGTGACTTGTTGCCTCTGAGCGGGGTTGTCCGCAGTAGTCGCGGTGAATAAAGGCAGCGGTGTCCCCCCTGAACTGAAGGCTGATCCCCAGTTTGCCGGATCGGTGTCGCTCACGTCGACCTTCCAAAGATTCCCATAGCGGTCCCCTGCATAAAGGTAATCAACGACATTGTCATCGTTGTTGTCTATCCCATAGGCTGCCGACAGGCCGTTGGCAGGAGTGAGTGGTGCGTTCCCCCCATTTGGCGCAGGCAGGCGAATCTTCCGATAGTGGGTACCCTGAGTCCAGTCGTTGCCGCGACCGGTATTAGAGATGCCCGGTCCTTCAACGTACACGATGAACAGATAGGCATCACCGGTGCTACTGACGCTGCCGTCGGTCTCGGTGTTGTTGAAGCCATTACCAAAAATCACAGCCCACTTCCCATTGTTCATTTTGCGGATAATCGGTTGTGCGAACGTATTACCCAAGTCTGGATCATCGCGATCATTGAACTCCCAAAGAACGATTGATTTGGGGTCGCCGGCGGCAAATGTCGACGGGTTGGTCACGTTCAGCGCGTAGATGCCCTGTCCGCCAGCATTAAGTCCACCAGTAACGATCGTACGCCAGCACTTCGTGGTATCCCCACTTGGTGTGCAACTTCCGCTGCTGAGTTGAACGTCACCAACGACGGGGCTGCCATCAACGAAGTACTTGTGCGAATAATCCCGCCATGGCAACTGGTTCAACTTGGAATAGACCGCAGCCGGCACATAAGCAAGAACTTCCTTTCCGCTATTTGTTGTCGCACCGAGTGTAGTACCGCCTCCATCGGAAAGATCCGAAGCATCGAAGGCATGCAGCATGCCGTCGTTGCCACCAACATAGAGGACTGGGGTGCGAGAGGCAACTGCCGTCGCATAGGCCTTGAAGTCCGTATAGTCGGCGGGTGGGATATTGGAGAGGCTGGGAAAGCGAACGTACTGGGGCGAAGAGTTGACAACGTCGCCAAGTGATCCTTCCGGTGTCGTCAGAACCGTTCCGTCTTTAAGTGTCAGCGAGCGTGCGGTATTGCGACTGCGCCAGTTGAAACCGTTTGCACCTTCGTTGCTGTTGTTTCCGGCAAGATACTGAACACGTTCGGGACCATGGCTGTCGGCTTGTCCGGTTCCGGGGTCACGGTCGATCAAGTCTTTTTGTCGGGCGGACAAGCCTGTGCCGAAATCGATGTTTCCACCAGTCGTTGTTGTTGTAAACAACGAACCCTGGCGGCCGAGAGGATCGCTATCGGGCGTACCATCGGCAGCCAGGCCGTCATGGAAGGTAAGGATGCGGCGATTTGTCCAGTTTCCTGATCCGTTCGTGTTGAGCGTTGTTGGATTCAAGTAGCGCGAGGCAGACCAAGCAGGAGCAGACGAAATGGACAGATCGCTACTCATCGTGTAGGCCCTGACGTCACCATACCAGCCGGATGTGTTGTAGGTTGCACTATACAGGTTGGTACCGTTACCGGTGCGCAGATCCCCCGTCGAAACGCCAACGGCAGAACCTGCGCCGGTTTCGGCGGCGATCGATGACAATGCACTTCTTACAGCAGCCATCATGTCGGCCGGGTTGCCCGCAGGGAGCAGCGTCAGTGGCCAGTTGCCGTTATAACCGGGCAATGAGCGCGCCCAGTTCTGTGGATTGCCGTTCGCATCGAAGGACTCTACGCCGCCATATTTGGCGGCCAGCCAATATTGCGACCCGGCCGAAGTATTACTTGGTGCCCCCTTGTCGCCATATTCCTGAACGTCGATGACATAGGTCTTGGCCTTGACCGTGTGGTTGGTGCCACCTGCATCGGCGATCGTACGAAAACCGTCTTTGGCAGCCCAGTAGGATAGACCGGACATGTAGTAACTGGCTGCGCCGGAAAAGAACGTGTCCGCGAGATTGGCTTTGCCTTCGAGCGTTCCGATTGCATTGGTCAGCGTACCCACGTTGACCCCGTTGTCGCCCCCGAGTACCCCATAGTCGTCGGCTTCAGCTCGGTTGGTGCATTGGCCTGGGTTGCTTGTGGTGTTTGTACTCGTGCCCCCTGGTAGGCGCTTGTCGCAGTGGGTATGTGTGTCCCCCATGGCAATGATGTAGTTTTTCTGACACCAGTGTGATACAGGGTCATCCCAACTCGTGATGATCGGAAACCCGTCACCAGTGGCCGCAGTCGCATTTTGGTAGAACGCCTGGGTTGGTTGCAGACCACGCATGTAGCGAAGGGTTTCGTAATACAGCTTGCCAACGTTATCGTAGGTCTTGTAGTTTCTGGATACGGTTCCGAATTTATTCACATAATTGATGACCCCGGAATTCGTAACGGCGCCACCGTATGAGTTTGTGGCTTCGGTCGAGTCGGGGTTGGTTACGTAAGTGCCATCCGTGGCGCTCCATTCGGCAAGGGTGTTACTCACGAAGCTACCGGATGATGACCATTTGAGTGGCGCGACATATTTGGCCTTTGAGCGCATTACCGCATTATCGATGTCGTTCGAGTTGTAATAGGAAAAGAGGCCGAAGCGCATTTTTTCTCCATTGCGCTGTACTTCGCCAACTGGTTTGTAACTGCTGTTGTACTGCTCGCAGTTATCTTCACGTTGCGTACCTGTGGCCGGTGTTGGTTGGCACACCTCAGCGCGAACCTGATACAAGTTGCTGTTGCCAAAGACCATGTCATAGGTGCTGTAGTAATACGCGGCGGCACTGGTGTCGGTGCCTTGGTACGACGGGGTGAAATAGAAAGTGGAGTTTTCTTGAGTATTGAAAGTGACCTTGGCGGGCGCATAGTAGTTATTGCTTCCCTGTGTTGTTATTGTTGTACTGTTTGTATGACCCACGTAGGTTGGAATATTACTACCACCAATTGTCCAGGTCGATGCGCTAGTACAGGAGCGCGGCTTTTTACCGCTTCCGTCTCCGTTCTTAGGATTGCAAGTGAGAGTTCTGCTGGGGGAACTGCTCAGTGTGCAACTAATCGTGTAGGGAGATGACGTTGCAATGCTGCAGGAGGTTACGCTGACATCTGGATTCGAAACGGTCTTCAGGCCACTGATCGTTTGGGCTGCATTACGGCTGGATGTGGCGAATGTGGCGCTGCCGAAGGTTCCGAAAACTGAACAATAAAATGGGTCTGCAACTGTTCCAGTGCCGGCCCAGGTTTTACAGGTTCCGGTATTGCCCTTGGTGTCGGTCAGCGAGCCGCAGGTGAAGGTATTGCCTGAATTTGTAACGCTGGGGTTATTGCAGGTAACCGTGTCCGTACTGGCGCCCGGGGTGAATTGGGCTTTATTTTGGCCGGTGCCGACAGGTGCCCCAAAGCCTAGGTACGTTCCGGAAAAAGTGCCGAAGGTCGTGCAACGATAAGGACTGGCGTTGGTTCCATCGCCTGTCCAAGCGGTGCAAGATCCTGACTGGGCCGGGTTCGTCGCGGTAGCAAGGGTGCATGAAAAGTCGCCAGTGCCCGACAAGGCTGGGACTGTGCAGTTGGCGACAGCGGTGCTGTCGCTAACACGCATCTGGGTGCCCAAGCCCTGATTGTCAATAGTGATCCTGTAGCTGGCGTTGATAGGTGTTGCCCCGCTTCCCTGGAAAAACTTTTGCGTGAAATTACTGGTGCCGCCCTGGCCGCTCTGGAAAGTTCTCTCGAGTACGGTTTGGGTCGCAGTGTCGACGTAGCGGTTGCCGCCTGTCATGGCAACTCGGAACTCGTCGAGTCCAGTCATTGAGGCCCAGTTCAGGAAGTTTCCGCTCCACTGGCTATTGCAGGTACGATTCGTCGCTGCAGCAGCAGGAGAGAACCAGTTGTTTGTGCCGTCGTAGGTGTAGCACTTCTTAGGGTCAAATATCCCGAGGTAAGTATTGCTTGCCGAATAGCTGCTACTGTCTTGATAGGCTGCGGTATTGGCGGTAGGGAACTCGACCGACACGGAAAACAGGACGTTGGGAGGCACCGAAGTCTTCAGGAACAAGGGCGTGTCGCTCAATGTGCCCGCAAAAACCGGCAACGAACTGACAAGTGCAGCGAAGCCGAGCGATAGCGATAGCAGTTTACGTGGCATGGTATATTCCTCCGGCATGGTCGGTGCGCTTGGGGTATTGTTCAATAGGTGAAAAGTTCGACGAGATTGACCCGTGTATTTGTCAGCCGTCCGCGGCCCTGGGCAATGATCAAGAAGCATTCGCCGGTATTGCTTGGGCCACAAACTTTGGGGTCCTGCCAGATCACTAGGTAACGTGGCTGGCTGATGACGCCCGTAATTGCAGGTGAATCGGTGCCCACTTGATTGAGAGGCGCGCCTGTGTCTGGTCCGGAAAACAGGTCAATATTGGCGGAATTAATACGCTTCGATGATCCCGATCCCAAAAAATTAGAACTGTTGATATCCATGGGGCACTTGAAGCCGGTAATCGAAGTGCCAGATACGCATGATTGTTCCGACAGCGGATATCGACGGGTTCCTCCTGACGCAAAGCTACCAGTGATCAGTATCTTCGCCTCGTTCAATGCTGCTTCCGCAGCATGGAGGGCAATTTCCTTGTCGCGAAAATTTCGCGCCATCTTCTCTTCGGAAGTGGTTGTCGCGAAGACACCGATACCGAGAAATGTCAGGACGACTAGGAAGATCAGCGCCGTAAGCAACGCAACCCCACTTTGGTGAGCGGGAATGGAAACCGATAGCGGGTAATGGCGAGTCATATGCGATTTCCCATGTCAGACCGGGCAAAGGTTACGCAGGGCGATGGTCGTGCTGGTGTGACGCCGGCTTCGGCCATCGGTTGGTGTGGTGAACTGTCGCCTGTCGGTGTTCTGGTCTACAATAGATGAATAGTCGGCGCCAAAGTGATCGATTGTCCGTGCTGAATTGTCTGCGGCAGTTGGGCTTGGTGTCCTGGCAATCATCGACAACCGGACGCTGCGGATGTTATTGGCGGCAGAGACGCTACTTCCGCCACGAATGTAACGATTGATGATGCCATCGCTGTCGGTATCGTCGCCATACAGAATCTGCATGCTTTCGATTCCGGCAACCAAGGGGACGTTGCCTCTGGCAGCATCGTTGGTCGTGTAGCAATACAGCGTAGGCTCGTTCCCGTTATTACTATCGGCGCTGATGAAGAATGTGTCTTCCACCAGTACGTTCGGGGCTACAGGGTTGCCCAGGCAGTCGCGGATCGAGTTGTCGGTTGTGAACGGACTCACGACCATGCCTTCACCATAATATCTAACCTTAAATGCATCACTATTGTTGACTACTGTTACCAACGACCCGCTCAGGTTGGCCGCAGTCGGGCTGATGGTGGCCGGATCGTTAATGGTAACGATGCGTGCTTCAGAACTGTTGCAAAAACTCGGTCCTCCTGGGGCTTTGGGGTTCTTGTAACCTGCCTGTCTTAGCGAATGCGAGAGCAGATCAAAAGCTAGGCGTGACGACTCTTGTGCTCGCGTGGCATCGGTTTGCGCATTTTGCGTACCCAAGCCACCCAAATAGGCTTGGAGTACAACCAAGGTAATTAGCAGGCCTATGGTCAATGCGACCAACAACTCAATCAGGGAAAAACCCTTGTTGGCACGGTTTGGAGACATGGTCATCATAGCTGTGATGTCAGACAGGTGTCTTGCGAGGTGCTACTGGAAGCTGCGCGACTCCCGCCACCGCCGGAAATTGCGATGCGGTCGTATTCATTCCAGCAGATTTTGACGGTGGGCCTTCCGTCGTTGCTGCACTCCCAGTTTGAAGAGTTTCCATCGGCTGGCGAGGAGTCAAGGCAAACAACGCCTGCTCCCGAAGGGAGCTTGTCTGAGAGATCTCTCTGCCACAGGAAGTATTCGGTCGCCGGTAGCGCAGAAGTGACAGTGGTCGTCGTACTTGAGATTGGGGGGGTTCCGGTAGTTGTGGTTGTGGTGGCTACCGTGGTGTCGCAACCTGATACACTGAAGCAATAACTTGAGTCACGGCCAGTGGTCGGCGGCGGTGCATACTTCGCGACAATTTCAGGGTTAGCATTGATCATGTCGGCTATGGCGGTGAGTTGTTGCGCAGCGATTGTCCTGTAGTGCGAACTGGACGTCATCTTGAGACCGTTGGCCAGTAGCCCGATCATACCCAGCAGGCCGAACGAGAGGACAACGATGGCAATCAATACCTCCAGCATGGTGACACCATGCTGCGGGCTGCGAAGAGCTGGAAAATCCATGGTCATGTTTTCTTTCAGCAGGTATCTATTCGCTTTGCGGCCGGGCGACCGGTAATGGGCATCGTTATTTCGCGCCCTCTGGTGTCGCCGGGAACGCACAGTTTGAATGTCCAGGAACTGCCTCCTGAGACACCGCCGTAGGGCTGAAAAACCAGAGAGGTGGTGTTCGATGGGCCGCTGGCCACCAAACTGACCCCCCCGTCCAGTGGTGGAAGGTATTTGATGATTTCCGCAGCATCCAATGAATTATTTCCATTGGTATCAACCCAGAGAATTCGGCCATTTGCCCAATCATCACCTGATGTCGCGCATGTGAGAGAGGTTGCGGCGATGCAGACCCGGGCTGGGCGGCTGCGAGCACCAGCTTCGTTGCGTGCCAGGGAGAGGTCACTCACCAACTCATTGGCCTGTGCAGTCAGCCGATTGCTGTTTACAAACCTCTGATAGCCCGGAATAGCGATTAGCGTGAGGGTGGCAAACAAGAGCAATGCCATTAGCAACTCGATCAGTGTAAAGCCGAGGTTGCTATGTAGACGCGTGTATTTGGCGCTTGAGATAAGTCGATTAACGGTCATGGGCAGGATACTAGCGGTGAGCCTTCTATCTATGTTGTTCGTTATAGTTGAATTCGGATTCTATTGGAACAGTGGTCTTGATATACGGTAGATGGAACGCGATGAGTGGCACATACAGTCGTGGCCAGATTGACATCCAGTCTTTCGGAATCGGGCGGAATTTAGTCTTTTTTCTGCTGCTTTCGATAGCTGTTCACTGGATGGTTTTCTTTTTTTTTATGCAGTTCACCTATTTTCGGGGGCCGGGCTCCACTTTGGCCTCAGATGGGTGGACTGCCCGGTTGCGGGTGTTGCTTGTGAAAGATGTCGGTCTTGATTTCACTGAAACGCCGCCGCGTACTGCGCTTGTTAAGCCGCAGGAGGGTTTGCGGCACGTTGGTGTGCAGCGGAACGCCGGCCTCCCGCAGGTGTTACCAGACAAGGAGCCTGAATTGGCGTCCGACATTTCTTTGGAGATTGATGATTTCCGTGCGGCAGGGTTCATGATCCTTGCGATGGAGATTGATCATTTCGGGGTGCCGGCTAGTGTCGAAATTATTTATTCCGAACTGCCTTCCGAGGTTACTGATTTGTTGGTGAAGCGGTTTTCGGAGGCGAAGTTCAGCCCCGCCATGAAGGCAGGGCGGGTTACGGCGGCGCCAATTCTTATTCGTATTGATATCGAGTGATTGGAATTCATCGGGTTTTGAATTGCGATCGGCTCAGTACTCTGCTAGAATGTTTCGCTTATATTTTTGCTATCGGAAATACTTACATGGCCAACAGCGCACAAGCCCGCAAGCGCGCCCGTCAAGCTGACAAGCAGCGCTCCCACAACGCCAGCCTGCGTTCGACCCTGCGTACCGCGATCAAGCGTGTGCGCCAGGCCATCGACGCCGGCGACAAAGCCGCCGCTCAGGGTGTCTTTCAGCAGTCCGTTGCGGTCCTCGACCGCATCGCCGACAAGAAGATCATCCACAAGAACAAGGCTTCACGCACCAAGAGCCGCCTGTCAGCCCAGATCAAGGCGCTGGCTGCCGCCTGACCTT
>Ga0209202_1000819_pt1 | contig 21768 bp, 29 predicted proteins | sample AD_UKC032_MetaG_FD_184416 | JGI IMG/M metagenome (GOLD analysis project Ga0209202, IMG submission 184416) | Active sludge microbial communities of municipal wastewater-treating anaerobic digesters from USA - AD_UKC032_MetaG (SPAdes) (version 2) | ecosystem: Engineered > Bioreactor > Anaerobic >... | reverse complement strand
TGTTCGGAAACACCGATCATGTCAGCAGCCTGCTTCGCTGTTAGCGCATCCGGTAATGTTTTCATTTCGATCTCGAAACCAAATATATACCCGGAAACTTTAACACATCGAACTTTGAAAACAGTGGCTCACCGCGCCATGGATTGCGCATGGATGGCGCGCATCCAATCAACAAAGACGCTGACGCGCAACGACGTGTAATGGCGCGCCGGCAACACGGCCGCCATCGGCAATGGCGGAGGCGTGGCGGCGGACAGCACTTCGACCAGTTCGCCGCGCGCGACGTGCCCGGCCGCATCGTAAGCCGGGATCTGGATCAGACCGAGCCCGGCAACGCAGGCGGCAATGTAGCTCTCCGCGCAATTGACCGTCACCCGGCCGGGCATGAGCAGCGCCTGCCGCTTGCCATCGACCTGATACTCCCATTCGAGCACCCCGCCGCTGCCGGGGGAAGCATAGTTCACCGCCAGATGCCCGGCGAGATCGTCAACCGTCAGCGGCGTCCCGTATTGCGCGAGATAGGCCGGACTGGCGAAATTCCCCTGGCGCAGCATGCCTATCGGCCGGCTCACGAGCTGCGATTCGCGCACCTGCCCGACGCGGATCGCACAATCGATGCTCTCGCCGACCAGATCGACCGAACGATCGGTAACGCTGATATCGATCTCGATTTCCGGGTAGGTTGCCAGGAAATCCGGCAGCGCCGGCACGATCAGCAGACGGGCGATGCGCCCCGGCAGGCTGACGCGGAGCAGGCCACGCGGCTGCTTCTCGCCGGAGCGGAAACGCTGCTCGGTTTCCGCGATGTCGGCCAGCAGCCGCTGACACCACGCCAGATAATCCGAACCATCGGCGGTGAGCTGCATCTTGCGCGTGGTGCGGTGGATCAGGCGCGTCCGCATCCGGCTTTCCAACGCCTGCACGGCGGCGGAAACCGTCGACCGGGGCAATTGCAGAAGGTCGGCCGCGCGCGTGAAACTGCCGGCTTCGGCGACCCGGACGAAGATTTCGAGGGTTTGCAGACGATCCATGCGCCGGCCTTGATTGTTCGTTGAATCTGGCGAGTCTATTCGGTTGACAGCGGTTTATCCATCACTGCAGTTCAACCATACTGATCGCTCGCGCTTTGCCGCCTTCCCGGCACCGCCGGAGCCCCCGTTCCCAACCCCACAGGAGACCCATTCATGGCCGACCATTCTCTCACCGGCAAGATCGCCCTCATCGCCGGGGGCGCCAAGAACCTTGGCGGGCTGATCGCCCGCGACCTTGCCGCGCACGGCATCGGCGGCATCGCCATCCATTACAACAGCGACGCCACGCGCAGCGCCGCCGACGAAACCCTGGCCGCACTCCGGGCGCTCGGCGTCGAAGCCATCGCCCTGCAGGCCGACCTGACCGGCGCCGCCGCCATCGACCGGCTGTTCGCGGACACCGTGGCGAAATTCGGCCGCCTCGACATCGCCATCAACACGGTCGGCAAGGTGCTGAAGAAGCCCATTGTCGACATCAGCGAAGCGGAATACGACGAGATGTTCGCGGTCAACGCCAAGAGCGCCTTCTTTTTCCTGCAAGCGGCCGGCAAGCATGTCGCCGACCACGGCAAGGTATGCACCCTGGTAACGTCGCTGCTGGGCGCCTTCACGCCCTTCTATGCCAGCTATGCCGGGGCCAAGGCACCGGTGGAGCACTTCACCCGTGCTGCCTCGAAGGAATTCGGCAGCCGCGGCATCTCGGTCACTGCCGTCGGTCCGGGGCCGATGGATACTCCCTTCTTCTATGGCCAGGAGGGCGCCGATGCCGTGGCCTATCACAAGACGGCGGCGGCGCTCTCGCCTTTCAGCAAGACCGGCCTCACCGACATCGAGGACATCGTGCCGCTGATCCGCTTCCTGGTTTCCGATGGCTGGTGGATCACCGGGCAGACGATCCTGGCCAACGGCGGCTACACCACCAAGTAGGGGAGCGGCGATGCGGACGTCGATCATCATTCTGGGCGGATTTGCGCTGTGGGGCCTTTGCCTCGGCGGCGCCAGGTTGCTGCTCAAACCCGGCGCCGCAACGTCGATGGCGGCTACCGCTGTATTTCTCGTGCTCTGGTTGCTTGCCGCCGCCACCAACATGTGGTTCGGGGTTGCCCAGGCGGGTTATTCCTTGCGCGAGGAACTACCCGTTTTCCTGCTGATTTTCCTGATACCTTCCCTATTCGCGCTATTCGTGAAATGGCGGTTTCTGTGAAGGCGGAGGGAAACAAAATGGGCAAGAACCGGCTTGAAGCATTCAGCGATGGCGTCATCGCAATCATCATCACCATCATGGTGCTGGAACTGAAAGTGCCTCACGGTGAAGACATCGCTGCCTTGGCGTCGCTCTTCCCGATATTCCTGAGCTATGTCCTCAGCTTCATTTACCTGGGCATCTACTGGAACAACCACCACCACATGGTCAACACCGTGCACACGGTCACAGGGCCGATGCTGTGGGCCAACCTGCATTTATTGTTCTGGTTGTCGCTGATTCCCTTCACCACGGGATGGATGGGCGAAAATCATTTCGCTGCGGCACCTTCGGCGCTCTATGGCGTGGTGCTGCTGATGTCGGCAATCGCCTACTGGATACTCCAGCAAGTCATCATCGGCGTGCAAGGCACCGCTTCGCTGCTCGGGAAAGCGGTGGGCAGCGACTGGAAGGGCAAGATGTCGCCGGTACTCTACGCCGTGGCCATTCCGCTGGCCTTCCGGTCGTCATGGCTTTCCCTCGGAATCTACGTCCTGGTAGCCGGCATCTGGCTGATCCCGGATCGCCGCGTCGAAAAGGCACTGCTGGAAAAACCCTGAATCGCGGCGACGCGGGTGCGCCGTCCGCTTCACTCATCAAACGCATGAATGAAATCCCGCAGCCGCGGGTAAATCTGCCGTTCCCAGCGCTTGCCGTTGAAAACGCCATAATGGCCGACGGTCGCCTGCAGGTGGTGCTGCTTGCGGTAGGGGGCGAGCTTGGCGCACAGGTCGTGGGCGGCCAGGGTCTGGCCGATCGAGCAGATGTCGTCGCGCTCGCCTTCGACGGTGAATAGTGCGGTGCGCCGGATCAGCTCGGGCCGCACCAGGCGGCCCCGGTATTCGAGCTTGCCCTGCGGCAGGTGGTATTCCTGGAAGACCTTGCGCACCGTCTGCAAGTAGAACTCGGCGGGCAGGTCCATCATCGCCAGGTATTCGTCATAGAACTCCTTGATGCCGATGGCGCGGTCGGTTTCGCCGGCCGCGTAGTGCGCGTACATCTTGCGGAAGGACTCCTTGTGGCGGTCGAGATTCATGCTCATGAACGCCGAAATCTGCAGGAAGCCCGGGTAGACCTTGCGCAGGGCGCCCTTGTAGCGCAGCGGCACGGTGCCGATCAGGTTGCGCTCGAACCATTCGATGGGCTTCTCGGTGGCCAGGCGGTTGACCTCGGTCGGGTTGATCCGGCAATCGATGGGCCCGGCCATCAGCGTCATGCTGCGCGGCTGGTGCGGGTGATTCTCCTCGGCCATGATGGAAACCGCGGCCAGGGTCGGCACCGTCGGCTGGCAGACGGCGACCAGGTGGGTATGCGGGCCGAGGTGGTCGACGAAGCCGATGATCTGGTCGATGAAGGCATCGAGGTCGAACTGGCCGGCGACCAGCGGGATGTCGCGCACGTTGTGCCAGTCGGTCACATAGACATCGTGATCGCGCAGCAGGGTCTGCACCGTGCCGCGCAGCAGCGTCGCGAAGTGGCCCGAGGCCGGTGCCACCAGCAGCACCTTGGGCTCGCCTTCGGGTGCCCCGTCCTTGCGGAAACGCTGCAGGGTGCAGAACGGCGTCGCGAACACCGCCTCCTCGCTCACCGAAACGGTGCCATTTTCGGTTTCCACCTTGTCGATGCTGAACGGCGGCCGCGCGTGGGTCAGCCCGGCCAGCGCCAGCACCTCGCAGGCCCCGGCGGCCTTGCGCAGCATCTGGCTCTCGGGGAACCAGAACAGGCTGTGATGCAGCCACGGCGCCAGATGCCGGGCCACCGAGCGCATCGGCGTCGAAAGGTCGGCCAGGGTCTGGTAGGCCTGGTAATGCAGGGCGGGGCTGAAGGCGGTCATGGTCATTTTCTCTGGCGGGTGAGCGACGGTCGACATAAGCAATACGCATGCCGCCGCCTGCGCGTCGATTGGCATGTGGTTTGCTAAGAAACAGGCATGCAGCGCTCGATCGCAGCGCCTCATCCCTTTCGTGGAGACTGAATCCGATGCCCGTCGCAACCCTTACCCTGAGCAGCAAGAACTACTCGTCCTGGTCGCTGCGCGGCTGGCTGATGGCCCGCTTCGCCGGGCTCGATTTCGCCGAGGAAATGGTCGAGCAGGACGATGCCAGCGCCCGCGCCGAACTGCTCCTGCTCGCCCCCTCGGTGCGCGTGCCGCGCCTGACGCACGGCGATATTTCGGTGTGGGACACCCTGGCCATCGGCGAATATCTCAACGAAATCAAGCCCAAGGCCGGCCTGCTGCCGGCCGATGCCGCGGCGCGCGCCCACTGCCGCTCGGTGTGCGGCGAGATGCATTCCGGCTTCAGCGCACTGCGCTCGGCGCTGCCGATGAACCTCAAGGCGCGCTTCCCGAACTTCACCGTCTGGTCGCGCGCCAAGGGCGATATCGAGCGCGTCATGGAGATCTGGGACGACTGCCTGCGGCGCTACGGCGGCCCCTTCCTTTTCGGCAAGACGCCGACCCTCGCCGACGCCATGTACGCGCCGGTCGCCACCCGCTTCGTGACCTACGATGTCGCCCTCGACGACGCCTGCGCCGGCTATTGCCAGACCATCATGGCGCTGCCGGTGATGCAGGAATGGATAGACGCCGCCAAGGGTGAACCGGACGACATCGAGGAACTGGAAATGGAATTCTGAGGGGCGTAAACGACCGGGAAAATCGCACCATGTAGAGGCAGATGCCCGTTGCCGGTGCATCGATGCGATCCCCGGTTGCGGCATGGCAGCCTTGCCGCAGCGAGCGTCGGGCAATCGGCGCCCTTGTCGCAAAGCCGACAAGCCTTCAGCAAACCAAGCCGTTGAATTAATTGGATTAACACCTGGCACTACCCTTGCAACAGGATTCCCATCGACAAGGAGAACAGCATGCCAAAACCCAAGAAACACGTACTCGTCTGTGTCCAGGGCCGCCCGGCCGGCCACCCGCGCGGCTCCTGCCAGGAAAAGGCCTGCGGCCAGACCTGGCAGGCGTTTTCGGATGAATTCACCACCCGCAACCTGTGGGCTTCCGGCTACCAGCTGACCAACACCGGCTGCCTCGGCCCCTGCCACCTCGGCCCCAGCGTGCTGGTTTATCCGGAAGGCATCATGTACACCGGCGTCAAGCCGGAAGACGTCGGCACCATCATCGACGAGCACCTGATGTTCGATCAACCCGTCGCGCGCCTGCTGGCGCCGGCCGACGTCTGGGCCTGAGATCATGGACAAAGTTCAATACCAGATCGGCGACATGGTCTTCGCCGCCGAAGACATCTTCAACGATGGTGGCATGCCCGGCATTGAGGAAGAGGAAGGCCTGATCGTCGCCGCCGGCTCGCGCGGCGTGGTGGTTCATTTCGGTGTCGCCGAGATGGACGAAAGCAAGGAAATCTATCTGGTGCAGTTCGAAAACGGCCCGGATGGCAGCCTCGGCCACCCCGTCGGCTGCCTGCCGGACGAGCTGACCCAGTCGGTTGCGGTCGACGGGTAAAAATGGCCAAAATCGGCATCTTTTTCGGCACCGACACTGGCCGCACCCGGCTGGTCGCCAAGCAGATCGCCAAGAAGCTGGGCGAGCAGTTGCCAGGACTCGTCGACGCGCCGGTCAATATCGGCCGCGCGACGCTGGAACAGTTCCTCGCCTACGACGCCCTGATTCTCGGCAGCCCGACGCTCGGCGACGGCGAACTGCCGGGGCAGTCGACCGGCCTCGCCCAGCCGAGCTGGGAGGAGTTCCTGCCGCAGCTGGCCGACAGCTACCTCGCCGGCAAGGTCGTCGCCATCTTCGGCCTCGGCGACCAGAAAAAGTACCCCGACGAATTCGTCGACGCCATCGGCATCATCCACGACGCGCTGGTGGTCCGCGGCGCCCGCGTCGTCGGCCACTGGTCGACCGCCGGCTACGAATTCGCCGCCTCGCAAGCCGTCGACGGCAACCACTTCCTCGGCCTCGCCCTTGACCAGATCAACCAGCCGCTCTTGACCGAAGAACGCCTCGACGCCTGGCTGGACAAAATCAAACCGGAGCTGCTGCCATGAACGCCAACCCTTGGGCCGCCCCCAAGTCCCGCGAAATCCGCCGCATGCTGGTGTCGCTCGACGAACGCATCGCCCAAGCCTGCGACATCGTCCCCGACGCCGGCGCCGACCCGCACATCGTCACCCTGCGCCACACCGAACTCGCCGCCCTGCGCGCCCACGTCTACCTGCACGGCCAGCGGCCGGGCACCTACGGTATCTTCTTCGAATACCCGCACCCGGTGCCGGGCATCCTCGAAACCGAGGAAAACCTGCCGCTACCGCAACTGCTGGCCAGCCTGGCCATGCATTTCGACGCCTGAGCGGCAGAAGGCAGCGGATGTCGCGCCTCTTCGGAGCCGGTACCTGCAGACCCCTGGCCCATCCCGCGCATAACAACGCGGTAAGATGTCGGCTTCCTGCCTGTCGGCCAATCCGCCCGGAATGCTCACCTTCTCCCCCCCAGCGCCCCGCATCGCCGCCGTCGTCCCGAACGGCACGGCCGATATCGACGCCCTGATTTCCACCTTCGCGCGCGCCCTGATCGCGCAGGGCTGGCGCGTGGGTGGGCTGGTTCAGGAATTTCTGGCCGATGGCCCGAACTGCGAGGTAACCCTGGTCGACCTCGCCGACGGGACGCGCTACGGGATCAGCCAGCGGCTGGGCAGCGCCTCTACCGCCTGCCGGCTCGACCCCGGGGCGCTCGCCGAGGCCAGCGTCGTCATGCGCCGGATCGCCGGCGAGGGCGCCGACCTCGCCATCTTCAACCGCTTCGCGGCGATGGAGGCGGGCGGCGACGGCCTGGCCGCCGAAATGCTGGAGGTGATGAGCAGCGACATTCCCGTCCTCACCGTCGTCCAGCCGAAACACCTGGCGGCCTGGCGGCACTTCACCGGCGGGCTGGCCGCCGAACTGGAACCGCGCCGGGAAGCGCTGGACAGTTGGTTCTTCGCAACCCGCAACCCGCCGGCACCCGCTCCATAGCCGCCGGGCGCGGCTTAGCGATAGGCCATCCCGCCGGCCTCCCCATCGCCGCGAGTAGCAGCCCCAGTGCCCCCTACTCTCTGCTCCCTTGGCTGGCCCGGTTCTCGCTATAACCTATGAAACATAGCGAACTTAGCCCCATCGCGATCATTTTGCATTGCCTGACTACACCTTAAATTGGTGTAAATCCGATACTTTGATATACAAACACTGCCGCTAACAACATTCGTTATAAACATTACAATACAGCGTAAAATGATTGAAATCCGACAATTGGCACACCATCATCGCGATCCCTCGACCTTTGCCAGACGCTTTCTCGAGGTCAGTGTCGCCTATCTTTCAAACAGCACGTTGCCGGTGGCCGAAGGCCGACAAGCCAATTCCGGCCCTCTATCCGCAACCCACAGCCAAGGAGAATCGCATGCGCACAAAAAAGGAGGACGTTTTGCCGCAACTGCCGGAAGTTAGCCGCGGGGCCGCTCTTGCGCATGGCTGTTGTGGAGCTCTCCGGGCGCCAGCCTCCGCTCCCAAGGCAACGGTCATTCCGTTTGCCAAAAACGGCACCGACTGCCAGAGCGACTGCGCCAGGGAAGCCCCCACGACAAGGGAAACAACCGCCAGGCCGGCAATCGAAATAGCCGCGCTGACGCGCATTCGCCAACTGAAAGGCATTTCGCAAGTCGAACTGGCCGGGCGCCTGAATGTCAGCCAACCGCATATCGCGCAGATCGAACAGCAAAGCGACATGCTGCTTTCCACCCTCAATCGTCACGTTCAGGCGCTGGGGGGCGAACTCCACCTCGTTGCCCGTTTCCCGGACGGCAGTTTCAATCTGAAAGACACGCAGGAAACGGCATGAACACGTCAGCAAATAAAGGCCGCGACGAAGACGTCGCCCGGCAGCCCGGTGGCTGCCCCCGCAAAGGTTTGGCGCCCGCCGTCGGCGCCGATGGCTGGAAGAGCAAGCTGCCGGCGGAATGGCAATCGATGGTTGTCGCCCCCTGCGAAATCACCCGGCACAAGGAATATGAAATCGCGGCCGAGCGCATCCTCGGTGTCGACGAAGACGGGGTGCGATGCTTCTACGCGCATTCCTACATGCTGGCTGGCTATCGCTCGGATGACGACGAAGAGTTCTACTCGGTAATCGTTTATGGCGAAAGCGTTCGCGCCTGGCGCCTCCGGGACGACCGCTGGCTGATCTACCGGATCGTCCATACCGACGAGGATTGCACGGCGAGCCGTGGCTTTTACAGTTTTTCCGAGCGCTGCCCGCAATAAGGTCGAACCGTCGCCATGCAGACCGCCCGCCATCTCGAATTTCAACTGCGCAAGCGCCTCAATTTTTCCGACGGCGTCGCCACCCTCGATGTCGCGCTGCGCGTGCCGCGCGGCCAGTGGCTGGCGTTGCGCGGCCCGTCGGGTGCCGGCAAGACGACGCTGATGCGGCTGCTGGCGGGGTTGACGGTCGCCGATGCCGGGCATATTCGGATAGAGCAGGAGATCTGGCTCGATGTCGCGCGCCAGCACAACACGCCGACGCGCCTGCGGCGTTGCGGCGTCGTCTTTCAGGATCACGCGCTGTTCCCGCACATGACGGTGCGCCAGAACGTCCTGTTAGCCCGCCCCAAGGGCGCCGGGCCGGAGATGGCGGACGAACTGCTGGCGCTGGTGGGCCTGGCGGATCTTGCCGCCCGCTACCCCGCCCATCTTTCCGGCGGACAGCAGCAACGCCTCGCCCTGGCGCGTGCGCTTGCCTCGGCGCCGCGCATTCTCCTGCTCGACGAGCCTCTTTCGGCGCTCGATGCCGATTTACGGCGGGAAATGCAGGACTTGCTGCTGAAAATCCGGGCAAGCGAATGGGTCGACTATGCGGTGCTCGTCACCCACGATGCCGGCGAAGCCGAACGTCTGGTCGACCGAACCGTTCGCCTGGCACGCGGCCAGGTCGTCGAGGATCACTGCGAAGCGTCAGCCATGGCGCAATGCCCGCCCCCATCACTTACCCGGCCGGACAGAATCGCCCGACTTCACACCCTGCATTCGAGGACATGACCATGAGCATCCAGCGCCTATTCATCCTGATTCTGGCCTTCTTTCTTGTCCGCCCGGCCCTTGCCGACAATCTGCTGATCGGCGCGGGCGCCGGCTACAAGCGCCCGGTTTCCGAACTAAGCGCCGCCTTCGAGAAAAAAACCGGGATTCATGTCGAACAGATTTACGGTCACATGGGCGGCGTCGTTTCGCAGGCCAAACAGAGCGGCCAGGTGGCGGTCATCTTCGGCGATCTGGCCTATCTCTCGAAGGTCGATGGCCTCGGCTTTTCCAGGTTCCTGCCGGTCGGCGACGGTCGCCTCGTCGTCGCCTGGCCCAAGGGCGGCGAACTGAAAAGCCCGTCCGCCCTCGCCGAACCGCGCTTTGCCCGGATTGCCATTCCCGATACCAAGTCGGCCATCTACGGCATCGCCGCCACCGAGTTCATCCAGCGCAACAATCTCGCGGTGCAACTCAAGGACAAGTTGCAAGTCGCGGCCACCGTGCCGCAAGTTTCTGCCTACCTGATTAGCGGCGAAGTCGACGCCGGCTTCATCAACCTGACCGAAGCCCTGGCGATCAAGGACAAGATCGGCGGTTACCTGGAACTCGACCAGAACTATTACAACCGAATCCGTATCGTCGCCGGCATTGTCGATGGCTTCGGCGACCAGCCCGCCGTCAGGCAATTGCAGCAATTCATGGAAACGCCCGAAGCGCGCTCCATCCTCGAAAAACACGGCCTCTGACTTGGAAGCGCTGGCCGCCCTTCTCGCCGACGCAGCCACCCGGCACACGCTTTGGCTGACCACCAAGGTTGCCATTGCCGCCGTCGCGCTGCACGCCGGATTCGGGCTGGGTCTGGGCTACCTGCTTGCCCAGCCGAACTGGCGCGGGCGCAATGTCCTCGACATTGCCGTCACGTTGCCGCTGGTATTTCCACCGATGGCTACGGGTTTTCTGCTGCTCATGCTGCTCGGTCGCCGTGGGCCGCTCGGCGGGCCGCTCCAGCAGTGGTTCGGCATCGAGCTGGTGTTCTCGTTCTGGGGCTTGCTGCTCGCCGCCTTCGTCAGCGGCCTGCCGCTGGTCGTCAAGCCGATCCAGTCGGCCTTTGAAAACCTGCCGAAACGCCTGGCGGAAGCCGCCCGAACGCTGGGCAAGACGGAGCCGGAAATCTTCCTGTTCGTCCTGCTGCCCAACATCCGCAGCGCCGTCGCCGCCGGCCTGGTACTGGCGCTGGGCCGCGCCCTCGGCGAAGTCGGCATTACCCTGATGCTGGGCGGCAACATTGCGGGACGCACCGTCACCGCCTCGCTGGAAATCTACAACGCCGTGATCAACGGCGATTTCGAACGGGCCGGCCTGCTCTCGCTGATCCTGGGCAGCGTTACGGTCGTGCTGTTTTCGATTTTGCGGCGCACCGCCAAATCACCGCTGGGTTGGTGATGGCGAGCCGAGCCAACCGGTCGATCAATCATTTCATTCCTGAGGAGTCCTGCCATGAACCCCGAACGCCGCCTGCTGCTTTCCAGCCTGCTCCTTGCCGCACCGATCCTGGCGCTTGGCCATCCGGCGAACAATGACCCGGCCACGCTCGTCAGCCGAACCCTGACGGTCGGCGGCAAGGTGCAAAACCATCTCACTCTCGCGCCAGAGGCCTTGCAGGATTTTCCTGTTCAAATTTTCCCGGAAATCCCGATCATCACCCGAACCGGCGAGACGCGGCGCATCCTGAAGGACTACGCGGGCGTCAAGCTGACCGACATATTGGACAAATCGGTACTCGTCAGCACCGATCACAACGACCTCAAGAAGACGATCATCATTGCCACGGCTTCGGACGACTACAAGGCCGTATTTTCCTGGAACGAGCTTTACAACACGGCGGTCGGACAAGGCGTCCTGGTACTTTTCTCCAGGGAAGGAAAACCGCTTGGCGACGAGGAAGGGCGGCTTGCCCTGATCTCGACCAAGGACTTGCATACCGGCCCTCGGCACGTCCGTTGGCTACAGGATATTCAGGCCCGGAAAATCGCCTGAGGCGGACGGAGAGCGCCAATCCCGCCGACGCAAAAAGCGCTATTCCGGCGTGTGGTTGAATTTATACAGCGCGATAACCTAAGCTCCAAGCGCGATTGATTCATCGCAGCGATTGAAAATAATGAAAGGTACCCCAATGACCAACACGACAGCGGTGCTCGAAGAGCTCCTCATGCAGCGCTCGCTGACCGACGCGCAGCTTCAGGCGGCAGCGGCGGCGGCGGCGGATTTCCGGATTCTGCCGGATGCGACGGTAATCAAGATCGGCGGGCAGAGCGTCATCGACCGCGGTCGCGCGGCGGTCTATCCGCTGATGGAAGAAATCGTTGCCGCGCGCAAGACCCACAAACTGCTGATCGGCACCGGGGCGGGCACCCGCGCCCGGCATCTTTACTCGATCGCGGCGGGGCTGGGCCTGCCGGCCGGCGTACTCGCCCAACTCGGCGCCTCGGTGGCCGACCAGAACGCCGCCATGCTGGGGAATCTGCTTGCCAAGTACGGTATCTCGCAAGTCGATGGCGCCGGGCTTTCAGCAGTGCCGCTCTACCTCGCCGAAGTCAATGCCGTGATCTTCAGCGGCATGCCCCCCTACAAGCTGTGGATGCGCGCGCCCGCCGAGGGCGTGATCCCGCCCTATCGCACCGACGCCGGCTGTTTCCTCCTCGCCGAACAGTTCGGCTGCAAGGCGATGATCTACGTGAAAGACGAGGACGGCCTCTACACCGCGAACCCGAAAACATCGAAGAACGCCACCTTCATTCCGAAGATCTCGGTTGACGAGATGAAGGCGAAGGGATTGCACGATTCGATCCTCGAATTCCCGGTACTCGATCTCCTGCAGGCGGCGCATCATGTCCGCCAGGTCCAGGTGATCAACGGCCTGGTTCCGGGCAACCTGACCCGCGCGCTCGCTGGCGAACACGTCGGCACCATCATCACCGCAAGCTGAGAACATCACCATGACCGACACCACCAACACCATCAAGCACGTCGCCTCGCCTCTCGCGCGCCAGACCCTCCAGGATGGCGATCTCACCCGTCCGGTAGCCGGCCGACGGCCGATCCGTCTCCTGCCCTGGTTGCAGGTCGTCAAGATCGGCGGCCGTTCCATCATGGATCGCGGCGCCGAGGCCATCCTGCCGATTGTCGAAGAACTGCGCAAGCTGCTGCCCGAGCACCGCCTGCTGATTCTCACCGGCGCCGGCATCCGCGCCCGCCACCTTTACGGCGTCGGGCTCGACCTGGGCCTGCCAGTCGGCTCGCTCGCCCCGCTCGCCGCCAGCGAGGCCGGGCAGAACGGCCACATCCTGGCTTCGCTGCTGGCCTCGGAGGGCGTCTCCTACGTCGAGCATCCGACCATCGCCAACCAGTTGGCGATCCACCTTGCCTCGGCCCGCGCGGTGGTCGGTAGCGCTTTCCCGCCCTACCATCATCACGAATTTCCGGGTTCGCGGATTCCGACCCACCGCGCCGACACCGGCGCCTTCCTGCTTGCCGACGCACTCGGCGCCGCCGGTCTCACCATCGTGGAAGACGTGGACGGGATTTACACTGCCGACCCCAAGGGTGCCGACGGCGAAAAAGCGCAGTTGATCGGCGAAACCAGTGCCGCCGACCTCGCCAAGTTCCCCGGTACTCTGCCGGTCGACCCGGCGCTCCTCGAGATCATGGCAAACGCCCGCCACCTGGAACGCGTACAGATCGTGAACGGCCTCGTGCCGGGCCGCCTGACCTCCGCGCTGCGTGGCGAACACGTCGGAACGATCATTCATACCGGCGCGCCCCGGTCGTAAACGAAATTACCCCCGGTTGCGCGCGGTTCGCATACCGGGGGTATTTCGTACCTGATTTCCTACATAACGGATCGCCACAAAAAAGGCGGCTCACCGCCGCCTTTGCGATCTCCGCAAGCGCTCAGGCTGGCACGCCGAGAATCACGTTGCTGGCCTTGATCAGCGCGCTGGCCGCCCCGCCTTGCTTGAGGCCGAGTTCAAGAACCGCCTCGTTGGTGATGACCGCGTAGACCGTGGTGCCACCAGGCAATTCAATCGCCACTTCGCTGTTGACCGCCCCCTTGTCGATCCTGGCGACGGTGCCGGCCAACTGGTTGCGGGCGGAAAAACGCACATCGGGCGGCCCGGAAAGCACCATCACCCACGGTGCCTTGACGTAGGCGATCGCCTCCGCGCCGACGGCGAGGCCGAGCGTCTTGACACTGCCCTCTGTCACGATTGCGACAATCTTGTCGCCACCGGGCAGGGTGAGTTCGACTTCGGCGTTAACCGCGCCATCGACCAAGGCGGTGATTTTTCCTTTGAAAACATTGCGTGCGCTGACATTCATGCTGTTCTCCTTGCTGAGTTGAAACAACTGGCCCGCTTTTCGCTATATACCAAACAAAGCAACGAATTATTGTCGAACCGCCGAGCCTGTACTGTAGTCTTGGTCACCCCATCCATGCAACCATTACGCCGCCTTGATTTAGGGATACTCGCCCCGGACAAACCTGGGTTATAGTCATCGCTATATAAACAAACACATTACGAAATCATGGATACGAGCCTGCACCGCCTGCGCGGCAAACTGGAAGTCGATAGCGAGTTCGGTACCTTTCTCGGCGACACCCGCATCCGCCTGCTCGAAGCCATCGATCGGCATGGCTCGATTTCGCAGGCAGCAAAAGCCGTACCGCTGTCCTACAAGGCGGCGTGGGACGCTCTCGACGCCATGAACAACCTGGCCGACCAGCCGCTGGTGGTGCGTTCGACCGGCGGCAAAAATGGCGGCGGCACGCTGCTCACCGAGCATGGCAAGAAGGTCGTCGCGCTCTACCGGGCGCTGGAGGCCGAGTACCAGGCCGCCCTCGACCGCCTGACGGACAGCATGAACGACGGCCAGGCCAGCGATTTCAAGCAGTTCCAGCAGTTACTCAAACGCATGTCCATGAAAACCAGTGCCCGCAACCAGTTTGCTGGCCACATCGTCGGCCTGCGCGAAGGGCACGTCGATTACGAGGTGCGCTTGAAACTCGACGACGAGAACGAAATCGTCGCCGTCATCACCATCGATTCCGCTGAAAACCTGGGCCTCAGCATGGGCATGGAAATCAACGCGCTGGTCAAATCCTCGTCGGTGCTGCTGCTCAACGATCCGACGCTCAAGACCAGCGCGCGCAATCACCTGTGGGGCGAGATCACGCGCATCCACGACGGCCCGGTCAATTCCGAAATCACCCTGAGCATGAAGAGCGGCAAGTCGGTTTGCGCCGTCGTCACCCACGACAGCGTCGAGCGCCTCGGTCTGGCGGTCGGTGCGCAAGCCTGTGCCGTGTTCAAGGCCTCCGCCGTCATTCTTTGCAAATACGCCTGAAGGAGCAGCACCATGAAAAAAGCCCTGTTTTTGCTGTTGACCGCAACCATCGCCTTCGCCACGGCCCACGCCGGCGAAGTGCAGGTCGCCGTCGCCGCCAATTTCACCGGCCCGATGCAGGTCATCGCCCCGCTTTTCGAGCGCGACACCGGCCACAAGACCAGCCTGTCGTTCGGTGCCACCGGCAAGTTCTACGCGCAGATCGTCAACGGCGCGCCGTTCGAGGTGCTGCTTTCCGCCGACGACGAAACGCCGGCCCGGCTGGTCAAGGAAAACCAGGCGGTTGCCGGCACCCCCTTCACCTACGCCATCGGCACGCTGGTGCTGTGGTCGGCCGACCCCAAGCTGGTCGATGCCAAGGGTGAAATCTTGAAGAAGGGCGGTTTCAGGCACCTGGCCATCGCCAACCCGAAAACGGCCCCCTACGGCGCCGCCGCCATGCAGACCATGGACAAGCTCGGCGTGGTCGACAACCTGAAGCCGCTGTTCGTCCAGGGTGAAAACATCGCGCAGACGCACCAATTCGTCTCCACCGGCGCCGCCGAACTGGGCTTCATCGCCTTTTCGCAGGTCATCAAGAATGGTCAGATCGGTTCCGGCTCGGGCTGGATCGTGCCCGGCAAGCTCTACGACCCGATTCGCCAGGATGCGGTGGTTCTCGCCAAGGGCAAGGACAATCCGGCGGCGCTCGCGCTGATGAATTACCTGAAGGGCGACAAGGCCAAGGCGGTCATCAAGTCCTTCGGCTACACGCTGCCCTGAGGAAAACGCAGCCGATGAGCCCCTACCGCCTGCCCGACCCCTATCTTGAAACCCTGCTGCAGGACGACACGCCTTGCGGCGATGCAACGACCTACGCGCTGGGGATCGGTTTCCGGCATGGCAGCATGCTCTTTCGCGCCCGCCGCGACATGGTGCTGTGCGGCGTCGAGGAGGCGCTGCGCATGGGTGAATTGCGTGGCCTGCACCCGGTCGGGCAAGCGCGGAGCAGCGGCGAGCGGCTGCAAGCCGGCGAGCCAATTCTCGAAATGGAAGGCGATGCCGCCAATCTGCACGAAGTCTGGAAAACAGCGCAGACGCTGATGGAATACCTCTCCGGCATCGCCACGGCGACCGCCGACATCGTCGCCGCCGCGCGCCGCGGCAACCCGGAAATCGGCGTCGCCTGCACACGCAAGAATTTCCCCGGCACCAAGGCGGCGGCGCTCAAGGCGGTACTGTGCGCCGGCGCCAGCCCGCACCGCCTGAGCCTGTCGGAAACCCTGCTCGTCTTCGCCGAGCACCGCGTCTTTCTCGGTAACGAAGCGCCGGCCAACACGGTACGCCGCCTGCGCCGGCAATGGCCGGAGCGCGCCGTCGTCGTCGAAGTGAGCGATGAAACCGAAGCGCTGCGCTGGCAGGCGGCCGGCGCCGACATCCTGCAACTTGAAAAACTGCCTCCCGAGGCGGTCGACCGCATCAGGTGCGTGTTTCCGGCGGGGGCGACGACGCGCATCGCTGCGGCGGGCGGCATAAATTCTGCTAATGCCGAAGCGTATGCGCGGGCCGGTGCCGACATTCTCGTCACCTCGGCCCCGTATTTCGCGCCGCCACGCGACGTGGCGGTTACCATCAGCGCGCTCTGAACAAGGCTCCGCCCCATGAAAATCGCCATCGCCACCCAGGATTTCACCGAAGTCAGCGGCCACGCCGGGCAAACCCGGCAATGGCTGGTTTACGATCTTGCGCAGCACCGCGCCAACCAGTTGCTGCCCGCGCCGCAGCGGGTCGATCTGGACAAAACTCAGGTGCTCCACGTTTTCGAGGACGACGGCCCGCATCCGCTCGACGGCATCGACATCGTCATCGCCGCCAGCGCCGGCGACGGCTTCATCCGCCACATGCGCAAGCGCGGCGCCCAGGTGCTGCTCACCGGCGAGAGCGACCCGGCGGTGGCGATCACCCGTATCCTGGCTGGCGAGGCGCTGGCCGACACGCGCTTCGACATCACCACCACCCTGTGCAAGATTCGCGACCTTTTTTCGAGACACTGACCACGCATGGAAGCCCATGACCTCGCCGCCGTCTGGCTGACCCTCAAGCTAGCCTCGGTGGTTACGCTGCTGCTGCTTGTCTTTGGTACGCCGATCGCCTGGTGGCTGGCACGCACGCGCTCGCGGCTCAAGGGCACGGTCGGCGCCATCGTCGCGCTGCCGCTGGTGCTGCCGCCGACCGTCCTCGGCTTCTACCTGCTCGTGATGATGGGCCCCAACGGCCCTATTGGCCAGATGACCCAGGCGCTCGGCCTCGGCCTGCTGCCTTTCACTTTTCCCGGCCTGGTCATCGCCTCGGTGTTCTACTCGCTGCCTTTCGTCGTCCAGCCGATTCAAAACGCCTTCGAGGCCATTGGCGAGCGCCCGCTGGAGGTTGCCGCGACGCTGCGCGCCAGCCCGTGGGACGCCTTCTGGTCGGTCGCCGTGCCGCTCGCCCGGCCTGGCTTCCTGTCCGGCGCCATCCTCGGCTTTGCCCACACCGTCGGCGAATTCGGCATTGTCTTGATGATCGGCGGCAACATTCCGGGTCGCACGCGCGTCGTCTCGGTGCAGATCTACGACCACGTCGAGGCGCTCGAATACACGCAAGCCCACTGGCTGGCCGGCGGCATGGTGCTATTCAGCTTCCTGGTGCTGCTGGCGCTGTACACCTTCAACCCGGCGCGAAAGAACATGGCATGAGCGGCGACATCAAGGCCCGGTTTCGCCTGGCGCGCAAAGACTTCACCCTCGACGCCGACCTGACCCTGCCCGGCAGCGGCGTCACGGCGCTGTTCGGCCATTCCGGCTCGGGCAAGACCACCTGCCTGCGCGCGCTGGCCGGGCTGGAACGCGCTAGCGACGGTTACGTGGCAATCGGCGACGAAGTCTGGCAGGACGAAAGCCGTAGCTTGTTCGTGCCGCCGCACCGGCGGGCTCTCGGCGTCGTCTTCCAGGAAGCCAGCTTGTTCCCGCATCTATCGGTGCGCGGCAATATGGAATTCGGCCAAAAAAGGGCGTCGACCGCAACCAACGGCTTCGCCCTGCCGGAAATCGCCGAACTGCTCGGCATCGATCACCTGCTCGACCGCGCGCCGGCCCAACTTTCCGGCGGCGAACGCCAGCGCGTGGCGATTGCCCGCGCCCTGCTCGCCGCGCCGCGCATCCTGCTGATGGACGAACCGCTGGCCGCCCTCGACCTGATGCGCAAGCTGGAAATCCTGCCCTATCTGGAGCGCCTGCACCGCGAGTTGGCGATTCCCGTCATCTACGTCAGCCACTCGCCCGACGAAGTGGCGCGGCTGGCCGACCACCTGGTGCTGCTCGACGAAGGCCGCGTCGTCGCCAGCGGCCCGCTCAAGCAGGTACTCAGCCGCATCGACCTGCCCGCCGCCTTCGCCGACGATGCCGGCGTGGTCATCGAAACGAAAGTCGCCGCGCATGAGGCCGACGACCTGACGCGCCTCGAATTTCCCGGCGGCGCCATTTTCGTCTCGCGCCGTGGCGAGCCGGTCGGCACCCTGCTGCGCTGCCGCATCCACGCCCGCGACGTCAGCCTGGCGCTACTGCCGCCGCTAAAAACCAGCATCCTCAACTGCCTCGACGCCACCGTCGTCGACCTGGCGCCGACCGACATCCCGGGCCACGTTCTGGTGCGCCTCGATCTCGGCGGCGAACCGCTGCTCGCCCGCATCACCCGGCGTTCGGCGGACAACCTGCAGATTCGCCCCGGCCTGCCGATACAGGCGCAGATCAAGTCCGTCGCCCTACTCGGTTAACCCTCCGCGCCGTTCCGGGCGCATAATGCGGCGCTGCATTAACCGAGATCGCCAAGAGGGCCAGCAATGCCAAAGATTCTGTTCATTCGTGCCGAGTGGGACGACGAGGCGAGCGTTTGGGTTGCCACATCGGACGATGTTCCCGGGCTTGCCACCGAAGCGGACACCCTGGAGGCCTTGTCGGCGAAACTGGAAATCATGGTGCCCGAGTTGCTGGATGCCAACGGCTATCCAGATGGGCCGGAAGTGCCTTTCGAGTTGCTGGTCAGAAAGTTTTCCGTGGCTCACCGGGTTTCCCACTGATGGGCGACAACCTCACGCCCGAAGGCACGCGGCGCATGATCGAGGGCGAGGAGCGCGTGCTCTACGACGGCTACTGGATCAAGACCTACCCGGTGCCGGCCGACACGCTGGAAGCCAAGAAACGCCTGATCGAAGGCCTGACCCGGCGCCTTTTCAACCACACCGAGCACGGCCTCAACATTCCGGGCACCCGGCTCAAGGAAGCCAAGGCAGCGCATGAGGCCGAGAGCGATCCGGCGCGCAAGCGGGTCAAGGCCGCGATGCTGGCCGGAGCCTACTTCAATCGCGCCACCGACATCTTCCGCCGGCTGGTCGAACTGCAGGCCGACGGCGTCGAGATACGCAGCGACGACGCGCTGATGCGCGAATGCGGGCGCTGCCTGCTGGACGCCATGGAGCTCGGGCGCTTCGTGCTCCACCGCAGTGGCGACGAGGGCATCGACGAGTTGTGGGGCGAACCCTTCCGCGCCTTTTCTATTCCGCTCGAAGATTTCTACGAAAGCCGCTACATCAAGATCGGCCAGGCGATGCGCGACATCGACCGGATCGCCAACGCGATGGTCGCCAACTTCACACAGATTCCCGCCTTCGCGACCATCGAAAGCCCGGTACGCGACCTCGCCGAAGTCGCCAAGGTCAAGGCCGAGAACCTGCGCACCGACCAGGACATCTTCGAGGTCTGGGCGCAACTGGTGACCGCCGCCGAGCGGCTCGCCAACTACACCCCGTTGCCGCAACCGCTCGAATGCCGCAAATCGGATCCGCGCGGGCACCGGGTTGGGGATGGCCTGCACCTGGTTCGCCAGGGTCGCGACCTGATTCTCTACATCGCCCGCGCCCGCACGCCGATGCCCAAGAGCACCCGCGATTACATCGAACGCTGCGCGACCTACCTCGAAACCGGCCGCATTCCGCTGCTGCCGGCGCCACTACCGGCCTGAGACTCAGCAGGCCAGCGCGCGGGCCAGCAGCACTGCGACGTGCACCGCGTCGCGCCCGCTGCCATCCTTGATCTGGTGGCGGCAGGAAAAGCCGTCGGCGATGATCGGCGCATCGGGCGCCGCCGCCCGCACCGCCGGCAACAAGGCCAGTTCGCCCATCTGCACCGAAGCCGCGTAATGCTCGACCTCCAGCCCGAAGCTGCCGGACATGCCACAGCAACTGGCGTCGACGATGTCGAACTCGAATTCCGGAATCCAGCCCAGCACCTTCTTCACCGACTTCATCGCGCCGAACGCCTTCTGGTGGCAATGGCCGTGCACCACGGCCCGCCCGCCGGGGACAGGCTTGAGATCGAGCTTCAGCCCCTTGTTGCCCTCGCGCATCAGGAATTCCTCGAACAGGAGAGCCTGCTTGCCGAGCTGCGCCACGTCCGGGCCGAGCGACAGGCTGTAGAACTCGTCGCGCAGCGCCAGCAGGCACGAAGGTTCCAGCCCGACGATGGGTGTTCCCGCCGCCAGCACCGGGGCCAGCGCCGCCATGACCCGGCGGCCCTCCAGTTTGGCGGCATCGACCATGCCTTGCGACAGGTAGGTGCGGCCGCAGCACAGCGGGCGTTCGGGTTCGCCGTCGTCGGCCGCCGGGCGCAGTATCTCGACCTCGTAGCCGCCGGCCGTCAGCACCGCCAGCGCGGCCGTCGCGACTTCCGGCGTGTAGTAATGCGTGAAGGTATCGACAAAAAGCACTACTTTTCCGCGTTGACCGCAACCGGCCGGCTTTTCGCATGAATTTTTGCCGACAAACGGCTGCTCGGCCGGCAGCGGGATCGGCCGCGCCGCGGCGATACCCAGCCAGCGCTCGGCGAGACGCCGCAGCAGCGGCGAGGCATTGCGCCAGCGCACGAGCCGGGCGAGCGGCCCGCGCTGGCGGTGCAGCCACTCGGGCAGCCCGCCGAATAGCCGGGCGCGACGCGGCAGCCCCTGCGCCTCGTTCCTCTGGGCCAGGTATTCGGTCTTGATCAGCGTCATGTCGACGGCGCTCGGGCACTCCTTCTTGCAGCCCTTGCACGACACGCAGAGATCCATCGCCGCCGCCAGGTCGGGGTGGGCAAAAGGCTGGTCGCCGAATTCGCCGTTGAGCGCCGCCTTGAAGGCCTTGACCCGGGCGCCGGTGGAATGCGCCGGGTCGTGCGTGATGCGATAGCTCGGGCACATAACGCCCTTGCCGTCGCGCTGGCACTGGTGATTGTTCATGCAGACGGCAACCGCTTTCGCGTAATTGCCGCCGGTCGCCGGAATGCCGGCGTAGGCGTCGCCGACGCCGTAGGTGTCGTAGGCCGACCAGTCGAGATGAGTTTTCATGGCCTTTCCTCGCTGCAAGAGGAGTGCCAGAAAAATCGCCGTCAAATCAAGGCGCTCGCCCCCCGACGGCTTGTCTCGTTTACGACAACGATGGAACGCCGCCCCTTTCGGCCAGCCATTTCCCGAATTCGGCGGCCGGCATCGGCTTGGCGAAGTAGTAGCCCTGCACCTCGTCGCAGGCGACCGATTGCAGGATACACAACTCCTCTTCGTGCTCGACGCCTTCCGCCGTCACGCGCAGGCCGATGGTGTGGCCGAGGCCGATGATCGCCTTGGTGATGGCGAGGTTGGTCGGGTCCGACAACATGTCGGAAACGAAGGAGCGGTCGACCTTGAGCTTGTCGATGGGAAAGCGGTTGAGGTAGTTGAGACTGGAATAGCCGGTGCCGAAATCGTCGACCGCGAGCTTGACGCCCATCGCCTTGAGGCTGGCCATCAGCCGGATATTGGCCTCGACATCTTCCATCAGGATGGTCTCGGTCAGTTCGAGTTCGAGGTTGGCGGGGTCGATGCCGGTACGCTGCAGGATGTCGCCGACGGTGTTGAGAAATTTTTCCTGGCGGAACTGGATGGCCGAAATATTGACGGCGACGAACAGCTCGCCCAGCCCGGCCTGCTGCCAGGCTTTCTGCTGGCGGCAGGCCTGTTCGAGCACCCATTCGCCGATCGGCACGA
>Ga0209202_1000818_pt1 | contig 21791 bp, 26 predicted proteins | sample AD_UKC032_MetaG_FD_184416 | JGI IMG/M metagenome (GOLD analysis project Ga0209202, IMG submission 184416) | Active sludge microbial communities of municipal wastewater-treating anaerobic digesters from USA - AD_UKC032_MetaG (SPAdes) (version 2) | ecosystem: Engineered > Bioreactor > Anaerobic >... | reverse complement strand
AAAGTTTGATGTGTTGTGCCAATATATTAACAAAGAGGAATTCAAGAAGGTATTGATATTTACTAGAACTAAAAGACAAGCAGATGCCCTCTCAAATAAATTGATAGAAAAAGGTATCAAGGTTAATGCGTTACATGGAGACAAAAGGCAGTCGCAGAGATCTAGAATTATCGACTCATTTAAGAGGGATTACCTTAATATATTGATAGCAACAGATGTAGCATCTAGAGGGTTGGATATTAACAATATCACTCATGTCATAAACTATGATATGCCGGAAAACTACGATGATTACATTCACAGAATAGGAAGAACAGGAAGAGCTGGGAAAAAAGGATATGCCCTTACGTTTGTTTAGAAAGAAAAAGAAATGATTTTTTAGTTAGTAGAAATACCAAATGATTTTTCTAAAGTAAAAGAGTCCTTTCCTAGTTTCCACTCTCTAATTACAGGCCCTACTAAGTCCTCAATATGGTCGTAGTATGCCGTGACTAGTTTTACATCACCTTCTGTATTGTAATACATACCAATACTCATAGAACTTTCAACTGACCATGATTGGAGAAGCTCATTTTGGAAATTAAAAGGTATTAATTTTGCCTTGCCATCTTCTAACCTGTATATGAAAATATCATCGACCCCTCCTCCACGATAGCCTCCTAAAGCAAGAATCTCTAATCCCTCTATGATACTGTTGTGTGGGGAATAGACAACCAGATCTACATATGATGGTGTGGACTTACCTACTCCCCATGGAAGAAGGTTGAATCTCACATCGGAACGAATTAATTCGTTATTGTAACTTACCTTACAACCGTATGGGTCTTCTGGGACTCTATCCATATCCTCTATCTCGGGACAATCCAACTCCAACCTGTATCCCCCTTTAAGAATCCATGTATCACTTACCTTGTTTCTTTCATTCGTAAGGTAGTATTTGGGAGATGATATGAATTCGTATTCTCTTTCGAATCCATCTATTACTCCATTCCAATTAAGAATGTACTCTTCCACCCCATATGTTGACGTTAATCTTGTAGAATCTTCTTGTAGCTCTCTTTTTGATTTGTTTACTCTCGTTTGAAGGTTTGTAATTTTCGTACTTTGTATACCTATTACTGTTATCAATATTAATATTGATATGAGAAAGAGAGACATGTTTATTTCCTTTTTGAGAAATTTTGATGTGTTCATTTCTGTAATATACTTGTTAGGATTTGAGAAGGCAAGATAGAGAGAGCAAAATCCTCCTTGTAAGCTTTTTGTACTATATCTCTATCTCATATTATCTCCCACATAACATTTTCCTTTCTAAAGCCCTTTCTCAATATTTTCTTTGTATTTTTTCTGTATTATTTATTTAATTTCTGTAATATCCCCGTATTATTTCAAATTGACAACCAAATATCCCTATGCAACAATATGCATATTAATTTAGGTATATGTATTAATGATTAAAAATATATTAAAAATTTCTACATTTGTATTTTTCTTTACACTACTTTTCCCATTACACTCTTTTGCTGAACAAAAAAATATTCTTTCCCAATTACCTACAAACGAAGAAATCAAAAAACAGGTGGAGGAAAATCTCGAGAGAGCTAAAGAACAAGCTCCTGATACCGGAGAAACATACGAACTGTTTGAAGAGAAAATGGACGAGCTTGATACTCAGAGAGAAGAGATTCAAGGTGATATTGAAGACATTTCTAGAATGGTTGATGATGCTCCCGTAAAGAATATAGAGGACATTTCTAAAATGGTTGATGATGCCCCTGTAAAGATTATTAAGGACGGTATTGTGGCAGTATTTGGAAGTATCTTTGTCTTTATTGGGATATTGATATTCTTTGGCCTTATTGCATTTGGAGGAGTCATACTCAACATTATTATGCTAATTGATTGTAACAAAAGAGAATTTCCAGACAAAACTCTCTGGATAGTAATACTCGTCGCTGGTACACTCATGGGGTTTGGGATAATTCCAGGAATACTTTACTACTTCCTAGTTAAGAAAAAATTAGGACCCGTACAAGAACCAGAGCCTAAAACTGAATAACTATCACTGTTACCAAAAATAGAGTTGTTAGTAGAAAAGAGATAGCTTTATTTCTTTTCTTAGAAATTCAATTGTAGACATACGTATTTTGTTGTAGAGGAATTTGATTATAACAACAAGAAATTTACATTCGTTTAGAAAATAGATACACTGTTTATATATTTTAATTACAATTCTAAAATGAATAACAAATTACGAATAGTGATAAAGGTTATTATTTCAATATTAATTTGGTTTGGAGTGATTTATATTGCATTTAAGGAATCCGTTTTACCTTCCTGCCCTTGTCCATATGATCCTGAGATAGATTGTTATTGTTCATCCGAATTAAGGCTCGGTGGTTTGCTTGGAGAAAATCCCCAGTTAGGAGTACTTTTATATTTCATATTAATACCAGGTGCATTAATATTCTTCTTTAACAAGTTCTTCCTAAAGAAAAAAAAATAATTTTCTTTTTTACAATCTCAAAAAACCTCTTAATGGTATAATTCATACACATGTTTGATCATATAGAAAACATTCTTCCCGAAAGAAGTAATCGGGAGCAATTAGAGGTAATAGAGGATATTATTGATAATGAATCAATACAGCCCATGTCAGTATTAGCACCTGTAGAAGAATATCCTTGGCCAATATTCTTCTCTGAAAAATTTCCTTTTTCAAATATAGCAAGCTTCGTGGAATACCCTCTGTATAAAGAACACGAGCTATCAGTCATGATTGCTACAGGAATAGAACCGATAAGTCTTGAAATTGATAACTACTCCCTATTAGAGAAACTCATTCAGCAGAATAAAACAGAGCTATTTTTCGCTTCAAATATCTTAGATTACAGAAACCATCTTGAAGGAGAAAGAATAGCTAATATACTCGCAAACTATGAGGTAAAGTGGATACTCCTTGTTCACGATTTATTTGTAACCGCTCGGGAAAAAGGAGCAACAGGCTACAGAGCATTTGACAGAAACATTAGAAACAGAGGATACCTAGTAAAGAAATTCGCAAATCCTGCAAATCCATTTACCCTACAATACTACTTAGCAATTTCCCCAAGAAAGGAAGAGTCCTCTCTTTATGAAGAATTTTTCAAAATGAAGAATATTCCACTACCAACACCTGCCTAACACTACTCTATACAGCAATCCACAGCGTTTTTTACAACGTCTCCAATTTTACTCCAAAAATCATTCTTCTTAGATTTTTTCTTCTTTACTTCCTTCTTCATTACGCCTCTTTAACTTCACTTAGATTAATAACTCCCATATTCAAAGCCCAAAACAGAGAATACAAGTTGTATGCTTTCTCAAACATATCGTAGGCCTCCTTGTTCTTTCCTCTTCCCAAGCATTTAGTACCATACTCCATAAGTCGATAGCTACTTGCAAGAAGATGCTTAGAAATACACCATACCTCTCCCTCGTACTCTTTGATAATTTTCTTGAGCAATCCCTTTCTCATATCTCTCACCTCATTTAGAAGTTCATAGTACTTGCTATTTCCTGTTTTACCACCACTAAAAAACAAATGCTCTTCGATTGAAATAAGGTTCATGATTGCAATTGACAAATCTTGGTCTGCAGATAAATCAAGCTTCTCATCTTTTTTCAAAGCATCATACTTCTCAACCAATTTGTTCACATCCTCGGCAGTTACTTTTTTTCCTTTTGGCATAAACAAAAAAAGTCAATTTAAGTCTAATAGTATACTATTAAATACAAGATAATTGTAGTCAACCACAACGCTCCAACAGGTATTACAACTTTTTGATACGGGAAATATACTTGGTCCTTGTTTTTACTCTTGAGGTAAAAGTGTAATCTTCCCGAAGCGAAAAATACAACACTCCCAATTATTACTCCTAGCAAAACCTTGTCTATTCCTAACATTTTGTTAAAAGGATGACCAATAATACCTGCCATCTTTAGAGGTATGAGAGTTAGAGCAAACATTAACGTTGCAGCACCAAGAGCCCAATATGTTTCAGTGTGTTTTTTTGCAATCTTTTTAGATTTTAGCCATTCAAAAAGCCACATACTACTAGAAACAAGAAGACCTCCAACCCAAAGTCCTACAATTACATCATCTATACCCAATGATCTTGAGAATCCTACTCCTGCACCCACAGCGATAGTACATAGGGGACATATGGCGTATGCTTTGGAAGCAAGAAACAAAGGAGCTAGCAAAAGCAATATTAAGGTGTATACCTTCTTTGATTTCTTAACATCCTTCTTTTTGCTTTTCTTCATATTCTGTCTGTAATATCCGAACAAAACAAGCACAACAAGAAAGAGGAATACAATTCCAATCATTATCTCTGTATTTCTTTTGCCTTCAACCAAATCTATTTCCTCAATTGAGCCATTGACATCTTTTCCTTCAACCATACCGTTTAGTTTTTCCATTATGGGGTCAACTCCTTGATAGCATTTCCCATCAACAAAAAGCATTGGAATACCCGCTTGTTGAGGATTAATATTGCACTCTTTAATTTTCTCCTCAAACTTAGGTAAGTTCTCCTTGTTTTCCTGTAGCTCAATTTCAACAATATCTATCTTCTCATCTAGTTTCTCTTCAGAAATTTTTTCTCTTACTGTATGACAGTATGGACATGTGACCCCCCAAAAAAGAGTTACTTGCTCCTTTGCAAAAGAAGGAATCGGAAAAAGCAAAACAAAAAGAATTCCTATGAGTAATTTTTTCAAATGAATGCTGTAAAAAAAATAATATAGCTTACTATTTTACCATATCCCAAATTAAAAATTTGGGATATACTGAAATAATAAAATTATATTAAATATTTTATGGACGAGAATTCAAATAATACTCCTTTGGACAGTATGACTGTTCAGGAGAACAACCAAGGAAACATAGCTGGAGAGGAAGCAATTGTCGAGGTTGAGAAGAAGGAAACGAAAGGAAATAAGGGGTTAATGGTAATAATATTCATTTTGTTGTTTGCGGTTATTGCCATGGGAACTTACATCTTTATTAAAGAAGGATATTTTTCAGAAAAAACCTCCACCAATACTGTAAAGGAAGAGGGAGAAAAGAAAAAAGAAAAAACTGTAAAAGAACCTGAATTAGTAAAATTTCAAGGTGAGTATATCTCAGCAGAAGCCCCAGAAGGATGGAGTATAAAAGAGTTTAAAAACGGCGAAGAAAGCGATACGGTAACCGAAGGAATTCAGTATAGCGGACTTACAAAACTTGAGATTAGTAATGAGGACAAGGATATTTTTAAACTTGAAATCCTTGATGGAGTCGGAAGTGTAGGATGTCCTCAGATAGTACTTTTTAAAGATTCTCCTGAGAACTTTGAAGAAAACCAAAATGAACAAAATGAGCTAATTGGAATAAAAGCTAATGTCCTTAACTATACAGATACACAATATTCTGAGATTTCTCTGTTTAGTACAAAAATCAGAAGAGTTGGAACAAAATTTTTCTATGATACTAATAGCAACACAGAAACTTTTGAGGCCCAATGTGAAAGCAACTGGTTAGTACTAAAGGGGCTTGAAGATGTAAGTCCTGTGTCACTTTTTAATGTGTGGATCTCTCAAGAAGCAAGTGAAGAGGAACTTACTGTTTTAGATTCAATTCTTGAAAGTTTAGATTCTGTTAAGTAACAATTCTTTACAATTGACACACCTCGGATTACTTCGTATATTAGATATGTACTTAATTTTATTTAATATACTTTTCTATGAGTAGAAAAAGATACGAGGGCTTCTCACTTATCGAGATCCTTGTTGTTGTAGCGTTGATCATCATTCTTGCTACAATAACAATTGTTGCTATCAACCCTGGAAAGAACTTCAGGGATACAAGAAATGCACAAAGGAGTGCCGATGTGAATGCCATCTTAAGTGCTGTTACACAGTACACAACTGATGGTAAAGCTTTACCAGCAGGTATAAATGAATGTGACAATGTCGATGGCCCTTCATCGATTGGTACGGATGGTATTGACCTCACAATTCTAACAGCTGAGGATCAAGACTACATTGTCTCAATCCCAACAGATCCAACAAATGGAACAGATGCTATTACTGGTTACACCATTTGTACAGTAGGTACAAGGATTCAGATTGCTGCTCCAAGGGCAGAGGGAAAAGTAATTTCAGTAAGAAGATAGGTTCTTACTAGATAACGTGTTTTGTGTATTTAAAGTGAGTATCAGATAGCTCTTAGCTGTCCTAGGGTTATGATTGAACTACTAGAATTAATGGATGATGTGCTTAAGAAGAAGATTAACATATCTGACTTTCTTGATGCTTTAATCCTAGATGCCCTAAAGAGCAGAGCTTCTGATATTCACATAGAGTCAAAAGAAGATAATGCACTTTTAGTACGATACAGGGTTGACGGTGTACTAAGAGACACAATTTCCATTGGTCCAGAATTAAAAGAAAGCTTACTCTTTATTATCAAAGTAAGAGCAAAGTTAAGAACAGATGTTCACCTAACACCTCAGGATGGGAAAATTCCATTTGAATTCAAAAAATCCCTAATCGATGGAGAACCAATATCCAAAGAAGAGAACGAAAAAGAGGAAGAAGCAAAAGAAGAAGAGAAGCCCAAAAAGAGCAGATGGGGTAAAGATGAAGATAAAGAAAAAGAAAAGGAAATCAAAAAGACATTAAACCGTTTAGAAGCATTTCAATCTCTAGAAAAAGACACATACAATGTTGATGCAAGAGTGTCAATATTGCCTGTGACTTTTGGTGAGAAAGTTGTAATTAGGTTGCTAACACAAGCCAACAAGTCGTACTCCATGTCAGACTTAGGTTTCAGTAACCATGATTTAGAATTCCTAGAAAAATCATACAGACAACCGTACGGCCTCGTCCTCATAACTGGCCCAACTGGAAGTGGGAAAACAACAACCCTCTACTCTATTCTTAAAATTCTAAACACTAGAGAGGTTAACATTACCACTATTGAAGACCCTGTTGAATACAGTATCGATGGTGTAAACCACATACAGATAAATGTGAAAAGTGATTTAACATTCGCCACAGGATTAAGGTCTATTCTAAGACAAGATCCAAATGTAATAATGGTCGGAGAGATTAGAGACACTGAGACCGCAAGAATTACTGTAAACTCAGCATTAACTGGCCACTTAGTTCTCTCTACTCTTCACGCAAATGATTCCGTAAGTGCCATCCCAAGACTTGTGGACATGGGGATTGAGCCATTCCTGATAGCCTCTACATTGAATATTGTTGTAGCTCAAAGACTTGCAAGAAGACTTTGTAAAGAGTGTAAAAAAGAGTATGTACTAGAAAAAGATGAAGAGAACAAAGAGTTACTTAAATTACGACCTGACCTACAGAAATTTGTTAAACCCTCTCAAAAACTTTACAAAGCTGTAGGCTGCGAGAAATGTAATAACACTGGATACTCTGGAAGAGTCGGAATCTATGAGTTGTTGTATATAGATAAACCTTTAAGGGACACCATTATTTCTAACCCTTCAATGGATGCGATTCTAACAACAGCAAAAAAAGGTGATTTCAAACTCATGGTTGAAGATGCAGTAAGTAAATTAACAGATGGTATGATAGATATAAAAGAATTAATAAGAGTTATTGCAATAAAAGATTAATGAAAGAAGAAAAGGAACAAACTAAAAAAGAAGAATTAGTGGAAGAAGTTAAAAAGGAAGAAGCCGTTAAGACCAAAGAGACAATAGGGGAGGAAAAAACAAGCCAAATTCAGATAGAGGACAAGAAAAAAGCTAAGCTACTAAAAACTTTACAGAGTTACAAGATTAAAGTCCCTACACTACTAATTTCAATTAAATCCCTAGCTGCCCTATTAAAAGCAGGAATCCCATTGTCAGAAACGATTGAGACCATCTCTGGACAATCAAGTGATCAAAATTTAAATAAGATATACGACTATATATCCAACGAAGTAAAAAAAGGCGTAAGTTTGGCTAAAGCTATGAATCTATTTCCGAAAGTATTCCCAAGAACAATATCCTCTGTTGTCGAGGCTGGAGAGAAAGGTGGCTCCTTAGAAAAAAACTTAATATTTGTTGCGGAGACAATTCAAAAAGAATGGGAGATAAACAAAAAACTCAAAGGAGCAATTATCTACCCAGTCATAATTGTGGGAATGACTCTAATGGAATTTCTTGGAATGATCTTTATCGTTCTTCCTAAACTTGAAACAATGTTTGAGGCTTTTGAGAATATTCCTAAATTCACTCTCTTCATAATGAGTGCCTCAAAGTTCATTAGAACAAATTGGATGTATATATTTGTGATATTAGCAGTTATTATTACCTTAATTATTCTTTATCTTAAAACAAAATCTGGTAAAAAATTCCTCGGATGGCTTGCAATACATTTCCCAATCCTCAAAAAACTCTTCATTGCAAATATTCTTGCTTCCTTTTCGAGAACATTAAGCGTCCTTCTAGCAAGCGGAATTCCTCTAGAGCAATCAATGGAAATTTCTTCTGCCACAACAAGTAATTCCATCTATGCAGGTATCTTAAAAGAAATACACCAAAGTATCCATGATGGGAAGGATCTCTCCATATCACTTGCTGAATACCCTAAATATTTCAACACATCTTTCGTAAAAATGGTGGATATCGGGGAGGTAAGTGGCTCTTTGGAAGACAACCTCATGTACCTTCACGAATTCTACTCAGAAGAGGTGACTGAAATGAGCAACAATATTGTTACCTTTGTTGAACCTCTTCTTCTAATTTTGGTAGGAGCAATAATTGGGGGTCTGGGAATTACTGTTCTCATGCCAATCTATCAATTAATGGGAACTATAAATGGCTAATAATTCTAACAAACAAAATCTAAAAGGTTTCTCTCTGCTTGAGATTATTATTACTATATCAATAATGATGGCCTTTGCCTTCATAGTATTTCCTGTTGGAATAAATAATAATCAAAAATCTAAACTCCAAAATTATGCATCTCTAATTGTTACTGATATCTACTACCAACAACAAAGGAGTAAACTAAAAGGCCTAAGTAATGGGATTTTGTTAGGTACAAATAGCTACACTCTTTTTGATGGAGAGTCCTATTCTACAGCAACGGAAACAGATTTGAAAAAGTTTCCTCAAAATATCCGAATAACTGGAATATCGCTACTCTCACCAGGAACAAATGAAATCCTTTTTACAAATGGAAGTTTTAAACCGACATATGAAGGTTCGTTTCAATTAACTGATTCAATTAACGTAGTAAGGGTATATATAAATAAAGAGGGTTTAACTTGGTATGAATAAATTAAGAAGAAAAGTCAAAGGTTTTAGTTTAGCAGAATTAATACTGGCGATAGGAATCTTTGCATCTGCATCAACAATGCTTGTAAGCCTTGTAATAGAGTCAACTAAAACACTCGGGAATATATACACAAGAGCTCAAGCCACACAGTTAGTTGAGGAAGTCTACAATAGCATCCTACTACTAAAAGAGGATGCTTGGTTTAACATTGCAAGATATACCGAAGAGGGAGAAAAACATATTCAAGTTAATAATGGTATATATGAAGTAGTAGATGGACAGGGAAGCAGAGGAAATATGACCTACTACTTTACTGTAAACAACGCCATGCGAGACACTTTGGGAAACATAGTAACAACTGGTGGCACTATCGATCCTCATACAAGATTAATTTCCATAAATGTAGGTTGGACTGATAGATTAAATACTGTCCGAACAGTAAGCTCAAGTATATATATGAATGACTGGAATACAAATTCGATTTTATATACGACAAAAGAAGATTTTTCCCCTGGAACACATGATCAAACAGTTGCAGTAGAACTCACTGACGGAGAGTTGCGATTACAAAAACGATTCTATAGCGATTGGTGTAGACCTGAACTTTCATTAAATACCGACCTAAGTGAATACGACATACCTGGAAGTGCAACACCTAGGTCTGTTTATGCACAACTGGGACATGCATACCTTGGGACAAGGGGAGAAGCAACAGGAGAACCCTTTACAAAATTAAACATAGCAGGAGTTGACCCCCCTATTGTCTCTGTAGAAGGACACTTCTCGGGATATAATGTAAATGACATCTTTATTAAGGATAATTATGCCTTTCTCGCAACAACTGACGACAATAAAGAGGTTGTTATTCTAAATATCTCTTCCCTTCCATATACGGAAGTAGGATTCTTTAATGCCCCTGGGGGAGATGATGCTCATACTGTCTTTGTTGATGGCAATGTCGGATATGTTGGACAAATGGAAAATGTTCATTCCTTTAATCTATCTAGTTATACAGGCGGAAGAACAAAAATTGGAAGTATCAGAGCCTCTTCTTGGCTTTTTTCCGAAGTGGCGAGAGTAAGCCAAATAAAGGTATTCAATGGATACCTATATGCAGTTTTGGACTGGGACTGGTATGAGTTAGCAATAATAAGGGTAAGCAATCCAGCAAGTATGTCTATAACATCTTCAACTTCTGTTAACAATCAACAAGTCTACGATATGTATCTCTCTGAAGACGCAACGAGGGCATACTTCGGTACAAGTAACTCCAGCAGTGAAAGAGAGTTCTTCATAATGGACACTTCAAGTAAATCAGGAACAAGACCGATAATACAGTCAATAGATATCCCAAGTACAACTATTAGAGGTATCTCTGTTGTTCAAGAAGGAAGCAAGAAATATGCAATAATTGTAGGAACAAATGGTCAAGAATATCAAGTGTATAATATTACAACAGAAACCTCCCCTACGAAATGTGGTGGTATGGAGATAAATAACGGAATATACGATATAGATTCAATCCGTGATAGTTATACAAATGCTTTCTCGTATATCATTACTGGAGATACAGCTAAAGAGTTTAAAATAATTAGAGGAGGGCCCGGAGGAGGAGGAGAAGATGGCTATGCTTTCTACGATCAAGGGATATATGAATCAACACCATTTAATTCAGAATCAACTTCATCAGAATATTATGTACTGGCAATTAAGACCGATATCCCTTCTGCAACGACAATTAAGATACAGGTGAGAGCAAGCGATAATTCGGACATGTCAGGCTCAACATGGATTGGTCCAGATGGGACAGCATCAACTTACTTTGATGTAACCAACGTGTACGACCTCCCTACTGGAATTGTTGGACAGTATTTCCAATACAAGGTTGCATATACTTCAACCTCTATTGAGAATTCCGCTTTACTTGAAGAATTGGTAATTAACTATGAAAAATAACAAATACAAATTACAGGGGATAACTCTAGTTGAGACTCTACTCTACATAGGAATATTTACCCTCATCATGTTTACCATCATGAATTTTATGCTCTCAACCCAAGAATCTAATAGAAGAAATGATATTAAGACAGAGATACATAAAACTTCAGAATTCTTGTCATTACATCTCTCTGATTCCTTTGAGAAAACACTCTCAGTAAACAAAGATACAAGCATATTTAATAGTAACCAAGGACAACTTGATATTAACTTCTCTTCAGGAATTAACCAATACAAAGTATCAAATAACAAAATACTCTTTAACAATATCCCCCTTACCACTCCTAATATTACTGTAACCCAATTTCTTTTAGAGCCTGTTTACAAGGGTACAGACAATATCATAGGAGTAGAAATAACAATAGGAATACAATCAACAAAAAATCCTTCCTTTTCAGAAATAATTAATCTATTAGAAATAGTAAGATGAAAGGATATATAGCATTAACAACAGTATTGGTAATACTCCCCCTCTTACTACTTGCAGGTATTAACTCTCTTTACAAAAGCACAACCACTTTAATAGTTGCCAAGATGTCATACGATTATGGAATACTTAAAAGTAACTCTGAGACCTGTTTAGAGGAGGCTGTATACAAGATTAAAAGGGGTAGTGCATATACGGGCACTTTTAACCTACTTGGGGATAGTTGGAGTTGTACAGTAACTATAACAAATAAGGATGGCTTTACTGGAGTCAAAATAATAGACATCCTCTCTTCAGATGAGAATGGTACATTGTACAAAACTATAAAAGAATTAAATACTAATACAGACCCCTTTGAGATCTCAAATATTTAAAACAAAATGTAATACTACAGAAAAAGTGTTTATCTTCTTATTAACCCTCTCTCTGCTCTTTCTTGCGTATAAGGTGTTTTGTGAACAAATTACAATACAAAATGTTTTTATATTCTTACTTCTTACAGGACTTTTTCTTGTCCTTACATTTCTAGCATATTTTGATTTCAAAAAGATGGAAGTACACAATACTACCTCCCTCTATTTATTAATTTCACTAGCAATATTAAATATCCTTCTTTATTTAATATTTAAGGATAGTACAGGAATTAGAGTAATTGGAGAATGGGTATACAACCCATATAACAATATGATAGGGGCAATAGTACTTGGGAGTATCTTTCAATTAATAGTCCTTATTTCAAAAGAGAAAGCATTAGGACAAGGTGATGTTAGAATTGCATTGATTACTGGTTTATTAATAGGTATGTCTAATCTATTAGAATGGGGATATATAACCATATTTTCTGCTTTAATATATGGTTTGATACTGGCATTTAAAAAGAAAAAGTTTAAGAACTTAAAAATTCCCCTACTTCCCTTTATGGTTTTAGGAATATTATCGGTTTTATTGCTAGTTCTGTAATAGCATAGGAAGGAGAGACTTCTTAAATTCTGGTTTCTCTAACCCTACTCCTCCTTTGAAGACTCTTTGAGACCTTCGGAAACTCCCTTTGCAATTTCTTTTCCAACTTCTCCAAAGGTAGGAGCCATCTTTTCCAAACCCTCTTTAGCAACAGGCATTCCTTGTTGTACTGTAAAGGCCGCTATCTCCCTTCTTTTTGAAATTAGGAATACAAATCCTGCAATAATTATAGATGAAAAAATAATAAAACTACCGAACATGTAATACGGAGCAACCTTAATATTGCTCTTTATCTCATCTGACTCTCTTTTAAACGAATCAAAAGCTTCTGGGGTATCTAATGTCCCTACACCAAAAGCCATTATCTTAAGGTCTTTTTCTTCTCTCTCATTGCTCAATCTGGAATACTCCTCGGAAAAACCGTTTTCCATAAATTCTTCCTGTTGTTTTGCAAACAATGCATCTCTCTCGCTTTCGAGAACCTTTATCTCCGCATCCAATTCAGTCTGTGTTTTTTCTTGAGTCTTTTCTTCTTCAACTATCTGTACCTTCTCTTCGTTTGATTTCATCATACCCAATGCAATTAATCCCCCACCAACTAAAAGGCCTATTAATAAAATGACAATTGAGACCATTGATATCTTCTTAATAGCTATTTGATATTTTTCTTCGCTCAAATATTCTTTGTTTTCCATTTTGGAAATACCCTTTCAAAAGTTAAAATTAATTCTTTTTATATACCATTTAGAAAGGAGATTTTCAACGATTTTTTACTTAAATGATGGAGAATACAAAATTCCTTACAATGTGGAGACGATGGGAATTGAACCCATGTCCAAAAGTGTCATCTAGCACCATATACAAACATATCTACTCTTGTTTAGTAAGACATACCTAAAAGATTAGACAAAAAGTACATCTCCTCAGTTATATTTTTCAATCAATTACCCTACTGATCTGGTAATTAACCATACCCTAATAACGACTGTCTTAGATCCCTCATTAGGGAAAAGGATAAAAGACATTAACCGAAATTAATCAGTTAAACTTATGCAAAGTTATAGTTGTAAAGTGGAGCTGAAACAGCTGCTTTTAACTGCTCTGCAAAAGCGACAATTTTATTTTTTACACTTATAATGTGTGTTAAGAATAACGAACTTAACAAACGGTTTGTGATAACTAGAATCAAACTTCTGTCGATAGCCTGACGTCCCCATATTTGTAAAGAACGCTAGTATTATACCATTTTTTGCAAGAATTCTCCACTGGATTCTTCCTTCATCTTTACTCTTAAACAATAATACGATTACATTCTGCTATTGTATTAAACAGTCTAATTACTTCTAAATCTTTTAGATCTCTTCCTAGCCAAACAAGATCTCCGTTATCCTTCTGTACCTTTTCTAATACTACCCTCCCATTAACTAAAATTTTATCGTCCTGTACTTCTCCATCTATATTATGTAAATTCTTTAAACCTCTTTGGATTAAAGATTCTGAGGTGTCCAAATATGGTAATTCAAAAGAGTAAGAAAGGATATTTTCTTTAAATATGATTTCTCTATCTCCAAATTCCCTTTTTGTCTCTATTGTCCTAACAATCTCCGAATGAATACCTGGAACATTAATTCCTGCATATTTAAGATATTCAACCAAGCACTCCTCAAAAAAAAGGACTTGGTCTGTGTAATCTACATTATGCAAATCTAATCTCCTAAACCGAGAATCTAAATGTCGCGGTTCTCCTTCGTGAGCGAATACATACATCCATACCCCTCCTCCAGAATCGGGCATCAATGTTTTTAGGTAATATGTACCGTTATCGTTCTCTCCCCATATATCTCGACCCATATACCCCTGAGAAAAATATTTCTCCTTAATCTTTTCTATACTTGCAACACATTCTTCATATTGTTTTTCGTTTAACTCTATCCCTTCGTTTAGTCTTGAAGTTAAGCCTCCCTCAAAGCTTCTCCACTCTATACCATAGCCTCCATCATTACCTTCAAATACCACAGGTATATCATACTTCTCAAATACTGGTTCTGGAATATCTTTAATGTCTCGTGGCTCCATGTATATTACATTATTAAAAATTTAATATATGGGGCGTTTATTTTTGAATTTATACCACAAAATTATTAGGAGCCTAATCTTACCCTATTCTCCCAAACCATACTCCCTGTTAGTTTCTCTTCTCAAAATATTCATCAAACTTGTCCATAAATTCTGAAAATGGCATTTTGAAAATAATGTCTCCATCTTTAGGGCCCTCTATTGGATAAGAATCGAATCCATTTGGTGTATCAAAACCCTCTGGATCAACAAATATAATTTGAAGACCCTTCTCTCTCGCTTGTTTCTGAACCATTCTCCTATCTGCATGAGAACCAAAACAAATTAATGATTTTGCTTTTGGATCAAAATCAATCTTTGGTAAATACCTCTTTTTGTCATATATTCGCAAAATAAATTCAGGAATATCTAATCTCTTAACTAATCTATCAAAATTGTTGTTGTATACAGTTCCTACAAACAATCCTTTGACATAATACTTTTTAAACTTCAAATATGCATCAGAGTGCTCAGACGTAAGACATAGAATGGGAACTCTTGAAAACTTCTTATACATTTCAAATGGATTTTCGATTATTTGTAATACCAAATAATCCATATCAGAGAAGTAGAATTTGTGAGTTATGTGATTTTGTACTTTGTAAGTTTCATGCATCCCATGTAACGGTGGAATACCCACCTCTATTGAAGGTCCACAACCCATCTCCACCTGAGCAGGGAGGTACTTCTCTATCAATTTTACATCAGTAGTATACAAAGGATTCTCTCTTTTGTCTGGAATCCTAAACATCTTTGTAGAATGCTCCCACATCCTGTCATAGTGACTGTCAAAGACATTTCCTTCTGAGTATACAAAGATATCTAGTGAACGATAGTTTTGAGGAAACGATACATTCCCTTCTTTGTTTTTTGGATGATCCTCAAAATACTTGAGTTCAATTAATAGATTTTCTTTTCTGTAAAGACCCTTCTCTGTTTCTACAAAATCGTTTTTCTTTAATGCCTCATATATCTTGTTTGCGTATATCTCAAGCTCGTTACTAGGCAACGTATTTGAGACACACAGATAGGCATCTGCGACAGCGAGGTATTCCTTTTCTCCCTCCGTAAGAACTGTATAGTGGTCAACAAAGTGGACATACCTTCTTCTTTTTGTTTTCTCATCGCTTTCCCATCCTGATTGGTTTTTGTTCTTCTCTCTTTGATCTCTAAGCCACATCCCTTCAAACATGAACTTACCATCCTCTTCTACAAAATAGTTGTTGAAGGTTTCTTTCTGCTCTTTTGTAATCTCTAAAAGTTTTAGGGGGAACATACTAGATTAATATTAAATTAATCTCCCATTATATCACCACAAAGGAAAATTTTTACTTCCTTCTACTGTACTCCCACATACCAATACTTGTAGCAATGGAGAGATTCAAAGAATCTATCTCCTTGGAATGAGGAATAAACACCCTCTGACCTAAATCCTTGTAACTACTCTCTAATCCTCGACCCTCATTCCCTTGTATAAAGGAAAAGGGCTCTTTAAAATCAACATCTAAAATATTCTTACCACCACCTAACATAAAGGGATAGAAAGAATGACCCTTACAAGAGTCTGTATAGGCCTTAATTGAATCGAAATACATAAAATTGACTCTGAACAAAGCTCCCATCGTAGACCTAACAACAAGAGGATCAAAAATATCTACACCTGGTTTAATAATAGCTAAATTCCTAAACCCAAAACCAACCATACTTCTCATAATCGTACCTAAATTCCCTGTATTGCTAGGATTAACAAGTACAATATGATTCTCATTTACCTCTAACTCAGTCTCATACTTCTCAAAAACACCTACAACATATGTATTTTCTTTGTAGGAAATCTTGTCAATTAACCTACTGTTCTCTTCAAAAGCAATATTCTCCTTCTCACATATTTCTCTAATTTCTTCTACCCCCTCACTTTTAAGACCCTCTGTTTTTACCAAAACTTTCAGAACTTTCTCTTTTTGGAATTTGAGTAAATCAAGAACTGGGTATGCTCCAAATGCATACGAAAAGGAATATTTTTTCTGATATCTTTTTATTTTTGGTAGTTGCATATATTACTTTCTATTCTGAATTAACTTATTTCTAATCTCATTCCCATATCCCATGATCAAGGCTAAGTACGAGACTATTTGAGCCCACAGCGAGATACTTTCAAAGGAAATACTAAGATATACAGAGGAGATAGACAAGAAAACCAAAGAGAAGAGTCTCCAAAAGTTAATATCTTGAAAAAACCATTGTTTTGTAAAAAACAGATGTTTAGGTAAAACAATTCCCAAAAGTATGAAAAGTAGTAGGATTCCTTTTGATATTACCATAGCCAAGATAGCCTCCTGCCCTGTAAAGGAGAATGCTTCAAATATTATTAACAAAAGGAATATGAAAGAGAAAAGGAGAGAGCGTTTTCCTTTTGTTTTGAGATATTGAAAGAAAAAATACAAAAAGAATACAGATTGAAAAACGATTAAGAGTACATGAGCATATGTTGAAAAACCTTCTGGAAATATTTCTTGCTTAAACAAAAATGGTAGAAAGAAGGCAAAAAGGGTGCACGCAAAAAGAACGATGTATTGTATTGAGATATGTACTTTGTCAATTTTTTGATTATTTTCTACATTCATACATTAAAGAATATCACAAAATACAAGAAAGGGGGGCTACCTTGGAGTAATTAGTGGTATAATTACTATATCTAAATTGTTATGTTTAATTAAATGGATTTAGAAAATAATGATATTGAATTTGGAGTAATTAGTGGTATAATTACTATATCTAAATTGTTATGTTTAATTAAATGGATTTAGAAAATAATGATATTGAATTAGGTAATGGGCGTGATAATTTCGAATATATTAATCCAAGTACTTTTGAGGGGTTAGTATTCCCTGAAAACTTACCTACCTATGAAGGTGAAGGGGAAACATCATTTTCAGAGAAATATGATGCAGAGAAAAAGGCATATCTTAACAGTTTGGGAGTTGAAATCCCTGAGGAATGGGAAAAAGATAGGGCTATGTTTATTAGTTCTTTTGTTGTTACTGGAGTTTTTTTAGTTTTAGAAAGTGTAAAGAGAGATGATGCTGAGAATTTTGAAGCAGTGCTAATTGATAAAAACAAACAGTTAAAAGATGCAAGGGTTGATACCTATGGATATAGGAGAAGATTAGCTAATGGATTACTTGTGGAAGATTATCATAGAAATTTAGGGTTTTCTGCTAATCCTCAGAAGAAAGTTTCTAGAGAAGAATTAAGACAGGTTGTAGAGCTTGTAGCAGAACAGCTTGGGCAAAGATAATTAACAAAATACAATAGAAAAGGTATATTCTATATATGCCAATACTTAATCACAATAACGGAGATATCAATTACGAAGTTAATGGCGAAGGGGACCCTATTGTTTTGATTCATGGCTTTGGACTAGATAGTAGAATATGGGGGAAACATGTAGAAGAACTATCTAAAACAAACAAAGTAATCACATATGATTTGAGGGGTTTCGGAAAGTCTTCTCTCCCAAGCGGGACTTATAGCCATTCAGAAGACTTACACGAGTTACTTAAAGAATTAAATATTCAAAATCCTAAAATTGTTGGGCATTCGTTTGGAGGAGAGATAGCCGTAGAATATGCCTTAAGATATCCGAATGAAGTTAATAACTTAGTATTAATTTCACCATCTCGTCGGGACGTAAAATTAATTCCGGAATGGGAAATTTATAAAGAATTAGGCAAAGCAGGGGATATTGAGGGCTTAAGAAAAAGAATATTAGAAAATCCTACCTTTAAAGATTTTCAAGAGGGTTCGAAGGAAATGGAATTGATTAAAGAAATAATTAATGGTTACTCAGGTTTCCACTTTATGAATAGAGATCCAAGAGAGATTGTTGAAGGAAGTCAGGAACTTATGAATATACCTTGCCCTGTTGAAGTTGTAATTGCAGAAAGAGATGAGGAAGTACAAAAAGAGGTTGCAGAGAAATTTAAAAATGAAATTGGGATAGATGCAAAAGTTATTCCTAACTGTGGACATCTTGGGATTTTAGATAAGCCCGAGATTATTGAAATTATTAGAGAAGAGGGGAAAGAAGAATTCCATCGGGAGTCTTCTCTTGTTAATTAAATAAAGGGTTTCAAAGGATCACTGTCAGGTATTGAATCAACCTTTTAAAATTCAGCGAAAATGGCATCAATTCTGGCAATTTTTTGTAATTCTTCAATTTTACTCATTCCTTCCTTCAGGGAAATTACATATGAACTTTCTAGGTATATGGAATTCTCTGGTAGGTCTGTAATGGTTTTTAGTTGTTTTCTAACTGATTCTATTCCTTCGTTGCTTGTTTTGTACTCGCTATACTTTTCAGGAAGTTCAGAAATAGATTTAGAAAGAACTTGGTCGAACCCACTCTGTGAGATCCCTATTATGTGAATTTTTTTTGCTTTTAATTTTATAAAACGATTGATAACATCTAAAAACTCTACTTTTTCGTCAGGCAAGCTTGTAAATCCGTAACCTGCTCCGTGAAAGGCATATCTTGAAGAAATAATTCCGATTAGACCGTTTGGATTCAATCTGTCTTTACAAGACTTTAAGATATTATCTCTTTCATTGTCGAGAAACTGGTTTAGCGTACCGACTACTTCTTTTCTATCATAATATTTTCCTTCAAGTACCTCTCCTGCAACCACCCAATTGTGTCCTCCAGAAGACCAGGATCCATTAAAAAGAACAAGTCCGAATGATTTATCTTTAAGATAGCTATCATTTCCATTTATTTCGGCGATATCACCACTTAGGATTTCAACACCAAGGTCATTCTTTCTTTCGAGTTTTGGAGAACCCCACATTGATCTGTTTTCATTTGTATCTCCTGCCTGTTGATCTATTGCATATGCTTCTATTCCTTCCTCTTTAAACGAGTCTGATATATGAATATTTGATCCAAAACCGACATCAAGCAAAGCTCCTTTGTTGGATAGATTGAATTTGTTAATAATATATTTAGCTAGCTGTTTCTGTCTCTCTGGATTTTCGGAGAATCCTTCCGAAGAGCGAACACTAAAGAATATGTTAGCAGACATGTCAATGTTTCTTGAGATATCACTGAGTAAGTTATTCGGATCCTTTTCATCAATTAAATCAATATCCAGAAAATTTTTATCCCTAGAATCTTTTGGCTCACCAGAATTACTGCTTTCTTCAAATTCGGACATATTTTAAGTGTTCGTTAAATTATGAAAAAAATGGCGGAGAGAGAGGGATTCGAACCCCCGGTTTGGAAAACCAAACAAAGCTTTTCGAGAGCTTCCCTTTCAACCACTCAGGCATCTCTCCAATATCCATCATTATACCACGGAAATCTAAATGCTAACTAACTCCCTTTCCAAATTTCTCCTTGCATCCTGTTCAAATTCTAAAAACATTTCATCTGTGTAAAATATTCTTGGTTTTGAAAGAATTGATTGGAGAAATACTCTTCTACCATTCTTGAATACTTCACTAGGAATTTCAGAATACTCTTTTTTAATTCTTTCAAATATCTTGCTGTATTCCTCAAAACTGCCTCCCAAAGACATAAGGTCTGAATCTAAAAAGATTTTGGTGTCATAATTAGAATGTTTTGCAGGAATCTCGTGCTTTTTCGTAAGAAGAATTAAATCAACTACTTTCTTAACAAGATCTTCAGATACTCCTAAATCGGATAGCCTTTTTCTAGCGAAATTGGCACTTCTTTCTTCATTTTTACTGTCATGAATATCATAAATACAATCATGAAACCAAACAGCCAGCTGAACAGATACCCAATCTTCTATCCTGCCTACCCTTCTTTCTAAAAAAGAAAGCATCCTCTCAATATGCTTCAAATTATGGTAATACCTACCTTCCTGTTCATACATTTCTTTTAATTCAGAAAACAACAATTCAATCTCTGTCTTCTGCAAATCCATTCCAACAAACAAATGCGAAAAGTTTTTACTTAATTTCTTGATATCTAAATTCTTTTGAACTTTTTTCATTCAGAAACTTTAACGTTAGATTCTCTCTAATGGAACATATTCTCCAAAGGAAAGAACATCAACTTTGCTTAGTTTCTTTCTAATATCCCTGTACAGAAGTTTCTTTTGAAGAATTACAAATATTGGGTCTTTGTCCTTCTCATTACAAAGTAATACTAATGCTTTAGGGAAGTTCAATTTTGTTTGAACAAGCAGAGTATACATATTTCCCTTTTTACAAAAGTAGAAATCTTCAAGCATATACCATTCATACAGTTTCCCAACAGTTTCTATCCCCCTTGCAGTAATTTTATGTTTTGCAATTAAAGGTTTGGTACTACCAGCAGCATATATTGCAAAAAGGACAGAAATTATTGCAGCAATAAGATAATATTTACCAAGAACTGCAAGAAGTGAGATAAAGAGGAGTGAAATGACAACAATGATTAAAAAGTTCTTGCTTTGAAGCTTGATTTGATATCTCTCTGGAGCGGACCATTCAAAAAGTTTAATATTTTGGACAACCTTTTTTTTCTGAGCAGGGTCTTCTTCTAATTCCACTTTGCCTTCTACAATATTTCTCCTTCTTTTGTTTTTTTCCTCTTTAATAGCTTCTTTCTTTGCATTCGCAATACTCTGCTCCTTCTCTCGAAGAGCTTTCTCTCCTGTTAAGAAATCTGCTAATTTTTCCATGCTGTCATTTTCCATATTTCTTGGTTTATCATACCACAAAAAAGAGTAACAATAGAACAACAAGGATTCCAATACCCCAAGGGAAGCTGATTATGTGGAAGATGTGTAACGCGAAAACAACAAGAATACCTAAAGAAATGAAGAGGGAAAATTTAACACTTTCTCTGATTCTTAATTTCTCGGGCATTTCTTTCTTAAATATTTTGTATGAATGATAGAAAATCAAATTTAAGAGAGAGAGAAGTGAGAGAAGAGAGAAGGTTACAAATACA
>Ga0209202_1000815_pt1 | contig 21856 bp, 25 predicted proteins | sample AD_UKC032_MetaG_FD_184416 | JGI IMG/M metagenome (GOLD analysis project Ga0209202, IMG submission 184416) | Active sludge microbial communities of municipal wastewater-treating anaerobic digesters from USA - AD_UKC032_MetaG (SPAdes) (version 2) | ecosystem: Engineered > Bioreactor > Anaerobic >... | reverse complement strand
CGCGTGCCTTGTCCAGTTCGCGCTGGCCGAGCCAGTCGCGCAGGTGCTTCTCCGTGTAGGAGTCCAGGGTCGGCGGCAACATCGTCGAATCAGGTAAGCAGCAGGCCGATGAGTGCGGCAAGCAGCAGCGCGATGATCGCCAGCCAGCGGTTCTGCTGCTGCTGCGAGGCGATCAGGCGTTCGAACAGCGGCTGCAGATCGGCTGCCGGCTCGCGCGCCAGCGACTGGTGCACGAGGCGCGGCAACTGCGGCAGGGTGCGCGCCAGGTAGGGCGCTTCCTGCTTGAAGGTGCGCATCAGCCCGCGCCAGCCGACCTGTTCGCTCATCCAGCGCTCGAGGAAAGGCTTGGCGGTGGTCCACAAGTCAAGTTCCGGGTCGAGCTGGCGGCCGAGGCCTTCGATGTTGAGCAGCGTCTTCTGCAGCATCACCAGTTGCGGCTGGATCTCGACATTGAAGCGGCGCGAGGTCTGGAACAGGCGCAGCAGCACCTTGCCGAAGGAGATGTCCTTCAGCGGGCGGTCGAAGATCGGCTCGCAGACGGCGCGGATCGCCGCTTCGAACTCATCGACGCGGGTGTCCTTGGGCGCCCAGCCGGATTCGATGTGCGCTTCGGCGACCCGCTTGTAGTCGCGGCGGAAGAAGGCGAGAAAATTCTGCGCCAGGTAGTTTTTGTCGGAATCGGTCAGTGTGCCGACGATGCCGAAATCGAGCGCGATGTAGCGGCCGTCGGCGGCGACGAAGATGTTGCCGGGGTGCATGTCGGCATGGAAAAAGCCGTCGCGGAAGACCTGGGTGAAGAAGATTTCGACCCCGGCGGCGGAAAGCCGCGACAGATCGATGCCGTCGGTGCGCAGCTTGTCGATCTGCGAGATCGGCGTGCCCTTCATCCGTTCCATGACCATTACCGTCGAAGTGCAGAAATCCCAATGCACCTCGGGCACCACCAGCAGCGTCGAATCGGTGAAGTTGCGCCGCAGTTGCGAGGCGTTGGCCGCCTCGCGCATCAGGTCCAGCTCATCGCGCAGGTACTTGGCGAACTCGGCGACCACCTCGCGCGGCTTCAGGCGCTTGCCGTCCGACCATAGCTTTTCGAGCAGCAGCGCGAAGCTGTCCATCAGTGCCAGATCGTGCTCGATTACCGACAGCATGTTGGGGCGCAGGATTTTGACCGCCACCTCGTGGCTGCCATCCTCGTCGCGCAGGCGGGCGAAATGCACCTGGGCGATCGACGCCGACGCTATCGGCTGCGGGTCGAATTCGGCGAACACCTCGCTCGCCGGGCGGCCGCCGTAGGCCTTCTCGATCTCGGCCAGCGCCAGATGCGAGTCGAAGGGCGGTACACGATCCTGCAACTTGGCCAGCTCGTCGGCGATGTCGGCCGGCATCAGGTCGCGCCGGGTCGACAGCACCTGGCCGAATTTGACGAAGATCGGCCCTAAAGCTTCGAGCGCCATGCGCAATCGCACCGCACGCGGCGCCGAAAGATCGCGCCAGAACTGTAGGGTGTTGGACAGACGCACCAGACGGCCGCTCGGCTCGTGTTCGAGCACCATTTCGTCCAGGCCATAGCGGCTGGCGACGGAGGCGATCTTGAGCAGACGGAAAATGCGCATGGACGGCGGAGGCGGGCTGGCCGGGAAAGTCAAACGGGCATGTTAACACGCAGGCGGGGAATTGGCCTGCGTAACGTGGCATCTTTGCACAAGTCGTTAGCGGCCTCCCGGGGCTTGAAGATGCACCATGCGCTGTACCGGATGACTTTGCCATTCAGGAAATATTTCCTGGAAAATCCGATGCTCGCCTTCGATAATGCGGGTGCATCCCGATGGCACCCCGGCCAGATTTTCACCAGTACCGCTCAAGCGCAGCCTTCAGAAAACCATGTCCTCCATGCACCTCCTCACGCTGCGCTTTTACGACGACGCGCTCGAGCAGGCCTTTTTCAGGGCCAATCTGACGCGAACGCGGCAGCAGGGGCAGATTGCCTGTCTGGTCGGGATGTTCGTGTACATCCTGCATGGCGTTCTCGATCAATGGTTCGTCGCGCCGGACGACATGATGCGGGTGTGGCTGGTGCGTGGCGTGGCGCTCTGTGTGCCGGTCCTGGTGTTGCTTATTTCCATGACGTCCTGCTTCGACCGCTGTCCGCATTTCCTGCTGGCGCTGGTCGGCGCGGCGGCCGGCGTCGGGCTGATGGCGATGCAGGTCAACTTGCCGGTCGAAAGTGCGTCGTACTACTACCCGATGATGGTGCTGGTGACTTTCTACACCTACAATTTTATCGGGACGCGCTTCATCTACGCGCTTGGGGTCGATCTTGCATTGCTCGCAGCCTATAACGTTTTGTTTGGCCTGTTTGTCGATTACCCCCTGCATACGCTGATCGGACACAATTTCTTTATCGTTTCGGCCAATCTGATCGGTGGTTCCGCCGGCTATCTCGCCGAGCAGCAGCGCCGCGTTCTTTTCGTGCGCGAACAGGAACTCGATGCCGAACGGCAGCATCATTTGCAGCGCTCCCTGCATGACGGGCTGACCGGCCTGCCCAACCGCGACCTGCTGTACGACCGCATCGTGCAGGCCGAGCATGGGGCGCGGCGCCACGGCACGCTGGCCTGCGGTTATTTCCTCGACCTGGATGGTTTCAAGAACGTCAACGACAGCTTTGGCCACAAGGTGGGCGACCACGTACTGCATGATATCGCCCAGCGACTGCGGGTTGCCGTGCGCGCCAGCGATACCGTGGCGCGCATCGGCGGCGACGAATTTTTTGTGCTGGCCGAAGACATCGGTAACGAAGCGGCGGCCCATGCCCTGGCGCGCAAGCTGTTGCAGGAAATCTCGGCGCCGCTGCCTTCCCTGCCCGATCAGGCGCAGATCGGTGCCAGCATCGGCCTGTGCATTTTCCCCTACGAGGGCATGACCGTTTCGGATCTGATCCATCGTGCCGACGAGGCGATGTACCGGGTCAAGACTTCGGGCAAGGGCAATTTTTCCGCCGCCGATACCTCCGTGCCCGAACCCATGGTTTCGTGGGCCGGTTCGCGACAGGCGGAACGGGTCTGATGTCGCTGCCGGCAATGTGTCGCGAATACTGAAATCCTGACGAGAGGAAGGCATGAACTACGAACATTTTGTCGTTGCATCCGCGGGCGTCGTCGAGTTCATCGGCGTTGCCGTGCTGTTGCTCGGGGCGCTCGTCGCGGCGCTGGTCTTTGTGCGCCGGTTGGCGGGCGGTACGACTTTCCAGGAGGCCTACCACGCCTTGCGCGCCGATCTTGGCCGGGCAATCCTGCTCGGCCTGGAGTTGCTGGTGATCGCCGACATCATCGGCACCGTGGCCATCGAGCCGAACCTGCAGAATCTCGGCGTGCTGGCAGTGATCGTGGCGATCAGGACGGTGCTCAGCTTCACGCTCGAGCTGGAAGTCAGCGGGCGCTGGCCCTGGCAGCGTGCGCCGGCGCCGGCCGCGGAAGAGCGCAACGCCTGACGCGATGTCGCTGAGCCACGGTTTTCCCCCGGTGGCCGCGCCGGGCGCCCGGGTGCTGATCCTCGGCAGCATGCCCGGCCAGGCTTCGTTGCGGGCCGGCCAATACTACGCCCATGAGCGCAACGCCTTCTGGCGGATCATGGGCGACCTGCTCGGCGCCGGGCCAGAACTGCCCTACGCGCAGCGACTGGAAAAGCTGACGGGGGCAGGCATTGCCCTGTGGGACGTGATCGCCGCCTGCGAGCGGGTCGGCAGCCTCGATGCCGACATTGTCGGCAGTAGCGTGGCGCCCAACGATTTTGCGGCTTTTTTTGCCGTTCACCGCGACATTGCCCGGGTGTTCTTCAACGGGGCGGCGGCCGAGACGGCATTTCGCCGCCATGCGCTTCCCGGCTTGGCCGGGGCTTCGTTACGGCTTATCCGCCTGCCATCGAGCAGCCCGGCCCATGCGGCGCGCAGTTACGCCGAAAAACTGACCGCCTGGTCGGCGATTCTTGGCCCTTCCTGGCCCGCCGAATAATCAGGTTTCGGCAGCGTATAATCGCCCCTTTGCTTTTTCAGCCCCAGATCAATGGCCCACGATGTCAAATCACAGCTGACCGCCCTGCTGCAGCAGGCGCTGGCCAGTGTTGCGCCGACCGCGACCGATACCCCGATCCATCTCGAACGTCCGCGCGACCCGACGCATGGCGATTTTGCGACCAACCTGGCGATGCAACTGGCCAAGGCGCTGAAGAAAAATCCACGCGAAATCGCCAATCAACTGCTGGCCGAGCTGCCGGTGTCGGTGCTGGTCGCCAAGGCGGAAATCGCCGGGGCCGGCTTCATCAATTTCACGCTCGATACGCGGGCCAAGATCGGTGTCGTCGGCGCCGTGCTCTACGATGGCGCCAACTTCGGCCGCTCGTCGCTGGGCGGTGGGCGCAAGGTGCAGGTCGAGTTCGTTTCGGCCAATCCGACCGGCCCGTTGCATGTCGGCCACGGGCGCGGCGCCGCTTATGGCGCTTCGCTGTCCAGCTTGCTGGCCTTCGCCGGATGGGATGTGACGCGCGAGTATTACGTCAATGACGCCGGCCGCCAGATGGACATCCTGGGGCTGTCGACCTGGCTGCGCTACCTGGAACAGCACGGCCAGACCCTGCCCTTCCCGCCCAACGCCTACCAGGGCGGCTACGTGCGCGACATGGCGCAGCAGATGACGGTCGCCCACGGCGCCAAGTACGTCCGCGACGCGGCTGCCGTGGTGGCCGGCACACCGGGCCTGCCGGAAGCCGGCCGCGCCGACGACGAGGCCAAGCAGCAGCGCGAACTGCATCTCGATGCGCTGATCGCCCAGGCCAAGGAACTGCTCGGCCCGGACTGGGAATACGTGCACCAGCATGCGCTGAACGAACAACTGGCCGATTGCCGCGACGATCTGGAAGAGTTCGGCGTTCATTTCGACGTCTGGTTCTCGGAAAAAGCGCTCTACGACACCGGGCTGGTCGCGCGCTGTGTGGCCCTGCTGGAAAAGAAGGGCCATCTCTACGTACAGAATGGCGCGAAATGGTTCAAATCGACGGCCTTCGGCGACGAAAAGGATCGCGTCGTCCAGCGCGAGAACGGTCTCTACACCTACTTCGCGTCCGACATCGCCTACCACCTGAACAAGTTCGAGCGCGGTTTCGACAAGGTCATCAACATCTGGGGCGCCGACCACCACGGCTACATCCCGCGCGTCACCGGCGCCATCAAGGCGCTCGATCTCGATGCCGACAAGCTGCAGGTGGCGCTGGTGCAGTTCGCAGTGCTCTATCGCAACGGCCAGAAGGCTTCGATGTCCACGCGCTCCGGCGAGTTCGTCACGCTGCGCGAGCTGCGCAAGGAAGTCGGCAACGACGCCTGCCGTTTCTTCTACGCGCTGCGCAAGTCGGATCAGCACCTCGATTTCGACCTCGACCTGGCCAAGAGCCAGACCAACGAAAATCCGGTCTATTACATCCAGTACGCCCACGCCCGCATCTGCTCGGTGATCGCCCAGTGGGGTGGTGCGAATGGGGGTGATGTGGCGACGCTGGCCGATGCCGATCTGGCGCTGCTCGCCAACCCGCGCGAACTGGCCATCGCCAACAAGCTGGCCGAGTTCCGCGACGTGATCGAGAACGGTGCCCGCGATCTGGCGCCGCACCTGATCGCCTTCTACCTCAAGGATCTGGCCGGCGAGTTCCATGGCTGGTATAACGCGGAACGCATGCTGGTCGACGATGTGGCGCTGCGCGATGCGCGCGTCGCGCTTGCCACTTCGGTTCGCCAGGTGATCCGCAACGGTCTCGCCATTCTGGGCGTCAGCTGCCCGGAATCGATGTAAGGAAAGCCCATGACTCGCGATATGAAACCGCGCAAAAGCCAGCCGGCGAAGAAAAAATCCGGCGGTGGCACCCTGATCGGCATGTTCATCGGCCTCGTGCTCGGGGTGGTCGCAGCCGCCGGCGTGGTCTGGTACATGAACAAGTCGCCGCTACCGTTCAACAAGACGGTGCAGACGCCGCAGCAGGCGAAGCCGGAAGGCATGGCGGCCAACGGCAACATCAACGGCAAGGCCGCGTCGCAGCCGGCACAACCGGGCCAGCCACTGGCGCTGCCCGGCAAGCCGGGTGACCCGATTCCCGAAAAGCGCTTCCAGTTCTACGACATCCTGCCCGGCAAGGCCGACGCGGTGCCGGACAAGGCCGCCAAGCCCGAGGTGAAGAAGGAAGAGCCGAAGAAGGAAGAAAAGAAAGAGGAGGCCAAGAAGGAAGAGGTCAAGGAGAGCAAGACGCCGCTCTTCCTGCAGGCTGGCTCCTTCAGCACCGCGCAGGACGCCGACAACCAGAAGGCCAAGCTCGCTTTCATGGGTATCGAGGCGGTCATTCAGCAGGTGATGATTCAGGACAAGACCTTCTATCGCGTGCGCGTCGGCCCCTTCACGCGCATCGATGAATTGAACAAAACCCGCGCCGAGCTGGCCAAAAACGGCATCGACGCCCAGTTGGCCAAAAACAAGGAGTAAGGCATGAAATTCGACCGTCGCAGTTTCGTTAGCAGCATTTTCGCCCTTGGCGCCGCGTTGACCGTGGCGATGCCGGTCATGGCGCAGACCGCCGGCAAGGATTACACGCCGATCATGCCGGCGCAGCCGACCGACGATCCGGCAAAGATCGAAGTCCTCGAATTCTTCAGCTACGGTTGCCCGCACTGCAACGACTTTCATCCGCTGATTTCCGCCTGGGCCGCCAAGCAATCGGGTGACGTGGTCTTCAAGCGGGTGCCGGTCAGCTTCGGCCGCGCCGCCTGGGCCAATGCGGCCAAGCTCTATTACACGCTGGAAGCGACCGGCGACCTGGCGAAGCTGGACGGCGACGTGTTCAAGGCCATTCACAGCGAGCGGGTCAATCTGTTCGACGAGAAGACCATCCTCGAATGGGTGACCAAGAAGGGTGTCGATCCGAAGAAATTCAGCGAAACCTTCAATTCCTTCGGTGTCATGAGCAAGGTCAAGCGTGCCGACCAGATGGCGCAGGCTTACAAGATTTCCGGTGTGCCCGCGATCGCGGTCGACGGTAAATATCTGGTCGGCGGCCAGAGCTTCGGCGAAGTGCTGGCGACGACCGACAAGCTGATCGCCAAGGCGCGCAGCGAGAAGCCGGCCAAGAAATAAGCGGCCTTGAAGGTCTTCATCACGGGCGCCTCGTCGGGCATCGGCGAGGCGCTCGCCGTTTACTACACCGCAAAGGGCGCGACCCTCGGGCTGGCGGCGCGCCGGGCCGAGGTGCTTGAGGCGCTGAACCGGCGGCTCGGCGGTGGCCACGCCTGCTATGCGCTCGATGTCGCCGACGCGCCGGCGCTGCATGCGGCGGCCGGCGATTTCATCGCTCGCTGCGGCGCGCCGGACATCGTTATCGCCAGTGCCGGCGTCTCGGCCGGCACCCTGAGCGAATACGAGGAAGACCTCGAAGCTTTTCGCCGGGTAATGGACACCAACGTTTACGGTATGGCGGCGACCTTTGCCCCGTTCATCAAGGCAATGCAGGCGGTCGGCGGCGAGAAGCGGCTGGTCGGCATCGCCTCGGTCGCCGGCATTCGCGGCCTGCCGGGGGCAGAGGCCTATTCGGCATCGAAGGCGGCGGCCATCGCCTATCTCGAAAGCCTGCGTCTCGAAATGCGCGCCGGCAACATCAAGGTGGTGACTATCGCGCCGGGTTATATCGAAACGCCGATGACTGCGGTCAACCCCTACAAAATGCCGTTTTTGCTCCCGGCGAACCAGGCTGCCGAACGATTCGCCGCTGCCATCGAGCGCGGCGTCAGCTACACGGTGATTCCCTGGCAGATGGGCGTCGTCGCCAAAGTCCTGCGCGTTTTGCCGAACTGGCTCTACGACCGCTTATTTACAAGCGCCCCGCGCAAGCCGCGCGGCTTGCTAAAATAGCTCGATGCCAGAACTCAAGATCAATGGCGAAGCTCGCCAATTTCCCGACCCGCTGACCGTCGCCGGCCTGATCGACCAGCTCGGCTACGCCGGCAAGCGCATCGCCGTCGAAAAGAACGGTGAAATCGTTCCGAAGAGCCAGCACGCCACGACCGCGCTCGCCACCGGCGACCAACTCGAAATCGTCGTCGCCGTCGGCGGCGGCTAAGGAGCAAACTCCATGCATCAACTGACCATCGCCGGCAAGGCGTACCGTTCCCGTTTGCTGGTCGGCACTGGCAAATACAAGGATTTCGCCGAGACGCGCGCGGCCATCGATGCCTCCGGCGCCGAGATCGTCACCGTTGCCGTCCGGCGTGTAAACATTGGCCAGGACGCCAGCCAGCCGAACCTGCTCGATGCCCTGCCGCCGTCGCAATTCACCATCCTGCCCAACACCGCCGGCTGTTACAACGCCGATGACGCTGTGCGCACGCTGCGTCTGGCGCGCGAACTGCTCGATGGACATCCGCTGTGCAAGCTTGAAGTCCTCGGGGACCCGACCAGTCTCTTCCCGAACATGCCGGAAACCTTGAAGGCCGCCGAGACGCTGGTCAAGGATGGATTCGAGGTCATGGTCTACTGCTCGGACGACCCGATTCAGGCAAGGATGCTGGAAGACATCGGCTGCGTCGCGGTGATGCCGCTGGCCTCACTGATCGGCTCCGGCATGGGCATCCTCAATCCGTGGAACCTGCGCCTGATCATCGACAACGCCAAGGTGCCGGTGATCGTCGATGCCGGCGTCGGCACCGCGTCGGACGCGACCATTGCCATGGAACTGGGTTGCGATGGGGTGCTGATGAATACCGCCATCGCGCACGCGAAGAATCCGGTGCTGATGGCCAGCGCCATGAAGAAGGGTGTCGAGGCCGGGCGCGAAGCCTATCTCGCCGGGCGCATGCCGCGCAAGCTGTATTCGGCCGACCCGTCGTCGCCGACCTCGGGGCTGATCGGCTCATGAGCGAAGTGCCACTGATCCATCCCGCCGCCGAAGGCGACGAGGGCGAATACACGGCGGGCCGCCACGGTCACGGCCACATCAAGAGCTACGTCCGCCGTGCCGGCCGCATGTCGGCCGCGCAGGAGAATTACTACGCCGAGATGATGCCGAAGATCGGTGTCGTCTACGCGCCGCAGCCCATCGACCTGGTTGCGGTCTACGGGCGAAACAACCCGAAAATCCTCGAAATCGGCACCGGCATGGGTGAAACCACGGCCAAAATTGCCGATGCCAACCGCGACAACGACTACCTCGGCGTTGAAGTTCACGTGCCGGGCGTCGGGGCACTGTGCAAGCAGATCGCCGAGCGTGGTCTGGACAACCTGCGCATCTGCCAGCACGACGCCGTCGAAGTCGTCCGCGACATGCTGCCGGAAGCCTCGCTCGATGGTGTTCACGTCTTCTTCCCCGATCCGTGGCACAAGGCCCGACACAACAAGCGCCGCTTGATCCAGTCGCCCTTCGTCGCGCTGCTCGCCTCCCGTCTCAAGCCTGGTGGTTACTTCCACTGCGCCACTGACTGGGAAGAGTACGCCCACCAGATGCTGGAAGTGCTCTCCGCCGAGCCTGCGCTGGTCAATTCCGCCGACGGCTTCGCCCCGCGTCCCGAATACCGGCCGCTGACCAAGTTCGAGAATCGCGGCATCCGCCTCGGTCACGGCGTCTGGGACGTCATTTTCAAGAAGCGCTAAGTCCGCTTTTTTCTGAAAGAATTTCCATGTGGTTCAAGAACCTGCAGCTTTACCGTTTGCCCGCGCCGTGGCCCGTCGACCTCGCCAAGTTCGAGGAACAACTGGCGCGCGGCCCGTTCGTCAAATGCCCGAGCAACCAGCCGATGAGTCGCGGCTGGGTGTCGCCGCGCCGTGATGGCGCCCTGGTTTTTTCGCTCAATCGGCAGTGGCTGATCGCGCTCTCCGTCGAGCAACGCCTGCTGCCCTCGTCGGTGGTTAACGAAGAGGTCAAGGAACGCGCCGAGGCGATGGAAGCCCAGCAGGGCTACGCGCCCGGCCGCAAGCAGCTCAAGGAAATGCGCGAGCGCGTCACCGAGGAACTGATGCCGCGCGCCTTTACCCGTCGCCGCAGCACCTTCGTCTGGATCGACCCGCAAGCCGGCTGGTTCTGCGTCGATGCCAGCAGCCCGGCCAAGGCCGAAGAAGTCATCGAACACCTGCGCCATTGCCTCGACGACTTCCCGCTGACCCTGCTCCACACCCAGCTTTCGCCGCAATCGGCGATGGCCGACTGGCTGGCCGGCGGCGACGCCCCAGCCGGCTTCACCATCGACCGCGACTGCGAGCTGAAGGCGGTCGGCGAGGAAAAGGCGGCGGTGCGCTATGTCCGCCATCCGCTCGAAGGTGACGAGGTCAAGGCGCATCTGGCGAGCGGCAAACTGCCGACCCGCCTGGCGCTGACCTGGGACGACCGGATTTCCTTCATCCTCAGCGAGAAGCTGGAGGTCAAGCGCCTCGCTTTCCTCGACCTGCTGAAAGAAGAAGCCGAGAAAAGTGCGGAACACGCCGACGAGCAGTTCGACGCCGATTTCGCGCTGATGACCGGCGAGCTGTCGCGCTTCCTGCCGCAACTGGTGGCAGCGCTGGGCGGCGAGGTTGTGGAGGAAAAGTGAGCGCCTGCTACTGCGGCAGCGGCAAATCCTACGAGGCCTGTTGCGGTCGACTGCATTCCGGGGCCGAAAATGCCGCAAGCGCCGAAGCCCTGATGCGTTCGCGCTACAGCGCCTACGTGCTGAAGCTGGAAGACTACCTGCTCGCCACCTGGCACCCGGACACCCGGCCCGCCGAACTAGATCTCGATGCCGACGATACCAAGTGGCTGGGCCTGGACGTGAAGAAGCACGTCCAGCAGGACGAGACCCACGCCACCGTCGAATTCGTCGCCCGCTATCGCATTGCCGGCAAGGGGTATCGACTGGACGAACTGAGCCGCTTCGTAAAGCAGGACGGCCGCTGGTATTACCGCGACGGCGAACTGCGCTGAGCAGTCGGTCGCTGTTGCGGAAACTCAGTGTCGATGTAGTGCCCGCGCCTTGAGCAGCGGAATTTTTCGGGCGGGTGCCTTTGTTGCGGTCGACTCCGAAAAATGGGCAATAATGGACGCTGGGAGCAGCCGCCAAAGCCGCCCCGTTTGAAGCACATTTAATTGACGGAGGTCAGCATGCATCAAAACTCATTCATGCGCGGCGCAGCTCGGGCGCTTTCGGCGACTGGCCTGGCGTTCGCCCTGTTCGCTGCCCAGCCGGCAGCCGCCGACGTACCGCTGGTCGATGGCACGCTCTGGGTCAAGTCCAGCGAGGACGTCAAGAAGGCTTATCTGGTCGGCCTGGCCAACATGGTGCAGCTCGAAGTCGCCTACAACGCCAACGATCCGCTGCCCGAAAAAAGCAGCTTGTCGCCGCGTTTCGCCAAGGGGCTGACCGGTCAGACGCTGGCCAGCGTCCAGGAAGCGCTGGACAAATGGTATTCGGCGAACCCGGGCAAGCTGCAGCGCCCGGTGATCGAAACGATCTGGTTCGAGATTGCCCTGCCGGGTCTCAAGGCCGGCAAGTAAAGGAGCAGAAAATGAAGAAGACAGGATACGCAGTGGCATTGATCGCGGCGCTGGCCGCCACGGCATGCACGGACATGACGCCGCGCCAGCAGGGCACGCTCAGCGGCGGCGCGATCGGCGCTGCTGCAGGTGCCGGGATCGCTTCGATCGCCGGTGGCAGCGCCTGGACGGGGGCTGCAGTGGGCGCCGCAGTGGGCGGAACCGCCGGCTATATCAAGGGTAATCGCCAGCAGTAAAGTTGCTCCGGCAGATAGGAAGAGCCGCTTCGGCGGCTCTTTTTCCGTTTACGAATACGATCGACAAATTGAAATTCCTGCAGCGTCTTTTCCCACCGCTCGCGTTCTTCGGCGGTTTCGCCTGGGATGCCCTGACCATCGGCCAGCGCGTCAAGCCGCTCGACCTCTGGGTGCTTGGCGCCTTCCTGCTGGCCGCCGGCGGTTTGATCCTGTGGCTGGCCCGGCGCGAGGCAAAAGGTTCGGTCGCGCCGGTCGGCGCCGGCTGGTGCGGGCGCCTGGCCGGGGTCGTCTGGCAGGCGCCCTACCTGCTGCTCCAGTTCTTCTTCGGCGGCATTTTTTCGGCGCTGTTCATCCTTTATTTCAAAAGCTCCGGCTATCTCGGTACCTGGCTCACGGCATCCCTGCTCGGCGCACTGCTGGTCGCCAACGAGTTTATCGGCAAGCAGTACGACCGCCGGTTCACGCTGGTCTGGGCGCTGTTTGCGCTGAACGCCATCCTGTTCTTCAATTTTGCCCTGCCGCATGCGCTGGGCAGCCTGGACCCCTTGTGGTTCTACGTTTCCACGGTGACCGGCGCGCTGCTGGCACATGGTTTGTGGCGTCTGGCACCGGGACGGCCAGGGCGGATATTTCCCGCCTGGATACTGGTTGCTGCCTTGCTGCTGGCCTGGCGGCTCGACATGATCGCGCCGGTGCCGCTGGTCAGGCAGGACATGGCGGTCGGCCACGATTTCGTGCGCGAAGGCGACCGTTTCGCCTTGCAGGTCGAGGCGCCGCCGTGGTGGCAGTTCTGGCGGGATCAGGCGGCCGTGGCGCATGTGGCGGAAGGCGAAAAACTGTACGGTGTGAGCGCGGTGTTCGCCCCGCTCGGGGTGACAGCGGCGCTCGAACATCGCTGGGAGGTGCGCGACAAGGACGGTTGGCGGTTGGTATACCGCACCCGTTTTCACAGTAGCGGCGGCCGTGAGCGGGGGTTTCGCGGCTATTCCTGGGTGTTGAACCCGCGGCCCGGCGAGTGGCGTCTGATCGTAGCGACGCAGGATGGACGGACGATAGGCATTTTTCCTGTAAACGTTGAGCGTGGGGTACCGTTGTCGGATGAACTGCGGCTGCGCGAATTCTGAGGCATTCCAGGCGCCGGTTTTTGGGTCACAATGCGCTCCGTTCGAACGATTTTCGGTAAAGGTTAGGTAGCGGGATGCGGGCAATCGGCAATTTTCTGTGGTTCATTCTGGGCGGTTTCCTGATGGGGCTCGCGTGGTGGCTGGTCGGCCTGATCGCACTGGTGACCATCGTCGGCATCCCCTGGGCGCGGGCCAGTTTCGTCATCGGCCAGTTCTCGTTCTTTCCCTTCGGCAAGGAAGCGATCAGCCGCAAGGAACTGCACCAGGAAGACGACATCGGCACCGGCGCCCTCGGTCTGCTGGGCAACATCCTCTGGTTCGTCTTCGCCGGCCTGTGGCTGGCCATCGGCCACCTCGCCTCGGCCGTGGCCTGCTTCGTCACCATCATCGGCATCCCGTTCGCGTTGCAGCACCTGAAGCTGGCGGGCATCGCGCTGGCCCCGATCGGCAAGACCATCGTCACCACCGAGGTTGCCGAAGCGGCGCGGGCGGCCAATGCCGCGACGACGGTGGGCGCCCTGCGCAGCGACAAGTGAGTTGCGCAATCCGCTGCAGCCGGTTGCCTGGATGAGCGCTTGTTTGCGATCATCGGGCAAGAACAGGAGAAAACGATGAACCCTGGCGAGGCGTCCTGGAAGGAATATTCGGTGCTCGTGGTCGATGACGAGCCGGGCATGCTCAGTTTTCTGCAGCGCGCGCTCGACCAGCGCTGCGGCAGTGTCGATGGCGCAGGTAGTGTCGAACAGGCAGCGACCTTGCTCAGGCGGCGCCTGTATGACCTGATCGTCCTCGACATCGCCTTACCGGGGCGTTCGGGCATCGACTGGCTGCACGACCTGCGTGACGAAGGCTATGCCGGCGACGTGGTGCTGATGACGGCTTATGCCGACCTCGATACCGCGATCGACGCCCTGCGCGCCGGGGCTGCCGATTTCCTGCTCAAACCGTTTTCGCTGGCGCAGATGCTCAATGCCATGCAGCGCTGTTTCGAACGCTCGCGGCTGGTGCGGGAAAACTTCGTGCTGCGCCGCGAATTGGGGGCGCTCGATGTCGAGGGAATGGTCGGCCAATCGGCGGCGATGCGCGAGGTCTGCGACCGCCTCAAGCGTATTGCGCCGACCCCGGCCACCGTGTTGCTCAGCGGTGAATCCGGCACCGGCAAGGAAGTCGCCGCGCGCGCCCTGCACGCCATGAGCACCCGCGCTGCCGGGCCTTTCGTGCCGCTCAATTGCGCGGCGATTGCCGCCGAACTGATCGAGTCGGAGCTCTTTGGACATGTCCGTGGCGCCTACACCGGTGCCCAGCAAAGCCGCGAAGGGCTCTTCTACTATGCGCGCGGGGGCACGCTTTTTCTCGACGAAGTTTCCGAATTGCCGGCGGCGGCGCAGGCCAAGCTGCTACGCGTGCTGGAGGAGCGGCGCCTGCGTCCGGTCGGATCGGAACAGGAAATTCCGGTCGATGTGCGGGTCATCGCGGCGACCAACCGGGATCTCAGAGCCGAGGTCGCCGCCCAGCGCTTTCGCCATGATCTCTATTACCGCCTGCAGGTGGTCGAAGTGACCTTGCCGCCGCTGCGCGATCGTCCGGAAGATCTGCCGCCGCTGGTCGCGCATTTCATCGCCCAGTTGGCGCCTTTCCTTGGCGTGCCGGCGGTGCAGCCTGACAAGCGGACGTTGGCGCGCATGGCGGCTTACGACTGGCCGGGCAACGTGCGCGAACTGCGCAATTTCGTCGAGCGGTCGCTGATTCTCGGCTGGTTCGACTTCGGGCCGGAGCCGGCGGTCGGCGCGGCGGTCGGTGCGGCCGATGAGTGCCTGGAGGCGGTGGAAAAACGCCATATTCTGGCGGTACTTGGTGCCTGCGAAGGCAACAAGTCGGAAGCCGCGCGCCGTCTCGGCGTGTCGCGCAAGACGCTGGATCGCAAATGTCAGGCCTGGGCGGACTAGGCGCCCAAGGCGGGCGCTCGATTCGCGTCCGCCTGCTGCTGCTGGCGCTGCTGCCGCTTGGCATCGTGCTGCCAGTCTTGCTCGCGGTGCTGGCCATCTGGGGCGGCGATTACCTGGCTCGCCTGCAAATCGCCAAGGTGCGTGCCGATCTGGCGATAGCCCACGGTTACTACGAGCGCGTGGCGGAAGGTGTCGGCCGTTCGGTCGAAGGGCTGGCCGGTTCGGCGCGCCTGGCGCGGGTGCTCGATCAGTCGGCGCGCGAGCGCAACGGGGCAATGGCAGAGTTGCTGGCCACCGCGCAGGCGGGCATGAAGCTCGATTTTCTCTACTTTTTGCATGTCGACCGCGACAGCGCCGCCATCGCAGCCTGGCCGGTGCTGGCGCAAGCCGCGGCCGGCCAGGCGGTGACGGGCACCGATGTGATGAGTGCCGAACAGTTGGAATTGCTCGGCCCCCGGCTCGCCGAGCGCTCGCGAACGGCCATCCTGAACACCGCCAACGCGGCGCCCGATGGCCGGGAGTTCGAGGATCGCGGACTGGTGATCCACGCCGCAGCACCGGTGCGCGACGATGACGGGCGCCTGCGCGGGGTGCTGGCGGGCGGCGTGCTGCTCAACAAGAATCTCGAGTTCATCGACCGCCTCAACGAAATCGTCTTTCCCGAGGGTGCCTTGATGCTCGATAGCCGAGGAACCGCGACGCTGTTCCTCGGCGATGTCCGGGTGGCGACCAATGTCCGCCTGTTCGAGGGTGAGCGGGCGATCGGCACGCGGGTCTCGGCGGCGGTGCACCGCGAGGTGCTCGACGAAGGGCGAACCTGGCTCGACCGCGCCTTCGTCGTGACCGACTGGTATGTTTCCGGTTATCAGGCCTTGGTCGATAGTCATGGACAGCGGGTCGGCATGCTCTACGTCGGCTTTCTCGAGGCGCCGTTCGCGGCTGCCAAGCGCGCCGCATTGGGGCTGGTGGTTGCGCTTTTCGCGCTGGCCATGCTGGTCGCCGGCGTTTTTGCCTTTTTCTGGGCACGCCGGGTGTTTCGCCCGATCGAGCGCATGCATGCCGTGATGAGCGCGATCGAGCATGACGACGCGGATGCCCGGGTTGGCACGGTGAGCAGCCGTGATGAACTGGGCGACCTGGCGGCGCACTTCGACCGCCTGCTGGACCGTCTGCAGGCGCAGGCGGCGTCGCTCAAACGCTGGGGCGAGGCGCTCGATGGCGAGGTGGCCAAACGCACTGCCGAACTGGAGCGGGCCATGGCCGATCTGAAGGCGGCGCAATCGCAACTGGTAATGAACGAGAAACTGGCTGCGATCGGCCAGTTGACGGCCGGGGTGGCGCACGAAATCAATAATCCGGTGGCGGTGATCCAGGGCAATCTCGACGTCCTGCGCGACATCCTCGGGGCGGCCGCCAAACCGGTCGAGCCGGAGGTGCGCCTGATTCAGGAACAGGTGCATCGCATCCGGCTGATCGTCGCCAAACTGCTGCAATTCGCGCGGCCGCAGGAATACGTCGGCTATCTCGAACCGGTGGCGCCGGCTACCCTGATCCAGGATAGCCTGGTGCTGGTAAGCCATTTGCTGAAACGCGGAACCATCAGCGTCGAGCAGCACCTCGATTCGGTTCGCAATGTGCTGTGCAATCGCAACGAACTGCAGCAGGTGCTGATCAATCTGATGGTCAATGCCATTCAGGCCATGCCCGACGGCGGCGTGCTGACGCTGGCGGCGGAGGACTGGGACGATCTGGACATGCCGCTCGGCCTGCAACTGGTGGTTGCCGACACCGGCCCAGGCCTGACACTGGCCGAACGCGAGCGATTGTTCAAGCCTTTCTATACGGCGCGAAAACCGGATGGTACGGGCCTCGGCCTGTGGGTCAGCCAGTCGCTGGTGGAGCGCTACGGCGGGCACATCACGGTCGACAGCGAAATCGGGCGCGGTTCGCGCTTCATCGTCTGGCTGCGTTCCGAGCCGCTGGCCCAGGAATTTGCTACCTAGAAATTCTCGCTTCCTCGTCACATTCTTCGGCTACGATGATGATCCCAGAATATTCCTGACAGAGAACAACCATGAGTCTTCTCGATCAAGTCGCCGGCGCCCTTGCCGGGTCGCAATCCGGCGCTAACGGCGATCTGCTGGCCACCATCATGCAACTGGTCAACGATCCCAAACACGGCGGCTTGCCGGGGCTGATCCAGTCCTTCCAGCACGGCGGTCTTGGCGAAGTCGTCAATTCCTGGGTTTCCACCGGTCAGAATCTGCCGATTTCCGCCGAACAAATCCAGTCGGTGCTGGGCGGCACTTCGTTGCAGGATATTGCCGCAAAGCTGGGCGTGTCGCCCGATCAGGCGGCCGGTAGTCTGGCGGAAATTCTGCCGCAGGCTGTGGATACGCTGACGCCGAACGGTCAGCTAGCGGAAGGTGGCGACCTGCTCGCCCAAGGCTTGAGCATGCTCAAGAAGGGTGGGCTGTTCAGCTGATCTGGCGTTGATTTGGCGGCGCTCGCTCAGATGGCGTCGTCCAGAAAGCGTTCGAGCAGGACATTGAGAAAGCGCCGGCCGCGCAGGGTCGGGGCGATGCGCTCGGGGCCGATGTCGAGCAGGCCGTCAGCCTCGGCGGCCCGCAGTTGCGGCAGGATGGCGGATAGCGGCTGCGCAGTGCGCGCTTCGAACAGCGCCGGCGGAAAGCCTTCGTGCAGGCGCAGCGCGTTCATCAGGAACTCGAACGGCAACTGGCCGGCGGCGACTTCGTTCGCGGTCTGGATCGGGTTGCCGGCGCGGGTGTTGTCGAGGTAGGCGGCCGGCTGTTTCCAGCGCATCTGGCGCAGCACGCGGTCGTGCAGCGTCAGCTTGGAATGGGCGCCGGCACCGATGCCGAGATAGTCGCCGAAATGCCAGTAATTGAGGTTGTGCCGGCACTGCCGGCCGCGCTGCGCGAAGGCCGAAGTTTCGTAATTGGCGTAGCCGGCGGCGGCCAGCCGGGCTTCGATGGCGTCCTGCATGTCGGCGCACAGGTCGCCTTCCGGTAGTTCCGGCGGAAAGGCGGCGAAGCGGGTGTTCGGCTCCAGCGTCAGCTGGTAGCAGGAGAGGTGCGCTGGCGCAAAGGTCAGTGCAGCCTCGATGTCGGCGAGTGCCTGCGCCAGCGTCTGGCCCGGCAGCCCGTACATCAGATCGAGATTGAATGATGCGAAATGCTCGCTGGCCAGTTGCGCCGCGCGCCGGGCTTGGGCGACGTCGTGGATGCGCCCGAGCGCTTTCAGGTGCTCGTCGTTGAAACTCTGGATGCCGAGCGACAGGCGATTGACGCCGGCGGCGCGAAAACCGGCGAACTTGTCGGCTTCGACCGTGCCAGGGTTGGCTTCGAGCGTGATTTCGGCTTCCGGCGACAGCATGGCCAGCGCGCGGAAGGCGGCGATCAGTTCGTCGATGGCGGCCGGCGAGAGCAGGCTGGGCGTGCCGCCGCCGAAGAAGACGCTGACCACCGGGCGGCCCCAGATCAGCGGCAGAGCCGTTTGCAGGTCGGCGATCAGCGCGTCGACGTAATCGTGCTCGGGAATCGTGCCGTTGGCTTCGTGCGAGTTGAAATCGCAGTACGGGCATTTCTGCACGCACCACGGCACATGGACGTAGAGCGCCAGCGGCGGCGACACCCGGAATTCGAGGGCTGTTGCGGTCGACGCCGGTTTTTGGGCAAAAATGGGGATGGTGCGTGCCACGGGGCTTACAGTGCCGGCAGGCGGGCGATCAGTTGCTGCATCGCCTGGCCGCGATGGGAAATCCGGTTCTTGGTTTCAGCGTCGAGTTCGGCGGCGGTTTGCCCAAAGGCCGGTACGAAGAACAGCGGGTCGTAGCCGAAGCCCCCGGCGCCGCGCAGGGCCGGCAGGATCTCGCCGTGCCATTCGCCTTCGGCGATCAGCGGTTGCGGGTCGTCGGCATGGCGCACGAGGACGATCAGCGACACGAAGTGAGCGCGGCGGTCGCTCTTGCCGGCAAGTTCGGCGAGCAGCTTTTCGTTGTTGCGCGCATCCGATTTCGGCTCGCCGGCGTAGCGTGCCGAATAGACGCCGGGCGCCCCGCCGAGGGCGGCGACGCAGAGGCCGGAATCGTCGGCCAGCGCCGGCAGGCCGGACAGCTTGGCGGCATGACGGGCCTTGGCCAGCGCGTTCTCGACGAAGGTTCCGTGCGGCTCGTCGGCTTCGGGAATGCCCAGTTCTCCTTGCGGAATGACAGCGAAGCCGAGCGGCGCCAGCAGCGCGTTCAGTTCCTTCATTTTCTTGGCGTTGTTGGAGGCGAGGACGAGTTGATTCATGCGGCGAGCGCGGTTTGCTGGGTAGCGATCAACTGGCGGATGCCGGCCTCGGCGAGGTCGGCCAACGTGTTCATCTGCGGCCGGGTGAAGGGTTCGCCCTCGGCCGTTCCCTGGATTTCGACGATGCCGCCACTGCCGGTCATCACCACGTTCATGTCGGTATCGCAGTCGGAGTCTTCCGGGTAGTCGAGGTCAAGCACCGGTGTGCCCTTGTAGATGCCGACCGATACCGCAGCGACGTGGTCGCGCACCGGATTGGCGGCGAGTTTGCCGGCCTGCACCAGCTTTTCGCAGGCCTGATAGAGGGCAACCCAGGCGCCGGTGATCGAGGCGCAGCGGGTGCCGCCATCGGCTTGCAGCACGTCGCAGTCGAGCGTGATCTGGCGTTCGCCGAGCGCCTTCAGGTCGGTCACGGCGCGCAGGCTGCGGCCGATCAGGCGCTGGATTTCCTGGGTGCGGCCGGTCTGCTTGCCTCTGGCAGCTTCACGGGCGCTGCGCGTGTGTGTCGAGCGCGGCAGCATGCCGTATTCGGCGGTGACCCAGCCCTGGCCCTTGCCGCGCAGGAAGGGCGGCAGGTTTTCCTCGACGCTGGCGGTGCACAGCACGCGCGTGTCGCCCATTTCGATCAGCACCGAACCTTCGGCGTGGCGGGTGAAGTTGCAGGTCAGGCGTACCTGGCGGAGCTGGTCGGCCTGGCGTTGGCTGGGGCGCATGCTTATTGTCCTTGTTTGCGGGGGTTGAATTTGTCGATGGTGGCGCGGATTTCCTCGATCGCCTTCTCGATCTCGTCTTCCGAGAGATCGGTCTTGTGCGCGGGGTCGCGACCGAATTCTTCAATGTGAGTGGCGATTTCGTCGAAGCGCATGGTCTGCGTCGAAACGCTGCTGCTCGCGTCGTCGACGTAATTGTCTTCCCAGCGCACGGCGACCACCGACAGGTTGTCGACATGCTGGCCGCCCCTGGTTTCGGCCATGGTCAGCAGCGTCGGAACCGCGTTTACGATATTGGCGCCGGTCAGGGCAGCGGCCATCTCGTCGCCGGGAACCTCGCCCCACAGGCCGTCGGTGCACAGCAGGAGGATGTCGCCATGTTGCAGCGGCGTCTTGCGCGAGAATTCGATCTCGGGGGGCGTCGGGCTGCCCAGGCAGCTATAGATCTTGTTGCGATCCGGATGGGTCGCGGCCAGGGCCTCCGAAATCAGGCCTTCCTCGAGCAGGATGCGGATGCGCGAATGATCCTTGGTCTGGGCGATCACCTTGCTGGCGCGCATCAGGAACAGGCGGGAATCGCCAGCGTGCGCCCAGTAGGCGATGTTGTCCTGGACGATGCAGGCGACGCAGGTGGTGCGTGGCGTGTCGTTCAGGCGGTGGCGTTCGGCGTAATCGAGAATCGCGTGGTGGGCGTTGGTCATGCCCTTCTGCAGGAAGCGGAAGGGGTCGGCCAGGGTCGGTCGGGCTTCGCGCTGGAAGCTGTCGGCCAGCGTCTGAACGGCGATCTGCGACGCGATTTCGCCGTAGTGGTGGCCGCCCATGCCGTCGGCGACGACCATCAGCAATGCGTCGCGCGAGTAGCAGTAGCTGATTCGATCTTCGTTGTTGGCACGCCCTCCCTGGCGGCTTTCCTGGTAGATCGTGAATCTCATCGGTTAGCTTTCTTGTATTTGTCGACAAATCGGTTAAGCCAGTTCGGTCCTTCCTTCGGGGTCGGTGGCGTCACCGTCTCGACCAGCGCCTTTTGCAGCGCGAAGACGCTTTGCGGTCGATAGAAATGATTGAGATTGAGGCACCAGTCGATGATTTCGAGCAGGCGATCGGAGTACTCGCCTTCCCAGCGCATCATGGCCGGCACCAGGATGTCCTTGGTATAGCGCTCGTTGGCGGCCTGCGGCGCGCTGCCGGCGATGCAGGCATACATCGAGGCGCCAACGCTGTAGATGTCGCTCCACGGCCCGAGGTCCTTGCGCGCGCCGTAATGTTCGGGCGATGCGAAGCCGGGCGTGTACATCGGCTTGAGCATCGGTTGGTCGGCCGACAGCGTCTGGCGCGCGGCGCCGAAGTCGATCAACACCGGCGTGTTGTCGGCGCGCAGGTAGACGTTCGAGGGCTTGATGTCGAGGTGCAGCAGCTTGTGCGAATGGACTTCGCGCAGGCCATTGAGCAGGCGGGTGAAGACACCACGAATGAAACGTTCGGTGACTTCGCCACGATGGGTCTGGATGAATTCCTGCAGCGTGCGGCCGCGCTCGTACTCCATCACCATGTAGACGGTGTCGTTGGCGCGGAAGAAATTCAGCACGCGGATCACGTTGGGGTGAGAGAGGCGCGCCAGCGCACGGCCTTCCTCGAAGAAGCACTTCATGCCGTAGCGGAAGGCGCTCTGGTGATCGGCGGTGATCTGCGGCTTGATCTCGCCTTCGCCGCGCAGCGCCAGACTATTGGGCAGATACTCCTTGATCGCCACGCGGTTGCCTTCGCCATCGGTTGCCAGATAGACGATGGAAAACCCGCCGAGCGAAAGCTGGCGGGTGATCATGTACTCCTCCAGCATGTGGCCGGCAGGCAGGGCGTGGTTGGCTTGTTGCGCCATTGATCTCGCGGTTATGATGCAGAACTTGAGCCATTGTCGGGCGAGTCGTCCGGCCTGTAAAGCTGGAGAGCACCAATAATGATCAGTAGCATGACCGGATATGCGGT
>Ga0209202_1000812_pt1 | contig 21904 bp, 15 predicted proteins | sample AD_UKC032_MetaG_FD_184416 | JGI IMG/M metagenome (GOLD analysis project Ga0209202, IMG submission 184416) | Active sludge microbial communities of municipal wastewater-treating anaerobic digesters from USA - AD_UKC032_MetaG (SPAdes) (version 2) | ecosystem: Engineered > Bioreactor > Anaerobic >... | reverse complement strand
ATTTTTGCTTTTAAAACATTTATTTTTTCTTCAGAAATGTTTATTTCATTAGGTTTTACTGCTTGATTAATTTCTACGTCATAAATAATTTTTCCTTGTTCATCAGTTAGATATTTTATAGGAACTTCCTGATTTTCGACAACAGGCTCTTTTTGGGGTTGTTTGTTTTTTTCTTCTCTTATTTTCTCAGCTTTTTTAATAATATCGATAATTACTGAGCTTATAATTTTTTTTAGGTAAATCTCAGATACTGATTCAGAAGAAGACTTTTCAAGAAAACTGTCAACTTTTTTAACGCTTTCTTCCATGATCTCATCAAACAAATCCTTATTCGCTCTAAAGCCGGGACTTTGTCTGATAATCGTTTCTATTAACTTTTTATTTTCCTGATTGTTTTTCATCTTTTTCTCTATTTAATTTAAACCTTAATTACAAGTTTAAGTTTTATTTTGTCTTTCTTTATAACCATTTCAGGGAACTGTTTGTTTTTTATGATGTCTGACAAAGCTTTAAGACAGATTTGATCTACTTTATCAGAACCACTTCCGCTGGAAATCTTATTGGTTATAATCTTCCCTTTAGAATCAAGTTCTAAATGAATATTTATTAAAGTATTTTGCACTTTTATTCCGGGAATATAAAGGTCTTTTGAAAGATTCTCTTTAATTAAATAACCTGCGTCAAGAAAATATTTTTTAATTTTAGGTTCTCTTGCTACAGCTGCGCTTAATTCCCAGGAAATATTCTTAATTTCAACAGTATTTATTTCTTTAAGTTTTTCTAAACTTAAGTTATTGTTTGCCTGCAAATCTTTCAGGTCTTTTTTATTTGGATCAGACCCGTTTATTGGGTCAAATTTTTTCTCTTTTTTAACCGTTTTTATTACTTCTCTTGTATAAGACCTTAGCGGGCTTCTTTTTCTTAATTCTGCCGATGTTTCCTCATTTTCATTTTCTTCCGGATTTTGCGATGAATTTTGGTTTTCGTGTTTATTATTTATATTTTCAAGATTATTCGTTTCAGGGTTATTATTATTTAAATTGACGGTTTTAATTTCAAATTGTTTATTAATTTGTCCAAGATATAAAAATACTACTGTTGTAGATAAAGTAATGGCAGCAGTAAATGCCAGCATATTTTTATCTTTTAGCAGGGTATTTATAAAGAACTTTAATTTAGCTTTTTCTCTTTTATTATTTTTTAGATTCTCATCAGCGGTATCTTCAAAAATATTTAAAAGCTCTTCCTGATTCATTATATTTACAGAATCCTGACCTTCTTCATAAATCAGAAAATCTGTATCTTCTTCGGTTTTTTTCTCGGAATATAAAACTGTAGAATAGTCGCCCTTTTTTTCTGTAAAAACCGGAGGTTCTTTTTTACTTTCTGAAACAGGCGGCTCCTCTAGAGCAGGAATTTCTGAATCCGTTTCTTGCGAAGCGACTGTTTTAACAGCAGAATCACTGTCAATAAAAGAGAAAAGGCTGTCTATATCATCTTCTTCGTTAATTATTTCAACGTCTTCGAGAATATCAAGAATATTCTCCATCTCTTCATTTTTTTCATCAGAAAATAAACTTTCTGTTTTTTCCCGGATAATTTCTTCTTTTTTATAAGTTTTATCTTCAAAGAATGCTTTAATATCAGGATCATTAATTTTAGGAATTATAGTTTTTTGATCTTTTTCAGAACCAATTATGCTTTCATCCAGTTTTTCATCTTTTTCTTTGATTTTATGATCTGATAATACCAATTCAGGAAGATTATCTGATAAATTAACAGGTGTTTCTTCTTCACTGAAAAGGTCTTCAAGTTTTTCAGGTTCTTCATGCAGTGAAATTGTTTTTGGGGTTTCAATTACCGGTGAGTCATCGGTCAATTCTTCTGCCCAGTCCAGATGACGTCGTTTTTTAGGAAGTTCTTCTTTAACTTCTTCAATTTCAGGAAGTTTAAATGCAATAACTTCCTTTTTTTCAAGCTCTTCGTCGTCAAGAACTTCAAATACCGCTTCTTCTTTAACTTCTTTAATTTCAGAAAGTTTAGACGCAATAATTTCCTCTTTTTCAAGCTCTTCGTCGTCAAGAACTTCAAATACCGCTTCTTCTTTAACTTCTTCAATTTCAGGAAGTTTAGACGCAATAATTTCCTCTTTTTCAAGCTCTTCGTCGTCAAGAACTTCAAATACCGCTTCTTTTTCAATTTCGATTGATACTTCTTTTCCCGCAAGAACAGGGTCACCGCTGAATAATCTTAGGCTATAATCCTCATCAATCAATAATTTTTCTTTTATTTTTATCAAATTATGATTAAGATTAAACAGATTTATAAAAGACTTTCTGCACTCATTACAACCGAATAAATGAGCAATTAAAAAGTTTTTATCATCTTCAGAAATTATTTTATCAATAAACGGAATAAATAAAGCCGCCGCTTTTTCATGATCCACAGCAGTATAAGTTTTTTCGGACTTTTCAATTGAATTAACAGCGCTCTTTATGGAGCTAACAGAAGTTAACTCTTCTATATCCACCAGATAATAATTTTTATTTCCTTTTTCCTTGTTAATATTATCTGTTTTTATAAATCCGATGAATTCAGCTTGATCGAGATTTTTATTTATTTTTATCCCGACATAAATATCAGCTTGTATTCCCTTTATAAAATGTTCTTTAGGGATGCACATTTGAGGGTATAAATCATCACAAACAGTTCTTGCATCAATGATTATATTGTTTTCAATTACGATATCAGCTATATCCAATTCTTCAGAGATAGGGCAAATAGAATGCAAATTATTATTAGAGAAACTGTTTAATCCATTTTCTTCAAGATAATCAGAAAATGCCGTAATTCCGAGTTGCGAAACAAACATCCTTTGCAAGGAAGTTTTGTTTGTAATATACATTAATTTACTTAATATATATTCCACATGTTCTATGTTTAGATTTTTAATGATTGTTTCAGTCATTTTAATCCGGATAAAATCTTTAGTTTAAATAAAAACATAAATTTAAAAATCGAAATTGAAGTTCTTTAAAGAATTATCTAATTATATAGATAAATTTTAGCTGATGTTATCATTAATATGAATGAAATATGTTTTCAATTTTTGGCAATGATAAAAACTATATATCAATCAAAATAAGTTTTCGTTAATTGCTTAAAAGCTGATATCCAGCCCGCGTTAGGGCGTCATTCTGAGGGCTTTGCCCGAAGAATCTTGTTGTATTCATGCCATGAGATCGTTCGCTATGCTCAGGATGACCTTGAAAATTAATGAATCACTGTAGTAGTTACAAAAGCAAAAAATTATTAAGTAATGTTAATTTTTTTAGCTGGATTGAATACCCGTCGGTCCTGTTGTTTTTATATACATAGAGGAAATTAAAAAGTTTATTAACTTTATTTTTTTTGACTTGAGGATGAATTTAAAGATTTAAAGCAAAATAAGAATATTTTTTAGAGGAGGAGATTTTATGTTGAATTATGAAACATCCGCGTTCCAAACCGCGCCTTACTTTACAGGTTTTGAAAACAACTATGACTCAATTCTGCCAACAGATAATTACAGCTTTGATTTTCCCCCTGCAACAGCAGAAAATTCTACTCCATGTACTATTATAAACATTTTTAACTTTGGACCGCAATACCCCTTTATGCAAAATCAATTAAATTATGGTTCACAAATGCCATTCATGGGAATGGGAATACAAAATCCATACGGATTCGGTTCACAAATGCCTTATACAGGAATGGGAACAGAAGATCCGTTTGGTTTCTATTCACAAATGCCTTATACAGGAATGGGAATGCAAGATCCGTTTGGTTTCGGTTCACAAATGCCTTATACAGGAATAGGAATGCAAAATCCGTTTGGTTTCTGTTCACAAATGCCTTATACACAAAATCCGTACGGCTTCGGTTCACAAATGCCTTATAATCAGCAACCTTTTGGCTTTGGAATTGACCAATTATTGCAATATTTATTAATGGGAATGCAACAAATGCCGTTTATGCAACAACAAGCGCCTTATGTTGAGCAACCTCTCCCGTATACAGAGCCCGATCAGTCTTACACCGGATTTACAGCATTGCCGGGCTTGCCGGGAACAGCTCCAATGCCGACTTTAACACAAGGTCAGGAATATTTTAATCAAACAGAAATCAGTGTTATTCCAAAAGGAGTTTGGGGTGATCCGCATTTTGAAGTGGAAAACAATGCCGGAGAGTTATTAACAACCGATCACAAAGGCGTTAACGGTAAAACATATAATATTTTAGATTCCAAAAACGGCGATGGACTTGTGGTAGATGCTCTTTATTCAGAAGCCGCAGATCCAAACAACCCTCAAGTAATGACAAAAGCAAGAGTAATGGCTGGAAACGAAGAAATCCTTTTTGATAAAGACGGAAACGCAACTCTTAACGGTCAAAAACTTGAAAAAGGCAAAGAATATACAACTAAAGACGGAACTAAAGTTACAGTTCTTGAAGATGGTAATGTAGACATTGTTTCAAAAGAAGGCGACGCTAATTTACATTTAAATAACGATGAAGGTTGCGTAAACATTAAAGCTGACGGAAAATGGCACAACGGGAATCAGCAATTAGGCGGAGTTTATGGCACATTATTAAACAACAGAGATAAACTCGGCATGATTAACAATGGTAAAGTAACAGACATTAACGGCGACGGTAAATCTGATGATCTTAACGGCAACGGATTTATTGAAGATGAAGAATGGGCAAAACTTGGTTATAACTTTGATGTAACAAGAACAAGAGCCATAGCATAAATAAAAGATCATTTTTATAAAATCTAATTTTATGGGGTTTCGCGCAAAGCGAGCCCCATCAAAGCTTTATATCAATCTAAATAAGTTTTCGTTAATTGCTTAAAAAGCTGATACCTACAGCCCGCGCCGCCCTGCGGGCGGCGCGGGCTGATTAAGGGTAGAGCGGGTGTTTCGGCGAAGCCGAAACACCCGCCAATTAAGGATTTACAAAAATCAGCTTTTTTATTTGCCGATTTCTTTTAATGATTAGTATAAGATTATTAACTTGAATTGCTAATTAGTCGAAACGCTGAAATAGCTTAAGATTTTATTTTAATTTTTATGCAGCTCGCAGGCAAAGCCTGCGAGCTGCATGTCCTTAAACTGGCGTAGCGGCTGGCTAAGCCAGCCGCTACGCCAAATATAAAATTATTTATTTAGCAACTCAAGTTATTATAATAAAAGTCATTAATATATTCACATTTAACGAGTTTTCCTCATTACCCGCAAGAAATTCATGTTAATTAGTTTTGTCGTTTAGTATATAGCGGAACTTTGTTTTAGAGTAATTTTATGAGATTATAAATTTGAATTTATTTAATCAATTTATAAGGAAATTAATATGCTTAATTATGAACAGGCTGGAGTAAGCATAAAAAAAGCAGATGCCTTAACAGAATTAATTAAAAACGAAGTTAAAAGCGATAATATAGGAATGTTTGCAGGACTTTACGAGAATCCTGCATTCCCTGAACACTATCTTGTCGGATGCGCAGATGGCGTGGGAACTAAAATTATCCCTCTGCTTGAAAGAAATAAAATTGAAACAGCTGCTGTTGATTTAATAGCAATGAATTTAAACGATATGATTTGTACCGGCGCAAGACCAATGTTTTTTTTGGACTATTTCGCCACCCATAAACTTGATGTTGAAGTTACCGCGCGGTTCATAAAAGCTCTTAAAACAGAGCTTTTCAAATACAACTGCGTTTTATTGGGCGGAGAAACTGCTGAATTAGGTGATCTTGTTACCGAAGGACATTTTGATGTCGGCGGATTTGCCGTAGGACTTGTTAAAAAAGATCAAATACTCTCTAAATCCAATGTAAAAGAAAATGATGTGATTATTGGATTAAAATCAAGCGGTCCGCATTCAAACGGTTATACTTTGATAAGAAAACTTCATGAAAAAGGACTTTTATCAAAAGAGGAAATAGACAATGCGCTTGATCCCACATATATTTATGTAAATGAAATCCTTGACCTATGCGACAAAAAACTTATAAAAGCCTGCGCAAACATTACAGGCGGTGGAATTACAGGAAATCTTGAACGGGTAATCCCTGATGGGCTTATTGCTAATATTAATAAAACAAATATACCTGTACAACCTATATTTAATAAGCTTTTATTTCTTGTTGGAGAGGAAGAATCATATAAAACATTTAATATGGGCGTTGGAATGTGTATTATCGCAAATAAAGATAATGCCGATGAGGTCATAAATATCTGTAAAGCTTATAGCCCATTTATTTTAGGACAAATTAAAAACAGAAAAAATTAAAAAGCCGCCTTTTCGGTTTTAACAAACATATTCTATACCAATCAATTTAAAAAACCGGTAAATAAAAAGATGGTTTTTGTAAATCCTTAATTAGCAGGTGTTTTGCCGAAGGCAAAACACCTGCCCTACCCTTACTCAGCCCGAGCCGCCCTGCGGGCGGCGCGGGCTGTAGGTATCAGCTTTTTAAGCAATTAACGAAAACTTATTTGGATTGGTATAAACTATAATTGAAGTGTAGTTATTTTTCCTTTACCCTGCTGATTGAATAAAACATGTTAAGAAATATTTAATTTTATAAAATTTTTTAAATCTGCAAGTTTTTATATAAATCCGTTCTAATCAAATAATTATGGGATTTTTTGCAGTTTTTGATTTAATTGTTCTTTCTATATTTCGAGTTTTGATATATTATATATTTGTTGAGTATTTTTTTAATTATTCTCTTTTTGTTAAAAGTGGATAATTAAAGACAATAGCTGGACTGAGGGTTGTTTTATTGGCTTATCAGTGTATTTCAAAAGAAACTAAAACAATAACAAAGAATCATTGCAGTAATGATTTGTCTTATAATAGTAATTATTTGTATAAACAACAAATGAGAAATTATGTTAGAAAAAAACAGGCTGCAAAAATGAAATTCCTTATAATTTTTTTCATGATTCTTGGAATTATTGTTCCTCAGGTTTTTATAACCAACATAAATACTATTTTTCTTAAAAAATATAAAAATAAAGGCGTTGAAATTCCTCAAAGTGTTTCATATATTGACTCTGCCGAATTTAGCATAGCAGACAATATTTTTCTTGATACAAAATATATTGATCAGGTAAACACAGAAAAACCTTTAATGACTTCACCGGTTTTAACGGAAAAAATGTCAAATCTGACAAGAATGCTTAAAAATCTTATGGCTGGTTATCCTGAACTTAATCCGGGAATTTTCATCTGGGATTATAATACAGGAAAATATGTTGATATAAATGCGGACAAGGCTTATTCCGCGGCAAGCATAATAAAAGTTCCCGTTTTATTTCAGGTTTTCAAGAGAGCAGAAAAGGGTTTACTTGATTTAAACGATTTAATGAACACAGAAAACGCCTTTATTGCGGAGGGATCAGGAATAATCCAATATTTCCCGCCCGGAATAGCGCTTAGATACAAAAAGCTTGCTGAATTAATGATTCAAGATAGTGATAATACTGCTACAAATATGCTTCTTGCCTCTGTAGGGGGGATGAATGAAGTTAACAGAGCGGTTAAAGACTGGGGATTTTCAACGACACATTATTATAACTGGTTGCCTGACCTTACCGGAACAAATATCACGACTCCGGCAGAAATGGGGAAAATGTTTTATAATATAGAAAATTCCAATTTTCTATCATTGGAAAGCAGGGCAGAAATTGTAGAAATTCTTGGTCATGTTAAAAACAGATATTTAATACAAGCAAGCTTGCCGTATGGCGTTGAATTTTTGCATAAATCAGGGGATATCGGCGCAATGCTAGGAGATGCAGGCACTGTCATTCTGCCTGACGGACGCAAATACATAATTGTAATAATGGTAGAGCGTCCCTGGAACAGTTATTCCGCCAAAAAGTTTATAATTGAAGCCTCTGATCTTGCTTATAAGTATATTTCAAATGAAATATTTTAGGACACCTCCAGGGCAGCAGTATGAAATCACCCTCCCCCAGCCCCCTCCCTTAGGGAGGGGAATAAGAGTTGATAAGGGTTTTGCCGGTTACGCCGGCAAAACCCTTATCAAAAAATAATACTCTTTTGATTGCAACTTGGTATTAATTAACTCGAATTGCTAATTAGTTGAAACGCTGAAATAGATTGAAATTTTATTTTAATTTTTTATGCGGCTCGCTGGCAAAGCCAGCGAGCCGCTACGCCAAATATAAAATTATTTATTTAGCAATTCAAGTTAATTAGCAGGTGTTTTGCCGAAGGCAAAACACCTGCCCTACCCTTACTCAGCCCGAGCCGCCCTGCGGGCGGCTCGGGCTGTAAGTATCAGCTTTTTAAGCAATTAACGAAAACTTATTTGGATTAGTTTAACATAAAACTTATTATAGCAAGAAAAATTACCAGAGAAAGCCCTGTTGCATATCTGGCAAAGCAATAATGCAGGTTTTCATTAGGTAAAATCCTTGTTTCTGTTAAATTTCTATTCTCCCATTTTTGTAATTTTAAGCGAAATAGCATATATATCTTAACTATACCGTTTAAAATCTGGTGAATATAATATATTATCGGAAAAGTAAAGTTAATTGTCCTTCCATAATAGAAAAACAATAGAGATTGGATATATTTTACAAACAAAACCCAGATTACAAGCATACAAGCGAATTGAAAATCCTTGAAAAGGCTTAAAAATATAACAGCAGGACTTATAATCGCTGTCCACATATTTATTCTCTGATCTAAAAGGATTAACCATAGAAAAAAACCTGTTTTCCCTACTCCTAAAGAAAGAGCCCTATTATTATTTCTTAGCATATTGCCGCTCCAGCGTTTTAGCTTGTTTATATAGTCAACAAAAGGATTATATATTACTTTTTCAATGCTATAAACAAAAGCATCCGGCGCATAAAGCATTTTAGCGTTATTTTTCAGCAGGGAATACCAGGTACTTTTATCATCGCCGCTTAAAAATTGTATTTTATCCCAATACCAGTCTGTTATATAATCATTTTCTATTCTCGAAATAAACTCCTCGCTTGTTATTTGTTCAGCTCTGAATACAGAAAACCTTCCTGTAAGGCATAATAGCTTTTTGGAAAGAGCAAGAGAGTTCATATGAAAGTTTCTTATAGCAAATCTTAAGTTTAAAACGTCAGAAAATAAAGATGAATTAACAACTATAGCCTTTTCATTTGTCGTTAAAGCTTGAATATCAGGCTCTATATGAAAAATTGGCAGGCATTTTCTCAGACAGCCGGGCATAATGATTGAATCTCCATCCATAAATATTACAGGATCGTTCTTTTTAATTCCTTGCCTGACCAAAGCCTTTAATGCGCCGCTTATTTGAAGTCTTTTATCAGGAAAATTCTGTCTGACAAATATAACCTTTATTTCATGTCCGTAAGACAAGCTGTTAACAACATTAGAAACGGTTTTTTCATCATTAAAACCGGCTGATCCAAAACATAGTGTTACAGGTAAATTAAGGTTTTTAGCTTCATGAATGATAGATTTTACAGAATTATAGAGGGTTTGTTTGTCTTCATTATAAGAAGCCATCATAAAATAAAGCCTTTCAGGCATCCAGTTCTTTTCACAAACAAGCTGAGCCTTGTTCTTTATTCTTTTATACACGATTTTTTCATAAATTAACGCGCGGACTAAATGGATAATCCACAAGCTATATCTGTAAATTCCAACAATACCCAAAAAACCTATTATATAAAAATGTTCGCCTAAATAGTTGATTTTATTAGGCGTTTCTATAATTAAAATCAATAACAATAAGGTATAAATTATAAAAAGAAGAATATTCATATTAAAAATGGTTTTTTCTTATAAAAGTAACTTTTACAGGAGTTGCGTCGTTAACTATCTTTATCAAATCAGGATTGTCAGGTTTTATTAAGCCTATAATTACATCTCTGCCGAGAAATTCATTCCTTTTTTCCAGCTTAACCAGTCGTCCCGTTAGTTTTAAATCCTGCGAAGGAATATGTATCCTTGTTTTCAATCCCAGCTTTAATTTAAGAGCTTCGGATTCTGTAAGATATGCTTCGACAAATTTTTCGCCGGAAATATCTTTTAAAACAATGATGGGGGTCTTTTCGTCAGAGTATTTCCCTTTAAAAGCCGTAATTTCAAGCAAAATCGCCTTAAAAGGAGCTTTTATCGTGTTTTTTTCTTTTATTGACCTGATAAAAGAAAGCTCCTTTTGCTCAATTTTAATAATCTCCTCTATCTTTTCTATTTCTGCTTTTAAGCTTTCCGAATCCTCTTTTTTACTTATGGCTGAATTTATAGCATTTTCAGGATTCTTAAGATTCTCGTTATTTGTAGAATATTCATACTTTGCAAAAGCAAGCTTCTGTTCCTGCTGCAAAATTTCCCCTTTTAATTTGTCAATTTCAGGTTTTGAAACCAATTGCCTGGAATAAAGCGTGTTTTTTCTTGCCAATTCGTCTTTTAGAAGGTCTATTTCTTCTGAAGTCGAAGAAATTATTTTTTCCTGAACATTAGACTGTAAGTAAAAATTATTTTTGTAATTTTCAAGCCTGGCTTGAAGACTTTGAAGCTGTTTTTGTTTTTCTTTAAGAAACGCCTCGTTTTTTAATATTTCATTTTCTTTATCCGCAATTTCTCTCTCTATTTCAAGGTCAGATATTTTGAAAAGCGGCTGCCCTTCTTCTACATAGCTGTTTTCTCTAGCATATATCTCTGACACAATGCCTTTTAAGGGACTGGCAACAACCTCTGTTTTGCCTGAAATAATCGCTGAATCTATTTGCAGCAGACAAATACTTGTATAATAAAGGTTTAAAAAGTATAATAGAGCAACTATTCCGACTATAATATAAAGTAACATCACTAATTTTCTACTTGTTAGCGATTTTTTTTCTTCGGGATTTTCAATAAAAGTTTTATTTAAATAATCCTCAGAAATAGGTATATCAACGTGCTTTATAACCTCATTAAACGGCTGGAATTCTCCTGACAGAATCCCTCTGCTGAAATAGCCGAGAATTTCTCTGTTTCTTAATGTCAAATCAGCATATTCGGCAATAATTGCGTTATTTTCTTCTTCAATTCTTAAAACTTTTACCTTTTGGCTGAATTTAAGCGCAAAACCCTGAAAATTAAGCTCAAATTCAGCGTTTAATTCTTCTTTTGGCTCTAAATAAAAGGTATAACCGGTTATTTTAAAGGCATTTACAGACCAGTCAACGGTTTTATATTCATTCCCCATCAGCCTTATTTTTATAGGGATTGAAAGCCTGTAAAATCTTCTCTTATCAGCAGGTTCATAGACTATATCTGTTTTTTTTTGATAATTAGTAATCATTTACGTCATTTTAACTCATACATTCCCGCCAAAAGCCTTATACAAGCTTATTGTATGTATAAGACATTCTGTTTTAGATTCATATTCAGCAATTTTTGTTCTAATAAACCTTTCCTGTGAAGAGATATACTCCTCGTATGCAATCAAATTTAAATCCAGCTTTTCTTTTTCGATATCTAAATTCTCTTTATCAAGGTCAGAATTCTTTTTTGCGGTATTATAATTTTTTATACCGCTCTCGAGAAAACAAAGGCTGTTATTAATATCGTTAATTGAAGATATAATTGCTTTTTCGTATTTTTTTAATGCCTGCTGATAAATATTTTTTTTAGCTTCAAGTTCCGCCATATTCTTGCCTTTTTCAAAAAAATTCTCCGCCAAGCCCAATCCCGCTCTATACATAATGTTTTCAGAATTCAAAAAATCGTTGAACATCCTGGTTATATGAGAAACATCCCCCTCAAAAGAAAGCTTCGGCAAAAAAGATTTCCGCGCCATTTTAACGTCCAATTCCGCCATTTTAATGCCCTTTTCCGCCATTAAAACATCAGGTCTGCTTGCTATGCGTTCTGTATGTATTTCCAGCTTTGTATCATAGAATACTTTTATCTCATCAATGTTTTGAAAGATAACCGGCGATTTTTCCTTATCCCCAAAGACAAATAGATAAAATTGATTTTTTAATTCCTCGTTTTGCGCTTTTAAATCAGTTAACTCTTTTTCTGTAAGATTGAGTTCTTTTTCCACAGCAAGTAATTTAGGCTTTGCAACCAGTCTTTTCTCATATTTTTCAAGGTTTATATCATATTTTTTTCGCTTTAAGTCCATTATTTCTTCATGTAGACCAATTATTTTTTCGTTTTTCAAGATATTAAAATAAAGCGAAGAAACCTCTGAAACAGTAGCCTGGATTATAAAATTTTTCTCAAACTCAGCCAGATAGCTATTTTGAAGAAAATAATCTCTCTCATCCCTGTTTTTTCGCCATAAATCAATTTCATAACTGAACTCTACAGGCAAATATATAATGTTTTGGCTTTTATTTGCATAATAACTCCATCTGTTGCCATAAAGTCCAAATTGCGCATTTTTAGCGTTTTTGTAATAAGAACCCGTTTTAATTGCTGGAAAAACGTTTCTATTTGACGAATCCATATAATTTTTAGCTTCTTCTGTTTTAAAATCAGCTATTAAGACGTCAAAATTATTTTTTACGCTTTCCTGTAAACAATTTAACAGAATTGAATCTTCAAATCTTGCCCACCACTGCCAATTAACTCGCTCAATATTTTCATAAACATCTACTTTGCCTTTATAGGAGCGGGTTTTATGTTCTTTTGAATAAACTTTGGCGGGAGAAAACAACAAAAATATTAAAAATAATATTGTAATTTTATTTAATCTTGTAATAAAATATTTCATAACAACGCTTTATCTACATAAAATGCATAACAAATTTAAATTTACAAAAATCAGCCAGCTATAATCAAATTATTATATTCAGTAAAGTATATTAATCAAATTTAGAGGTTTTTAAACAATCAAAATGTATTTTTTCTTTACAAATAAAATCAGGGATAACTACTCAGCGCTGAATTTATAAAAATATGCTGATCCTAAAAAATTCGTTATACCAAGCATTAAAATAAATCGGTAAATGAAAAAGATGATTTTTGTAAGTCCTTAATTTGGGGGTGTTTTGCCAAAGGCAAAACACCCCCAATGCCCTTACTCAGCCCGCGCCGCCCGCAGGCGGCGCGGGCTGTAAATATTAGCTTTTTAACCAATTAACGAAAACTTATTTTGATTGGTATAATTGGTTAAATACCCGCTATTTAATGCTTTACAAAAACTGCTTTTTTATTCCTTCCTTATATTTGTTGACTAAAATTTTTATATTTTCTAAAATAACAAGTAAAACTTAAATGTTTATAATAAAATTTAGAAATATTTAATAATTTCAAAAGCTAAACAGGGAGATCAATAGTGAGTGTAAAAGTAGCTGTTACAGGGTGCGGAATCTGGGGAAGAAATTTGGTCAGAAATTTTTATAACCTGGAATCCCTTTACAGTGTTTGCGATATGGATTCAGATATACTCTGCAAGCTTACTGACGAGTATGAAGGGGTCAAATGCATCTGCAATTTCAATGAAATCCTTGGTATTGATGAAATTAACGGCGTAGTAATCGCAACGCCAAGTCATACACATTATGCGCTCACCAAAAAAGCCCTTGAAGCAGGAAAACACGTTTATGTGGAAAAACCAATTGCCACAAACAGCGAAGAAGCAAGAGAATTAACCGAGCTTGCCGAACAAAAAGGGCTTGTACTTATGGTTGGACACCTGCTTTTATACCATCCTGTCGTTAACAGAATTAAATCTCTGGTCAACGATGGAGTTCTGGGAAAAATAAGCTATGTACAGAGCGACAGGTTAAATGTTAATTATTTTAGAAATGACAGAAGCGTTTTATGGGATTTAGCGCCGCATGATCTTTCTATGGCAGCGTATATTCTTGGCAAAAAGCCTTTAGCCGTTGAAGCGGCTTCCGGATGTTCTGTTAATAATGACGGTATAGTTGATATTACTCATATAGATGTTAAATTTGAGGATTCAATACTTGTCCATATTAGCGATAGCTGGATTCATCCTGTAAAAAGGGTTGAATTGATTGTGAGAGGCTCTAAAGCAACGGTTGTTTTTAATGATTCTTTTGCGCAAAAGCAGTTTGAACTTTATGATAATCAAACGACTGAAAAAAAATTGCTTGAATCTCCTGATTACATTGAAATTGAACCCTTAAAACTTGAATGCCAGCATTTTATAAGTTGTATTAAAAACAAAGTGAAACCCCGCTCTGATGGATTAAACGGATATGAAACCGTTAAAATCCTTGAAGAAGCAGAAAAAATTATGCTTGGAAACCAATACGGAAAAATTAGCAGCATAAAACTGGCGTCATCCAGAAAAAAACAGAAAAATGCGCCTATTTTATAATATAAATATATACAAAACAAAGGGTCGCCCACCGGCGACCCTAAAAGCTTAACCAAGCTTCCATCTGACTAAAAAACATTTCGTTCAATTTATATATTCCCGACTTTGACAAATTTTAAACATTTTCATGCCAAAATGTTACAAAATATTAACCTTGCCCATGCTTAGCCTGAATTAGCCATATAAAGCGTTCATAATTTTCGCTGATACAGAATTTTTTAGCTTTATCAAACATTTCTAAATATTTTTGTTGATATATTTTTTTATTAACATTGTCATCAGGAAGATTTTTATAAGATTTATCATACAAACGAGTCAGTTTTTCATACGCATAACAGTTTTTATCATCAAGTTTTAGTGTTTTATCTAATTCTACTTGAGCAATATCAAGCTTATCCGTCTTAATATTAAGGTATGCAAGAAAATTATGCCCAAAAATGTCTTTAGAATCCAATTTAACATAGCTTTCCATCTCTTTTTTTGCTGAATTATAATTATAATTATAATTAACATGAGCAATAGCCAGATATTTATTTATATCAGGATTTTTTGGCATTTCTTTTTTGACTCCTTCCAATAAAGGAATGGCTTTTGCTTCCATAGAAGTTATAGAATAAAGCCTGCCAAGCTCAACACCTTTTTTAAACGTTAATTTGCCTTCAAGATATAATTTTTCCAAACCGGCTATTTTTTTTGCAAGTTCTTCATCGTCAGAAAATTTATATACGTCTTTTTTCTCTATAGGTATGTCTATTCCTGAATAAGGAGGAAATTTTCTTAATATAGCTGAATAAGGAGAAATGGTTTTTTCTATCCCCCACGCAGAATCGCCAATTCGGACAAGTTTTCTTTGATATACCGCATCAAACTTCCATCCTGATTCAGTTTTGCAAAAAAGAAACGGGAATGAAAGGATTTCATCTTTTTCATTATTAAAATATATTACGGCATAATTTCCTTTTTGTAGAATTTTATAGGATTTTGTCTGATATTCAGACACATTTCCCTTAAAAAAGACCGTATTTAATTCCTCAGAATTTTTATAAATCAACTTTGTAACTTCGGTAAATATGCCATAGTTTAAATTATCCTGCTTGTTTTTTATAAAGAAAAAGAAGGTTTTCCAAGCTTCATCGGGATTTTTTCCTGCGGGATAGTCTGCTCTTATAGATTTAGCGACATCAGTAGTTAAAGTTCCTTGCACAGCAGGCGTGCCAATAACTTTAGCCGGAGCAGGTTGTTTTATATCTTCGATAGAAGGCTGATTTTGAAGCTGTTTTTTGGCTAAAGCCAGGAATATCAAACCCACAAAGATAGCGGCTATCAAAAAAAGCTTTATATATTTATTTTTTAGTAGTTTTTTCATTTTTCAAAGACCTTCTTTAGTTGATTATAAAAGATTATAACAGCTTTAAGCTCATTTCGGAACTATTTTTGAATGTTTGTTTATTTTATTGTATATTTGTCAAAAAGGCAGTATTATCGAACAATTTGAGGAATAAAAATGAGTCTTAAAAAAGTAACGGTAGTAGGCGCAGGTAATGTTGGCGCAGAAGCGGCAAATCAAATATTAAGCAGGGAACTTGCAAATGTTGTGTTAATCGATAAATTTGGCGATTTGGCAAAAGGAAAAGCTCTTGATATCTTAACATCAGCTTCATTAAAAGGTTCAAGTTCTAATATTATAGGCTCTGATGATTATAGCATGACGGCAGATTCAGATATAGTAATCATTACAGCAGGACTGCCAAGAAAACCAGGCATGTCAAGAGAAGAATTGGTTGAAGCAAATGGCAAAATTATTTCGGAAATAGCGCAAAACATAAAAGTTTTTTCCCCTAACGCAATTATAATAATGGTAACAAACCCTCTTGATGTTATGACTTATCTGGCATATAAGGTTTCAGGATTTGCGCAATCTAAGGTTATGGGTATGGCTGGGGTTTTAGACACAGTCAGATTTAAAACATTTATAGCAGAGGAATTAGGAGTTACGGCAAAAGATGTTAACGCTATGGTGCTTGGTGGGCATGGCGATGAAATGGTTCCTCTTGTCGATTGCGCAACGGTATCAGGAATTCCGTTAACGCAATTAATGGATATGGACGCTATAGAAAGAATTATTGAGAGAACAAAAAACGGCGGCGCAGAAGTGGTCAGTCTTCTTAAAACAGGCTCTGCGTACTATGCCCCGGCTGCTTCAGTTGTTGAAATGGCTGAATCTATTATCAAAAACAAGAAAAGCATCTTGCCTGTATCTGTTTATCTCAATGGCGAATACGGAATAAATGATATTTATCTCGGAGTCCCTGCAATATTAGGCAAAAATGGTATTGAAAAAGTGATTGAGTTTAAACCGGGGGCAACAGACCTTAAAAATCTGCAAAATTCCGGAAAAGTAGTTAAAGAAACGATTGACAAACTCGAAAAAACATTGAGTATATCTAAATGACCAATAATTTGTCGTATATAAAGTCCTCTCTTATAACCGATGCGGTATGTTTTTTATGCAGAAAAGCAGCGTGTATTTTACCGGAAGACGTTTATATCGGAATAAATGAGCTTTATAGCAAGGAAACCTCTGAAACGGCGCGAGGTTTCCTTGAAGAAATCCTTGTAAACGCCGAAATTGCCGCTGAAACGCAAAGACCTATTTGTCAGGACACCGGAATAACGGTTGTATTTATTGAAATTGGACAAAATGTTTTTATTGAAGGCGAAGACCTCGAATCAGCGGTTAATAATGGCGTAGCAAAAGCATATCAGCAGTTTTTTCTTAGAAAATCCGTTGTGGAAAATCCGATTTTTAACAGAAAAAATACCCAAACTAATACACCGGCTGTTATACACACACAAATTGTTCACGGGAACTCTGTTAAAATAACTGTTTTGCCAAAAGGAAGCGGCAGCGAAAACATGAGCGCTGTTAAAATGCTTAAACCGTCTGATGGAATTGACGAAATAGTCAATTTTGTTTTGGAAACAGTAAAAAACGCCGGCGCAAACTCTTGTCCGCCTTTGCATGTCGGAATAGGCATTGGAGGAACAATGGAATATGCGGCATTACTTTCTAAAAAAGCCCTGTTAAATAAGATTATGCCTTTATCAGAGTTAAAAAAAGCCGCAAAAACAGATGAAAAAAAAGAACTTGAACTCAGAATTTTTCTTGAAATACAAAAAACAAAAATAGGAGCAGAGGGCTTTGGAGGAAATAGTACTGCTTTTGCGGTAAACATAGAAACTTATCCTTGTCATATAGCTGGATTGCCTATTGCAGTTAATTTAAATTGCCACGCAGCAAGACATGCCGAAATAATTATTGATGAAAATACAATTATTCCTGACAAATTACAAACAAAATTTGAAATATCAAAGTATAGAAATAAAATTGACTATTCTAAATATAAAAAATTAACGCTGCCTCTTGAAAATAAAGATATTATAGACTTAAAAGCGGGAGATAGAGTCCTTTTAACAGGAGAAATTTATACGGCAAGAGATGCGGCTCATAAAAAACTGATAGAAGCTCTTAAAAGCAATAAAGAACTTCCTTTTGAGCTAAAAAATCAGATTATATATTACACTGGACCGTGTCCGGCGATGGCAGATGAGATTATCGGACCCGCAGGACCAACAACAGCTTTAAGAATGGATAAATACACTCCACAACTACTTGATCTAGGATTAAAAGGAATGATAGGCAAAGGCGGCAGAGGTTATGAAGTTTTAGAATCCATAAAAAAAAATAAAGCCATATATTTTGTTGCAACAGGCGGGGCAGGCTGTTTAATTTCGCAAAAAATCAAGTCAGCGGACATTATAGCTTATCCTGAACTTGGTCCAGAAGCGATTTACAAGTTAGTTGTGGAGGATTTTCCCGTTATTGCGTCTATAGACAGCGAGGGGAACACAGTTTTTGTAAATCCTTAATTAACTTGAGTTGCTAAATAAATAATTTTATATTTGGCGTAGCGGCTGGCGAAGCCAGCCGCTACGCCTTTTTAAGGGCATACGGCTCGCAGGCTTTGCCTGCGAGCCGTATAAAAAATTAAAATAAAATTTCAAGCTATTTCAGCGTTTCAACTAATTAGCAATTCGAGTTAATTAATAAGCGCTTTGGATTTACTAAAAAGCTATATATTTTAAAAAAATTTGCTTAAAAACTTTTTCTTCTATCCGTAGTTATTTTTAATTTGTTCTGCTCGCATAAACAAAAAATTTTATTTTTTTAAAAAAATAAGTTATCATATAGTTATAAAGAAAATATTAAAAAAGGAAATTGGAATCATAAACAAATTAATTATAATAATAGCAATGTTTTTCGCATTTTCAATCAATGTTTCAGCTCAAACAGTTGCAAAAGATACTGTTAATACAGAGCAGGAGCTTGCAAGAGTAACTTCTATAGGACAAAAATTGTTATCCTCCAATAATCTGCCGACAAAAGTAACTTTTATTGTTTCTCCTGAAGAAGACGTTAATGCTTATGCAAATATAGATAATGAAGTTCATGTTTATATTGGACTTTTAAAGATTGTAGAAACGGATGATGAACTTGCATCAGTTATTGCGCATGAAATAGGTCATCTGGCAAACAGGCATATACAAAAACAGAGTTTATTAGGCGTACTTGCTAATACAGTGATCGCTAATATAAAAAAACCTTTTGTTTCAAAAGTTGCAAGCGGCGTGGGAAGCTTATCGATGTTAAAAGTAAGTCGTTCAGCGGAATATGAAGCTGATCTTACAGGCGCAGATTTAATGATAGGCGCCGGTTATAATCCTGAGGGAATGTTATCTCTTTTAAACAAAATTGCGCAAAATTATATTGATGTAATTCAAACTCACCCCTCCGGCAATAAACGCTTGGAAAATGTGTATGATTACCTTAGTTTTAATTATCCTGAAAAATTACAACATAACTATAATACGGATTCTTACAGAAAGTTTAAAATTTATATAGACGGAGTTATAAAAGAAAGAAATTCCAACCCCAAAAAAATGGCAGAATACACGAAAAAACAAACTAAATTAAAAAATGAAAAACTTAAACGGGCAAAAACCATTAAAAATGAATCAAACGCTTGGGCATCTGTTTATAATGTTCTTCAGTCAACGGTGAAACTTTCAAATTAGCGGATATTTAGGCGTAGCCAAAACGCCTGCTATCGCCTTAAGCTAATATATTCCTGTAATACCTGCTCCAAATATTGCAAAATCGTATTTAACCGGATCATTTAGATCAAATTGTTTTAAATTTTCTGTTATTTCTTCGGCTTTTTTCCAATCGTCAGCTTTTCTATCCGTAAGCCCCCATGTAATTGAAACTCTGGCAACATGTACATCCAGCGGGATTATTAGTTTATTTGCGGAGATTTTACTCCAGATATGTAAATCCACAGGACCTTTTCTTATCATCCACTTAAGAAAAAGATTAAGCCTCTTGCATGCGCTTCCGTTTTCAGGGCTGGGAATAAGATGACTGAAGCTTTTAGAGCAAGCTTCACCGCACGGAAGCAGGTTTCTCAATAAATTAACAAAATTTGTCAGGGAATTTTTAATATTTTTATCTTCTGAGATATAACCTTCTAAAAAAGCGTCTTCCAGCGAATCAAAATTTTTATATACTTGACTAAGAACGTGAATCAGGTATATAAGTTCTTTTTCTCCAGTGAATCTGTAATAAAACCCTTTAAAAAATTCCACATCTCTGTCTATATTGAAATTTACAATAAATTCATAAGGATTTTCGCCAAGAATCTTATGGATAAATTCCAGATTTTCGATAATTTTTTTTCTGTTTCCGTATGCGAAAGCGGAAGATATAAACGCTGATATTTCTATGTCCCGCTTATTTTTATACCCATGAGGAAACTGAACAGGATCGTCCTTAATAAAATCAGGCGTTTCAAATCTTTCAACAAGTTCATCCAGGTATGTTTTATCTATTTTAGTCATTATAATAAAAGATTCTTATTTTTTAAATTCATATTTCTACTGAATATAAGGTATTTCGAGGACTTTTAAGCCGTTTACCGTTGATATGTTTATTAATTCTTCAATATTATAAAAACGGCAGCTTTCAAGCAGGAATCGGACTTCTGTCCACATATCACCGTCTGTAAAAGGTTTCAGGATATCCGCAATATTATCTGTTCCGATGGCAACAGGAATTCCCGCAGGAATCATTTCGTCTACCGGAGTTACGGAATTGTGTGTAGGAGCGAGTTCTTCTGTTCTTCTTCCGTCAATCCACGCTGTAGGACAGCAAATTATATTTAATTTTGCTTTTTTGATTAATTTATAAAGTTCTTGTCTGTATTCACGGTTTTGCGCCGCAACAGAAATTGAGTGGATGGCTGAAACTCTGCCTTCAAGTCCGTGTTCAATGGTCTTTTTGGCTAAAAGTTCGGTTTCTTTTTCGCTGGCGGTGTTTAGCTGGTCAACGTGAACATGTACAGGTTTGTTATATTTTTTTGCGGTTTGCATAAGTATATCAAGGTGTTCTTCTTCATGCCCCTCGTCTTTTGCCGGTAAGCCGCCTATAATATCCACAAATTCAGCGCCAAGATCAAACCATTTTCTGGATTCAGGGTTGATAACGCCTTTTAATGCCTGATTAATAAATTTTACCTGAATATCTGAAGAAACCTGTTCTTTGAGCAATTGCGCCGCTTTTATGCATTTATCGCCCACAACTTCGTCTACATCAATAAAAGTTCCTACCGCCTGTACGTTTTGCTCTACCATTCTTTCAAGAGCGTAGGACATTCTGTCATAAATCTGGTATACGCTGGAATTTCTTTTGATGGAATCCACAAGAAACCATTTTTCTTTTAATGTAGCTTTTGCAAGATGGAAATTTTCAAGATTTACAGTGTAAGCTCTGTCCAGATGCGCGTGCGTATTAACAAATCCGCCTTTTTTATTGATTCCCTCAATAATAAGGTCTTTTAAAACGTTTTCTCTGTTAATTGATTTTTTAATAACCGGACTTAAAGGCTTGGTTATTAAATCAATCTTTGTTTGTATTTGCTGCTGGACTGCCATAGATTCTTCTCCTGTATATTCGTTAGTAATTAATTTGTTTTTTTAATAAAAAAAATCCGAATATTAAATTCGGATTTTAAAATGGAAATTCTTAAAAAAAAGAGAGGGATTAAACAACCTCTCTTTTTTGAAAAACTTATATTCTTTTCTTTGCTCCAACGGCATGAATTGAAACATTTGTTTTGATCTGTCTTAGTTATTAACATTGTTTCAATCATTTGGATCATTTTTGATTTTTCCTTTTTTGGGTAAAAAAAAATTTGAGAACAAATTTTTTAGTATTTTTTTAAATATATACGCAAGTCAAATTTTTACTAATTTAACTTGTTTTATGATTAATGTCAAGTATCAAAATATTAAGGCTCAAAGTAAATTTTTGTGAAATTTAATTAAGGATTGCATTCACCATATATGCGATACTCAAAATTCAGCCAGTTCCTGTATCCGAAGCCCCTTCTTTTCAAAGCTTTGATTTTA
>Ga0209202_1000809_pt1 | contig 21971 bp, 17 predicted proteins | sample AD_UKC032_MetaG_FD_184416 | JGI IMG/M metagenome (GOLD analysis project Ga0209202, IMG submission 184416) | Active sludge microbial communities of municipal wastewater-treating anaerobic digesters from USA - AD_UKC032_MetaG (SPAdes) (version 2) | ecosystem: Engineered > Bioreactor > Anaerobic >... | reverse complement strand
AGCGGCTGGCGAAGCCAGCCGCTACGCCAAATATAAAATTATTTATTTAGCAATTCAAGTTAATTAAGGATTTATAAAAACCATCTTTTTTTATTTACCGTTTTATTTTATTGATTGGCATAAAAACAAAAGAATTTTTTATTCTCACCTTATTACCTTCAAGCAAAAAAAATATAGCCGTTGTTTCCAATTAAAATTTTTATTATTTTAGAGAAAAAATAAGAGTAAATTTAACCTAATAAAAACCGTAATTAAATCTCTAAAAATTTTGGAGGGGAAAAGTATGAAAAAAATTTTTTTATCTTTTGGCTTAATGTTTTTACTTGCGCAACCAGCGTTATCTCAATGCGGATGTCCTGTTAATCCGCGCGCGCCTCAAGCAGTTCTGCCAGTTCCTATGGCGCGGCAAATTAACCCATGTTGTCCCCAGATAGGAACTTATCCTGGCTATATGACAGGAGCAGCATCGCCTATTTGTTGTCCACAACAAAGAAGCGCATGGAGAGTCTTTGTTGAAGATTATTTAGGATTTTAAGGGTTCTATATCAATCATCAACAGAAATTTGTAAAGTCTTAAATAGCGCTCGTTTTAGTTTTGCCAAAACGAGCGCTATTCATTTGATTATAATATAAAATCTTCAACCTGTTTTTACATTGCAGCTTTATGTTTATTGAAAATTTCTTCCGCAAGATTATCAAGCTTTATGTAAGTATCATCTGTCGGCAATCCTTTTACAAAGACGGAACTTAATTTTTCAGCTTTTACCGCAGGCATAAGCGCTTTAATTTGTTCGTCCATTTTTTCTCCAAGCTGTACAGCCCACCCATAAGAACCGATGGAAGAAATAAATTTGGCTTTAGGTCTAAGAGCGTTAATAATAGAAGCCGCATAAATAACAGCCGGATGAGGAGCCGCCAAAACCATTGAAGCTCCAAACACAATAGTGGTTGCGTCAACCAGTGAAATCGCAAGCTCTCCAAGGTCTGTTTCCGTTAAATTAAAAGGAGTAACTTTTACGCCTTTTTCCATAAGCTTATCCGCAAGATATTTAACCATTTTGTCTGTACTTTTGTACATAGAAACATAAGGGATAATAACTTCGCCTTTTATATCATCAGAAGCCCAGTCGCTGTATGCGTCTATTATAAATTTAGGTTTATCGTACAAAGGACCATGACTTGGAGCTATTATTTCAATATCCATATTTTTTAATTGTTCAGTATATTTTTTTACCTGCTGTTTAAACGGCATCATAATTTCAGCGTAATATCTTTTTGCCGCTTCATAAATAACGCCTTCATGCTTCACATAAAGATCGCTTGTCGCAAAATGCGATCCCATAAAATCACAGGTAAATATAATTTTATCTTCAGGGATATAAGTAAACATTGTATCGGGCCAGTGAACCCACGGCGAAATCATAAACTTGAGCGTTTTATCCCCCAATGAAATTTCGGTGGAATCATTCACAAGTGAAATTCTTTCTTCATCTATATGAAGATGATCAATAAGCAGTTCTTTGCATTTGGAATTTGTCAAAACCTGAGCTTCAGGATACATTTCAAGAATAGCCGGTAATGAGCCTGAATGGTCTTGTTCGGAATGATTTATAACAATATAATCAAGCCTGTTAATATTAGACTTTTTAAGCCCGGCAATAAATTCCTCAAGTTTTGGCGGATATACAGTATCGATTAAAGCTGTTTTTTCACTGCCTTTTATAAGATAAGAATTATAGCTTGTTCCATGCGGAAGAGGAATTAGCTGGTCAAAAAGTCTTCTGTCCCAGTCAATTGAACCGACATGAAAAATATTGTTTTTAATTTCCCGAACTGCCATTTTAACTCAACCTTTCAAATAAATCCTTTGGAGCTCCACATGGAGGACAAATCCAATCCTCGTCAATATTTTGAAAAGAGGTTCCTGCGGCAATCCCGCTGTCAGAATCGCCTTCTGCCGGGTCATAAACATAGCCGCATATTGTACATACAAATTTATCCATTTAATTTTCTCCTTATTTAATAATAATTACATTTTCAATATATTAAAACAAAAGCTATTTATATGCTCAAATTCAACGATTATTACCATTTATTTTGTCGTTTAGTATAACAGAAAAAAATTAATAATAATTATATTTTTAATAAATTATTAATTTTTGGCTAATTTAGCTGCAAGGTTTTTTATAGAAATTATATTTTCATTTCCCAATTTCTTTTTCAATCCATAATATTAAGATTTTGTAAAAAATTTTGTTCAATTTAGCAAAAAATATATGCAAATTGTTTTTAATTAAATGGAAGGTTTTTTATTCTATTTTAGTATTATAAAGTTTGGGAATGGTTTGGAAATGGTTTTAAACGTTAGTGAATTTTATCCTGGCTATAAAATGCCTGAGAGGAATGATAAAAGACAAAATGATGTCTTTATAAATAATGTTCATGATTCAAAAACTGATAAAACACAAAAAAACAATTCTGTTTTTAATCAAGATTCTAAAAAACCTGTTGATTTAAAAATACAGTCAGATATTCATGCGGTAAAAAATACGTTTGATTCTGTAAAAAATGTAACTACTGATATAGACAGACTTGATTCGAGCTCAAAATCAAATTATAAAATAACATTAACCGCTTTATCACCGATTATTCCTTTAAGAAGGATATCTTCTTTGCCCGATACTCTTGAAAAAGGCGATTATATAAGAGCCGGTGGGCTTTTAAGCTTAGCGGCAATTAATACTCCGCAAGATTTTATTGATTTAAAAGATGGAGCTATACAGGCTGAAAAAATATTAGAAAGAAATTTGCCTAATACGGCTAAATCGTTAAAAGAATTCGGGAACCTTGTTAAGCCTTTAATTAAAAAAGTAGTGCCGTCACAAACTGTTTCTGCTATTAAAAACATTGCATTATCTCAAACAGAAGGAATCTCCTCTTATAATACTAAGGCTTATCAGCATGAATTCTCGTTTTTTAGAAATACGTTTCTTCAACCTCTTGCTACCAAATATAAATGGCTTAATAATTTTGATAATTCCCTTGAATCTACAAAAGTCGGCGGATTTATTAAAAAAGTTTTAAATATAGAATCGCATAAAGTTGCGTCTACAGGGCAAAAATACTTGAATTTACCGATCATGGCTTATGAAGTTCAGGGCGGAAACGCTTTTACCAGATTGGTCGGAAGAGCTATGTTGAGAATTCCCGCATTAAGCGTATTAGCGTTGGGATTACTTGAATTACCGGCTGTTATAAAATCCGCAGGAAAAGAAGGGAACTTTTTTGATAAAGCAAAAGCTGTTACGGCGCAGGTTATAAAATCCGCCGGATACGTCGGCTTAGTAACGGCAGGAATTGGAATTTGCGGAGCCGCAATGGCAGGAGGAGCCCTAACCGCCTTGGCGGGAATGGCAATCGGTTCAGCAGTAGGGGCAATGGCTTCTTCTCAGTTAAATAAACTTGTTGATAAGGTTATACCGCAAACAAATTAAATTTTTATAAAAGCATGTTTTTGTGCATGATAAAATATTTATAAAATAGATATAAATTTATGAATGCATGCTAAAAAACAGGCGGGTTAAAATGATTCCAATATTAGATTTACAGCAACAATATGAACAAATAAAAGAACAGGTAGAAAAAGAAGTTTTAAAAGTCCTTTCTTCAGGAAAATATATTCTTGGAGAAAATGTAAATAAACTGGAAACAGATTTTGCGAATTACTGCGGCGTAAAAAGAGCTGTAGGCGTTGCGTCAGGAACAGACGCAATATATATTGCATTAAAAGCTCTTGATATCGGACCTGGCGATGAAGTTATAACAACCTCTTTCACATTTATAGCGACTGTAGAAGCTATAAGTTATGTAGGAGCAAAGCCTGTCTTTGTTGATATAGATCCAAATACTTATAATCTTGATGTAAGAGAACTTGAAAAGAAAATTACTCCTAAAACCAAGGCTATTATTCCTGTTCATCTATATGGTCAGCCTGTTGATATGAGTCCTGTTATTGAAGCCGCAAAAAAATATGATTTATTTGTAATTGAAGACTGCGCTCAATCTGTTGGAGCTTCTTATAAAGGCAAAAAGACAGGTTCGTTCGGAGATATTGGATGTTTCAGCTTTTTCCCGACAAAAAATCTCGGCGCAGCCGGAGATGGCGGAATGATAACAACAAACAGCAATTATATAGCAGACAGAATTTTGTCTTTAAGAAATCATGGCAGTCATATCCGCTACTATCATACGGAAGTAGGCTTGAACAGCAGATTGGATGAAATTCAGGCGGCTGTTTTAAACGTAAAATTCCCTCATTTAGATCGCTGGAATTCTAAAAGAAGAGAAGCCGCATATTTTTACAACGAGCTTTTTAAAGACGTTAAAGAAATAATAACCCCGAAAGAACTTGATAACACTGAATGTGTTTATCATCAGTACACAATAAAAACAATTGAAAGAGATAAACTTTTTAATATTCTCAAAGAAAACGGCGTAATGTCTATGATATACTATCCGGTTCCGGTTCATCTTCAGGAAGCTTATGCCGGTTTGAGCTTAATGGAAGGTTCTCTTCCCAATTCAGAACAGGCAGCCAAAAATGTCCTTTCATTGCCTATTTTCCCTGAGATAACAAGGGATCAGCAAAGAAAAGTTGCCGATGAGCTTATTAAAGCTCTGAATCAAGTTTTAGTAAGAAGTTAATGTGGATAATTGAAAACCTGGGAATAATAGACTATCAAAAGGCTTTGAATTATCAGGAAAAGCTTGTTAAATTAAAACAGGACGGAGAAAAAAACAATTTTTTCCTTCTTCTTGAGCATTTTCCTGTTTTCACACGGGGAAAATCCGCTAAAGACCATAATATACTAGATAAAGACATTCCTGTTGTTTCTTGCGGCAGAGGAGGCGATTTAACTTGCCATGAACCCGGTCAGCTTGTGGGATATATTATTTTGGACTTAAAAAAAGAAAAATTAACAGTAAAAGAATTTGTCAATAAAATAGAAAATTTAATAATTAATTCTTTGAAAGAAGTAGGGATTAGCGCTTATAAACATCCTGATTTTGTTGGTGTTTGGGCAAAAAACAAAAAAATAGCTTCTATTGGTATCGCAATTAAAAAGGGAATCACGATGCATGGCTTTGCGATTAATGTTAATAATAATCTTGAGGGATTAAAAAAGATTAATCCGTGTGGAATGGATGCAGAAGATTTTTCGTCTTTAAAAAAGCTTACAGAGCAGAATATTTCTATTGAAATTATGCGGGAATTAATCACAAAAGAATTTAAAAATATGAGTTGCTAATTAACCCGAGTCGCCAATTAGCCGAAACCGTCATCCTTCGCTTCGCTCAGGATGACCTTGAAAATTAATGTGTCAAAGCAGTAGCGGTCAAACATTATTAATTAACAATAAATAATGTTAATTAATGATTTCTTAAAAACATAAATATGATAAATTATAAATCAGTTTTACCTGAACTTGAATTAAGGAGCTCTTGAATATGATGGAAGAAGATAAATTTAAAAACCAAACACCTGAACAACTTGAAAACGATAATAAAAATAATATGCTTATTGAGCTTTTAAAAAGATCAACGGCAATTTATAATCACGTTATACAGGGTAAAATGCTTGACGCTAATGATATTCAAAAAATAGACAACGTCTTTTTATCTCTTTTAGCGCTTAATGAAAGAAATTATTTTGAAAATGCCATACAAAAAAAAGAGCTGGAAAAAGATAAATTTGAATCCTATCTTAAAATGAGGCATAAATTTATACTCAAACAGCTTGAAATAATGCTTAAAGATTTGGAAACAAAACTATTTGAAAGCAGAAACAAATCAGAACAAAATAAAAAAATTAAAGAGTGAAAGAATGCAAAGGCTTTGATTTAGACCAATCAATGGCGGGGGTTTTACCTGCGCATAGGGCGACGTGGGTTATAAATATCAGCTTTATATAGTGTTTTATTCAAAAAGCTCTTTAATCTTCATTTTAATTTCATTTTGATCCAGCTCATTTGTATGAGCGTTTAAATCAAGAGCAAGCTGTAAAAATTTTGCCGCTTCAACTTTATTACCCTGAAGCGCAAAGGCTCTTCCCAGGTTATAATGAGCAAGAGCATATCTATTATTGCATTCAACGGCTTTTGCAAGGTTGTCAACAGCTTTTTCGACGTATCCAAGATTGTCAAGATAAATAACGCCAAGATTGTTGTAAGCAATGTCGTAATTTGGATCAAGACTTATTGCCTTGTCATATTCACGCACGGCATCTTCTGTCATTCCTTTGCCCCACAACAAAAAACCAAGATTGCAATGGATTCTTGCGTTGCCTGGAGCGAGTTCAAGCGCAATTCGATATGTATTCAGGGCGTTTGTAAAATCTCCTTTGTCGTAATACGCGCTTCCAAGACTTAAATAAATGTCAATATCTGTCGGATTCAATATAGTTGCGCTTTGATACGCGCTTATTGCGGCATCATAATTTTCTTTGGATTCATGAAAAATGTACCCTAACGTCTGAGCTATAATACTTGTCCAGTTTTGATTCGGGTTAAGAGCAATTGCGGTTTGATAATGAGAAACCGCATTTTTAATATCACCTTTTAAATAATAAATATTTGCCACATTGCTATGGAATATCGCATCATTAGGGTTCATTTCAATGAGTTTTTTGTAAATTTCAACTGCGCTGACATAATCTCCCTGCTCTTCAAACATCAGACAAAGCAGTTTATGGGCTGACATGTTCATCGGATCAAGCCATATTGCCATTCTATATTCATTTAAGGCGTCATTAACTCTGCCTTCAAACCTGTAAGCGTTTCCAAGCCATAAATATAACGGCACAAACCTCGGCGCTTCTTCTATTGCCTCTGAATATAATTTTATTGCCTCGTTTATCTTCATTGTTTTCTCAAAGTAATATCCCTTAAGAAATACAGGCAAAAATTTTATTGAAATCATTTTTATCAGGGCTTCTTTACGGGCATATTTGTCAAAAGGCAGTTTTATCAACGCTTGTAAAAGATGAAAGTATGAAATTAATTTTGTATCCCAGGATCGGGACTTTGAAAGTTTTGAAAGTATATAATACATGTAATGAGCTCGTGAATTCTTCATTCCTCCATACTCAAGGGATTTTTCAAGATAATTCATAGCTTCTGTGTGACGATTTTTTCTTGATAAAATTTTTGTAAGCATTAAATACGAATTATAATGTTTTTCATCGTATTCAATTGCAATTACGAGATGATTTTGAGCTTTTTCAAAATTTCCCTTGCAATAAAAAGCCACTCCGAGCTTATAATGAAGCTCCGCTGAGTCAAGGTCTGATTCCAGAGCAATTTGATATTCGTTTATCGCTTCGTCAAGGTACTGTTTAGGCTGGTAAACATCGATATGCTTTTCAAAATACAAATCGCCAAGTCTAACATGTAAATCGTAATTTGTGGGGTCCTGTTTAATTGCAGACTGACAAATCTCAATTGCTTTTGAGATATTTCCGTCTTTTTGCATTTTATTTATTTTGCTGGTTAAATCCTTAATGTTGGATTTTTCGTCGATTTTATTCATCCGTTAATTCACTCAAGAGTAGATTTTAGACTATTTTTTTATTATAACCTAATATTTTAATTTATTCTTTAATTTAATTATTATACTCAAATAAAAATAAATTTCGGATTTTTGTTAAATTGTTTTTGTTGTGTTTAGTTAAGTTAATTTTGTAGATTAGATATATACAGACCGATAATATTTTTTATGTAAAAAGCGAAGAAAAAATAAAAAGTAAGCATTTGTAAGCAAGGGGGTTCGGGGGCTTGCCCCTGACAGTCTTGTCCCCTTGGGGTTCAGTTTTTCTTTTCTTTGCTTCGTTTCTTTTCTTTTTGCGTTCAAAAAGAAAAGAAATGAAGAAACGGTAAGTATTGTATTGCATGCTGGAAAGACCCTAAAACAAGTTCAGGGTGACGATTTTCACGTTAATTAAAAAATACATAAAAAATATTATCGGTCTATATTTTAAATTTTTTTTAAAAAAGTTCTATGCTTCAATGAATTGTTTTTCAATACTCAACATGGAACTTAAGGATTGGTCTTCAATATCAGCTTTGGTTGATGATGATTCAGAAGGATAATCTCTTATAGGTTGAATTTCCAAATGATCAACAGGGAAATTATTATCGGTTTCTTTTGCTTTCGGTGGTGGTGTGGTACTTGCCGGCGGCGGCGTGGTACTTGCCGGTGGTGGAGTGGTACTTGCCGTCGGTGGTGTAGTACTTGCCGGCGGCGGCGTGGTACTTGTCGGCGCTGGTGTGGTATTTGTCGATGATGGATTTACGCTTGCCGGCGCTAGCGGTGTTGAGCTAACCGGTGATTCTGTTGTTGAGTTTTTATTGAAAAGATTTGATAACATTTTAAACATCATCATTAACATCAACATGGAAATCAACATTTGCATTAAATTCTGCGCAAACATTCCATTTTGCATATTTCCTGTTTGATTAGGATTTTGCGTTGCCGGCATCATGCCTGGTTGTTGGTAAGGATTTATGCCTGATTGCTGACAAGGCGTCATTCCTGTATTATTATTGAAAGTTCCAATATTAGGCGCAATAAAGAAGTTATTAACTATATTATTGCCGCCTGAAGCAGATTGCGGATAAGACATCATCCCTATGCCTGTCATCATGTCAGGTTGTTGATAAGGCATCATCATATTAGGTTGAGCATAAGAAAAACCGTACAATCTATCTCCTCCAATATAGTTAATAAACTGCAATTTTAAATCACTGCATAATTAAAAAATCAGGACATAATTTTATAGCTGCATAATAATAAATAAAACGTAAGTCTGTTATGTCTCTAAATTACTCTTCTTATACATATTAAAAATATATTTTTATACTATTTGCTAAAATTTAGATTTAAATATCAAAATTTTTACAAAAGTTAACAAAAATCCAAAAATGTATTGTATTTTGAATAAGTTTTCAGGAATTTATAAAAAGTTGTTTTTACAAAAATTATATTTTTATTTCCTCATTTCTTTTTAAGATCACAAACAAAAAATTTTCAAGTCTTATTAACTTTTGCCGAACGAGCAAAGCGAGTGAGGCAAAAAAATAACAAAAGCCCCTTCCCTTCAAAGGGAAGGGGTTGGGGTTGGGTAGATAAAAACACGAAAACTTTTTGTTACCTGCTTAATGACTTAATTTTGTTTTAACTCCTTCAAAAAATACTTTTTTTCTGGCGTTTTCATCTTGTCTTTTTTCATAAGTGTCAAGATCATTCATTATTTCATCGGATTCTTTATTATAATTATCTTTGTAAAGAATTATCTGATTGGAAGAATTACCCGTTTCTTCCATTAATTTTTTGGCGGCGTCACTCATTTTTTCTTTCTCTTTTTTCTCTTCTTCTTTTTTACGATACATTTTTTCTATCTGTTCCAGTCTTTCAAGTCTTTCTTTCTGGAAAGAGTAAGTCTTAAGTTCAGCCGCCATTAATTTGCTTTTTAAAACAACTATTTCAACTCTTCTATTGGCTTTTTTCCCTTCTTCCGTACCATTTGACGCCACAGGTCTGCTGTCTGCGTAGCCTACCGCTACAAATCTGTTTTTATCTATTCCTGCGGCATTTATTAAATACCGCACAACAGAAGAAGCTCGATAAGAAGATAATTCCCAGTTAGACGGAAACATTGCAGAATTCATTTGTTCATTATCTGTATGCCCTTCTATTCTTATAAGATTAAAAGGAAAATTTTCCTTTATTGTCAGACCTATTTTTTTTACTGTTTCTAAAGATTCTTTTCTTAATTCTGATGTTGAAGAATCAAAGAAAATATTTCCCACCATTGTAATTACAATTCCGCGCTCTGTTACTTCTGTTTTCACGCCTTTTATTTCATCGATATGTTCAAACTTAAGCTTGTCCTGAAGCAATTGATAATGTTTTTCCTCTTCTTTTGCGGCAACTGCATCAAGAATTGGAGGAACAACCTGATTCTTTTCTTCATTTCCTTCAAACATGCTTTGACCTTTATTATCCATAACCCCTTCATTGCCCTGTAAAATTGTAGGAGTATGAGAAAACGCCTTTTGTAAAGATGATCTGAAATCTTTAAATTTTGCAAGGTCTATTTGCGATAAAGCATAAAGCACAACAAATGTCGCAAATAGGAGAGTGATAAAATCAGCATAAGAAACCAGCCATCGTTCAAGATTTTCGTGTTCTTCCGCATGTTTTTTCTTTCTACTCATTTATAAAAAAATCCAAAAATTAATTAAATTAAGCCGGAACTTTTTCTGAAGCCCCGCCTTTAGGCGCTCCTTCAGTGTCTAAAATGAAAGCGTTAAGTTTTCTTTCGATTAAAGCGGGGCTTTCTCCCGCTTGTATTGATAAAATTCCTTCTATCATCATTTCTTTTGCAACAAAAGATTTTTGATCTTTAAATTTGATTTTTGTTCCAAGCGGTATACAAAAAAGGTTAGCAAACCCTACGCCGTAAACCGTAGCAACGAATGCCACCGCAATTCCCGCTCCAAGACTGGAAGGATCGGCAAGATTTCCCATAACCTGAATAAGACCGAGAACCGCTCCGATAATCCCTATGGTTGGAGCTAAACCTCCTGCTGTTTCCCAAACTTTAGCCGCTCCTTTTGAGGCTTCTTCCATCTGAGCAACCTGGGTTTCCAAAAGGTCTTTTACAAGCTTAGGATCAGCTCCGTCGGCAACTGCCTCAAGTCCAAGTGTAATCAGAGGATCACTTGCGTTTTTAGCTTCTTTTTCAAGAGCGATAACACCTTCTTTTCTTGCTTTTGTCGCATATTTTACAAGTTCGGTTATTATTTCCTTAAAATCAATTTTTTGGTCAAAATAGACTCTTTGAAGAGCTGTTATTGCGTTTAGCAATTGTTGTTGCGGAAAACTGAGAACAACAGCTCCTATTGTTCCTCCAAATACAATTAATGCGGCTGTAATCTGCACTAATGACGCGGGATTTCCTCCTTCAAGGATTTGTCCGAGAAGTATTGCGCCTATTCCTAATATTGATCCGATTAATGATGTTAAATCCATTTTTTTTCCTATATTTAATTAAATAAACATATATTTTTCTATTTAAGCTTATTATTTAAAACATAGGATCATACACATATATTATTATGTCCATCATTGAAAGAAGCAGGGCAAAGAAAAAATAGCTGCAGTTTAATTAACGCGCATTGCTAATTAGCCGAAACTGTCATCCTGAGCGAAGCGAAAGATCTCATGACATGAATACAACAAGATTCTTCGGGCAAAGCCCTCAGAATGACGAAATTGCAAAGCCTCAAAATGACGAATCCTCATAATTAATGAATCAATACCTTAGCCGTATCCCATTTTTATTATAAAATTTGCCAAAAATAAATATGGATTTATGTAATTCTCTGGAACATATATCCAATGCCACGAGCAGTAAGGATTAATTCAGGATTTGCCGGATCAACTTCAAGCTTTGATCTTAACCTGCTTATATGAACATCCACAACTCTGGTATCAATTCTGTGATCGGCAGGATATGACCAAACATATTGTAAAATTTCATTTCTGGAAAACGGTTGTCCGGAATTTCCCACAAGTAATTCCAATAAACTAAATTCCATGCCTGTTAATCTTATACGTTCGTTTTTTCTGAAAACCTGTCTTCTACTTGTATCAATCCTAAGAGCGCCGGTTGTAATAACATTTTTGGTAACTTTTCCGCCCACTGTATCAGTTTTTTGATTTATTCTTCTTAAAACAGCCTTAACTCTTGCTTCAAGCTCCTTCGGACTGAATGGCTTAATCACATAGTCATCTGCGCCAAGCTCAAGTCCCGTAATTCTTTCTGAAACATCTCCAAGAGCTGTTAGTATAATTATAGGGGTATCCGCATTTTTTCTGATTTCTCTTGTAACTCCGTATCCGTCAAGTTTCGGCATCATTACATCAAGGACTACCAGATCAGGATTATGTTTTTGATAAGCCTCTATCGCTTCTTCACCGTCTGCTGCGGTTATAACTTCATATCCGGCTAATTTAAGCCTGGTTTCTAAAATTCTTCTAATACTTGCCTCATCATCTACTACAAGTATTCGCTCACTATCCTGAAATTCAATTTGAGGGTCATTATTTTGTGTCATATTTTTTTTTACCCTTTTTTAGACAATAACTATAATTATTACATTAAAATTGATTTTATACTTTTATTTTAACTACATTTAAATTAATTGTATTTAGCTTGTTTATAAAGTATAAAGCAATTTATTTTTTATTATGTAGTTTATTTAAGAATTAATAAGTATTTTAACATAAAACATTTTAATTTAAACAAGTTTTTTAAAAAACTATTTTTTATATATTCCGTTAATTTGTTAAAAATCTGATATTTACAGCCCGCGCCGCCCTGCGGGCGGCGCGGGCTGAGTAAGAATATTGTGGAGGTTTAGGCGAAGCCTAAACCTCCACAAATTAAAGATTTACAAAAAACTATTTTTTATATAATCAATTATAATATATTTAAAATATACCGCTCCTAAAATGAATTTAGGATTTTAACTTAAAACGCCAGGAGCGGTATGGCGAAGCGGGAGTGTGTTTTCGGTAAAATCCGGCTTTGCCGGTTTTTCCGAAAATTAAACTCATTCTAGTATAGAAAAAAGGTATTGATAATTGAAGCTCACCATAAAAGAAATTTTGCAAATAACAAATGGAAATTTAATTACAGGCAAGGATTTATCCGCAAAATTTCACATTTCAACTGATACAAGAACAATTTTAAACGATGATATTTTTCTTCCGCTTGTAGGAGAAAACTTTGACGGTCATAATTTTATAAATAAAGCCCTTGAACGAGGCTGTATTGCTTATATTACCGAGAAAAACGAGCCTCCCTCAACTTCCGCCGATTTTATTATTTCGGTTAAAAATACGATTGAAGCCTATTTAAGCATAGCTCGTTTTGTCAGAAGAAAAATTAATCCTAAAGTAATTGCCGTTACCGGCAGTTCAGGGAAAACTACGGTGAAAGAGTTTATTTACGCTGTTTTATCCACTTCTTTTAATGCTCACAAGTCATTATTAAATCATAATAATGAAATCGGACTTTGTCAGACAATTTTGTCCATGCCTGAATCAACTGATTTTGCCGTTATAGAAATGGGAATGAGAGGCTTAGGAGAAATAGAACTGCTTTCTAAATATGCAGAGCCTGATATTGCGGTAATTACAAATGTCGGAAGAGCTCATTTAGGAAGACTTAAGTCTATTGAAAATATTGCGGCGGCAAAATGTGAAATTACGGCGCATTTAAAAAAATCCGGTGTTTTTCTGGCTTTTGATGATGATTTAATCAAAAAAACAAGTAATTGGCAGGGTAAAACAATTTTTTACGGTAAAGAATATGAACTAACCTGCTGTGAAGAAAATTTAACAGGCTTTATTTATAAAGGCGAAGAATATAAAATTCCCGTTATGGGCGAATATAATGTTATTAATGCTATTGCAGCTATTGAAACCGGTAAGATTGCTGATATCAGTTATGAAAATATAAAAAAAGGACTTTTAAATTATATGCCGGTGGGAGATAGAGGAAAAATAATAAAATTAACCAATGGAATTAAGTTAATAGTTGATTGCTATAATGCAAATCCGGATTCCTTAAAAGCTTCTATAAATTCTGTAATGCAAGCTTATAAAAATTCAAAAGTTGTTCTTGTACTTGGTGATATGGCGGAATTGGGCGATCAGGAACAAGGGCTTCACAGGGAAACAGGAACTTTTATTTCGCAATATCCTGTTTATTCTTTGATAACAGTAGGTGAAAAAGCTAAATTTATTGCAGAATCTGTAAAAGATACAAATATAAAGGTTAATTCTTTTTTAACAAATACTGAAGCGGCTAATTTTTTGCTTAATAATCTTGAAAAGGATAGTGTTTTATTTTTTAAAGCGTCAAGGTGTATGAAATTTGAAGAAATTTCAAATATACTTCTTGCAAAATCGCATTTTTAAAAAGTTTTCGTTAATTTGTTAAAAAGCTAATATCTACAGCCCGCGCCGCCCTGCGGGCGGCGCGGGCTAGGTAAGGGTATAGATGGCGTTTCGGCGAAGCCGAAACGCCATCAAAAACAATCTATAGCCCCCTCTCCCTATCAGGGAGAGGGGGTTGGGGGTGAGGGTTCTTATTAAATTCCAAAAAACTTTTACATATCACTATAATAGAGCAACTCAAGTTAATTAACTTTTTTGAACATCATAAAGCTTTTGCGGGGAATTTCTATTTGAGGTTTTATAATTCCGTCTGATTCAACAGTTCTCTCTTCTCCAAGTTTAGGATTATCCATCGCTGAACCGTCGCCGCCATATTCTTTATCATTGCTGCAAACTATCATTTGCCATTTTCCTGCCGGAAATTTCATTCCATATTTATCATTTCCGTCAAATTGCCGATCCCCGAAATTTGCAATAGAAAAAATTTCATTGCCTTTATCATAAGCATGTATAGCAAGAACTTTTGCTTTATTGTTTACCCGGGACGGATGCTCATTATCAGCAACTTTCCCATTCTGCAAAGCAGTATTTGTTTTTGCAATTTCAGCCAGTTTTTTAAGATACTTATCCGCTTTTTCCATTTTTAATTTATATGAATCGCTGTATTTGTTTTCTAAAGTGGAAAATTTTGAGTCTATAAAAGATTTTTCGCCTGTATTATACCCCTTTTCATTTTTGACAGGAAGGTCTTCAGGGTCAATTTCAAATTTTCTGAAAAATCTGAACGGCGTTAAATCAATATTATTCTGGAAAATCATTTTAGGTCCAGGCGTTCCAAATACTACGCCGTTTCCTATAAAAACACTTTTTACCCCATCATTAAACACTTTTTCAAAATTTTCTTTTTTCAAATTTTCATGTTTACTAAGGTCAATTTGTATTCCTTTATTAATTAATACATTGGATTCCAGCTCATTTATAACTTTATCGCTGAATTCCCGTGTAACGTTTCCGTTATCTCCCCAAATTTTTACCATCTCGCCGTTAACTTCAGTTTCTCCGTTTTTATTCATACAGGTGTACGCTGTACACATTCTTTGCGCCAATTGCTCGCCTATCTGCCAGTTTCTTCCCTGTTTAAAATTCTGCGGATTTTCCACTTTATCTCTAAAATTAAGCTTATCTTCAACAAATTTTGTGATAAGCCCTGTGCCGTCGTGATTTCCTTTTTCGTCATGGCTCATTATGTAATGCACTATTTTTGATCCGGCGTCATCTCTTACAAAAGTAAACAAATTATTCATATCTTGAGAAAAAACATTGCCTATACAAGGCTCCCATCGTCCGATTAAAGAGCCGGCAAGGGCATGATGAAACTCAAATCCCCATTTTGAATCAAATCCCAAGTGATTAAGATGACTTCTTCCGGTCATTATAAATTCAATATTTTTATCATGAGTTTCTTCCGAATTATTTTTATATTGCTCTTCAAGACCGTTTGTTACAGCGTTCCATCTTCTTCCGTCTTCGGCGATAAGAACAGCGTCGGGGAAATGGTGATTAGCTTCTGCCGCTATTTGTTTCATCGTGCTGTCAGAGCCCATTTGGCTTGTCATGTCGGCTCTTAGTCCATCAGCTCCCATTCTAAGCCAATTTAAAGCCATATTTGTTACATAATCTCTTGGATACCTGTTATCGCCTTTTTCCAGGAAGAATTGATCTCCCCAGCCGGTACTTCCTGCTGTATAAGGACCTGCCGCAGAAAGATAATTGCCGTCGGGACCAATATGGTTCGGAACAAAGTCTACAATTACCGACAGGTCATTTTTATGGCAATAATCAATTAACTTCTTGAAATTTTTTGCTCCGCCGTAATCTTCTCTGGTCGCAAATTTGTTTACGCCGTCATAACCCCAGTTATAACCTTTAATTTTGCCGTCTTCCTCCCATGTGTTTATGTTTTCAAGCGGCATTATTTCTATTGAGTTATAGCCAAGCTCTTTGATTTTTTTAATTGCGCTGTTCCCGTTTTCATCTTCTTTTATGGCGGCTTCAAAGGTCCCTTCTTTTGTTAAAGCGCCTATATGAGCTTCATAAATTACCGCCGCCGATAAAGGAGTAAATTTTATATTTTTACCGTTTATTTCCTGATTTACTCTTTCATCCCGAACGATTCTCGAGGGATTTTTCAGCCATTCAGCGTCTTTAATGTGTTCATAAGCGTTATCAGTAACCACAGACCAGCCGGAAATGCGGGGCTGCTTCATTGAATACGGATCAGGAACTCTTATTTGAGCGCCGTTACTTTTTGTGATTTGAAAACAGTATTGATTTCCCGGCTTTATGCCTTCAGGAACTTGAGCTGAAAAAACTCCAGGGCTGTCGCAGTATCTGTATTTATTTCTTTCAGAGCTCATTTCGATTGTTTTTATGTCAAGGTCTTTTGTGTCTTTATGAAGTTTTAACAGATTTTTGCCTTGATATATCAAAACTTCAACTTTTTTCGCATCAGGAAAAGTATATAATTTAAAGGAAGTTTCTCCGGTTTTTTCGTTATGAACCGCTCCCCAGCTTTCGTGTTCTTCTTTAGTCCGACCAAAGTTTATTTTTGCCGGTTTTATGGAATTCATGTAATATGCTTTTAATGTTGAATTAGACGGCATGATTTCGGGTTGTAATTTTACAATTTCTTTATTGAGAACAGAATTTCCCCTGAAAGAAGTTTGGTTTTTATAGGTGTTAAAAGGTAACAGGCAATTATTTTTGTCTGAAATATTCATAAATATGCTATAACTCCCGAATTTTTTTAAAATAATATTACTTTGTTTTACATTTAAAGCTTCTGATGAAATTAAATTAACAGGAGTTTGTAATTTATTTAACAAAAATTTATAAACCAAATAAATTTTCGTTATACTGCTTGCAAAATGAATTTTGGTTTTGGATCAGTATAGTTTATAAATTTCTTTATATTATCTTTATTTCTAAAATAAAATTATTTTGATATGCTTATAAAAATAGAAATTCATTTATTGGCGCCTCTAAAAACTCAATTTTTTGAAATTTTCATGAAATTTGGTTGGGGTTTGGTGTAGGGTTGCGAAGCAGTCGGTACTGTCCGCATTTCGCAACGAAGCCCCTACCCACAAACTTCTCCCCCCTTTGAAGGGGGGCAGGGGGTAGATATAAACAATAAAATTCTTTTGTTTTTAGAGGCGCCCTTATGTTACAGTCTGGATACAGGTTTATTTTAAGAAAAACAGGTTCAATAAAATGTGCGGAATCGTAGGATGTATAGGTCAACAAAATTTAATCCCTTTTTTGCTTGAAAGTTTGGAAAAACTTGAATATAGAGGATATGATTCTGCGGGTATAGCAGTTCATAACGGAGATAATATCGAAATTTACAAAGCCCAGGGCAAGCTTGAAAACTTAAAGAATCTTTTAAATGATACGTTTAAAAACGATAAAAACTTAAAATCCGGCATAGGACACATTAGATGGGCAACTCACGGCGCGCCGAATCAAATTAACGCTCATCCCCATTCAAGTTTTGAAGAAAAAGTTTCTATTGTTCACAACGGAATTATAGAAAATTATAAAGAATTAAAAAAAGAACTTACTGAAAAGGGATTTGAGTTTAAATCTCAGACAGATACGGAAGTTATAGCTCATTTGCTGGAAGACTGCATTAAAGACGAAAATAATTACTCTAATGCAATAAGAACAGCGTTAAAAAAACTGGATGGAGCTTATGCTCTGGGCATTATTTTTAAGGATAATCCTGAAATTCTTTATGCCGCAAGAAAATGCGCTCCATTAATTCTTGGGGTAGGCGAAGACAGTAATTTTATAGCAAGCGATGTGCCTGCTTTGCTCGATTATACAAAACGGGTAATTTATCTTGAAGACAATCAAATTGCTGTAATAAAAGGTTCTTCATACCAAATTATGGACATTGACGGTAATATTCTTGACAAAAAACCTGAAATTCTCCCTTGGGAACCCGTTACCATTAGTAAAATGGGTTATAAACATTTTATGCTTAAGGAAATTCATGAGCAGCCGGATGTTATAAGGCAGACACTTTTTGACAAGCTACACACTGTTTCAGACCCACTAGTTTTGAAAGAGGTTAAATTAACCAAGGAAACCCTTGAGCAACTTGACAGAATTCAGATTATAGCTTGCGGAACTTCTCTGCATGCGGCTCTTGTCGGGAAATATCTTATAGAAGAATTTACGGGAATACCTGTTGATGTTGAAGCTTCCAGCGAATATATTTATAAAAGAACTGTTATAAGCAAAAATTCCATAACTATAGGGGTTTCTCAGTCAGGCGAAACTGCCGATACGCTTACAGCAATCCGTCAGGCAAAAGATAATGGCTCACATGTTCTTGTTATAACGAACAGACCTGATTCTACAATGGCAAGGCAAGCTGATAGCATGATTCCTGTTAATGCCGGTTTTGAAGTCAGCGTTGCGGCGACAAAATCTTATTCAGCGCAGCTAATGGCGTTTTATCTGCTTGCGATTTATCTGGCAGAAGTCAAGAATACCTTGTCGGAAGAATATATAGAAGATTTAAAAAAAGAACTTATACAATTGCCTCAAAAAATCGAAATGATTTTAAGCAATAAGGATAAAATCCAGGATTGCGCTGTGAAATTCCATAATACAAAGAACTTTATCTATATTGCCCGTGGAATCAATTATCCTGTAGCGCTTGAAGGAGCTTTAAAGCTTAAAGAAATAAGTTATATAAACGCAACAGGGTATCCGGCAGGCGAATTAAAGCATGGTCCAATTGCAATGCTTGATGAAACAATCCCGGTGCTTGCAATATTAGTGCCTGGCAAGGTTTACGAAAAGGTTTTATCAAACAGCGAAGAGTCAAAGGCAAGAAATGCAAACATGATTGCAGTTACTTCAGAAGATAATGAACATTTAGAAGCTGTTTTTGATTATATAATAACAATTCCACGAACAAATGAGGTGTTTTCTCCGATTTTGACAACAATCCCTCTTCAGCTTCTGGCGTATTATATAGCGGAATTTTTAGGCAAAGACATCGACCAGCCAAGAAACCTTGCCAAATCTGTTACTGTAGAATAATTATACCAATCAATTTAAAAAACCGGTAAATAAAAAAGATGGTTTTTATAAATCCTTAATTAACTTGAATTGCTAAATAAATAATTTTATATTTGGCGTAGCGGCTGGCAAAACCAGCCGCTACGCCTTCTTAAGGCATGCGGCTCGCAGGCAAAGCCTGCGAGCCGCATAAAAAATTAAAATAAAATTTCAATCTATTTCAGCGTTTCAACTAATTAGCAATTCGAGTTAATTAGCGGGTGTTTTGATGCGCAAGCGGGAGTTTTAACTCATTCATGCGGCGAAGGCAAAACACCCGCTCTACCTTTACTCAGCCCGCGCCGCTCGCAGGGCGGCGCGGGCTGTAAATATTAGTTTTTTTACCAATTAACGAAAACTTATTAATTTTGTAAAAACACATCGGGATTGGTTTTTTTAACGTCTTCTATAAAACTTTTTGCCATATTTACAGGTACGGCAAAGCCTATTCCAATATTTGATTTGTTATTATCAGGATTATAAATAGATTGGTTTATGCCGATAACTTCACCTTTAAGATTAAGAAGAGGTCCGCCGGAGCTTCCCGGATTTATCGCCGCATCAGTCTGGATTTTGTTTCTTTTTTTATCTACTCTGCTGATAATTCCGGTTGTAAGCGTTCTGTTAAAACCAAAAGGATTACCTATTGCCAACACTTTTTGCCCTACTTTAATATCTGAGGAATCGCCAAATTTTATTGTATTTAAAGACGAAGAAGGTTTTATCTTTATTAAAGCAAAATCACTGTTATTTATATTATTTGCCACCATTTTCCCTGTATAACTCTTGCCGTCGTAAAGAGTTATTTTTATTTCTTTAAACCCTTCCACAACATGACTGCTGGTCAATATTAAACCATGTCCGTTAATTATACATCCCGTCCCGCTTGATATTCCTTCGTTAATATCGGCGTCAATAGCTACTATTGAAGGCGATACGGTTTCATAAACCCTAATATTCGTTTTTTCGTCAATAGAATATTCTGAAAACCCCTGCGCGGGGAAAATCATAAAAAATGAAAAAAAAGTTAAAAATAAAGTTTTAATAAAGGTTTTAAAAAGTTTAATTTTTTTCATTTTGCCTTAACCTCAAATATTAAAGTAATATAATAAAAGTCATTAATATGTTTGCATTTAACGAGTTTTCCCCGTTATTTCACAAGAAGTTCATGTTAATTAGTTTTGTCGTTTAGTAATAAAGTTTTAAATTATTATTTATGCAAAAATTTAAAAAAAATGTTAAAATAAACAATTATAATACTGGATTATTATTATTTATTTTTGTTACTTAGAAAACCATCCCCTATTGAGGAAACTTTTTATTTAATTTATAAAATTTAATTTTTGTTTTTAGTTTAAAAAATTGGGGTTATTATTTTGTCCAGAAAAATTGCTGCTATTTTAGCTTGTTTTACTTCATTAATTGTTGGAGCTGTAGTATTATTAAGTTCAATGACGTTTGATTATTATAGTCTGTTTAACGCAGTTAAATTTGGTATATTTGGAGCTTTAGCCGCTGGAATTTTTGGTTATTTCATAGGAAAAATATTTGAAAAACCTGGTAGAAAGTCTGGTAGAAAGTAAAAGTTTATGTCAGAACCTAAATTTAAAAGAAAAAAAGCCACTTTGGTAATTAAATTTGCTATAATGATCGGAATTTCCGTTGCTTTTTCCGTAATTATTATCAGCGCATATAATATTCGAGCCAGTTCTCCTATAGTAGAACAATATTTAATTGATAAAACAATTGAATTTAATGCAATCAGTAATTTAGTTTATGCAAGAACTAAAACAGATTATTTTGAAGAAGCCAATTTCGAAAACTACGGCTCTTTTATTAATGACCTTAAGAAAAATGACCTTGTTTTATTTGTAGGACTTGTAAATAACGCAACTTATAAATATGAGTGGGTTTCGTCTAAGGAACTTGAAGGCAAAACGACAGTGCCGGGCAATCCCTGGTTTAATGATGAATTTATAAAAGAATTCGGGCATATTAAAAAAAATGATCTTTATGTAAGAATATTTCAAATTAATAATTATACTCTTTTGGTTTCTTTTTATAAAAACGATGCTCTTCTTGCCCTTGTCGGAATTTTAAAAAGCGGAAATTATATGTTGGCTTTAACTTTTGTAATTTTCGGCTTTTTATCGGCGTTTATACTTGCAAGACAAATAACAAAGCCTCTTGAAAACCTTGTAATCGGCGTGTGGGAATTTTCAAAAGGCAATCTGAAATATAGAACTTCTGTAGAATCAGACGATGAACTTGGAATATTGGCAAAAGCCTTTAATTATATGGCGGAAAAACTTGATGATTTATATTCTTCCATGGAAAAAAAGGTCAGAGCAAGAACTCAGGAACTTAGCGGCAAGAACGAAGAATTAAACAAAGCCTATAAAGAACTTAAAGATGCTCAATCTTTACTTGTGCATAATGAAAAAATGAGATCACTAGGCGAATTGGTTGCCGGAGTTGCTCATGAACTTAATAATCCGATAAATTTTATTTACGGAAATATGGTTCATTTAAAAGAATATTCAAAAAATCTTATTGAAATAATTTCAAAATATGAAGAAATAAAAGAAGATATTCCCGAGGAAATCCGTAAAGAAATTGAACGTTTTAAGGAAGAAATTGATTATGAATTTCTCAAAACTGATATTGCAGAACTTATTAAAAGCTGTACAGACGGCGCAGAGCGTTCAAAACAGATTGTGCTTGATTTAAAAGACTTTTCCCGACTTGATCAAAGCATCATTAAGGATATTGATATTAATGAAAGCATAGACAGCACGCTTAATATA
>Ga0209202_1000807_pt1 | contig 22013 bp, 16 predicted proteins | sample AD_UKC032_MetaG_FD_184416 | JGI IMG/M metagenome (GOLD analysis project Ga0209202, IMG submission 184416) | Active sludge microbial communities of municipal wastewater-treating anaerobic digesters from USA - AD_UKC032_MetaG (SPAdes) (version 2) | ecosystem: Engineered > Bioreactor > Anaerobic >... | reverse complement strand
ATGGATATCGACTACTTTGATCTTCACGTCAAACACCGTGACGATACGGATGATCAGGTCACCTTTGACGCCGCCCGCGCCATTATGAAATACGGCGTCGGAATTAAATGCGCCACGATTACGCCCAATGAAGACCGCGTCAAAGAATACAACTTAAAAAAAGCATGGAAAAGCCCCAACGGCACGATCCGCGCTATGTTGGACGGCACGGTTTTTCGAAAACCCATTCTCGTCAATAATATTAAACCGGGTGTTTCTTCCTGGAAAAAACCGATTACCATCGGCCGTCACGCTTATGGCGATGTCTATGACAATTTTGAATTAAATATTCCCCGGGCGGGAAAATTGGAAGTCGTGTTCACCCCGGCTAATGGCGATAAAACGCAAACAACGTTCGTGAAAGATTTCCCGTCGGCGGGCATTGTGCAAATCAACCATAACCTGGAGCAATCGATTTTGAGTTTTGCTCGGGCGTGCTTTACCTACGCACTTGCCGAGAAAATTGACGTGTGGTTTTCCACGAAGGATACCATTTCCAAAATATACGACGCGGGTTTCCGTGATATTTTTGACCGGGAATTTGCAAACAACTGGAAAGATCAATTTGCAAAGGCCGGAATTGAATACTTCTTCACATTGATCGATGACGCGGTCGCGCGCATTATGAGAACGGAGGGCGGCATTTTATGGGCGCTCAAAAATTATGATGGCGACGTGATGTCGGATATGATTGCTTCCGCAAGCGGCTCACTCGCCATGATGACATCGGTGCTGGTTTCTCCCAATGGCTGGTTTGAATATGAAGCTGCGCACGGCACAGTGCAAAAACATTACTACAAACATTTAAAAGGCGAGGAAACCTCCAGCAACTCTATGGCGCTCATTTTTGCCTGGACCGGCGGGCTGCGTAAACGAGGGGAGCTGGACGGCACGCCGGATGTTGTCAAATTTGCCGCTCAGGTTGAAGAAGCGGCATTGGAAACAGTTGAGGGCGGCATCATGACCGGTGATTTGCTGCTTTTAGCCGAAAAGAAACCCTACAATAAAAAAGTCAACACCGAAGGTTTTATCGACGCGATTGCGGAAACATTGAAGAAAAAGCTCCATGGTTAACTTGCTACCTAATCTGCTGGATTTCACACTGGAGGAAATGGAAGCATTCATCGCTTCTTCCGGCAAGGAAAAGTTTCGCGCCCGCCAGATCATGAAATGGCTGCATCAATCGGGCAGCACTTCCTTTGATGCCATGACGACCCTCTCCCGCAATTTCCGAGAAACGCTCTCGGCAACTGCCCGCATCCGGAGACCGGAAATCGTCAAAATCCAAAAATCACAGGACGGCACGCAAAAGGCGCTTCTGAGGCTGGAAGACGGCCTCTTCATCGAAAGCGTCCTCATTCCCGGGAAAAGCCATTGGACCATTTGCATTTCCACACAGGCAGGCTGTGCAATGGACTGCAAATTTTGCCTGACCGCACGACAGGGTTTCAAACGCAATTTAACACCGGCGGAAATCGTCGGGCAACTGATTGCCCTGAAGCACGAAACGCCGGAAGGTGCCGCCATCAACAATATTGTGATGATGGGCATGGGTGAACCTCTGGCGAATTACGCCAACACTCTGAAGTCGATCCAAATCCTCACCTGCGATTTCGGCCTGGGGATGTCCAACCGCAGAATTACGGTTTCCACCTGCGGGCTTGCACCGCAAATCGTCCAACTGGGTAACGACATCTGCATCAATCTGGCCGTATCCCTAAACGCGCCAGATGATGAAACCCGCAACCGGCTCATGCCGATTAATAAAAAGTATCCGCTACAAGCACTGCTGGATGCCTGTAAAAAATATCCCATGCCGGGACGGCGTCTGCTGACTTTTGAATATATCCTGATTGACGGCGTTAATTCATCACGGGCGGATGCGGAAAAGCTGGCCCGGCTGCTGAAAAATCAACGCTGTAAATTGAACCTAATTGTTTTTAACGAATACCCCGGAGCTGCATTTAAATCGCCATCTTTAAAGGACGTGGAAGCCTTTCAGCAGATTCTATTGGACAGACACTTCACCACCATGCTTCGCAAAAGCAAAGGCAGTGATATTCTTGCCGCCTGCGGTCAGTTGAGCGGTGCTTTCGGAATCTGATGTTCTGTTTGTTTTTGTTTTATATCAAGGATAAAAAATAATAGAATTCGATTCTAAACCGGGACACCTTTACAGCACGGAGGCATGCCATCAGTGATCCTCTTGCCGTGATCAGACCACTCCCGTCATCCCCAAAAGGGCAAGGAGTGAGATCAGGGGTGTTGACCTCTTGTGACAACAGTAATTCTTTCCCACTGTGCCCTGAAAACGACCCTTGGCGAACTCCAGCCCCTTGAAGTTAAAGAGGAAATTACCGTTCTCATGGATTAGGTTAATAATTCTCCTGACGATCCTCGATTCCTGCGGCTCGATTTCATCCGCAACCATCAGCGGGACCAGACCAAGGTCTAGATAAGGCAGGCCTTCCTTTTTGAATATTTCCATGGCGTGGTTCATAATGACGTACCACAGCCCCTGTTTGAAGGAGGGGCAGGATCGGGAGATGTTGGGGACATAGCTGACGATTCGTTTTCCCTCATAGATCGGGTCGAAAAAAATGAACCCGACGGCCTCGCCATTCATGTAGGCGAAGAAATGTCGGGAGTTTTCCTTGTAATCAGTCTTCAGGGGTCTGATCAGAAAACGAATTTCCTGACGACTGCACGCCCTCGTCTTGATCCAGCTTCTGGAGATCTCGTCGGCACGATCATCCTTCTGGTTCTCCCTGACCTCGACACCCATGGCCGCGGCCTGGTTGATGGCCGTGCGGATCACCTGTTTCTTGCCGCCCTTGATATTCCATTTCTGCAGATCTATCCGGATTTCCGAACCGAACTGAGTCCCGTAATATCCGTATTTCCGGTGCAGGATGTCAACAACCGGCTTGCTCACCTGCATGAACTGACCGGACGGATGACGTTTCAGAAACTCGTCAATGATGAGTTCGAAGTGAATCGGGTCGCAGACCGGATCGGCCAGTGCGATCTTGACTCCCCACTTCTTCATAAAGGCAATATAACCGATGCCGGGCAGGTCGAAATACTCCATCCCGGGCTGCATGGTCGAGAAGGACTGGGAATGAGCACCGTATTCCTTCAGATAGCCAATCCGCTCCGCATGGGAAAAATCCCTTCGCTCCGCCATCACACCCGAATGCAACAATAGTACCTTCTCCAATATCCTCACCTTGAAAGAAATCCCTGACCTAAACGATCAGCCGGCCTAGCGTCAGGCAGGCTTTTGACCAAGGACAGACCAGTAACAATTAATGATGCCCAGCTTGTAATGTTTTTTCTCCTGGATCACCAGACCGAGTTGTTCCATATGTTCCGGATAGTTATAGATGTTATGAACGGCGTTCCTGGCAGTCAACCAGAAGAAAAGGACGGCGCCGTACCAGTAAAGGACCTTGAAACCCCGAGAGACGATGTTGCCTGAGGGATAGGAGAAATCACCCACGACGATCTTTGCCCCCGGCTTTCCCAGTTTGACAAGCTGCTCCAGGACCTTGACCATCATTTCTCGATCAAAGACGTTGAGAAAGAAATTGGCCACCACCATATCGTACTTTTGAAACTCGTTGAATTCCATGATATCCGAATGGACCTGGCGGATCTTCAATTTCGCGTTGCTCTGCTTCAGGTTTTGCCGGAATTGTTTGAGCATCGTCTCCGAAAGGTCAACGACCGTCACGTTGGCGCCGATTTCAGCCGCACGCATGGCGTCCAGTCCATGCCCTACGCCGGCAAACAGGATTCGATCACCCTTCTTGATTTTGTCCGTGTTAATCATGGCAACTTTGCAGTGGTGAATGGAACGGCCGCTGTACAAATTACTCAGGAAATCGTAAGCGGGGCCTACAAACCGGTATTTATCCTTAATCTTTGCCTTTTTATTTTCAGAAACTTTGCCTTTGGTAGCATTCTTCATTCAAGTCACCATTCCGGACCCTCGATCCTTCGATCCAAGGGGTATGCAAATGATAGTTTGAGTAGCATCACAGAAAATGTTATCGACTAATGACGCGGCAGCACAGAAATCCAAAGCCTGCACGTCAGCATCCTCAATACCTAATTTCCTGTAAAAATATAGTCCTCTGACCAATAGGCAATTACCTTAGGAAGAGCGGCTTGTAAATACCTCTTTCAGGGTATTTATTCGCTCGGCACAGCTAGCAGATCCAGACAATTCCTGCCGACAACATAACGAATATTGACGAATACTTGATAAAAATAGCCGGAATAGTATTGGAAATGAATATTTGCAGGCAGAAAAAGGGGTTAGAATTTCTTCTAACCCCTTGTATTTATTTTGGTAGCGGGGGATGGATTTGAACCATCGACCTTTGGTTTATGAGCTTAATTAAAAGTATAGAACAACATAAAAACGAGTTTATTTATCTATCTATAATATTATAGGGATTTTTGTTATTGTAAGCAATAGTGAACCCCTGAATATCGGCGCCGGTATTGAAATATCCATTCGGAACCTGACGGAACGAATCGTGGGACGGACCGGATCTTAACGGGAAAGATTCCCTGGGATGCCAACAAGCCGGACGGCCAACACAGAAGAATGATGGACGCCACCAGAGCCAGGCATGAATTCGGCTTCCAGGCGAAGACGGCGCAAATAAATTGTCCATTACCTCCGACAGTGAAATATTTTGCAGTCGGTCAAAATAAAGCAACAGAGACGCCTGCCACCACGGCGATGTTCATCAGTATCTGGGTTATATCTTTAACTTCCCTCATCCAGGCGATCCGGTCGGCTTTTTCAGGAACAACGATCGTATCACCGGGTTCAATTTGTCTGATCTCTCCGTCATGCGCTGTCATTTCCCACCTTGAGCGCGAAGAGCTCCAACCTATGAAGTTCTTGGAAATTTTCCGTGCGCTGCCGTCAACCTTCATCACAAACACATTATCCATATCGGCATAGTGCGAGTATCCACCGGTGACATCGATATAATCCTGGTAGTCCATCCTATCGGAATACAGGTGGCTTCCCTGCGTCATGACAGATCCGACCACGTTAATCACACTATTCTTTTCCGGGATGTTCAGTGTATCACCATCCTCCAATTCAAAGTCATATTCCGTGCCCTTCATTGCTTTTGCATCAGCCAGATAAATAGTCATTCGGCCAGTAGCCTTCACTTTTCTTAAGTTCTCTACAAATTTTTGTCTTTGTTCCAGCTCAATCTTCTTAGCCGATATTTCTTCCTGTGATACGGCTGTCGATAACTGTAATGTCCCTGCGGAGAGCAATTCTTTTTCCATCCTATCGGTCATTTCCTCTATACCTTTTTGCTGCATTTGCCTTACTCGCTCGCGAGTAAAATACGCTCCCCGTAGATATGCATATGGCGTGTAACCGCCTGCCCTCTCGATCAGATCCGATAACTTTTCACCTTTCTTGATGGGATATCTGCCGGCAAACATAATTTGGCCGGAAAGGTTGACGAATTTCACATTATGGTAATCGGAAATTCGTTTTACCAGTAGTCTGTCATTTGGCGCAAGGCTTAGGTTGTGGCTTGCATCGCCTTCCAGTGCCTTACGTAAATTGATATTTTTATGCGCCACTTCCCCCATTTTCCCTTGAACAATTTCAATGGAACTGATTTCAGCTTCGTCAAGATATGCGGAAGGCAAAACGTTGCCTGCTTTGAAAATCAGGTCGCGCACTGTCATGCTTCCAGTCAATTTATATGTTCCGGGATTGGTCACATCCCCTGCGATAAAAACGTTTTTCTTCGGGTTTTTTTCCCGTATGGAGTGGATAATAATTTGATCCCTGTCCTGTAAAAGGAGATTATCTCTCGGGTCGTCCACCATTGCTCGGGCTACATTGAAGTAAGTTGTTCTAAATTCATTTTTTGCATACTGACGAATGATTTCGCCGTTTTCTTCGGAGGCATTGCTGGTCAAACCGCCGGCATTTAAGATCGCATCTTTGACCTTCATATTGCCGTTCAGATCAATGCGACGTATCACCTGCATTTTTTTCCCCATGATTTTAAGTCTTGCCGCCAAATCCACTTGGCCCATTTTTTCCAACTCGATTTGCAGGTAGTTCAAGGCGCCGGGAGAGGGTCTCTTCTCTGCTGCTATTTCATCTTCAATTTCCGTAATATTTGCGGCAAGCAGATACAAACGAACGTCTTTATTCAACTCCTCTTTAATTGATCTAAGCTCTGCCAGTATTTCCTTACCACGAGTACTGTCCTCTTTATCCTCTTTATTCGTTTTAGTGCCGTCTTGGCTTATAGTTGTGGAAATGCCTCGGATCTCGCCTTCCACCGTTACAAAAGGTTCATCCTTGAATAGTGCCTTGTGAAATATGAAAATTTGATCCTTAGGCGTTAATTCATAGTTATATGCGGTATCGTTTTGTAGGATGAGTTTACCCAAATTAAAAGGAATCAGAACTATTTCCCCGCTGGGTGGGCTTTCTCTTTTTATAAGAGCATAATCAAAGTAAGTTTCATTCTTAAGATCCTCAGGTTGACTTATTAAATCTTTTATCTTCATGCCTGATGTCAAAGCATACTTACCCGGGCGCTTGACGTTACCATTCAGATAAACGGCGTTTTCATTGAACTCCACGATCGGGAAAACCTTGACCAGATCCGCGTCCTGGATTACGAAATGCTTGACCTTATCGAGGGTCTTATCGTTGATATCTATTACAATTTGTTTTTCGTTTTTGACAATTCTCTCCACCTGCATCTGTTGCGTATAAGCGCTGGGGATAATGCCGCCCGCCAGATCGAAAAGGTGCTGCAAATCAAATTTGTCTTTAAGTTCGTAGATAGCGGGACGTTTCACGTTGCCGGCAATTCCAACCAGAGGGCCCGTGACAGGCACAAAGACTACATCGCCAGACTGTAAAACAATATCCCGCGACTTATCACCTTTTAAAAAGAGATCATAGAGATCGAATTGGATGACAATATTATTTTTTCGGCGCAGCTCAATGCGACGCATGGAGCCAATTGCCGACGGACCTCGCGCCATCATCAGAGCGTCCGTTATGGTGGCCAGCGCGCCTATGGTATAGGCACCCGGTCTCCTGACATCGCCGAGAACAAATATCGGAATGGTTCTTGTGGAGCCCATAGCAATATCAATGTTGGTCCCCACGATTTGCCCGGTTTTTGAGATCAAATGTTTCGACATCTGATCAAAAGTCATACCCGCAACTTGAACTGGACCAATCTCGGGGATGGTGATTTTTCCATCCCGATCTACAGTCAGTGAAAGCTTGTTGTTCATACGCCCCCACAAGAGAATATTGACTTGGTCACCAGGTCCAATCACGTAATGAAGGGGAACGGGAATATCTTTGCGTTCCGTTAAAACTTTAACATCTGTTTCCTGGAAAAAATCATAACCAAAAGGCTTGAGATCAGCGGATATATCCTGATATTGACTAACTTGCCGCGTCCGGTTGAAAAGGGATATTTCTTTCGGCTCCTCAACCGTTGTTCGATTTTCAATCTTTTCAGCTTCTGCAGGTGCATTTTGCGTTTTATCTGCCCTACCTGTTGCCTCATTTTCCTGCCTTTCAAGTGCTTCTTTGCCCTTTTGGATTTCTTCCGGGGTCAGTTGGATGCCTGCTTTTTGCAATTCCGATTGGATGGCTTGTTGATCCTTTAGACTCAGTGAAGATATGCTTTTTGTCTGCGCCAAGCAATTACCAGAATTTACCACGGTCATGTCCATGAGGTGGCCTACAATAAAAAAAACAAGCAAGCTCAATAAAATTAGCAATCGTTTATTCGACATGATGCCCTCCGATAGATTCGGCTTTAATATTTTTTAAGTACTCTCTAAAAAATACTACAAACACGGCAAGAAGCAACGATGCAATAAAGGCGATGATAACCATCTGAACTCTTTTTGGGCTACTTTTCATATCGGGAATCATCGGAGGGTCCAACACTTTGAACGCGAAACCTTCTTTAACTTCTGCCATCATCATGGTTTCAATTTTCTCGGCGATGAGACTGTATATTTTCTGCTGGACGAGATTATCCTTTGTTTCCTGAAGCTGTTTTTCAAGATAGTCTTTGTTGATCCCGGCAATACGCTTGGCTTCCGAACTTATGTGATCATTCGCTGAGGCTATAAAGTAGTTTGCAATCTTGGCGGCCATATCCGGATCCCGAAAATTTACAGTGATGGTGATGATGTCTTCTTTTAAGTTATAATGGATATTTACGTTTTTATCGAGCTCTCTGATTCCGTCCCACGTATCTGGAACGTCAGGGTCTTTCTTGCCGGTCTTTGATTGTTTGTGCTTTATTTTGCTGATAAGATTCAGTGGATTAAGACTGACACCGCTTTTCTTCCAAGTTTTTTTCTCCTCATCCCACTTATCAGGAAATAAAACAGGTAAAAGATTGTATCTTTCAATAATATTTTTTCTTAAAATATTGGATTCCAAAAGCTTTACAATCTCTGTGGAGGATGTCGGGTTGGGCATGGCAATTCCAGCCAGAGCGGCCATTCCGCCGAATTGAGATGCCAGAGAGGATAGCCTCCCGCTGTTGTCTCTGGAAGACACTGGCTTAAGAACCGCTTTTGCCGTGTAAATATTAGTCATAAAAAACGACGCAACGGCGGTGGTAAGCGTAAGTATGACAACCATCCAGATAATAAGCTTTTTGCCTTTCCAGATGACCCTTGCCAGTTTCAGAAGATCAATTTCAACGTCACCTTCATTGGCAATGTTTATTGGCATTGGACTTTTTGTTTCTTCGGTCATGACAGCCCTTCTTAAATATGTCTGTTATTCATAAACCACTTACAAATGCGTTCAAAGCATTAAAGTGATGAATTTCAGTAATTATAACTTTCACTTTCGCGCGTTTTGCATAACATGAAGGCGTCCTGGAATCAACCAAAATGCCTTAAGTTGCCGATTCCATGATTCAAGCGCAATAAGCGATCGAATAGGGAACAAGGTTGTGCCCCGAGTTTTTCTGTCCTAAAAATAAAAGGCTGCCTCTAGTCCCATAAAGTGATTTCTTTGATGCTCATCATGGACATAGCCAAAGTTTTTAATCTCCTCATAAGCATATCGCAGGGTGATTTTTGAATGAGCATTGAACCGGTAGCCTATTTCGCTGAAATACTGATTCTTCATCTGCGTATCGGTTTTCGTCTGGATACCGTTTCTTTCCCGGTCAAACCCCAGCCTGTAGAAGAATTTTTCAAAATTTTGAAACCACTCCGCAAAAATGTCTTCTGCGTCGCTGCCCGCATGATGGCCAAACACCCGGTCATCATAATTCATAGGATAGGAGCCATGATTATACCAGGCGTTAGGCACACTGCTGGGCGACAAATCAGCATACTCACCGCGCAAAACCGCCCGGTCCAGCGCAAAGGGCTTGTAAAGCGCAAAACCGGCGATATATGCTCTTCTGTCTGGCGGTATTCCCGTATCCTCCGCGCCCCATTCAAAGTAAAGCTTTAGACCGTCGGCAACAAAAATATATCTTTTGATGTTGGGAAGGGTCAGCGCGATATCGACAGCAAATTCCTGATTGCTGTCCGTTTTCTGATTATCCCGATTTTCGTTGCCGTAAAGCGTCTTAACAATATCACTGAAGCTTAGGTCACGCCGTCCCTCACCGCCGAACATGACCAGATGGGATGCGCCAAGCTCCAGAAAGGGATGCGGTTTAATGCCCAAACGACCGCCGTATAAGTAAGGATTAACCAGTTGTTCTCCTGAGCGCTCGTCATTGAGCTCGGAAAAAATCAGATTGAATTGCACGGGTCCCAGGTAAGAAAATATCCACGGAAGAAGAACGGGCTCAGGATTGGACACTTTGATCATGTCAAAAGGATGTGCATTGTTGGACATGAGCAGCGCACCGTGATATCCGGGCCCCCACCAGAGAGAATCCCTACCCACTTCTAATTCAACATTGAAGGCGGTAAGTTTTACGTATCCTTTATGCAGGCGCACGTCAAGTATACTGCCGTCTTCAGCTTGGCCGAAATGCTGATTATAAATCAAGGCGGGTTGAACAAAGAAGGAGAACCCTTTCCAGAGCCTGGCCTGTGATTGGAATTGAATCATTGCATTGTGGCTTTCGCCATAATGAATCCCTTCATGGTTGTAAATGGAAAAAGGGCCGCTTAAGTTTGTGTAAGAAGCGGAAAAGGATTCTATTGGTTTGAGAAAAGTTTCACTAATATTCTTCGGCGATTTTACCTCGGTAATTTCTGCTTCAAAAAGTTTTGCGTATTGATTCTTAATGTTTACGCATGTCGCAGAGGATATTTTCATTGCATAACATTTACCCAGTGCTGCGGCGAGTTGATTACCTACTTCACTTCTGGTTAAAGGCTTGATCGAATACAAATTACTTCCAATGAGACCTTCCGCGGCCCAGAATTCCATATCTGAATATAGATTATTCTCAAGGGAGACGTTTGTGGAGGATGCAGCATGGGCTGAAACTAATAAAATCAGAGTCAAAAGAATTGCAGCAAGAATAATCGCTATGCGCATTATATATTTTCTATTCATGTACTATATTTTCAATGTATTGATGCCCGCAGTATAGAAGTCACTTGTTTTCTATGTCAAGTTAATTCCCTCCTCTTGCAGTTTATGGTGACTGATTCCACGTAATCTGCAGACTTTGACTAAAGATAAATAAAAGTTGGGAAGAGATTTCTCCCTTCCGGATGGTTATTATCCTGAATTCCTGGGGAAAATGTTACAAATGCTTTCTTACGGGAAGTAACAAATAGACAAGATTTAAAAAAGTTGCCCACGATGCCTGTCATGATCATTGACACAAAGCGTCAGTTTGGAAAGTTATTCTGATTAATGAGCAGATATGAACGTATCCACTTTTTTTGCGTATGAAAACCATTGAAGGGGTAGCACACAGGGTAGAGTGAAAAGAAAAAGGGGTTGACGATTTCTCGCTAACCCCTTGATTTATTTTGGTAGCGGGGGATGGATTTGAACCATCGACCTTTGGGTTATGAGCCCAACGAGCTACCAAGCTGCTCCACCCCGCGATAGGACATCTCTAAGGTGCCGACTTTAGACCATTATCTCCTGCATTTGTCAAGGAGTTATTTGGTCATTTTGGATAGTGCGCCTAAAAGATAAAGACGGCGGCGGCCACGACTGTCGTAAACCAATTGTTCTTGACAATGGTTGATTGCGTAATGTTGCGCGTGCTGACAATCTTGCCGCTGATTTTGAATATTTCTTTTTTCTCGTCCCAGCTTTCATCAATATCGAAATCGATGCCCAGTGTTGAAGCCAGCATTGCGGCGGCCAGATCTTCCGCATAATCGCCCGTCTCTTTTTCCGTTCTGCCAAAAGCGTGATGCTCGCTGATATAACCGTAGGCGTTTTTATCTGCGGGAATTGCCAGTCCCACTGCCGACGCAAGCAGCCGGCGAGGTTCATTGCTGCAGCAACGACTCATCACACAATACGTAATCGCCCCCGGCTGCAACTCTTTGACACCCTGTGTTTTCGAAATAACCTTGCAGCCGGGCGGTAAAATGCTGGACACCTGCACCAGATTGCACTTTTCTATGCCGGCGTCGCGCAAGGCCAACTCAAATGAATGCAGTTCTTCCTTATGGGTGCCAACACCTTTGGTGAAAAACATTTTCCTGGGAACACTGGGATTCAATTTGTTATCTCCATCGTAAAATAATTAACTCATGCACGGGTCTATTGTGTCATATAACCCATTAAGCGATAAATCAGTTTAGCCGCCATGAAATCCGGCGCAACAACGCCGGGTATAGGGGCTAATTCGACCACATCAAACCCGCGAATATTGCATTGACGTGAAACCAGACGCAGCAATTGCAAAACATCGCGCCAGTAAAGTCCGCCCGGCTCCGGTGTTCCGGTTGCGGACATGATGGACGGGTCGAAAACATCCAGATCGATGGTGATATAAACATCGCCCCGCACGTTCTTAGCAATGGTTTCAGCCCAGTTTTTATTTTCAAAAACATAATCCGCAGAATAAGACTTGACCTTGCTTTGGGGCAGGTAATCCCCTTCTTCTTTACTCATGCTGCGAATACCCACTTGAACCAGATTACAAAACGCAACCATCCGTCGTCCCACGCAGGCATGATTATACGGCGTGCCCTGATAACTGTCACGCAAATCGGCGTGAGCATCCAGTTGCAGGACGGTTAATTTCGGATATTTGTCGGCGACAGCCTGCACGGCACCCAGTGTAATGCTGTGCTCTCCGCCGAGCATGACCGGAATCTTGTTGCAGGCGACAATGCGGCTGATTTTTTTGCGCACAGCGCTGATCATATGCTTCGGTCCGCGGGCGTCCACCATCACCGGCAAGGCAGTATGGATGCCGGCTAGATAAGTTTCTTTTTTCAATTCTTCATCGTAGAGCTCCATATTGGTCGAAGCTTCGATGATGGCGGCCGGTCCCCGTCGACTGCCCGGCTGATACGTTGACGTTAGATCATAGGGGACGGGAACGATAACAAATTGAGCATCGCGCAGTGAACACTCGGGATATATTCCGCCAAAATTCATGATTTTATCCTTCTTTTTTATAAAAAGATCGGGTTTCCTAGCACAAAGACCGCGATATGTCCAGTTTTTAGTCCCCCTATCATGCGATGGAGAAAGAAGCCTCCGGTGATTACCGGGGCGGATAATAACTCATAAAGAATTTTCTATTTTCGTAATAGAGAAACGAGTAGTGCCTGATCCAGTCGCCTAAAGCGACAAAAGTTTTCTTCTTGCCTCCCACGTCAAAATAACGCAACACCGGTTTGTGGCAATGTCCCAAGATCACGGCATCATAATCTTCACGCAACTTTCCGGTCGCAAAAGAAAGCATTTTTTCAACCAGAAAGTCGCAGTTATCATCGCTCATTTGTTTGCTCGCGTTCGATGTCATGGCGGCCAGTGTCCATCGCGCAGAGGCAGGGATCACGCGCTGGATATTGTAGAAAGGACGGCTGCGCAGAATTTTACGAAACATCATGTATGTCCGATTTGAACGATCCGCCGTGTCACCGTGAGCAACCAGCATTCGCAATTTATCCAGTTTGATGTCAGCCCATTCTTCAAACACTTCCATGCCCAGCACGTCATGGAAATATTCTTTCATGAAAAAATCATGATTCCCTTCACACAAATGGATGTGAACTCCGGTTTTCTGCAGATCCACCAGACTATGAATCACCACCTGGAATTCGGGATGGATACGATCTTTACTGCAAAACCAGAAATCAAACAAATCGCCAAGAATATAGAGATCATCAATAGGCGTTTTATCACGGCCCACTTCCTGAGCATCGACAAGCGTTCTTACCTTACCATCCCTAAGATCGGCCAAAAATTGGACAAACTGGCTGTATCGCTCGTCGGTAGAGCGTCTCAGGTGGGCATCGGATATAAAAACAGCTTTCATGCGCCTCGGTTTCTTCCAGTCAAAATAAATTTGTCTTATAGCAGCTAAGTCCGTGCGAGACCATGATTTATTTTATTTGATCTGTCAAATAGAAATCTCAATTGATTCTTGTTTTGTCCGGTGTTTTTTGCTAGTTTTGCCAAACCGTGTTCAAACCGGTCAAGAAAATGAAAAAGGTTCAGGGCAAAAACATGAGCAATAATCGAGCGGCCATCCAGCGCGCCAAAGAAGTTTTGAAGATTGAAGCGCAGAGTATCTTGAGCTTGGTGGACAAAATTAATGGGAATTTCACCCGCGCGGTCAATCTGATCTTTCAGTGCAAGGGGCGGGTCATTATCACAGGAATCGGAAAATCCGGCTTGATCGGGCGGAAAATAGTCGCCACACTGACGAGCACGGGAACACAGGCGCTCTTTCTGCATCCGGCAGAAGGCATTCACGGTGATTTGGGCATTGTGACCAAGGACGATATCCTACTGGCCATTTCCAACAGCGGCGAAACGCGGGAATTGATACCCATCATCAGTTCTGTGAAACACATTGGAGCGCCCATCATCTCCTTTACCGGCGTGCTCTCTTCGACACTGGCCCAAAACAGCGACATCGTCATTGACGTGTCCGTAGAAAAAGAAGCCTGCCCTTTCGGTCTGGCGCCAACATCCAGTTCCACTGCCGCACTGGCCATGGGAGATGCACTGGCCATTGCTCTCATCGATAAACGAAAATTCCGTGAAAAGGATTTTTATAAATTTCATCCCGGTGGCTCTCTGGGCACAAGACTTCGGGCAACGGTCCGCGACGCCATGATCGTAGGGAACAGAATTCCGCGTGTATGGAGTAAAACATCGGCCCGGCAGGCCATTTCAGAAATCGACCGCATGAATGTCGGATTCGTATTGGTGACCGACAAAAAGAACAATCTGCTGGGAATTCTGACCGACGGCGATGTCCGGCGGATGGTCAACCGGGGCGCCTCTTTTGAAGGACGAACCATCGATGAGGTTATGACGGCCAATCCCAAGACCATCGACGAAAAAGCGTCGCTTGCTGAAACGGTGGAGTTTATGCAGAAAAAGGAAATCACCTCGCTGGCCGTAGTCAATGAAAAGAAAAAACTCAAAGGGTATGTGCATCTGCATGATATCTTCGGCCGGGGCGGCTCGGTGAATATTTCTCTGACCTATTAACAGCAAGGTTGATTCCCATGGCACTGTATGAATTTGAGGGTAAAAGACCGCAGATCCCACCCGATTCTTTTGTTCATCCGACCGCTGTTTTGATTGGCGATGTTCGCATCGGCCATGAATGCCTGATCGCGCCCGGTGTTTCCATTCGCGCGGACTTCGGGCCGGTTATCATCGGCGACCGTTCCAGCATTCAGGACAACGCCGTGATTCATGTCTATCCGAGCTCTCAGGTTATCATTGGAGATGACGTTATCGTGGCGCACGGGGTCATCCTTCATGATGTCCACATTCATTCCCGATGCATGATCGGCATAGGCGCCATCGTCCTGTTCAATGTAGTTTGTGAAGAAGATGTATTCGTTTCGGCGGGTTCACTGGTTCCCAAAGGCATGCATATTCCCCCAGGCAAGATCGTCGCGGGAAACCCCGCCATAATCACCCGCGACAGCACTGATAAGGATAAAGCAACCGCCAAAGACGGCATTGAAGCCTATCGGTACCTTTGTCGGCAATATTTGGCCACGATGAAGCCTGCAGACTAAAAAAGGGCTTATGTCGTTGCGACCATAAACCCTCTCTTGATTTCAAAATATCAAAGTGGCGAAATTTAAAATGTATATCTTACGCCGAGGTAAAAATTATGGCTTCCGTAGGAAGCAACCGTATTTCCAAATGTTAGATCTGAGGTCTGAAAATAGCGATATTTAAGATCTATCGTTAATTTTTCAGATACCATATAACCAACACCTGCACCAAACTGGTACGCAAATACCGTGTCTTTATGGTTTTCCCCATAGGTATAAGCATTTCCACTTTTCGCGTTTAATCCGCTGATTTCGACCATGGAAACCCCCATACCCGCAGTTAAATAGGGTGTTACAACATTTTCTATCTTGAATAATTCGAGGTAGCCGTTAAACAACAGAGCAAGATTTCGAATATCACCCCACGATTCATTCTTTTGACCCGAAACGCTGATTGTGTCTATTTCATTTCTTTGATATGAAATCTCTGCTTCAGCCCTTCCATGATCAAAACCAAACCCAACAGCCGCTGCGCCGGCAAATCCAGCTTCATATTCAATAGCACCGGATGTCGAACCAAACGACGTACTAATCGTATTATCCGTATTTTGTGCCATGGCGTAACCCAAATTAGCACTGATATATATTTTATCATCTTTTTCGACGATCTCCGGCTTAGTATCGGGTTCTGTTACTCTAGTCGTTTGATCAGACTTTCCGTCAGGAGGTTGAACTCCTTTCGTGTCCTGAGCAAACAAAACTGAACTTAACGATAAAACAAAAATAACAATGGAGAGATAAAAAATAATCTTTGCTTTTGTTTTCATCATTCCCCCTTGGCTTGGATATAGACTTCACATATTTGAATGCCTTTTTGAACAGGCAGTTAATAAATATCATAGAATTCGTTAGATTTCTATGACAAAATAAATGAGTTTTAACATCCGTGATGATGGCAAGCATGCGACATACATCAGGCAATGGATAAACTACACATCCTGAATCCACCATCGCAATTAGTCATGAACACGATGAACATCCGACAAACATCGAAATTACCTTCCACATTTATCATCAAGATTTCATTGACACACCAAACCGATTGTCTTACATTCTGATCGTCAAAAACGAATGTCTTATCAATTGGTCACCATTTTATTTTAAATTGGGAGATTCTCATGAAATTCATCGGACTTGACAGCAAGGAGGAAATAACCCGCCGTTTTGCCGACCACGTCAATCCGGGAAAGGTAGAAACCTTCCAGTCCTACAATATGGCGTTCGTCTTCGGCAGACGCGAGGGGCCGTATATCTGGGATGCCGCGAACGGTAAAAGGCTTATCAACTGCCACTGCAACGGCGGCGTCTTCAACCTTGGCCATGCCCACCCGCAGATCGTCGGGGAACTTCAGGAAAGCCTCAAAGAACTCGATATCGGAAACCATCATCTCATCAGCGAGCAGCGTGGCAGGCTCGCCGAAAAGCTCGCCGCGTTGATGCCCGGAGATATCGATTGTACCGTTTTCGGAGTTGGTGGCGGCGAGGCAATCGATCTCGCCATCAAGCTTGCACGCGGTACAACCGGCAGGCAAATGATCATCTCGGCAAGCGGCGGCTATCACGGGCACACAGGGTTCGCCCTCGCAACAGGTGACGAGCAGTATCGGGCGGCCTTCGGCCCCAATCTCCCGGGATTCCTTCAAATTCCCTTCGATAATGTCGATGTGCTCGAGCAGACGGTTGACGACACGACCGCCGCAGTCATCTTTGAAACAGTGCCGGCGACCCTTGGGATGCCGGTGGCCCGCCACGACTTCTTCGCTCATGCGAGGAGAATCTGCACGGAACGAGGGGCATTGCTCATTATCGACGAGGTACAGGCAGGCCTCGGCCGGACGGGCAGGCTCTGGGGGATTGAGCATTTCGGGATTGTTCCCGATATCGTCGTGATCGGCAAAGGGCTCTCCGGCGGCATCTACCCTATGAGCGCCACCTGCTACCGCAAGGAATTTGCAAGCTTCTTCCGAAACAATCCCTTCATTCACATCTCCACCTTTGGCGGTGCAGAGGTTGGATGTCCGGTCGCCATGAAGGTCTTGGATATCTCTTCACAACCGGAGTTTCTCGCCCATGTAAACGAACTTGCCGCTGTATTCAAAGATGGATTTGCCCAACTCAAGGCGCAACATCCAAAAATAATGGTCGGTTTGAGACAGCTTGGGCTCATGATGGGTGTCGAGATGGTCAATGATCTGTGTGGTCCGGTGATGACGAAAACCTGCTATGACCGGGGTGTGCTGGCTATCTATGCCAATAACGACAAGAGGGTCCTCCAGTTACTCCCACCGCTGATCATCGACAGAGCGGTTGCAGAAGAAATTCTGGAATGTGTCCATGGAGCGCTGAGCGACGCGGAGGCGTTTCTGGGAATGTAAGACGGTGGGAAGGTGCTTCATACTGTAAAATCTTGAGATGGCAAGTAAAAGCAATCGAGGTGATGCCGATGAACATCGATATCCAGTTATTGAAGCGTTTCGAGGACGGCCTCGATCCCGAGCACCCGGAACGCAGTGCCATCCCAGCCAAGATTCTCGGCTACGGGGAGATCAGCACCATCTTCGAAATTGATACCGAATCCACAAAGGGCATAGCCTGCAAACGGATGGCGATCTTCAGGACCGAGCAGGAGGTCTCTGAATATGAGAATATTTACAACGGCTACAACACTCTTCTCGAAGAGGAGATCGGGATCGGTGTTCCCGACTATGGTTTCGCGTGGTTCTTTTCTGCGAAAGGAAATATCGTCGCGTTCGATATTCAGGCCAAGCTTGCGCCCGAATCGATCGCCCACCGAGCCCTCCATCTTATGGACACGGAAAATGTAAGGGCATTGTTCCTGCTCATTATCCGCGAGCTGGCGAAGGTCTGGGAATTCAACCGCCTCAATCCGGATCGTGCAATCGGTATCGACGGGCAAATATCGAACTGGTCATTGGCAGGGTTTAATCCCTCTAACCCGCAGATTAAGCCCGATTCGAGACTCCTCTATTTCGACACCTCGACCCCCTTGATGAAAGCAGGCGGCGTCGAGCAACTCGACCCGGAGCTTTTTCTCAGAAGCTCCCCGTCATTTCTCAGGTGGCTTATCCGCTGGTTCTTTCTTACGGGCGTGATGACCCGCTATTATGATGCCCGACTCGTGACGATTGATATCATCGCCAACCTCTACAAAGAGCAGAGACCGGAACTGGTGGAGCCGATGGTCGATACGGCCAATGGTTATTTTACGGGAGAAGGTTCACAGTTCGGTATCGCACCGCTCACCGTTAAGGAGATCGAATCCTACTACAAGGAAGATTCACGCATCTGGATTATTTTTCTGGCTCTTCGACGGTTCGACCGGTGGCTACACAAGCGCATCCTCCACAAGCCGTATATTTATATCCTGCCTGGTCATATCAAGCGTTAGCATGTCGAGAGACTGAGGCCTGGTTTGAAAAAAATCCTTTCGGACATGAATGGTAAAGACCAAGCAAGAACATAAAAGTGTAGTGAATGTGACTCCAAAGCGTGATGGATTCGTTCATATCATGGTCGTAAATAACAAAAAAGGGGCAACGCTGTGTCGCGTAACCCCTTGATATTCATGGCGGTGCTGGGATTGAAGTAATCTACTAACTATATATTATCATTTATAATTCACATAGATAATTTTTCCACATATACCCAAATATACACCCAAACATCGAAATCTTAATGGTTTAGATAAACAGATTCTCTTTGCAAGATACGTTTTATCTACCCTTCCATACATTCTCATTGTTATTCATTGAGACCCATCCTAGACGAACAAAATTTCTTGTAAACCGCTTCCGCTATTTCATCGGCATTCGTTGGAATCGGATTTTGAGGTGTTGCCAGATCATGGATAATTTCTCCCTGTCGCTGACACGTTACCACGCCATAACTGATGAAGGTTGTCAAAACTTTCTCATGTCCCAAATTCTGACTCCACGCTTTGAACTGCTCAGGTGTTTTGCAGGCCTCTTCGCCAAATTTGACAAGGGTATTCCTGAAACTGTGGGGATTGAAATATGGCAACCCGGCTCGCTCAAAAGCTTCGTGAAATATTTTTCGGATGGGGGTAGCATTGCTCCAGTGATTCCTCGATAAACCTGTTGCCTGGAATTGGTGATTATCATTCAACTCAATGCGTGTTGCAGGAAAAAGTGGATCTTCATTACCCCACAGTTTCTCATCCCGCAGAAACGACACCCATTCCGATATAATTGAACGAATTTCCTCGCCCACTGGAAAGAAAAATGTGCTGAATGTCTTACTGAATTTCGTATTGACATCGCGGGCATCCTGATTGACACAACCGGCAATCAAGTCGATATGTTTCAATTTTATTGAGGCAATGGCACTGTCCCTCGCTCCGGTTAACAGCGTGAATGCGACCAGGGCGCGATTCCGGCGCTCAATTTCGGTATTGACTGGCATTTTACTGATGACGTGCTTTATCTGTTCTATTGTTGGAAACCTTTGCTGTCGTTTTGCAGTGGCAACACGGGTATCTTTATCAGACAAATTGAAATACTCGGCGTCCGAATATTGAACACGAGATTTATAGCCGGGTTGCCACGCCAGCCATTGGAAAAAGCGTTTAAGTTGGGTAAGGGTCGCGTGCAAAGTTGCCTTACTCAGCTTCTCCCCGGACTGCTGGCCCTTTTGTTCGGCCAGGTGCTTCTTAAAGGCGACGGCCTGTTCAAAATGAAATGCCTTGAAATCCCGATAATTAGTGTATGACTCGAAGCGGCTCAGGGCCTTCGCAGCCGCATCAACCGTCGATTCACTGTGGCGTTTGGCCTCCTTGAGAAAAGAGTAATATTGACGCTTGATCCGCTCATTTTCTGGATTGTGTTTTTTCATCATCTTATCCCCCTTATCCCAAGTCACTGTTTACGGAAGGCTTAGCTCTCTCAACTATACGTTCAAGTGCTTCCGGAAAGCCTATATCCATTTTGCCCCGAAACTCCGCAATTCGGGCTATGCTGACGTGTCGGTTCATCATGGCACCGCAATCCGGGCATATCGCAACGAGGTTGCCGAACTTCTCGGTTACGGGGTTATAATCCGCCATGTTTCCCGCGGGCGATCTCGGAGCGCGGCATCGCACGCAGTAGAGTTCCCCCGGCTCGCAGGTCTGCTTGTTTCTTGCGCGCCGGGCCTGAAGAAATTCCACCAGGACCTGTCCCAAAACCAGCATCGGACGTTTATCATCAATGCAGGTTAGACCGTCCTTGATCCAGCGGCGCACAGTATTTTTATGGATTGTGAAACGATTGGCAATCTCTTCCACTGTATAGCTGCGGTGCATCTTTATTAATTTGTAGTTAGGATGACGTTTTCGCATAATTCACATCCTCCACATCTGCGCTGACACTTTTTCCATTCTCAGGATCAGAAACCGATGAAACCGGCGAAACCGATTTCAGAACCTCTACCTGCCATGCTTCTGCTGAACGATTGCCGCTGGCCCGGACAAAACGACGGCCATCGACGATCCGGCCGGCATGTCGTCTTATCCACCATCCCAATTTTCGGCGGTTAATTTCGCCGCGTTCATCGGCTATGTCGCGCAATACTTCTCGCAGCTCGACATGCTCATCATGATATAGTGATGACGGCTGCACGGCATCGCGCACCATGGCCGGCGTCTTTCCGAATACCGATTGCCATCCCGTGAGCAGCCGTCCTAATGTCTCCCGATCCCGGTCTTCTGACATGGCCTCAAAGACGGATACGGTCGGGTCGGCGCAGTTGAGCCACAGGAGCGGCTGCCGACAAAGATCGGACCAGTCGCCATACCCGGCAAGCGACTTGCAGGTGGTCTTCGGTCTGCCGGCGATGATCCAGGCGCGGACGATAGTCAAGGCTGCCGACACATAGCGGCCCCGTTCGCACAATACTTCATGCACCAAATCGGGCCGCTTGAAACTCCGTGCTGCCGGCGTTTCGCAGTCAGGGGCCAGGCGGATTGATATGCAACGCCGTGTCATATCCTGAACCGGCCCGACGTTGTTGCCACTGGATAGAAATAAAGTCCTCGTGCTGACGGTGGCGGTCTTGGAAACACCCAAAATGCGACCGCTCATAAACTCCGAAGTCAGCACCGTGCACAGGCTCTTGTGCGCCAAAAGATCTCCAGTGAGGTTGTCGAACTCGACCACGGCAGGCGCTCTCAGTAACTCCGCCAGCAGCATCTTTCTGCACTCCTCATCATCAGCGGGGAAGGTGGTCGGCGTTCCTCGTTGCGGGGTGGCAAAGGCGGTGATCAATTCACATAAATAGGACTTGCCGGAGCCGACCATGTGCGCCCGGACATGGATCATGGGTGCATGGGCAAGGCTGGGCCGGATGGAGGCGGTAAGCATCGCCACCAGGGCAGCTGCCAAATCGGATTCACTGGCAAAACTGAACTCCACCAGTAAGGATTTCAGCAGTGCCAGCGCGGCTTCGGCCTGCATTCGGGTCGGGGTATCAAGGACGGAGAACTCTCGCGCATCGAAAACGCCAAACATGCCCGTAGCTGGGTCGTACCCCGCTGACATCATCAGACTGCCATCGGGGCGCAAATAGGGCTGACGCGCAAGGCCGTTCAATACTGGCAAGTGGGGATAGCTGGTCGAATCGAACAGCACTGCGGTATGACGGGCTGGAGGATCAACACGCACCCAATCCTCGCTACGTTTATC
>Ga0209202_1000805_pt1 | contig 22031 bp, 22 predicted proteins | sample AD_UKC032_MetaG_FD_184416 | JGI IMG/M metagenome (GOLD analysis project Ga0209202, IMG submission 184416) | Active sludge microbial communities of municipal wastewater-treating anaerobic digesters from USA - AD_UKC032_MetaG (SPAdes) (version 2) | ecosystem: Engineered > Bioreactor > Anaerobic >... | reverse complement strand
GCGCCAGATCATGCGTCATAAACTGGCTGCCACCGGCGGCTGGCGGGCAGTGCTGTTTTTTCTTGCGGCACTGGCCTTGCTCGGTGGTTTCGATACCCTTGGCGGAGCACTGCTGGCCGGCGGATTGCTGTTGTTCGCCAGCGGACTGATGCAGGCTGTGCGTGTGTCGCGCACTTAGGGTATTTCCGCCGGGCTGCGGTCAACGCGGTAAAATCCCTTTTTTCCGCATTCAGGGCTTCGCCATGCGCTATATCTCCACCCGCGGCCACGCCGCGCCCCAGTCTTTCTGCGACATTCTGCTCGGTGGCCTGGCGCCGGACGGCGGCTTGTATCTGCCGGAAAGTTATCCGCAGATCAGTCGCGGCGAACTCGATGCCTGGCGCAAGCTGTCGTACGCCGACCTGGCCTATGAAATCTTGGCCAAGTTCATCACCGACATTCCGCCAGCAGACTTGAAGGCGCTGGTCGCCAAAACCTATACCGCGCAGGTCTATTGCCACACCCGCAACGGCGGCGACGCAGCGCAGATCACGCCGCTGACCAAGCTCGAAGCGGGTCTGTACACGCAGGAACTGTCCAATGGTCCGACGCTGGCCTTCAAGGACATGGCCATGCAGTTGCTCGGTAACCTCTTCGAGTACGTGCTGGACAAGCGTGGCGAGGCGATCAACATTCTCGGCGCCACTTCCGGCGATACCGGCTCGGCCGCCGAATACGCGATGCGCGGCAAGCACAACGTCAAAGTTTTCATGCTGTCGCCGGACGGCAAGATGAGCGCCTTCCAGCGCGCCCAGATGTATTCGCTGCAGGACGCCAATATCTTCAACATCGCCGTCACCGGTCTATTCGACGATGCGCAGGACATCGTCAAGGCCGTCTCTAACGATGCCGAATTCAAGGCCAAATACAAGATCGGTGCCGTCAACTCGATCAACTGGGCGCGTGTTGCAGCGCAGATCGTCTATTACTTCCAGGGTTACTTCCTGGCCACGAAATCGAATGACGAGCAGGTCGCCTTCGCCGTGCCTTCGGGCAACTTCGGCAACATCTGCGCCGGCCACATCGCGCGTCAGATGGGCCTGCCGATTGCCCGCCTGGTACTGGCAACCAATGAAAACGACGTGCTCGACGAGTTTTTCAAGACGGGCGTTTATCGGCCGCGCACCGCGGCCCAGACCAGCATCACCTCCAGCCCGTCGATGGATATTTCCAAAGCCTCCAACTTCGAGCGTTTCGTCTTCGATCTGGTCGGTCGCGATCCGGCCGTTGTGGCCGAACTTTGGGCCAAGGTCGACAAGGGACAGGCTTTTGACCTGTCTGCCACGGTCCACTGGAAAAACCTGCCGAATTTTGCCTTCGTTTCCGGAAAAAGTACGCACAACGACCGCATCAAGACCATCCGCTTCGCGCAGGGGCGTTACAACGTGATGCTCGACACGCACACGGCTGATGGCCTCAAGGTGGCGCTCGAACATCGCCTGCCGAATATTCCGATGATCGTCCTCGAAACCGCCCAGCCGGCCAAATTCGAGGAAACCATCCGCGAAGCGCTGGGCAGCGAGCCGGTCCGGCCGGCCGACCTGAAGGGCATCGAGAACCTGCCGCAGCGTGTCGTCGTCATGGCGCCGGATGTCGACGCGGTCAAGCAATTCGTCGTCGAGCACGTATGAGCTTCGATCACGAAGCTTTCTGGTCCGCCCGCTATCGCGATGCGGGCGACGACTATTTGTTCGGCACGGCGCCCAACAAATTCCTCGCATCACAGATCGATTTTTTTGGCGCCGGCATGAACGTCCTGTCGGTGGCCGATGGCGAGGGACGAAATTCAGTCTGGCTGGCCGAGCAGGGCTGCACTGTCACGGCGACCGAGATTTCGCAGGTTGCGCTTGAGAAGGCGGCAAAACTGGCGCGTGGACGGAACGTTGCGGTCGACTTCATTCAGACCGATATTTTCAAATGGGATTGGCCGCAGGCAGCGTTCGATGCCGTCGTCGGCATTTTTATCCAGTTTGCAGGGCCAGCCGAGCGTCCGCGCCAGATTGCCGGCATGCAGCAGGCGGTAAAACCCGGCGGGTTGCTGTTTTTGCAGGGCTACACGCCAAAACAGCTGGAATATCGAACCGGTGGCCCGTCGGCCGTGGAAAACCTCTATACCGAAGCGTTTTTGCGTGACGTATTTTCGGGGTGGGAGATCTTGCTGCTAAGAGAGCACGAAGGTCTGATCGACGAGGGGAATGCTCACAGCGGACATTCCGCCCTGATCGATCTGGTTGCGCGCAAGCCGGTTACAGGTAGATGACCGCCGGAAAGACGGCAACGGCGAGTACCAGAACCAGCCATTCCAGGTTATGCCGGGCAAGGAAGCCGGTGAAGTGCATGACCAGAACAAGAATTGCGACGACGTAAAACAGAGCAAACAGCATTGGGTCTCCCTTGGGAATTCGTTGTTTTCTGTTGATCGCTGGCGATTATGACTAAAAATCCCGGCAACGCCTAGCCTGTCCGGTCAATCGACAAAGCGCATCGACAAATCGAGCGCCTTGACGTCCTTGGTCAGTGCGCCGACCGAGATGCGGTCGACACCGGTTTCGGCGATGCTGCGGATGGTTTCCAGGCTGACATTGCCGGAAGCTTCGAGGATCGCCCGACCGGCGTTGACCCGGGCGGCTTCGCGCAGCATGTCCAACGTGAAATTGTCGAGCAGGATCATCGTCGCCCCGGCATCCAGCGCGACATCCAGTTCGGTGAGCGATTCGACCTCGATCTGGATGAACTTGCAGCGGTCGACCGCCTTTTCGGCCACTTTTTTTGCATCAGCCAGCGCCTGTGCGATGCCGCCGGCCGCATGGATATGGTTTTCCTTGATCAGGATCGCATCCCACAGCGCCAGCCGGTGATTGCCACCGCCGCCGCAACGCACTGCATATTTCTGGGCGATGCGCAGTCCGGGCAGTGTCTTGCGCGTATCGACGACCTGGGCCCCGGTTCCGGCGATTGCGTCGGCATAAATGCGGGCCTTGCTGGCGACCGCCGACAGCAGTTGCAGGAAATTCAGCGCGCTACGTTCGGCGCTGAGCAGGGCGCGCGCATTGGCGCTGATTTCGCAAAGCACCTGGTCGGACGTGATGCGCTCGCCGTCAACGGCGTTCCAGGTGATCGTGGCGTTTGGGTCGAGCGCCTTGACGCAACGATCGAACCAGTCGCAACCGCAAAGCACGCCAGAATCACGCGAAATGACCGTGGCCCGGGCGATGCGTTCACCGGGAACCAGGCTGGCAGTCAGGTCGCCAGCGCCGATGTCCTCGGCGAGGGCCCCATCGACGTTGCGGGCAATCTCGGCAGCGAGCGGGTAATCGAAGGCGATGGGCATCAGGAATTCAACCGGAAAGCAGGGTGGCGGAGGGATTGGCAGTCCATGCGTTGAACAACCGGCGTGCGGCAGCGATGACCTCGCCGGCGGTCAGCCCGACCGGGCCGATACCGTCGGCAACCAGACGGTCCGCGGCTGCGCCATGCAGATGAACGCCGGCGAGCAGTGCGGTGTCGGCCGGCCAGCCCTGGGCGAGCAGCGCGACGATCAGGCCGCTCAGCACATCGCCCATGCCGGCGCTGGCCATGCCGGGATTGCCTGTGGAATTGATCCACCAGCGGCCGTCAACCGTTACGATGACCGTGCCGCAGCCTTTCAGTGCGACATGGCAGTGGTAGTGCGCGGCGATTTCCTGCGCCGCAGCGATACGGTCGGCCTGCACTTCGGACGTGGCCGACCCGAGCAGGCGCGCGGCTTCGGCCGGATGCGGCGTCAGAACTGCCGGCTCATCGCGACTGGCCAGCGCGACTTGCAGGTTACCCTCGCTGGCCACCAGATTCAGCGCATCAGCGTCGAGCAGCAGGGGTAGCGATGTGGCGATTGCCGCCTCGAGCAGTTCCGTCGCCTCCAGGCTGTCGCCGAGACCGGGACCGCAAGCCAGCGCGGTCAGGTCGGTCTGCAACAGGGTACGCGCGCGGCGCAGCATCAGTTCGGGTTGCAGCAGGTCGCAGGCCGGTGGGTGGGCATCGAGCAGGCCGAGGTAAACGCGGCCGGCCCCCAGATTGAGCGCCGCCCGCCCGGCAAGGAATGCGGCACCAACCATCGTCGGCGCGCCGCCGAGAATGCCGGCACTGCCAAAACTGCCCTTGTGGCTGTTCCGCGGGCGCTGCTGAAGATGGCTGGCGAAGTCGGCCAGACCGAGCAGGTGTCCGTCGGCGGGAAGATCGGGCGCATCAGGCAGTTCAAGGTCGGCAATATGGATTTCGCCGCAATGATCGGGACCGTCGGCGGTCAGCAGGCCCGGCTTGGTGCCGATGAAGGTAATGGTGTGGCTGGCGCGGATGCAGGGTTCGAAGACCTGTCCGCTATCGGCATCCAGGCCGGACGGGCAGTCAAGCGCCAGCAGCGGGCAGGCATCGCGCACGGCGAGCGCATTGGCGGCGACGATCCAGTCGGCGTACTTGCCTGCTGGCGCGCGGGCCAAGCCGATACCGAACAGGCCGTCGATGATCAGCGACCAACGAACATCGTTCGGGATATCGCCGACGGTGGTGCCGCCGGCCTCGGCAAAACGCTGGTACGCTGCCGCCGCGTCGGCCGGCAGACGCTGCGGATCGCCGGCAAACACGACAACGGTTGTAAAGAAGCGTTCGCGCAGCAGGCGGGCGGCTTCGAAGGCATCGCCGCCATTGTTGCCGGGACCGGCAAGAACGAGAATCGGGCGTTCGCGCTCGATCGCCAGTTCGGTTGCCCAGGCAGAGGCCGCCGCGCCGGCGTGTTGCATCAGCGGTGCGGCGGCATTGGTGGCTTCAATCCGGCGCAGGCTGGTACTGCGGTAGATGGGGGTCGTCATGGCTTGGTTTCGGTCTCCGCCGATCGCTTCCCGTCGTGTTTCAGTTCAGCGCAGCGGAAAGCTTGCGGCGGAATTCGCGAACCAGATCGTCATGCTGTTCGCTGCCGGCAAGCGCCTCGAAAAGCTGCAGTAGCGCTGTGCGGCCGGCGCCATCATCGAAGTTCCGGTCACGAATGACGACTTCGAGCGCCGCCTCCATGGCTTCGCGAAAACGGTTTGCCGCCGCATAGGCGCGGGCCAGTTCGAGGCGGCTGGCGTGATCGAGCGGATTGGCGGTCAGCTTCGCTTCGAGTTCGGTCGTGTCGGCAGCACCGGCGGCCAGCGCCAGGCGCGCGCGCAGGGCGTTGGCGCGGCTGGCCTCCTGTGTGTATTCGGCAGCGAGCAACTGGCTTGCTTCGTCGTTGCGGCCCAGTTGCATCAGAAGCTCGATGGCGTCGAGGCGGATGCCTTCGTCGCCCGGCTTCTCGCGGCTGGCTTCCGAGAGTTTTGCCAGGGCCTCGTCAAGTTGGCCGGCCGCGACCAGCGCCGCAGCTTCCTCGCGCAGGCTACCGCCGGCATCGGGCAGTGCGAAGCGATCGAGAAAGGCGCGAATCTGGCCTTCCGGTAGCGCGCCGTTGAACTCGTCGATTAGTTGCCCCTGGTAAAGCACCTTGATCGAGGGAATGCTGCGCACGCCGAAGTGCTGCGAAAGCTCGGGATTTTCGTCGGAATTCACCTTGGCCAGCAGGAAGCGGCCAGCGTATTCCTCGGCAAGCTTTTCGAGCATCGGCTTCAGCGTCTGGCACGGCCCGCACCACGGGGCCCAGAAATCGATGACCACGGGCACCTGCTGCGATGGCTGGATGACCTTGGCTTCAAATTCTTCGAGGGCGACGTCAAAGGAAAATTGGGACATGGGGAAGCACCGATCAATGAATAAGTCCGAATTATAGATGATGCCAATTTGAGGAAATGTTCCCTTTTCGGCTATCATTCGGCTTTCCCGCAGCCTGTCTTTCCATGACCAAATTCGTATTCGTAACAGGCGGTGTCGTGTCCTCCCTGGGCAAAGGCATCGCCGCCGCGTCGCTCGGGGCCATTCTGGAATCCCGCGGCATCAAGGTTACCCATCTCAAGCTCGACCCCTACATCAACGTCGATCCCGGCACGATGAGTCCGTTCCAGCACGGCGAGGTTTTCGTCACCGAGGATGGTGCAGAAACCGATCTCGATCTCGGCCACTACGAGCGCTTCACCAGCACGAGGATGGGCAAGCGCAACAATTTCACGACGGGTCAGGTTTATGACTCGGTGATCAAGAAGGAGCGGCGCGGCGAATACCTCGGCAAGACGGTCCAGGTCATCCCGCACATTACCGACGAGATCAAGACCAAGATCAAGGCCGGTGCCGAGGGGGCCGATGTCGCCATCGTCGAAGTCGGCGGCACGGTCGGTGACATCGAGTCACTGCCGTTTCTCGAAGCGATTCGCCAGATGGGCATCGAGGAGGGGCGCAACAACGTCTGCTACATGCACCTGACACTGTTGCCCTACATCCCCACTGCCGGCGAACTGAAGACAAAGCCGACTCAACACTCGGTCAAGGAACTGCGGCAGATCGGTATTCAGCCGGATATTCTGCTCTGTCGTGCCGATCGCTCGATTCCTGTCGAGGAGCGGCGCAAGATCGCGCTGTTCTGTAACGTCATGCCGGAAGCGGTCATCGAGTGCCTGGACGCCGATTCGATCTACAAGATCCCGGCCATGCTGCACGAGCAGATGATCGACGAGATCGTCTGCCACAAGCTCGGCATTCTGGCCAAGGCGGCCGATCTGTCAGTCTGGAACCGGCTGATCGTGGCGCTGGAAAACCCGGAGCACGAAGTCAGGATCGCCTTTGTCGGCAAGTACGTCGACCTGACCGAGTCTTACAAGTCGCTGATCGAAGCGCTGAAGCATGCCGGAATTCACACCCGCAGCAAGGTCTCGATCGAATATCTCGATTCGGAAAGCATCGAAAAGGAGGGTTGCGGCCTGCTCAAGGACATCGACGCCATACTGGTGCCTGGCGGCTTCGGGCGGCGCGGCACGGAAGGCAAGATTGCTGCCATCCGCTATGCCCGCGAAAACAAGGTGCCGTATCTCGGTATCTGTCTCGGCATGCAACTGGCCGTTGTCGAGTTTGCCCGCAATGTGGCCGGCATGGCCGGCGCCCACTCGACCGAATTTGCACGTGACACGCCGTATCCGGTCATCGGCCTGATCACCGAGTGGCTCGATGCCTCTGGCAAGGTCGAGAAACGCGGTGAGGACTCCGACATCGGCGGGACCATGCGCCTCGGCGCCCAGATATGCAAACTGGCTGACGGCTCGCTGGCGCGCAAAATCTATGGCGCACCGGAAATCACCGAACGTCACCGGCATCGCTACGAAGTTAACAACACGCTGCTCGCCCAACTTGAGGAAAAGGGGCTCCACGTCGCCGGTCGGGCGCCGGGAACCGATCTCTGCGAAATGATCGAACTGCCCGCCGACGTGCATCCGTGGTTTGTCGGGGTGCAGTTTCATCCGGAATTCACCTCCAACCCGCGTCAGGGTCATCCGTTGTTCACGTCGTTCGTGAAAGCGGCACTGGCCAACCAGCAGGCCAGGGGAAAATGAAGCTCTGCGGATTCGAAACAGGGCTCGATCAGCCTTTATTCCTGATTGCTGGCCCCTGTACCGCCGAATCCGAGCAACTGTGCATCGACGTTGCCGGTGCCATGAAGGAAGTCTGCGGTCGACTGGGAATTCCGTATATTTTTAAGGCTTCCTATGACAAGGCCAACCGCAGTTCCGGCACTTCGGTGCGCGGACTGGGGCTGGACGAAGGACTGCGCATCTTTTCCGAAGTGAAGCGTCAGGTTGGCGTGCCGGTCTTGACCGATGTCCACGCCATCGATGAAATTCAGCCGGTGGCGGCAGTGGTCGATGTCTTGCAAACCCCGGCCTTCCTGTGTCGCCAGACCGATTTCATTCACGCCGTCGCGGCCAGCGGCAAGCCGGTCAATATCAAGAAGGGTCAGTTCCTGGCGCCGGGCGATATGAAAAACGTCGTCGCCAAGGCGCGCGAGGTCAATAACGGCGGCGACAACCTGATGGTCTGCGAGCGTGGCGTCTCGTTCGGCTACAACAATCTGGTTTCCGACATGCGCAGTCTGGCGATCATGCGTGAGACCGGGTGCCCGGTCGTCTTCGATGTCACGCACAGCGTCCAGTTGCCGGGCGGGCAGGGCACGACGTCGGGTGGGCAGCGTGAATTCGTGCCGGTGCTAGCGCGCGCCGCCGTCGCCGTCGGGATCTCGGGATTGTTCATGGAAACTCATCCGTGCCCGGAAAAAGCGTGGTCGGATGGCCCGAACAGTTGGCCATTGGCGCGCATGGAATCCCTGCTGACGACGCTGGTCGCGCTGGACCGTGCAGTCAAGGCAGCCGGCTTCGAGGAACTGAAATGAGCCAGAAGGGCTATCTGATCGCCGAGGCCAAAGTGGGCGATGCGGCAGCCTACGAAATCTACAAGGGTCTGGCGCAGGCGGCGATTGCCCAGTATGGCGGGCGTTATCTGGTGCGTGGCGGTGCGGTGGAAATTCTTGAAGGTAGCTGGACCAAGTTGCCGCGACTGGTCATCGTCGAGTTCGCTTCGCCCGAACAGGCCAGGCGGTTTTACCATTCGCCCGAATATCAGGCGGCGCGCAAGGCGCGTGAACAGGTGGCGGAAATGAACATGCTGGTTGTTTCCGGTGTTGATGATTTGATTTAAGTAGTTATTTTAATCTGTTGAAAATAAGGAATAATCATGAGCTCAATCGTTGATGTTGTGGCACGAGAGATTCTCGATTCCCGTGGCAATCCCACTGTCGAAGCGGACGTTCTGCTGGAGAGCGGCATCATGGGCCGCGCTGCGGTACCGTCGGGCGCTTCCACCGGTTCGCGCGAAGCCATCGAGCTGCGGGACGGCGATGCCAGCCGTTTCCTGGGCAAGGGTGTCATGCAGGCGGTCGAGAACGTCAATACCGAGATTTCCGAAGCGATCATCGGCCTCGATGCCCAGGAACAGGCTTTCATCGACCAGACCATGATCGACCTTGACGGCACCGACAACAAATCGCGCCTCGGCGCCAATGCCATCCTTGCCGTCTCGATGGCGGTGGCCAAGGCGGCCGCCGAGGAATCCGGCATGCCGCTCTACCGTTATTTCGGCGGTATGAGCCCGATGCAGATGCCGGTGCCGATGATGAACATCATCAATGGCGGCGAGCATGCCAACAACAGCCTGGATATCCAGGAATTCATGATCATGCCGGTTGGCGCTTCCAGTTTCCGCGAAGCCCTGCGTTGCGGCGCCGAGATTTTCCACGCGCTGAAGAAACTGCTCGACAAGAAGGGCCACTCGACGGCGGTCGGCGATGAAGGCGGTTTTGCGCCGAATCTCGGCAGCCATGCCGAAGCGCTAGAAATCATCATGCAGGCGATCGAAACTGCCGGTTACGTGCCCGGCAAGGACGTTCTGCTTGCCCTTGACTGTGCCGCTTCCGAGTTCTACAAGGACGGCAAGTATCACCTGTCCGGCGAAGGCCTGCAGCTGACCTCGGCGCAATTCACCGACTATCTGGCCAACCTGGCCGACCAGTTCCCGATCGTTTCGATCGAGGATGGCATGTCGGAAGCCGACTGGGATGGCTGGAAAATGCTCACCGACCGCCTCGGCAAGACGGTACAGATCGTTGGCGACGACATTTTCGTGACCAATACCCGGATCTTCAAGGAGGGCATCAAGAAGGGTATCGGCAATTCGATCCTGATCAAGATCAACCAGATCGGCACCCTGTCCGAGACCTTTGCCGCTGTCGAAATGGCCAAGCGCGCCGGCTACACGGCGGTGATCTCGCATCGCTCCGGTGAAACCGAGGACAGCACGATCGCCGACATTGCCGTCGGTCTCAATGCCGGCCAGATCAAGACCGGTTCGCTGTCGCGTTCCGACCGTATCGCCAAGTACAACCAGTTGCTGCGTATCGAGGAAGATCTCGGCGATACCGCCACCTACCCCGGTCGCGAGACTTTCTACAATCTGCGCTAACGTGCGATGCGCTGGCTGACGGTCGGCCTTCTCGCCCTGATCGCCTTGCTGCAATATCCCCTGTGGGTGGGGAAGGGCGGCTGGCTCAAGGTATGGGATTACGACCGTCAACTGGAGCAACAGAAGGAAGTCACGCGCAATCTGGAAATCAGGAATACCGGCCTCGATGCCGAGGTCCGCGACCTGAAACAGGGTTATGACGCCATCGAGGAGCGCGCGCGTTTCGAGTTGGGCATGATCCGGCAGGACGAAAAGTTCGTGCAGATTCCGGAAAAAGTTCCCGGAAAATAAGGCAAATAAAGGCGTCGACCGCAGTAGTCATCGGCATGTGCCTCCGTTAGAATCGCTTACGGCAAGAACCCCGCAGAGCGCCCAAGGAGAATTACATGCTGCTCAAGCTTGGTGATCAAGCGCCCGACTTTTCATTGCCGGATGCGGACATGGAAACGGTCAATCTGGCAACGTACAAGGGCAGAAAACACGTCGTGCTTTTTTTCTATCCCAAGGATGGAACGCCCGGTTGCACGAAGGAAGCAACCGATTTTTCGGATCATGAGGAAGACTTCGGACGCCAGAACTGCGTCCTGTTCGGTATCAGTCGCGACGAATGCCTGAAACACGCCGAGTTTCGCGACAAGGAAGGCATCGGCACCGAACTGCTGTCAGATATGGAAGGTGTCGTCTGCAAGATGTATGGCGTCTGGCAGGCCAGGGAAGTGGATGGCCACCGCAAGTTCGGGGTCGCACGCTCCACGTTTATCATCGACAAGTCGGGCGTGATTCGTCATGCGCTCTACAACGTCAATTACAAGGGGCACGCACTGGAAGTGCTGCGCCTGGTCAAGGAAATGAATTCATGAATACGCAGGTCGCCAAAAACTCGGTAGTCACCCTCGATTACCATGTCACCGATCCCGATGGCGAAGTCGTCGATGAAGGTCGCGAGCAACTCGTCTATTTGCACGGCGGTTACGACGATATTTTCCCGAAGATCGAGGAGGCCCTGCAAGGCAAGAAAATCGGCGAGTCGGTCAATGTAAAGCTGCAGCCGGACGAAGCTTTTGGCGACTACGATGCCGAGATGGTGCAAATCGAACCGCGCAAGGATTTCCCCAAGGAACTGCAGGTCGGCATGCAGTTCGAGGGTGGCCCGGAAGATGGCGATGACGAAGATCTGGTCATTTACCGCGTGACCGATATCGCCGACGACAAGGTCGTTCTCGACGGCAATCACCCGCTGGCCGGCATGGCGCTAATCTTTACCTGCACGGTAACAGGGATTCGCGCGGCCAGTGCCGAGGAACTCGAGCACGGTCATGTCCATTCTGGTGGCGATGACGACGAAACCTGTCACTGAGGCGCAGGTGGCCAGGGGCGTGTTTCGAAGCGAAACAGCGTCGCCGAATCGGTGTCGATGATCCCGCGCGTCCAGCCCATCAGCGGGTAGCCGAAGGTCTCGACGCGGGTCATGTTGGCAACCTGTTTTCCGTTGCCGTCCCGCAACGGATGATCGATCCGGCTGAAATGGGTATCGCCATGGACCGCGACGACTTGGCCGTCAAAGTCCTGCGTTTCGCGGCGCAAGGTGTCGAGAAATTCGCGGAATCCGCGGTGCGCCAGACCTTGCGAAAATTTCTTGAAGCCGGGGTTGGCCTGAAAGAGCAGCACGATGCCGGCCAGTCGTTCCTGCCGGGCGATCGCGAAACTCTCTTTGATCCACCGCAGAACAGCGGGATTGCGTGCCAGAAACTCGGCGCTTGCCTGATCGCGCCAGCCAAAATTATTGTCCGGCCCCGGCAGGTTGAGGGTGACGAAGAGGACTGGCCCGAGGCAGAAGCGCGAGTGTTCCGGGTAATCCCCCGGCTGGCGTTCAAGTGCGATTGTCTTGCGGCCCAGCGAATCGGGACGCTGCCAGAACAGCGTGCGCAGCGCGGCGAGCCTTTCCAGCGGATCGTAGCCACCGTTCGAGACCCGAATGCAATCGGTCCACTCGTTGTCGCCCGGCACGAAAATGAACGGCAACCGGCTGGCATCGAACAAGCGCTGCCGCTCCTCGAACAGCGCGTCGTCACAACGCTCCTGGCCGTGCTTGATATCTCCGACATGGGCGACGAAGGCGACATTGCTGTCGGCTATTGCGTCGAGCATGCGCGGCAATTCGCGGCGTTCGCGGTCCGAGTAGGGAACATCGCCGATCAGTGCGAACGTCCAGGTATCGCCGTGCGCCAAAGCCGAAAAACAGAGGCAGGCGGCAAGCAGCCAGTGCTTCATCGGGCGAGATTTTTCAGTTCATAGAGCGCTTCGAGCGCCTGGCGCGGCGTCAGGCTGTCCGGGTCGATGCTGGCCAGTCGTTCAAGCGCCGGGTCAGGCTCCGGTTCGGCAGGTTCCGGTACACATTGCGCAAAAAGATCAGGCTGCAGCGGGTCGACCGTGGCGCGCTGCTCGAATTCGCGCAATTGCCTGCGGGCAGCTCGGACAACGATGGACGGAATGCCGGCCAGCGCGGCGACCTGGATACCGTAGCTCTGGTTGGCCGGACCTTCTTCGACCGCGTGCATGAAGACGATGCGGTCGTTGTGCTCGACCGCATCGAGATGCACGTTGGCCAGTTCGGAATATTCGTGCGCCAGCCGGGTCAGCTCGAAATAATGCGTCGCAAACAACGTCAGGCAACGGTTTTTGTCGATCAGGTGACGCAGGATGGCGAAGGCCAGCGCCATGCCGTCGAACGTCGAAGTGCCGCGCCCGATTTCGTCCATCAGAACCAGACTGTTGGGTGTCGCGTGATGCAGGATGGCGGCGGCTTCGGTCATCTCGACCATGAAGGTCGAACGGCCCGAGGCGAGGTCGTCGGAAGCGCCGATACGGGTGAAGATGCGGTCGAGCGGGCCGAGCACACAGCGATCGGCGGGGACATAGCTGCCGATATGGGCGAGCAGGACGATCAGCGCCGTCTGCCGCATGTAGGTCGATTTGCCGCCCATGTTGGGGCCGGTGATCAGCAGCAGGCGGCGGTTTTCGGCGAGCCGGCAGTCGTTGGCGATGAAGGATTCGGCGCCGGTGGCCATTTCGGCCTCGACCACCGGGTGGCGGCCGCCGCTTACGGTCAACTGCGTTTCTTCGGCAAATTCCGGCTTGCTCCAGTTGCGTTTTAGCGCTGTCTCGGCAAAGCCGGCCAGCAGGTCGAGCTGGGCGACGGCACGGGCGATGGTTTGCAGGCTCGGTACGGCTGGCAGCAGTTGGTCGAGAATCTGCTCGTAGAGAAGCTTTTCGCGTGCCAGCGCACGTTCCTGCGCCGACAGCGCCTTGTCCTCGAATGCCTTCAATTCCGGCGTGATGTAGCGCTCGGCATTTTTCAGCGTCTGGCGCCGGCGATAGTCGTCGGGAATCTTGTCGGTGTGGGCATGCGTGACTTCGATGTAGAAGCCATGCACCTTGTTGAACTCGACCTTCAGGCTGGCGATACCGCTGCGCTCGCGCTCGCGGACTTCCATGTCGACCAGAAAGGCGCCGCAGTTGTCGTTGAGCGAGCGCAGTTCGTCGAGATCGGCATCGAAACCGGGGGCAATCGCACCACCGTCGCGGATCTGCGCCGAAGGCTCGGCGGCGATGGCGCGAACCAGCAGCGCGAGCGTTGCCTCTGGTGTTGCGAGATCGTCATGCAACTGATCTAGCAGGGGCGAGGCCGATTCAGCGAGCGGCGCGCGCAAGGCTGGCAGTCCGGCCAGCGAATCGCGCAAGCCGGCCAGGTCGCGCGGCCGTGCATTACGCAGGGCGATGCGTCCGGCGATGCGCTCGATGTCGGCGATTGACTTCAGTTCGCGACGCACCTCGCCGGCCATCCGGCCATAGTCTTCGAGCAGGGCGGCGACTGCGCCATGACGCGCCGCCGGAATGCCGCGTTCGCGCAGCGGATGGTGCAGAGTATGGCGCAACAGGCGCGCCCCCATGCTGGTGACGCAATTGTCGAGCAGCGAGAACAGAGTCGGCGCTGGCTGGCCGCGCAGGGTTTCGGTCAGTTCAAGATTACGCCGGGTGGCGAGGTCGAGGCCAAGGTAGGCGCCTTCGAGTTCCACGGTCAACGCCCGCAAATGCAGCAAATTCCCGGATTGCGTGGCCTGCGCGTACTGCAGCAAGGCACCGGCGGCGCCGATCGCTGGACGCAAGGCTTCGGCACCGAAACCGGACAACGAGGCGACCTTGAATTGCTCGCACAGCAGGCGCCGCGCTGAATCGAACTCGAAATACCAGTCTGGTTGGCGGGTTCGCGTAGTGTCCAGGGTAAAGTCGAATGACCAGGATTCCGGATAAAGAATTTCCGCCGGACGGATGCGCTCCAGCGTCGCCGCCAGTTGCTCGACCGGCACTTCGGTCAGGATGAATTCGCCGCTGGCCAGATTGAGGCGCGCCAGCCCGGCCATATTGCGCGTCGTGGTCAGCGCCAGCAGCCAGATATCGCGTTTGTCGTCGATCAGCGCGGCGTCGGTTAGCGTTCCCGGCGTGACGATGCGACTTACCGCCCGTTCGACCGGCCCCTTGCTGGTCGCCGGGTCACCGACCTGTTCGCAGATGACTACCGATTCGCCGGCCTTGACCAGGCGCGCCAGGTAAGGTTCGAGCGAGTGAAACGGCACGCCTGCCATCTTTATCGGTATGTCCGCCGACTTGCCGCGTGTGGTCAGCGTGATGTCGAGCAGGTGCGCGGCCTTCTCGGCATCCTCGTAGAACAGTTCGTAAAAATCCCCCATCCGGTAAAAAAGCAGCGTTTCCGGATGTTGCGCCTTGAGTGCAAAATACTGGCGCATCATCGGGGTGTGCTTCGAAAGATCGGGGGTTTCTGTGGCCATCGGCTTGATTCGCGGGTTTTGTGTAGCAGGGCGCAATTGTCCCATCAACGGCAGGTCACTGCCAGCGGACGGGTCAGGCGAAACGGTGCTCGATCAGGTACGGGCCGCCGGCAGCCAGCGCGCTGCGCAGCGCGTAGCGCAAGGCGTCATCGTCATCGGTTTCTGCATAGCCAAGGCCGAAGGACTGGGCGGCATGAGCGAGGTCGATCTGTTGCGGCGTCCGCCAGCCGCGCTCGAATTCGGGCAGGGCAGCTTGTGGCAGATGATCGAAAATGCCGCCGCCGCCGTTGTTGACCACAACGATCACGACATCGCGCCCCTGCGCCAGGGCGAGACCGCCGAGGTCGTGCTGGCAGGTCAGGTCGCCGAGCAGCGCGACGGCCCGTCCATGCACAGCGGCGATGCCCATGGCCGTCGAGATGTTACCGTCGATGCCGCTGGCGCCGCGATTGCCATAGAACAACAAGGTCTTGTCGGTGCTTCCCGAATGGCTGTCCAGTTCGCGGATCGCCAGCGAATTGCCGACGAAGACGGCAGTCCCGGCAGGTAGTTCAGCGACGAGTGCCGCAATGTGCCCGCCGTTTTCGCGCGATGCCGCCGCATCCAGCGCTGCAAAGCCCGCCTGCCAACTTGCCGGTGCCGCTTGTGGTGCCTCGGCCAGCAGTGCGCGACAGAATGCGGCGGGATCGACACGCAGTACGTGGGTAAGCTGGTGCAGCGGGTCCGTCCACCGTGGCCAGGGTTCGATCAGCGCATGAAGTTCACTGGCGCTGCGAACCAGTTCCTGCAGGCGGCGGGTAACTGGAAAGGCGCCAAAGCGCAGCACCCATTCAGGCTTCGCTGCTTCCCTGGCCTGCGGATCGTTCAGCCACAGGTTGTAGCGGACGCAGAGGCGAAAACGGTCGTGTCCGCCGAAACGCAGGTTAGATAGCGGTTCTGCCAGGAGTGGCGAATGCAGTTGGGCGGCCAGGCTACTAACTGCTTCCGCGAAGCCGGCGGCTATCGGCATTTCGCCGCAGACGATGACCCCGGGACGACCAGCAATACGGGTGGCAAGCTCGCGGATGTCGCTCGGGTCAGGCAGCAGCGGGGCGTATGAAATGACGAACTTTTCCAGCGGAACGGATACCGCTGTCTCGCCGGTCGGCATTAACGGCTCGCGGAAAGGCTGATTGATGTGCACCGGCCCTGGATGCGGCCAGGTCGCCTGTTCGTAGATGCGCGCGGCCAGGCGATGCAGATAGCCAGCATCGAAATTTTCAACCGGCGTGCCGGGCATGTGGCTGGAGCGAATGTGCGGGCCGAACAGTCCGGTCTGGTCGATGGCCTGGTTGGCGCCGACACCCTGCAGTTCGGGCGGCCGGTCGGCGGAAATCAGAATCAGCGGAACACCGGCCTGACTGGCTTCGATCACAGCCGGCAGCCAGTTGGCCGGTGCCGTACCCGAGGTGGCGAGTAGCAGCACTGGAAGTCGGCTGGCTTTGGCAACCCCGAGGGCAAAAAATGCCGTACTTCGCTCGTCGACCGCAACGGTGCATTGCAAACCGGGCTGGCGCAGCATGGCCAGCGCCAGTGGGGTCGAGCGCGAGCCGGGTGAGATTACGGCATGCGTCGTGCCGGCGGCCGTAAATCCGGCGACCAGTGCCTGTGACCAGAGAAAATTTAGTGTGCCGGTGTCGATCATGCTGCTGTTTGAAGCCAAAGCATCGATTGTAGTCGCAACAAGCCGCTGCGGTCCGCTTCAAGTACTGACGCTGTGCTATGATGCGCCTCGTTCTGCGCTGCCGGAAGTTCCGGCGCCGGAAATAGGAGTGGTAGTTCAGTTGGTTAGAATACCGGCCTGTCACGCCGGGGGTCGCGGGTTCGAGTCCCGTCCACTCCGCCAGCCCTTTTGCAAGTTGTTTTTCCGGCGATGAATGTTGTCGGAAACCAACCCTCGACTGGAAGTCGATCAAGCATTGAAATCGGACTGTTGCGCCTGCATTACCCTCTGTATTCTGAAACACCGTTCAATGGCGCACGACTTGCAGCAAATCAGGAGGTTCGCTCATGAAGCGATCACCGGCACTGATTAATCTGTCCCGCGAACACCACACGGCGCTGGTTCTCGCGCTGCGTATCGCCCGGGCCGTTGATCCGGAGACTATGGCCGAGCTATTGGTCAGTGTGCCGGCCATTTTTCGGGATGAGGTGGATGCGCATTTTCAGCGGGAAGAAGATGAGCTTTTGCCCAAAATGGCTGCAGCCGGAGCGACGGCAATGGTTGAACGAACCCTGGCGGAGCATCGGGAAATGCGTAACCTGGTTGCAAGAATGAATGCTGGCGACGTACGCGCCATGAAGCCGTTTGGCGCCATGCTCAAAGCCCACGTTCAGTTTGAAGAGCGTGAACTTTTTGTCACTGCCGAGACGATTCTACCGGCCACCTGTCTGGAACGACATGACTGAGTCGAGCCCTGAAGCGTCTGATATCGATTCTCCGTTTTATCGATATCCTTTTTCCGAATTTTCCACTTCATGCTGAACGACCCACTTAACGTCATCCTGTTGCTTGCCGCGGCCTTCATTGCGGGCGCATTGAACGCAGTTGCGGGTGGCGGCAGTTTTCTGACGCTCCCGGCACTGGTTTTTACAGGGATGCCGCCAGTTATCGCTAACGCCACCGGCACTGTTGCCCTGTTACCCGGCTATGTTTCCGGCGCCCTGGGATTTCGCGAAGATCTGGAAGCGCCGCCCGGCTTGTCGTTGCGCACATTGGTTGTTCTGAGTCTGGTCGGCGGCGCGATTGGTGCTGCCCTGCTGCTGGTGACCAACGACAAAACCTTCAGCAGGATCGTGCCTTGGTTGTTGTTGCTGGCAACGATACTCTTTGCCGTCGGCCCGACCCTGCTACGCAAACTAAAAGATGGCAAAACCGGCCATGCCTCGGCGGGGAAATCCTCTACTGGCTTGTTGGCAGTTTCCATCTATGGCGGCTACTTCAACGGTGGCCTCGGTATCTTGCTGCTGGCATTGTTCGGCTTGCTTGGTCAAACCAAGCTGAATGCGATGAATGGCATGAAGAACGTGGTTTCAGCATTGCTGACCGCGATCGCCGTCGCAATCTACGCCTGGGGTGGTGTCGTGGCCTGGCCGCAGGCCTTGGTAATGATGATTGCGGCAACAGCGGGAGGCTATTTTGGCGCGCGACTTGCACGGCGGATACCTGCGCCCGTGCTGCGTGCCGGAATTGTTGTCATCGGATTGATCATGACAATGCTGTTCTTTCTACGCGGTTGACCCTGAGGGCCTCTGAATGAACTTCGTTCCCCGCTTTTAAGGCACAACCCATTCTGCACTGAAGACTTCGTGCGCCATGCACCATTCCCGACGTCGAGGCAGATCTGTTGATTCTGGTCGGGGTGTCAAGACTCTCGTGTTTAGGCCTGACGCGTATTCCTTGTCTGGAAGAGACGGATATTGATCGCCAGTGCAGTACTCAGCAATCCAGCAGCACCCAGGTTATGGGCAACGGCCAGTGGCAGTGGCAGCGAGAGCAGGACATTGGCGATGCCCAGTCCGATCTGCAAGGCCAGCAATCCCAGCAAAAACCAGACCCAGAAACGCCCGCTCGGCCATCTTCCGCGTATTAGCGCCAGCGCCAATGTTCCGCCAGCCAAGAGCACCATCAGGGCGCCGATACGATGGGCCCAGTGGATTGCAGTCAGTGCTTCGGCTGGCAACAGACGGCCGTCGCCGCCATAGCGGTTGATGAAGCCGGCGGCGAGCAAGCCGGAACCCCGGCAGCGCAAAAACTGTAGGAGGCAACGAGCAGTCCGAAATGCTTCGTGTCAATGCCCGGCTCCTGTATCAGGAAAGGGCCGAGCGGCATCATCACTATATAATCGACGATGTGACTGAACTGGACAGCCGCCAGGGTGAGCAGGAAAAGGCGCTCGCGCCGGGGCGTGAGGGCAGGGAGCGCCGCACCGTCGTGTTCCGTTAAGGCGCCGTCCGCAGCTCGGACTCGAAGCGGGCCAGCAACTTGTCGTAACCTGTCGAGCGGGTCGCGAGCAGGCCATTGGCGCCGCCGAGAACTTCCTCGAAGAAAGCGAGCGTCAGGTCGACCGTGGCTGCCTTGACCAGCGGATTCAGGTCGCGCCCGCCCGCGCCCAGGCGATCGGTGAACATGCTGTGCGAGCCATCGCGAAAAGCCACCAGCGCCTTGCGCGCGCTGCCCGTCGCGGAGAACACGCTTAGCCGGTCCTGGTAGTCAGACATATAGCCCGGGATCCGAATCTCGTCCCCGGTCGCCGTAATGTGCAGCGTCGGGATGCCGATCGGCCGGACGACGGCTTCCGGGTCGGGTTCGCCATGGAACGGTGGCGCGCTGATGATGACGGCGCCGACGATGCGCCGGTCGCGGTAGCTGAGCATGCCCTCTGCTCGGGCGAACTCCGCTCCGGCGGCAAGCAGGGCCGTGTTGGCGCCGTAGGAATGGCCGGCCGCGAGAATCCGCCCCGCATCGATCACCCCGGCCAGTTGTGAATCGCCGAGGACCGCGTCGAGGGCGAAGCCCAGGTCGCGCACACGGTTGATCGCCTCGGCCTCGTTGGCGGCCGATTGCAACCGGGAAACCATGTCGAACGGGTTGCCGCTCCACAGGCGGCTATCGCTGCCAACGTGCTGCACATGCAGGCTGGCGTAGCCGCGGGCGGCCCAGTTTGTCCCGAGGTAGGAGTAGCTCTCGCGCGAACCGCCCATGCCATGCGAAAAGGCCACCAGCGGTACCGGGCCGGACCGCGTCATTGCGGGGGGCAGGTAAAGCTTGGCCAGCACTTCACGCTCGCGCTCGCGGTCGACCCACTGGAAGTAACGGATTTCATAGGCGGTCGGCTGGGGAACCAGATTGGCCTCGACCAGCGCTGCCTGGTTGCGCTTCGACCAGGACTCGGCAAATCCGCCGGCCTGGCCGCCCGGCGTCCCGGCACAGGCGGCGAGGAGACTCAAGCACGCCGCCATGAAAAGTACCTTGGTCGAACGGAGGAGGTTCATTGGAAAAAGCCTTCTGGAATGGTGTGTTGAATTACTACCCATCTGAACGCTTGAGGTCAGGCAAGTTCAGAATTCGGACAATGGACAGAGGATTTCCTGGAGGTGCGGTATCGGCCGAGGCCCAGCCTCGAATTGAAGCCGCCAATTGCCTCCTTGGCAGACGAGTGGCAGACTCGCCAGCGTGAATGAAACTGCCCGCGAAAGATTTCCGAGTTGTCCGCTGACGCTGGTCTTCGGTGCCAGCGGCTACATCGGCACGCACCTCGTGCCGCATCTGCTGGCCGAGGGGCGTTCGTTGCGGGCTGTCGCCCGGCGTCGTGCAGCGCTTGAAACCAGGGGCTGGCAAGGTGTCGAGATTGTCGAGGCCGATGCGCTCAAGCCGGAAACTCTGAGCATGGCTTTGGCCGGGGTCAGCGTCGCCTATTACCTGGTGCACTCCATGGCCAGTGGTCGGCATTTCGGCCGACTGGATATCGAGGCAGCCAGCAATTTTGCCGCTGCGGCGGCTGCGGCGGGTGTTCAGCGCATCGTTTATCTCGGCGGCATCATTCCTGAAGGCGCCCGTTCCGAACATTTGCTCTCGCGGCGCGATACCGGCGAGCGCTTGCGGGCCGGCCCCGTGCCAGTGATCGAAATTCGGGCCGCCGTCATTGTCGGCGCCGGTTCGGCTGCCTACGAAGTGATTCGCGACCTGGTTTATCACCTGCCCATCATGGTTACGCCAAAATGGGTGCAATCGCGCTCGGCGCCGATTGCGCTTGAGAACCTGCTGACCTACCTCGTACGCGTTGCCGAGTTGCCCGAAGCCGAAGGCCGGATACTGGATGCCGGCGGCCCGGATTTTCTCAGTTACGAAGACATGATGCGGCAATTTGCCGTCTGCGTCGGTCGGCGCCCTTTCATCATTCGCGTGCCGGTGCTGACGCCCAACCTGTCGTCGCGCTGGCTGGGGCTGGTGACCAGCGTGCCGACCAATATTGCCCGGGCGCTGATTCAGGGGCTCGAATACGACATTCCGGCCAAGGGTGACGCCCTGGCCCGGCTGGTGCCGCAGCGCCTGCTCGGTTTTCGTGAATCCGTCGAAGCGGCGCTCAGTGCCGAACGGCGTGAGGCCGGTGTGGGCGGCCCGTGGGTGGAGGGCGATCTCGCTTTTCGCAACCTCAAGCCTGACTATGCCTTTTATGCCAAAAAAGCGGCTGGAAGTGCAGTTGCCAACGCCTCGCCGGCCAGCGTCTGGCGGCAACTCACCTTGATGGGTGGCGAGCGCGGGTATTTCTACCTCGACATTCTGTGGAAACTGCGCGGAACGCTCGACTGGCTGATCGCTGGCCCCGGTCTTTGCCGCCGCCGCCCGCATCCGACTGAATTGCATCTTGGCGACAAGGTCGATTTCTGGACGGTGATCGCCATTGAGCCTGAACGCCGCCTGACTTTGAGCTTTGACATGAAGACCCCCGGCGCCGGCGTGCTGGAGTTCGAGCTTGTGGAAATTGACGGAATAACCCAGTTGACCGCAACCGCCTACTGGCATCCGGCGGGCGTCTGGGGATTGCTTTACTGGTATTCGCTCGTGCCGCTGCATGTCATTTTGTTTGAGGGCATGACGAAAGCGATTGCCCGGCAGGCAGAAGCATCCTAGTCCGCTTTGATCTCCTGCAAAATCTCGTTACGGCGCAAAAACGGCAACGTCCAGGGCGGGTTGTAGCGGGCGAGTTGGGGTTTGCCGAGGGTTTCGATTTTTTGCGACTTGAGCCAATTGAGCAATTGCTCGGTTTTTTCCTGCACCTTGTTTTCCGTGTTGATGCCTGAATAGGTCAATGCGGCAAAGGTTTTGGCCGGAATCTCGCGCAGTTGCACTTGCGGGTTGAGCGGTTTGGGCAGGGTGGCGAGGGTGTATTGGCTGGGCATGACGAAGTGGATACGCCAGCGCTGGGCGCCGGCCATTTTGCTGCCGTCGGCATTTTGCGGTTCGATGCTGACCGGGGCGGTCATGGCAATTTTCTCGGCGTTGCTTTGCGCTTCGGCGACCACGGGCGCCGTCATTGCGATCCGTTCATTTTGACCAAAGATATAGCCGGCAATGCGCTGAAAACCTTGGTTGGAAGCGCTATCCATGTCGCCATCGACGGTCGTTTCAGCAACGATCACGGGCACATAGCGGCGGATTTC